>ENA-UOUL01003882-UOUL01003882.1-bioreactor-metagenome-genome-assembly--contig:-NODE-3882-length-14611-cov-4.330879_pt1 | contig 14611 bp, 7 predicted proteins | sample MGYA00249838_ERZ747220 | MGnify/ENA primary metagenome ERZ747220 (study PRJEB28778, sample SAMN05720191) | bioreactor metagenome | isolation source: Anaerobic biogas reactor | place: USA:Washington...
CGCCCATCACACCCAGGGTGGCGCCGGAATCGCCCCTACTTGGGTTGCAGAGGGATATTGTCCATCGGGGTGGTCGATGCGTCGATGACGGCTATCTCGTGGCCGCAGGCGGTCGTGAAGGCGCGGTTGTACGCGTCGCCGCTGTAGGCCGCCTGCCAGTAGAACTTGCCTGGAACCGCAGTTGCGTAGCCGGTGAGCGTCGCTGCCTTGCCGGTCGAGCCCTCATACGTGATCGGGACCGTCTCGGTGTACGGAGCCTTGGAGGAATCCGGCAGCAGCCACGGATTCCGGCAGTTCTCATCCTTGTACAGTGTGAAGGTCACCTCGGCCAGGCTGCCAGCAAGTGGGCGGATGCCGGTGATGTTCAAGGCATCGTGCAGCACCCATGACATCACCGTCTTGCCCGAGGCTTTAGGTTCGATGCCGCCGCGGATGATGCGTTCGAGCAGCCTGCCGAGGCTGGCCGTCGCCCTGGATTTTGCGATGTTCGTGGTTCCGCCGATGGCGGTAATCTCGTGGCCACAGGCGGTGGTGAAGCCGGGATTCTTCGAGTCGCCGCTGTAGGTCGCCTTCCAATAGAACATGTTCGAGAAGGATGGGCCATCGCCCGGATCCGCATGGGCGTAGCCGGTGAGCGTTGCAGCCCTGCCGGTGGAGCCGTCATACGTGATCGGGACCGTTTCGCTGTAGGGCGAGTCCTCCACGAGCCAGGGGACCTCGCAGGTCTTGTCCTTGAACAGTGCGAAGGTGACCTTGGCCGGGCTGCCGGCCAGCGGCTCGATATCCTCGATGATCAGCTCATCGTGCAACACCCAGGACATGGCGGTGATGCCGCCAGGCTCGGCGGGATTATCAGAGTTCGTGATCGTGCAGGTCTTCTCGTCGCCGGGCAGGAGGGCGACAGCCCCGTCTTCGCTGCAGTCGCCGCCCCACGCGGACGCGGTGTAGCCTGCGGGCCCGGTCTCGTTGGCATCGTAGGCGCCGACATCGAACCCGGTGAAGGCATCCCAGGCCACCTTCGTGCTGGCGCCGTTTGCATCCTTCACAGACGCCTGGAAGTCGACCGCAGTGGCTGTGCCGCCGTACTGGATATCCATCGTCTTGATGAGCTTGAGCTGGGGCTGGATATCGCTGTTTGCGATCGTGCAGGTCTTGTCGTCGCCCGGCTCGAGAGTGATCGATCCGTCCGCTGCGCAGTCGCCGCCCCAGGCGGACGCCGCATAACCTTTAAGCACGGTCTCGCTGACAACGTACTCACCTACGTTGAAGCCGGTGGAGGTGTTCCAGGGCACTTCCGTGCCGGTCTCGCCGGACGACACCGAAGCCTTGAAGTCGGCCTCAGTGGCTGTACCACCGTACTTGATATCCATCGTCTTGACGAGCCTGAGCTTTGGCTGTACGTCGCTGTTCGTGATGGTGCAGGTCTTCTCGTCACCGGGCAGCAGCGTGATTGTGCCGTCCTCTGCGCAGTCACCCGTCCACTCCGACGGCGTGTAGCCCGCAGGGCCGGTCTCGTCCGCGTTATAGGCGCCCGCTTTGAGGCCGGTGAAGGTGTCCCAGGCCATTTCCGTACTGGCGCCTGCGGCATCTGTCACCGAAGCCTTGAAGTCAGCCGGGGTGGCTGTGCCGCCGTAGAGGAGGTCCATTGTCTTGACGAGCTTGAGCTTCGGCTGGATGTCGTCGTTGGTGATGGTGCAGGTCACATCATCACCGTAGTTGATCACGACCTGGTTGTCCGCTGAGACGGGAACTTCTTCGGTGGTTCCGCTCTTCACGCAGCTCCATGCGCCGGCCGTGTAGCCACCGAGCACGGCGGCATCTCCGGTGAAGGTCTCGCTCAGGGTGTACGTGTCGGGCTTGAAGCTGGTCGCCAGAACAGCGCTGTCGACCGGGGTCGTCCCTGAGAGATCCGTGGGTTCGTCAGTGCGTGCACCTGCGGCGTTGAGCGTCCAGTCGGTCACTGCAGCCGTGCCGCCGTCGTCGTTGGACACCTCTTTGACCAGCTGCAGTCTCGGAATGGCCTGGTTGGTGAAGGTGCAGACCACGTTGTCATCGGGCATGAGGAGCAGCTCCACCGGTCCGACGCCGGCGCCCGAGACGAATGCTGACGTCTCACCGTTCTTAAGGCAGGCGTAGGAGACATCATACGCGCCCATGTCCGTGTCCGGGTCGTGTGCTGCCTCGCCCACTGTGTGTTTCGCGCCCGGCGTCGTATTCGTGCCCGCGCTCACCACCATGGATCCCGTGGAGCCGCCGTCGCCGACGCCTTCGGTTCCCGATGCAACCGCGCCTTCGATCAGCAGGTCGAACTTCGCCGTATCGGATGCGGGGAAGAGGTCCTTGACGACCTCCAGGCTGGCTACCTTCGGAACGGTCAGGCCCGCAATCTGGACGTAGGAGCAGTTGCACTTCGCCTTGTTGTTAGGCCTGGTATCCTCCAGCTTCGTGCAGGCGGGCTTCGCGTCGCCCACATTGTCCCAGCTCACGCAGGTGCCGAGGTCAGCGACCCCGTCGGGAACGGATGCCCCGGTCGCGTCCACGTTGTCCTGGCACACGACGTCAACCCACACGGGGCCTGTGCCTGCATCGGAGGGCGTCTCGCCCACATCGCGGAAGGTATGGATCCCCTGCTTGATGTCGCCGCACAGGTCTTCCGCCTCTTCCGAGGTCAGGAAGGGTCCGCCGCCGGTATAGGTGATCGGATCGTCTCCTGCGGGCGGCACAAACAGCGTGCCCGGGTTATAGCTGCTGCTCAGCAGTGGGGTGGCCAGGTAGTCCCGGTAACAGATGCCGGTAAGGGCTTCGCCGCCGTCCTGCGCAATGAACAGTCCGACGTCGTAGCGATCCTGCGCGCCCGCCACCAGTTCGGCCTGGAGCTTGACCTGGATCTTCTCGCCGGGCAGGCACTCCTTGGGCCCTTCGACGAGGGTGTACTAGCTCACTCGAACATCTGCTGCTGTGCAGTTGGTCTCACCGCCGAAAACATCGTTCATGCAGGTGGGCGGGAGACCGTCAATCTGCACCGGTAGGGCAAGCGGGGAGACTGCGGGCTGAGCCACTGTGGTCGCGGCACATCCGGCGCAGAGCAGCGCCATGATGGCGAAGAGCATCCAGGAAAGCCTGGTGGCGGAAAGTCTACGGGTCGGGAGCTGCATGTGATCCTCCTCTGCCAGCATCGGGTATCGTGGCTGCACTGTACGAATCTATCCTACAAAAAAATACTATATGCATTATTACACGGGTGCTCCGCGTTGTCAATAGTGACAATGATGGCAAAGTCTTCTGCGAGTTCGTTTGGGAGAAGCGTTTCAAAAAAAAGGCCCTGAGGGCTTTCGAAAGCCCTCAGGGCCGGAGGTGCAGCGCCGGCGGTTCGACACAGCCGGCTATCCTACTTGAAGATTAGGGGCAGGAAGAACTCGACTCGGTCGAGCAGTGAGAACCAGAACCCCCCGCTGACGACATAATGGGTTCCGGCCGAGAACGGTGGACTGGCAGCCGCCTGGCCCATGGTGGCGTTCACCGCGTAATGCGCCGACCTGACCGGTGCACCTCCCCCGGCGATGACGTGCCAGTTGAGGTTGAAGCCCGGCCCGCTTTGCGCTACGACCGGTGCGATGCCGGCGACCAGGCCCAGTGCAGCAACCAGCAGCACGAGCAGCAGCGCTGCAATGATCCATTTGCGCATGGCGCCCTCCTTACTGCAGCGTGACGTAGACGTAGATCTGCTTCTGGCCCGCGGTGAGTGGCTCCAGCGCTTTGCCGAACACCGTGCCCGGCAGCGCCATCGCCTGGCCTTCCACGGCCACCTCTGCCGCGCGGCCCGCATAGCCGGCCGTGCTGGCCGTGCTCAGCAGGTCACCCGTCTGGAGTGCGCCGGCTGCAGTGTCCACATTGACCAGCGCCGGTCCCTGCACCACCATCAGCAAGTACCCGCCGGCCGCGACCGGTCCCGGCAGCACAACCTCCTCGCCGGGCTTCCTTCCCTCCCCGGTGGACTGCCAGGACCCATCCACCGCACGGACGTTGAAGGCCGAGTACACCACGCCTGCCACCGCGGTGCTGTTGGCCGTCGTGATCTGGCTGACCTGGATTACCGGCGCATCACCGTCGTTCAGCGGGGCCGAAATCCCAGTCAGCGCTACCACGTCGCCGGTCTCCAGGACATCGGCGCTGGCGTTCTGGACCACGCGCATCAATGCCCCACTCATCTGGTAGTTGAGTGAGAAAATATTGTCGGGCGTGTACAGGCCGTAGTTGTTGTCGGCACTACCGGTGCTGGACCACAGTCCGAATCCGTTGTCGCTCAGTGCGGCCAACGCGTTGCCGGACCCGTGCTCATCCGCCCGGAGGGCGTTTCCAAACGCGCCATACTTGACGCCATACACGGCATATCCATCACCGGACCAGATCTGTCCCTTCACTCCGGCTGCAGTGCCCAGGTCACCGCTGGCCTCGCCGTAGACGCCATCGCTGGACCTGCTGACGCCGTACACGCCTTTTCCGGCGTCTCCGGAACCCCACACGCCGTGCATAGCGCCCAGTCCCACGACGCCCACCGCGCCGCCGGGCCGCGCCAGGCCCGCTGCTCCTGAGCCGGATTCGGCGCGCACTGCGGCGTTTCCCGTGCTTACGGCGTACACCGCGTTGCCCATGGCCGCGCGGAAGGTGCCGGCATGATCCCACGTGTCGATGCCGCCAGTTTCGACCACCACACCGTTGCCGGTCTGGCTGTGGAAGTAGCCGCCCCAGCCCCAGAAGCTGGAACCCTGCACGCCGTAGGTCTGGTGACTATGGCCGAAGACCCCCGCGCCGTTGCGCGAGTCGCCGTAGATCGCCGTGCCCGTAGTCGATACATAGCCTCGCACAGCGGATGCCTGGGGCTGGTAGTCGGTCATCACGACGTCGATCGCGCCGCCCGTCGCTGCGCTGGGAGAGCCCCATATCTTGGCGCCCGGCTTGAGGCTCAGCGCGTACGGCGCTGCGTTTAGTTCCTGGCGCGGGGTCAGGAGCTCGCCCCCGACCGTCAATGACAACCAGAGCGCCCGCCCGTCAAAATAGGATGTGGGCGGGGTCAGCCCCACGTTGAACAGGCCCTGAGACACGGTCACAGGCAGCGAACCACTGTCCCACAGCAGAGTTCCCGCGGCGGGGTCATCGTAGAGCCGAAACCGCATGTCGAATGTGCCGCTGAGCGGACCTCCCACGGGATCGGTCAGGCGGCCCTGGTAGTTGATCTTGCCGGCGACCTGCGGTGCCTCGGGGGCCAGCAAATGGCCGGGCAGCGCGCCGGCCGCGCCGGCCGACAGGATCAACAGCACGCTGATGATCACCACGACCCATAGACTCTTGTCGCGCATTTTTTGCCTCCTCTTGCTATTTGGTCTCGGGATGGCGTCATGGACTGACGCCATCATGAGGATGTTCCGGCGGACCCCGGCCGCTCGCGTGCCGGGGCGTCAGGGTGTGATCGATAGGGAGTCACTTTCTGCCGGTGCCCGCGCACCTGTCCACTGTGCATGCAGGCTCCGGGCATCCGGATGGGTGGGGTCGAGCTGCAAGGCCCGCTCCAGCACCACGAGTGCGTCTGCAGGCCGGCCCAGCAGCCAGGTGCAGCGCGCCAGGCCCAGGTGCCCATCGACCAGGTCCGGCGACCAGCGGACCGACCCGGCATAGGCCGCGTGGCCTGCTTCGATGTGACCCAGGGCCAGCTCGGCTGCACCCAGATCGGCATAGGCCTGCCCGTCCGTCGCGTCCAGGTCCACCGCCCGCTGCAGGTGGGGCCGGGCCTCGGCCGGCTGGCCCGCGCGGAGGAATGACGCGCCCCAGGCGGCGTGAACTGTCGCCACATCAGGCGCGAGGTGGGCCGCCTGCCGGTAGGCGGCGTCCGCGCTCCCCATGCGCGTCGCATCCCACCCCGCTGCCCACGCCGCGTACAGGTCGCCGAGCGCGGCCCAGATCGTGAAGTCGCCGGGGCGCAGCGCGGTGGCGGCTAACAGCGCGTCCTCCCCCCGCGCCAGGTAGGCCGGTCCTGCCCCCATCGCTTCATGCGCGTGCGCGGCCGCAACCCAGCCCTGAAGCAGCCGGTGGGCCGGCTCACGGGGCCATCGCTCTGCAGCACGATCCGCCGCGACGGCCGCGGCGGCCAGATCGCCCAATCGCAGCGCCCTGTAGGCCTGGCGCGCGGCCATGTCTGCAGGCATGAACCGCGCGGCCCCGCAGACCGCAGCCGCGATCAGGATGCAGCCGGCCAGGATGCAGCCGGCCCGGCGCCATGCACCGCCCCCTGCGTCACCGCTGCAAAGACCAACCGGCGCGGCACGGCGGACTCCCGGCGCTGCCTGAATGTTCCCCGTCGCGGGGGTGCGTGCCAGGGAGGCAACAAGGGCCAGCAGAAGCCATGCTGTGGTGGCGGTCGGGGTGACGTCGAAGCTGACCAGGTTGCCGGCCGCATTGCCCACCAGGGCCGCAACGCACGCCAGGATCAGCGTACGCTCGGGCGTTATCGCCCCAGCCGTGACCAGCCGGCCAAGCGCCAGGCGCGCTTGAACCGGACGTCCTTCGGCTGCGCGGCCTCGGGACGCTCCCCACCCCACAGCGAGGATTGCGGCGCCGATGGCCAGCACGACCAGCAGACCCAACACGCCGCTGCTGAGGAGCGTATCTAGCAGCCAGTTGTGTGCCCTGTCCACCAGCATCCCGCGACCCTGGTAGTAGACCAACTCGGGAGGAAACACCTGGGGGAAAACCAGCACCAGGTTATCGGGGCCATAGCCCAGCCAGGGCCGGCGCGCGACCAGGTCCAGGGCCGCGCGCCAGATGGTAAACCGCGCGGCCGTCGAGCCGGCGCTCGCGCGTCCCAGCCAAAGCGCCAGCGCCAGTCCGGCCTGCAAGGCCAGCGCGGCGGCAAAGGCGATCGACCGGCGGCCGAAGCGCGGCAGAACCGGCCACGTGTACAGGAGTGCCAGCACCAGGCCGCCGGCTGCCGCCGCCAGCCACGCGCCGCGGGCTGCGGTCACAGCCATCCCTGCCGCGTCGAGCAGCGCCAGGGCCCCCCAAGCGAAACGGGTGCGCCCCCTTGTAGCGGCCAGGCCCGCACCCGCAGTCAGGGGCAGGAGCATCGCAAGGTATGCACCCACGAAATTGGCGCGGCCCAACGTGGCGTATGCGGGCGAGCGAGCGTCGCTGATCAACCCCAGCGGATCATAGCCGAGCGCCTGGGCCAGGGCAAGCAGCGACACCGGCAGCCCGGTCGCGACCAGGCCGTGAACCAGCCGCCAACCCTGCGCGGGGCAGCGTACTTCCGCGGCAACGACGGCGAAGAGCAGCGGATAGCACAGGAGCGTTGCGAGACCCTGGCCCCGGTCATAGCTGCCCCACAGGGCCAATCCGCGATCGACGGCTGCGACCGTGCACAGGATCTGCGCGAGGGCCCAGGCCAGGATCAGGCCTACCCACAGGGGGCTCAGGACCGCGGCCGGACGAGTGGGTCGCACCGCCGCGCGAATCAGCCACGCGCCGGCCAGGCACGGCGCAAGCAGGCGCAGCAGCGCAGCTTTGGCGGGTTCGAACGGTTGTTGGGCCCAGAGATTCACCCACAGGGGAATGAGGATCGCGATCAGTAGCCAGCCGGCTTCGAGCCATGACTCGCTCGGGCTGCTCGTATCGGTGCGGTTTGCTGCCCGGTCCTCGTCCTTCATGACTGGCCTGGCTTTCTGGAACGGTGCGCCGGCGGACAACGCGATGAGGGGACGATTCAAAGGGAGTATAGCACGCTGAAAGGGCTGCTGCAATACGACTTGGCCGCTGACAGCGATAAACCGGCGCCATCGCCGGCATGGCCGGCGCCCCTTGCCCTCCTCATCGTTTGCTGCAGGGACAACTCCGGAGAGATGTCTGTCCTGATCACCGTGAATCGGAAGAGATGAAGATGACCTGTGGCGGGGAGAATGTCCACGGATTGGGCAGGTCAATTGATGCGCCATGCGACGGATCCCCGCGCTCCCGGTCACTCGCTGCTCGACGGGTAGGGCATCCTGGCGCCCGGCAGGTGGCGGGCATCTTATGTCCTTCTCTTTGAGTTTTGCATCATATGCGTTAAGATAGATGTAGACTTAATCTGAACCCTTCGATCGGAGCCTTGAATGGGCCGCTACCAGGATGCGCTTGACTATATCTTTGGGTATGTAAACTACGAGAAGAGAGTCCGTTACCCATACGACGCCGCCACCTTCGACCTGAGCCGCATGGAGCAGGTGCTCGAGCTTCTTGGCCGGCCCCACGACAAGTTCCGATCGGTTCACATCGCCGGGACCAAGGGCAAGGGGTCCACCTCGGCCATGGTCGAGTCAGTGTTACGCACGGCTGGCTATCGCACGGGCCTGTTCACTTCGCCCCACCTGCACGCGTTTCGCGAGCGCATCCGTGTCGGCAGCGAGCTGATGAGCCGGGCCGACCTGGTCGACCTGCTGGACCGCTGCCGCCCCGCGCTGGAAGCGGTCGAGGGCATCACCGCGTTCGAAGTGATGACTGCCATGGCCTTTACGTATTTCGCGGAGCAGGGCGTCGACTGGGCCGTCGTTGAGGTGGGCCTGGGTGGCCGGCTGGACGCCACCAATGTCGTGCACCCTGCGGTCTGTGCCATCACGTCGCTCAGCTACGATCACGTCGAGCTGCTCGGCCACACGCTGTCCCTGATCGCGTTCGAGAAGGCCGGCATCATCAAGCACGGTGTGCCTGTGGTCAGTGCTCCCCAGGAGCCCGAGGCCATGTCTGTGATCCAACGCGTCTGCCAGGACACGCGCGCCCAGCTCAGCGTGATCGGCGATAACTGGACGATGGAGCCGAATGGCTTCGACCTCTCCGGGCAAACGCTCACGGTGCGCGGCCCCGGTGGCAATCCCACCTTCAGCGATCTGCGCATCCCCCTGCTGGGAAGCCACCAGCTAGACAATGCGACCACCGCAGTCGCCATCCTCCAGCAGCTGCGCGACCGGGATGTGCCCATCAGCGAAGAGGCGATCCGTGAAGGCCTGCTGAATGCACGCTGGCCGGGCCGGTTCGAGCTGCTGAACCGCGCGCCGATCCTGGTCGTGGACAGCGCACACAACGAGAACTCCGCGCTTAAGCTGCGCGCCGCGCTGGCCGATTACTTCCCCCGGCCGCCCCGCCGCCAGCTCTGCCTGGTCTTCGGCGCATCGTCGGACAAGGACATCGACGGCATGCTGCACCAGTTTCTCGATGCAGCAATCGCGGCCGGCTATCTACCGGCGGATAAGGTCATCGTCACGAAGAGCGGCCATCCGCGCTCCGCAGAGCCGGCGCAGCTTGCCGACTTGGTGCGGCAGCTCAGCACGCAGACGCCGATCAGCGTTCAGCCGGACCTGAGCAGCGCGCTGCGCGAGGCCCTGGCCTGGGCGGAACCCCAGGATCTGATCTGTATTACCGGCTCCATCTTCGTCGTTGCACAGGCGCGCCGCCATTGGGCCGAGCGACATCCCGAGGCGTTCGCACCGGACGATTGGGTGTGGCAGGACGAGACTGCCGGCGAGGTCGTGCCGGATTGAGTGATGCTGTGGATCGTACTGAGGCTGATTTGGACGAGAATATCGATAACCTGAACCAGGACGGGCCGCAGGTCAGCCCGGGCTGGTCTTTGTTGCAGATGCTGGCGCGACGTAAGCCGGGCAGGGCGCGTGAGATCCGGCGCTCGCGTCCGCATGAGCTCGATTCGCGTGAGGGCAACGAATACCCGGTGCTCCCGATGCCCGACACGGTCGTCTTTCCGAACCTGGTCATGCCCCTCTTCCTGGGCCGCGATCGGACCGCCCGCGCGGTGGAGGTGGCCGAGGCCGCAGAGATTCCGCTTCTGGTGGTCTGCCAGCGCAGCGGCGACGAGGACCAACCCGATCTCACCGACCTGTACTCGATCGGTACATCGGTCGACATTGGCCGGGTGCTCCGCATGCCCGATGGGTCGACCACGGTGCTGGTGCAGGGCATCGAACGCGTCCGCATTGTCGAGATTATCGAGACAGAACCCTACCTGCGGGTTCGCGGCGTCCCCATCTACGAAGATGAGCGCCACGATATGGCCTCCGAGGCCCTCATGCGCGCGGTGCTCGCACTGTTCGAGAAGGTCGTCAATCTCAATCCGAACCTGCCCGACGATTCATACGTCGCAGCGATGAACGAGAAGGAGCCGGGCAGCCTCGCGGATCTCCTGGCACATATCCTTGATCTGGAAACCCCCCAGCGCCAGGAACTGCTGGAAACCCTGGACGCGAACGAGCGGCTTCAGCGGCTGAGCATCATCCTGGGTCAGGAACTCGACGTGCTGGAGCTGGAAGACCGCATTCAGAACCAGGTCCAGCAAGAGGTGGACAAGAGCCAGCGTGAGTATTACCTGCGCGAGCAGATGCGCGCGATCCAGACCGAGCTGGGCGAGGTCGACGAGGAACAGCGCGAACTGGCAGAGCTCAAGGAGAAGATTGCGGCTGCCGGACTGCCCGAGGCCGTGCTTGCCAAGGCCGAGAAGGAGGTGGGCAAGCTTTCCGCGATGCCGCAGGCGTCGCCCGAAACCACCGTGGTCCGCAACTACCTGGACTGGCTGCTCGATCTCCCGTGGCACGGGGTAACGCAGGACAACCTCGACGTGAAGGCTGCGGCCAAGGTCCTCGAGCGCAACCATTACGGCTTGCCGCGCATCAAGGATCGCATCCTAGAACATATCGCGGTGCGCCGGCTGGCCCAGGATAAGATGAAGAGCCCGATCCTCTGCTTCGTCGGCCCGCCGGGCACAGGCAAGACCAGCCTGGGCAAATCCATCGCGGAGGCGCTCGGCCGCAAGTTCGTCCGGCTGAGCCTGGGCGGTGTGCGCGATGAAGCCGAGATACGGGGTCACCGCCGCACCTACATCGGCGCGCTGCCAGGCCGCATCATCCAGACCATGCACTCCGCGGGTACGGTGAATCCGCTCTTTATGTTGGACGAGATCGACAAACTGGGCGTGGACTTCCGCGGCGACCCCTCGTCGGCCCTCTTGGAAGTGCTCGATCCCGAGCAGAACCACGCGTTCAGCGATCACTACCTCGAGGTGCCCTACGACCTCAGCCACGTGATGTTCATAACCACGGCCAATCTGCTGGATCCGATCCCGCCCGCGCTTCGTGACCGGCTGGAAGTCATCGACTTTCCCGGCTACATCGAGGAAGAAAAGCTCGCCATCGCGCGGCAGTTCTTGATCCCGCGCCAGCTCGAGGCGCACGGGCTGACCCCCCAGCAGGTGCAGTTCACGCCGGCTGCGCTGAGCTCGATGATCCGCGAGTACACCTACGAGGCGGGCGTGCGCAACCTGGAGCGCGCCATTGCGAACGTGTGCCGCAAGATCGCACGGCGGGTCGCCGAAGACCGCCGCGCGCCGCACCGCATCACGCCGTCCCTCGTGAACGAGTTCCTGGGCCCGCCCGAGTTCACCGAGTGGCTCGCGAACGAGGTGGATGAGATCGGCGTGGCGAACGGACTAGCGTGGAGCGAAGCCGGCGGCGATGTCATGCAGGTCGAAGTCTCGATCATGGAGGGCAAGGGTTCGTTGACCCTCACCGGGCAGATCGGCGAGGTGATGCAGGAATCGGCCCAGGCCGCGCTCACCTATGCGCGCTCGCGCTCGATCGAGTATGGCTTCGACGAGATCGATTTCGACAAGATAGACATCCACATCCATGTGCCTGAGGGCGGCATCCCCAAGGACGGGCCGAGCGCGGGCGTGACCATGGCGACTGCGTTGATCTCCGCACTGACGGGCCGGCCGGTCCGTCACGATCTGGCGATGACGGGCGAGATCACCTTGCGCGGCCGCGTGCTGCCCATCGGCGGGCTGCGAGAGAAGCTGATGGCCGCGCACCGGATGCACCTGAAGGCCGTGGTGATCCCGAGGCGCAACCTGAAGGACCTGGCCGAGGTGCCGCGCGACGTGCAGCGGCAGCTCAAACTGATTCAGGTCGAGCGCATGGACGAGCTCTTGCCGCACGCGCTGCTCGAGCCGCCTGCGCCCGAGCCGAAGCCGAGGCGCCGCCCGCGCAAGAAGGTGACTGAGACGTCCAGCGTGGCGTAGCGATGCTGCCCCCTCGGAGGTGCAATCGATGATCAAAACTCGCGGTGGCGTGCTGCTCTTCATCCTCCTTGTCATCCTGACCGTCGCCGTGTTCGTTCTGCTCCGGGGCAGCGGTGGATTAGATCTCTTGGACTGGCGCCGGGAGAAATCGGTCATCCCGCTCGACCTGCAGACGCTCATCCCCCCGAGCTGGGACGTGCAAGCCGAGCCCCAGGTAACCTGCGACTTCGACGGTGACGGGGCCGACGAGCGGCTGCTCATCTACCGCTACGACGCGTACACTCTCACACTGCCGTTCAAGGATAAGCCGGGCATGTTCGCACCGTTCGGAGGCGTCATCTTCGATACGCAGGCAGACAGCCTGCCAGAGCGGCCGGAGAGCCCCAGCCCCTATCGCGGGTCCAGCATCGTGCCCTACCGGTTGCTGCCCGATTTCTATACCGGCAAGGGCCAGGGCTACCTGGGGGAGACCGGCGTTGAGGTCACTTACTCCCCTGCGCCGAAAGCGGGTGGGCCCTGCAAGGTCAACGAAATCAACGTCTTCGGCTTCTCGGGCACGGATCTGCCCACCCGCCTCTCAATTTTCCTCTGGGCGGAGAGGGCTGCGGGATACCAGGGTGAGCACTTCGCCGGCAATGCGCGCGTCGTGTGGGAAGTGAACCCCGACGTGGAGAATCAAATCCTCCGCGTCACCACTTACAATCGCTTGCTCAACCACCGCAGCCTGTTGTGCGATGTGAATAGCTACCAGCGTCACAACCCAGGCCTGGTGGTGTTCATCCCTGACGATTCAAGAAAGACCATCGATTTTTGCTTCGGCGTTCCCGATGAGCCGGTCCATCCGGAAGGGGTAGTCGTCGCGCTGCTGCGGGGCGACCAGACCTTCGGCTCCCCGTCCCGCTATCTCCTCTACGGCGCCATCCTCGCCCCGGAGCTCGCACTGCTGCGCGAGTCGACGCGAGACGCGGTCAATATCGTCTCCGTGGGCAATCCGGCCGGAATAGAGCCGGACCAGGAACGTGGCGCTTGGTGCACTCCCGAGCAGATGGAGGGCGCCGGCGCCACTGAGTTCTGGTGCGGTCGCGAGCGGGTGCGCGTGGAGACGCGGATCGTGCTCGACGGCGTCGTGCGCACCGCCGAATGGAGTCTCATCAGCGTTGCCCGCGATCTTCCCGGCGCGGAACTCACCTGGCGCGTCGACCGGGTCGACCTGCGATGACCCGTTTGGGCCAGGATTTGGGCCAGGCGGAGGTCGAAGGGCTGCTGGCCAGGGGACCAGGTGAGGCCGCGGCATTCTTGCCTCCAAACGCCAGTCCCGCGCGGTTGGCCGAAACCCTCGTCGCGCTGGCCAACACACATGGCGGAACGGTCGTGTTGGGCGCCGCGGCCAGCGGCAGGCCCGTGGGCGTTGAAGACGGGGCGGTTGCCGTCGAATCCGTCCGTGCCGCCGGCCTGTTGGTGACCCCGCCTTTGCTCCTGCCCGCAGCGGTCCTTGTCGAGATAGCAGGGAAGTCCCTGTGCCTGGCCGTCGTTCCCCCAGGCATGCCGCACGTCTACAGCCTGAACGGGCGCTACCTCGGCCGCACGGGAGCGCGAAACCGCCTGCTCAGCGCCGCAGAACTGACCGCCTTGCTGCTCAGCCGCGATGAGTCGGGCTTCGAGTCCCGCCCGGCTTCCGGCGCTGCGCTCGCGGACCTGGATCGAGACGCGGTGGACGCCTATGTAGCCGGTCTGCGGGGCACGGTGGGCGAGGGGTGGCAGCGGGTGCTGCTCGACCGCGGCTGCCTTGTTGAGCAAGGCGGTGAACCGGTCCCCACTTATGCGGGCATCCTCCTGTTCGGCCGCCAGCCGCAGCGCTTCCTGCGCAACGCCTCAATCACCCTGATCCGCTATCCCGGCTCCGGGATGGGCGATGATTTCGTCCGCGAGGACGCCCTCGGCGCGCTGCCCGGCCAGATCCGCCGCGCGGAGGCTTTCGTCACGGCCAACATGCGGCGCGGGTTGCGTATCAGCGGTCTGACGCGCACCGAGGTGACCGAGTACCCGCTTGCGGTGGTGCGCGAGGCGATCGTCAACGCGGTCGCCCATCGCGATTATGCTATCCGGGGAGATGACGTGCGGGTCCTCATGTTCAGCGATCGCATGGAGATCTACAGTCCCGGCCGGCTGCCCGGCCACGTGACGCTCGAGAACCTGCTGACCGAGCGCTTCTCGCGCAATGAGGCGATCGTCCAGGGACTGTCTGACCTGGGCTTCGTCGAGCGGCTCGGCTACGGCATCGACCGCATGGTGGCGGCCATGCGCGAAGCGGGTCTGCCCGGACCTGCGTTCGAAGAGACGGTCGCCGGCTTCCGCGTCACCCTGGCCGGCCGCGGCGATGACCTGGTCAGCCCCGAGCCGGCCCCGCGCTGGGCGAACCGCCGCGTGGATGGGCGCCAGGAGCGCGCGTTGGCTTACCTTATGGAGCACGGCTCCATCACCAACCGCGAGTTCCGCGAACTG
>ENA-UOUL01003886-UOUL01003886.1-bioreactor-metagenome-genome-assembly--contig:-NODE-3886-length-14601-cov-6.683489_pt1 | contig 14601 bp, 15 predicted proteins | sample MGYA00249838_ERZ747220 | MGnify/ENA primary metagenome ERZ747220 (study PRJEB28778, sample SAMN05720191) | bioreactor metagenome | isolation source: Anaerobic biogas reactor | place: USA:Washington...
TGTCATTCAGAATGAACCGCTGGGCTTTCATGACTACAATCATTTGCAGATGAACGCTTTCGCGGTAGTGTCCGACTCGGGCACCTTGCCGGAGGAGGCATCGTATTTTCTGAGTGTAGGGCAACCCATCGCCGCCGTGTGCATCCGCACCTCCACCGAAAGGCCGGAAGCCCTGGACAAGGGCAACTTCGTGCTGGCCGGCATCACAGAAAAGGAAGTGCTGCAGGCAATCGATATAGCTGTGGAGATGAACCGCAACGGCCATCTTGGCATCCCCGTGCCGGATTACATAGACGAGAATGTCAGCAGCAAAGTGGTGAAAATAATCCAGAGTTATACAGGGATTGTAGATCGGATGGTGTGGAGGAAATATTGAAAGATTTAGCAAAGGACAAACTAGAGCACACAGTTATTATCCAATATTTCCAGAAAGAGAACGTATGAGAATCCTGCTCACCGGCCCCAACGGCTTTGTCGGCGCGCGCATTGCGCTGGCGGCGGACTGCATCCCCTGCCCGTCGCTGAGAGGCGCGCGGCCGGAGGATGTGCAGCGAATCGTAGATGAGACAAGGCCGGAGGCCATCATCCATACGGCGGCGATATCCGACATGGGGGCCTGCCAGAGGGAGCCGGAAGGGTCCCGGCACGCCAATGTGGAGATTCCTCTGATGCTGGCCAAGGCCGCCCGGGGCGCCAGGCTGGTGATGTTCAGCACGGACCAGGTGTATAACGGCAACAGCAATCCCGGGCCTTACCGGGAGGATGAGCCCATCAGCCCCGTGAACGTGTATGCCCGCCACAAGGCGGAGATGGAAAAGCTGGTGCTGGAGCTCCGCCCCGACGCGGTGATGCTCAGGGCCACCTGGATGTATGACATGCCCCTCTACCGGGGGGACAACCGGGGCAACTTCCTGATGAACATCATCAAGGCTTCCCTGGCCGGTAAGCCGGCTGCCTGGAGCAAACAGGAATACCGCGGCATCACCTATGTGCGCGAGGTGGCGCAGAAGGCGCTGGAGGCCCTGCTGCTGCCGGGCGGCATCTACAACTTTGGCAGTGAAACCACCTTGACCATGTATGAAACCGCGCAATCCCTGCTGCGCCAGCTTGGCATACAGGGCAGCCCGGATGAATCCGGCGCGCACCGGAACCTATGGATGGATGGGGGAAAGCTGCGCCGGCACGGCCTGGCCTTTAGGAAAGTGGAAGATGGATTCGCGCAGTGCATCAGGGACTATGCCCTGAATGGATAAGGGCGGACTACAGGTGTATCTGGTGGGGGAGCGATGGGTGAGGCCAGCGCCTTCCGCGCTGGGCGCAAGCCGTACAAGGCTATATACAGAAAGGATAAAAGCATGGCGGGGAAAGTGAAGATGGAGGCAAAGCAGCCCAAAGAAAACAAATCCTTCATCATTTCAGCCAGCCTTCAGAAAGGCTGCTACCGGCACATCCAGATCGCGCAGGACGCTACTCTGGATGACCTGAACTGCGCCATCCTGCAAGCCTTTTCATTCGAGGATGATCACATGCATGCCTTTTTTATGGATAATGTGGCGTGGAGTGAGGCTGACTGCTATTTCATGGATCCGATGGATGAGGAGGATGAAGATAACGGCAGGCACACCTGTGACTACCAGTTGCGCCAAGTGATGCGGGTGGGCAGCAAATTCAAATATGTGTTTGACTTTGGATACAACTGGCAGTTCCAATGCCGGGTACTGAGCGAAAAAATCTGGGATGCTCCCTCCGCTGAGGATGCACTTCTGGACAGCTTCGCCCTGGTCGTCCGCGAGGTAGGCGAAGCCCCGCCACAATATGGGGAAGAGGAATAAAAGCACAAAAAAAGAAGCCCTGAGGCTTCATCTTTGCGTGGTAGCGGCGGTCGGACTCGAACCAACGACACTCCGGGTATGAACCGAATGCTCTAGCCAACTGAGCTACGCCGCCATTTGGTTGCGGGGGGGGGATTTGAACCCCCGACCTCCGGGTTATGAGCCCGACGAGCTACCGAACTGCTCTACCCCGCGTTACACGTCTTGCGACGCAAACACGATACTACCGCCTTTGTGAAAATTTGTCAAGCCCTGTTTTGCGTTTTTCGATGATTTTCTGAGAAAGCCATCAGCGCTGCCGCTGCATCAGCCGGATTCATGGGCCTTCAGCCACTGCTCCCGGATGGCGGCGTACAGGGCCACGCTGGCGTAGCGGCCCTTGTAGCGGATGCGCTCCTTTAAGACGCCTTCCGGCTGCATGCCGGCCTTTTTCATCACTGCGCCGGAGGCGGGGTTGTATACATCATGCTGGCCCTCCACCCGGTGGATGCCGGGCTGGCGGAAGATGTAAGCAAGATAGGCCGTCAGCGCCTCCGTCATCAGGCCCTGGCCCCACTGGTCCGCCGCCAGGGAAAAGCCCACCTCCGCCGCCTGGTTGTCCCAGTCCCGGGCCACCAGGCCCAGGGTGCCTATCATCCGGCCCGTGCCCTTGAGCACCAGGGCTTTGGTGTGCAGGTCTTCCTGCTTGCTGCCCGCAATGAGGTTGCGCAGGATGGCGCGGGTCTGGCCCAGGCTGGTGTGGGGGTCCCACAGCACGTATTCCGCCACCCGGGGGTCCCGGGCATAGGCAAAGAAATCCCGGGCATCCCGCATCACAAGGGGGCGCAGCAACAGGCGCCGGGTATGGATGACGGGGCCTGCGGCTGCGTCCTCATGCAGCTTGATGCGCCGGGAAAACCAGGGCGCCCTGCTTGTTTTTTGCATGATTGCCGGCTTCAATGCCCTTCCGCCTGATGGGGATGACCCTTCTTCTGGCTGCTGCGCATCCCGCTGTCCTGCCACAGGAAGGCTGGCTGGTTCAGGATCTGCTGGGCCAATAGCAGACCCAGGCAGGTTTTGGCGTCCACAATCTGGCCCTGCTCCACCATCATAATGGCTTCCGCCAGGGGCATCTTCACCAGGCTTAAAAACTCGTCCGGGTCGGTGTGGGCGCGGGACTGTTTCAGGTCCTGGGCCAGGTAGAGGGCGATGCGCTCGGTGCAAAAGCCGGGGGTGGTCACCACATGGGCCATCTTCTGCCAGTTCCTGGCAACCAACCCGGTTTCCTCCTCCAACTCCCGTTTGGCGCACTCAAAGGGGTCCTCCCTGGGGTCGTCCAATTTACCGGCAGGGATTTCCAGGGTCACCTGGTCAATGGCCACCCGGTGCTGCTTCACCAGGGTTACACAGCCCTTTTTGTCCACCGGTACCACGGCAGCTGCCCCGTTGTGGAGCACAATTTCCCGGTTGGCCTGCCGGCCGTCCGGCAGGGTGACGGTCCACTGCTGCACCGTCATGATCTGGCCTTCAAATTCCGTATGTTTTGACAGCACCGTCTCTTTCAATTCCTTCAAAGGTTCACACCTCCCCTTCCCTTGCAGTATAGCGGTTTGGGACAAGGGCGCGCAAGGGATGGACGCCTGCTCATTTTCCTTTGAATGAAGACAAACCATACCAAAGGGGAGTTTCAGAGGGCACAGCCCTCTGAGTGAAATCGAATCGCCCGGCGCGTCACCGTGCCTTCCATTTCCTTTCCCGTGCCTTTTGGCACGGGAGGCGTCCATTACAGGACGGTTCCTTCCCATCAAAAGACCCTGTCTTTTGATGGAGAGGAAGGCCCATGGAGCGGATGCCTCTGATGGGCTTCGCCCATCAGAAAAGAAGCGGAATGCGGCCTGACGACGGGCGGGGCATTGCGTAGCAATGCTTTCCGCGCATTTTTACCGGCCGGGAGTGAAACGACCAGGTAAAAATGCCCGTTCCTCTTAAACGACAAAGTGTCCGCAGACACTTTGTCGACACTCAAAGGGCTGCCGTTGAAGCGGCAGCCCCTGAAGTGACCGCAGTCACGGAACCGGTATCAGTCCGCCTGCAGGCGGTCCTTGTTGATGAAGCCGCGGAAGGGCTTGCCTTCAAAGGTGGTTTCGATGTAGGCCCAGTGGCCCACAAAGCCTTCGTAGGCCAGCAGGGTGACCCGGGTGCCCTCGGGCAGTTCAAACAGCCAGGTGGGGTGCAGGATGGGGTCGTCGGTGACCGCCGCCTTGGAGATGATGGTGGCGCCCCGGGTGTTGAACACGATTTCCGGCACGCACACATCCCCGGGCAGGATGCTCTTGTTCACATAGCCGATGCGGTAGAGGTTGTTGGAGAGGCCGTAGCCGATCATGGCCCAGTCCCCGACTGTGCCCCACACCCGCAGGCGGCCGCCGCCCACGGAAGCCTTGCCGCCGGCTGCCCGGTGGTAGTTGGTGCCGGGGCCGGAGTACACCGCTTCAGCAGGTCCGGAGAAAGAGAAGGTCTTGTTGCCGGGCAGCTTGCCGTTGCCGGTGATGTGGATGGTTTCCTCAGGGCAGGGCACCGGCTCCGGCGTCTGGGTGGGGGTGGGGGTGGGGGTGACCCGGGTGTCCGCCAGGACGTTGCGGTTCACAAAGCCCCGCACGGGCTGGCCGTTGTTGTAGGTTTCAACATAGGCCCAGGTGTTGGCAAAGACCTCGTAGGCCAGCAGGCTCACCCGGCTGCCCCACTGCAGGTCAAGCAGCTTGCTGGATGCAAACAGGGGGTCATCCGTCAGGGCGGCGGTGGCGGTGACGCCCACCTCCAGGTAGGACAGGAAGAGGGGCTGCAGGTTGGGCACATCCTGCAGGTAGAAGGCCGGGACATAGCCGACGCGGTAGACATCGTCGTTGAGGTAGTAGCCCACCATCACAAAGCTGTTCTCCAGGCCATACACATGGATGATGCCGTTGTTCAAGACGGCCATGCCGCCTTCCGCCCGGGCATAAAACTCGCCGGGGCCGGTGTAGACGGGAACCTCAGGGCCCTGGTACTGGAACTCCTGGTGCAGGGGCAGGTTGTAGACCCCCGGGATGCGCACATCCGGGCGCGGGGTTTCGGGCCTGGGGGTGGGGGCCGGCGGATAGGCGCCGAAGGGCACCGGGGTGTCAAAGGGCTTGTGGAACACCAGCTTATCGCTGATGTAGGCCAGCTTGCCGTCCTTTAAGATGATCTCATACCAGCCGCTGTCCGTCTTCCCCGTGGTGGGGAACAGCTCACCGGGCTTGGCGGTGGTGACCACCTCGTACTCGGTGCTGTTGCCGCTGCGCAGGTTCACGTTGAACTGGGCAGTGACCGTGACCTCGCCTGTCACAAGCAGGTCGGAAACAGGTCCGTCAGCAGACATGCCGGGCACCATCAGGGCCAGCATCACGACTGCCAGCAACAAACTCATCAGTTTGTTTGTTTTCATCAAAATCACTCCTTCTGTGGTCGCACGTGGTTCTACCACGTACTATACCCATATAACGGGAAGCGCCGGCCTTTTCATGCACGGGCATTGGGATTTCCTGCAAAAAACCAGCCCCCCGGAAGGGAGGCCGGCCTTGTGATGTGCCGTCTCAGTCAGGCTGGTTCATCTCGGCGTTGAGCTCCACCGCCTCCTCCATCCACTGGTAGAAGAGGTTTTGCGCCACCACCTCCCGGACGGCCGCGTTCACGGCCTCCAGCAGCTCCGGCCTGCCCTTGGTGACGGCCACCGCCAGCCCCGGGGAGGTGTAGGGGAAGGGCTCCGGCAGGGTGATGAGCATGTCCGGATAATTGGCCATGTACTGCTTGGCGATGACATCAGACAGGGCCATGCCGTCTGCCGTTTTGCTCAGCACCATCATGACGCCGTCAGGCACCTTGGCAATCAGCTCCAGCTGGCTGTCCGTCAGGTATTCCTTCACCATGGTCTCCTGGACGGAGCCGTTCTGGGCGGCGATCTTTTTGCCCTTTAAATCCGCCAGGGTGCTGAAGGTGTCCGCATGGTCCTTGTGGATCAAGACCAGCTGGTTGCTTTCGGAGTAATACACCTCTGAGAAATCCATGCTTTCCATCCGCTCAGGGGTGGGGTCAAAGCCGGCCAGGGCGATGTCCACCTTGCCGGTGGTGACAGCAGCCAGCACGCCGTCAAAATCATAGGCGTCAATCACCAACTCCACCCCCAGGGAATCAGCGATATAGCGAGCCAGGCTGATGTCAGCCCCCACGGGCTGGCCGTCCGGGCCCGGGAACTCATAGGGGGCGTAGTCCGGCGAGGTGCCCACCACCAGCCTGCCCTTCTCCTTGATGGCCTCCAGGCTGCCGGCGCCGGCGGTCAAAGCGGACAGGAGCAGCGCAACAAACAGCAGTCCTGCAAACATTCTTTTCATGGGGATGCCTCCTTGCTGTGATACCTGGATTATAGCCTGAATAAATATGCGTGTCAATACATATGTTTGCAAACGACAAACCCGTGATTTCGAATAAGAATACGAAATAGCGTAATAAAATTACAGAAATCCCTTCCAATTTCCCGAAAGCTGTGCTATCATCACCCGGCGGTTGTGCATATTCATGCGCAGCCGGGGCCTGCAAACGGGCCTGGAAAGGATGCAGCCTCATGTTTTCAAACTTTGTCCCCAACCTGGTGAGGGCGGTGAGCCGCTACTGGTTCCTGTTCCTGGAAGGCGCCGGCTACACCCTGCTGCTCAGCGCCATCACCGTGCTGTTCGGCGCCGTTCTGGGCTCTCTCTTGTCCCTGATGCGCAGGAGCCGCGTCATGCCCCTGCGCCTGTTTGCCACCGGCTATGTGGAGGTGATTCGGGGTACGCCGCTGCTGTTGCAGCTTTACATTTTTTATTTCCTCCTGCCGGACCTGGTGCCCTTTTTAAGCCTGTCCAAATTCGCCAGCGTCACCATCGCCCTGGTGTTCAATTCGGCCGCCTATGTGTGCGAGGTGGTGCGGGCGGGCATCGCCGCGGTGGACCCGGGGCAGATGGAGGCGGCCCGCAGCCTGGGGCTGTCCTCCCGCCAGGCCATGGCCCGCATCGTGCTGCCCCAGGCGGTGAAGAACATCCTGCCCGCCCTGGGCAACGAGTTTGTCACCGTCATCAAGGAAACCTCCTTAGCCTCGGTCTTCTTTGTGGGGGACCTGATGACCCAGTACAACATCATCAAAGGCAGCATGCACCTGGTGATCGAGCCTTTACTGGTGGTGGGGCTGATCTATTTCCTCCTCACCTTCACCCTCAGTAAATTAATCGCCCATTACGAAAGGAACCTGCAGGCCAGTGATTGACATCATCAATTTGTACAAGGACTTCGGCAGCCTCCACGTGCTGCAGGGCATCACGGAAACCGTGCACAAAGGGGAGGTCATCTCCATCATCGGGCCCTCGGGCTCCGGCAAATCCACCTTCCTGCGCTGCCTGAACCTGCTGGAGGTGCCCACCGCCGGCCAGATTATCTTTGAAGGGGCAGACCTGACCTCGCCCCACACGGACATCAACCTGCACCGGCAGAGGATGGGCATGGTCTTCCAGCACTTCAACGTCTTTCCCCACCTCACGGTGCTGGAGAACCTGACCTTGGCGCCGGTACTGCTGGGCAAATACAGCCAGCAGGAGGCGGCGGCCCGCGCCAATGAGCTCCTTCACAAGGTGGGCCTCACGGACAAGGCGCAGGAGCACCCCCGCCGCCTGTCCGGCGGGCAGAAGCAGCGCCTGGCCATCGTCCGGGCCCTCATCATGGAGCCCCAGGTGATGCTGTTTGACGAGCCCACCAGCGCCCTGGACCCGGAGATGGTGGGGGAGGTGCTGGCCGTCATCAAAACCCTGGTGAAAACGGGGATGACCTGTTTAATCGTCACCCATGAGACGGGCTTTGCAAGGGAGGTCTCCAGCCGCGTCTTTTTCATGGACGAGGGCAGGATTGCGGAGCAGGGCAGCCCCAGGGCGCTGTTCGACCAGCCCCAGAACCCCAGGACCCAGGCCTTTTTAAGCAAAGTTATCTATTGATACCGAACTTAAACTTTGACCAGTTTCTCCAGTCTAACGCAGGCCTTTAACAGGCGCCTGCGTTTTTTACATGGATTTTACAGGCCGCTGGCAGATGGTTTTACATGCCTGCAGTATGATGTGGCCGTACCCAAGAAATGCAATGTATTAGGAGGAACCTGAATGAATCTTCGCAAGATCCTGTCCCTGATGCTGGCCCTGGTGGCCGTGATGAGCCTGACCCTGACCGCCTCCGCCTTTGACACCGCTAAGGAAATCGCCGTGGTGTCCCGTGAGGAAGGCAGCGGCACCCGCAGCGCCTTTATCGAACTGACCGGCGTCATGACCAAGGTGGACGGCGTGGAAATGGACAACACCTACGCCGAGGCCGACTTTGTCAGCGGCACCTCCCTGGTGATGACCACCGTGGAAAGCAACGAATATGCCATCGGCTATGCCTCCCTGTCCTCTGTGCTGCAAAACGACGCCGTCGTGGCCGTGCCGGTGAACGGCGTCACCCCCAGCGCGGAAAGCATCCTGGATGGCACTTACCCCATCGCCCGCCCCTTCAACATCGTCACCAAGGGCGAGTTGACGGACGAATTGGCCCGTGACTTCATGGCCTTCGTGCTGAGCGTGCAGGGCCAGGAGATCGTGGCGGAAGACGGCCTGGTCCCCGTGAGCACCGAGGAGACCCAGGAATACAAGCCCCAGAACCTGAAGGGCACCCTGGTGGTGGGCGGCTCCACCTCCGTGGCCCCTGTGATTGAACTGCTCAAGGAAGCCTATGAAGAACTCAACCCCGATGTGGAAGTGGATGTGCAGTCCACCGGCTCCTCTGCCGGCGTCACCGGCGCCCTGGACGGCACCTATGCCCTGGGCATGGCCTCCCGCGACCTGAAGGACAGCGAGCTGGAAGCCGGCGCCCTGCCTGTGGTCATCGGTGTGGACGGCATCGCCCTGATCAAGAACCCCGCCAACCCCATTGCCGACCTGAGCCTGGAACAGGTGCGGGCCATCTTCACCGGCGAAATCAGAACCTGGAGTGAACTGGGCGAGTAAATGAAAGCTTACTGGAACCGACATTCCGAACGCATCATGTGGGGGCTGTTCCTGGCCTCCGCATGCGTTTGTGTGCTGGCAGTGGCCGCCATCTGCATCTTCCTGGTGGCAAACGGCCTGCCCTTCTTCACCCAGTACCCGGTGGGCGCCTTCCTGACGGGCACGGAATGGGCCCCCCTGCGCAATGTCTTTGGCATCCTGCCCATGATTGTGGGCAGCTTCTACGTCACCTTCGGGGCCCTGCTCCTGGGGGCGCCTGTGGGCATCCTCACGGCGGTTCTCATGGCGTATTTTGCCGGCAGCAGAGTGGTGAAGGTGATGAAGCCCTGCGTGGCCCTGCTGGCGGGCATTCCCTCGGTGGTCTACGGCTTTTTCGGGGTGATGCTGCTGGTACCCCTGGTGCGCACCACCCTGGGGGGCACGGGGAAAAGCGTGCTGGTGGCCAGCGTCCTCCTGGGCATCATGATCCTGCCCACCATCATCCAGACCGCGGAGGCGGCGCTCAACGCCGTGCCCAGGCCCTACTACGAGGCCTCCCTGGCCCTGGGGGCCAGCCACGAGGGCAGCGTGTTCCGCGTGATGCTGCCGGCGGCCCGCTCCGGCATCATGTCCGGCATCGTGCTGGCCATCGGCCGGGCCATCGGAGAAACCATGGCCATCATCATGGTGGCGGGCAACAACCCCCGGATGCCGGGGGACATCCTAAAGGGCGTGCGCACCCTGACGGTGAACGTGCTGATGGAAATGGGCTACGCGGCAGACCTGCACGAGGAATCCCTCATCGCCACCGGCCTCGTCCTCTTTGTCATCGTCATGGCGGTAAACTTCCTCTTTTCCTTCATGAACAAAAGGAGGGCCCTGCAATGAGGTTCAGGAAAAAGAAGAACCGCCCCCTGGACCTGTCCGTGCCCTCCCGGCCCAGGGCCCACCTGGGGGCCAGGGTGCTCAAGGCCCTGTGCTGGCTGGCCGGCGCCTTCACCCTGGGCATCCTCCTCACCATGGTGGCCTACATCCTGATGCGGGGCATCCCCTACCTGAGCCCCGCCATGTTCGCGGTGAAATACACCAGCAAAAACGCCTCCATGCTCCACGCCATCGTGAACACCTTCCTGATGACAGGGCTGGCCCTTCTGATGTCCGTGCCCCTGGGGGTGTTTAGCGGCATCTACCTGGCGGAATACGCAAAGCCGGGCAGCCGGCTGGTGAAGCTGATCCGGGTGACGGCCGAAACCCTGGCGGGCATCCCCTCCATCGTCTACGCCCTCTTTGGCACCCTGGCCTTCGTGGTCACCCTGGGCATCGGCCTCTCCATCATATCCGGCGCCCTCACCCTGGCCATCATGACCCTGCCTCTAATCCTGCGGCAGACGGAGGAATCCCTGCTGTCAGTGCCCCTGTCCTACCGGGAGGGCAGCTTTGCCCTGGGGGCGGGTAAGCTGCGCACCACCATGCGCATCGTGCTGCCGGTGGCCACCCCGGGCATCCTGGCGGCGGTGCTGCTGTCCATCGGCCGGATTACCGGGGAGACGGCGGCCCTGATCTTCACCGCCGGCACCGCCACCCGCATGGCCAGCCTGTTCAAGTCCGGCCGCACCCTGTCGGTGCACCTGTACCAGCTGCAGCAGGAAGGCCGCTACATCAACGAGGCCTTTGCGGTGGCGGTGGTGCTGCTGTTGATTGTGGCACTGATGAACGGGCTGTCCTTTGTGGCGGCCAAACGACTAAGCAGGAAGGGATCCGCGTGATGCAGTTTTCTCTGAACCAAACCATGAACGGCAACGGCGAGCCTGCAGGCCCCGTGAAGTTCGATTTAAAAGACGTCAACCTGTTCTACGGCCATTTCCAGGCGCTGAAGGACATCAACATGCGGCTGCCATACCGCCAGGTCACGGCCTTCATCGGCCCCTCGGGCTGCGGCAAGTCCACCCTGCTCAAGTCCTTAAACCGCATGAACGACCTGATTCCGGACTGCGTCATCAAGGGGGACATTCTCTTGGACGGCCAGGACATCTACAGCCCCCAGTCGGAAATCAACCTGCTGCGCAAGCGGGTGGGGATGGTGTTCCAGAAACCCAACCCCTTCCCCATGAGCATCTATGACAACATCGCCTACGGCCCCCGTTCCCACGGGGTCAGGAACCGGCTGAAGCTGGACGACATCGTGGAGCACTCCCTCAGGAAGGCTGCCCTGTGGGACGAGGTGAAAAACGACCTGAAAAAAAGCGCCATGGCCCTCTCCGGCGGCCAGCAGCAGCGGCTGTGCATTGCCCGCTGCCTGGCGGTGCAGCCGGAGGTCATCCTGATGGATGAACCCACCAGTGCCCTGGACCCCATCTCCACCTCCAAGATTGAAGACCTTGTGCTGGCGCTCAAAGCGGAATATACTGTGGTTATTGTCACCCACAACATGCAGCAGGCCGCACGGATTTCAGACATCACCGCCTTTTTCCTGTTGGGGGAAATGGTGGAAATGAGCCCCACCAGCCTGCTGTTTTCCACACCCAGGGACCAGCGTACGGAAAACTACATCACAGGGAGGTTTGGATGATGCGGCTACGCTTTGACGAACAACTGCAGCGCCTGAACTATGAAATGATTTTGATGGGCAGCCTCATTGAGCGCGCCATTGAAACCGCGGGGGAACTGATCGAAACCCGGGACATGGAAAAGGCCGGCAAACTAAAGGAAGGGGATTCCGAGATCGACCGCAAGGAGCGGGAGATCGAGACCATGTGCCTGCGGCTGATTTTGATGCAGCAGCCCGTGGCCTCGGATCTGCGCATCATTTCGGCAGCCCTTAAAATGATCACCGACATGGAGCGCATTGCGGACCAGGCCTCCGACATCGCAGAGATCCTCACCATGCCCCATGAGGGGGAGCGGCTGCCCTTCCCGCCCCACATGCAGCAGATGGCCACCGCCACCGCCAAGATGGTGCGCCAGGCCATCGACGCCTATGTGGCCAGGGACCATGTGCTGGCCCGGAAGGTGATGGCGGATGACGACATCGTGGATGAGCTGTTTGACAAGGTCAAGCTGGACATCCTGGAGATGCTCAACCAGGCCTGCCTGGTGGGCAGCACCGTGGACGGGGTTCAGCTGCTGGACATGCTGATGATTGCCAAATATTTTGAGCGCAGCGCCGACCATGCGGTGAACATCGCCGAGTGGGTGGAATACGCCCTGACCGGCCGGTACAAGGGTGAGCGGCTGTCATGATCTATTCAGTGGAAGACGACCAGGCCATCCGGGAGTTGATTTTATATGCCCTGAAGCAGGCGGGCTATGAAGCCCGGGGCTTTGAGGAGGGCACGGCCTTCCTGGCTGCTTTGGAAACCCGGCTGCCCCAACTGGTGCTGCTGGACCAGATGCTGCCCGGCATGGACGGCAGCCAGCTGTTGGCCCACCTGAAGGGCCATGAAAAAACCCGGCACATCCCGGTGATCATGCTCACCGCCAAGGGGGCCGAGATGGACAAGGTGCGCTCCCTGGACGCGGGGGCGGACGACTATGTGGTGAAGCCTTTCGGCGTGATGGAGCTGCTCTCCCGGATCAAGGCCGTGCTGCGCCGCAGCCAGGCGGAGGAAAGCCTGCCGGTGCTGCGCAACGGGCCCATCCAGGTGGATATCCCCCGGCATGAGGTCCGGGTTTCGGGACAGGAGGTTGCCCTCACCAACATGGAGTTTCGCCTGCTGGCCCATTTCATGGGCAGCCCGGGGCTGGTGTTCAGCCGGGAGCAGCTGCTGTCCAGCGTGTGGGACAGCGACTACCTGGGGGACACCCGCACGGTGGACATGCACGTGGGCAGCCTGCGGGCCAAATTGGGGGCGGCCGGCAAACTGATTGAAACCAAGCGGGGCGTGGGCTACCGCCTGCGCGATGTGATCGAACCATGAGGAAGGGTGCGGGCAAGTGAAACGGAACATCTTGATAACGGTGGTGGCGGTCATCCTGCTGTTTGCGGTGGCGGCCGGGCTGCTGGCGGCGGCGGTGCTCAAGTCCGTGGCCCGGGAGCAACTCATCAGCCATGTGCAGCGGGAGCGGGACGTCATCCTGACCCGGCTCAAAGGCCAGGACCCGGCGCCGGCCCTGAAGGATGTGGTCTCCGCATCCAGGGTGACCCTGATTGCGCCGGACGGCCAGGTGTTGTATGACAACGTGGTGGACGCCCTTCTGGAAAACCACCTGCTGCGGCCGGAGGTGCAGGACGCCCTGCATCAGGGCACGGGCAGCGCCATCCGCTATTCCGACACCACCAGGAGCACGGCGGTGTATGTGGCCAGCCGGTTGGCAGACGGCAGCGTGCTGCGGGTGGCGGCGCCGGAGCGCATCGCCCGGGGGGTGGCCAGCGGGGTGGCGCCCTGGGTGATCTTCGGCCTCCTGGCCCTGGTCATCGTGTCGGTGGTGCTGTCCAGCCTGATGGTGGACCGCCTGGTGAAGCCGGTCTTGGAGATCAACCTGGACCAGCCGGAGGAGTCCCGGATCTATGAGGAGCTGCTGCCCCTGGTGCGGCGCATCAGCGAGCAGAACCAGAACGCCAAGAAACAGCTGGCGGCCCTGGAAGCCAAAAACCAGGAGCAAAGCGCGCTGCTGCTGGGGATGCAGGAAGGCTTCATCGCGCTGAACGACAAAGAGCAGGTGATTCTCATCAACGAAAGCGCCTGCCAGATGCTGGGGGTTGCCCGGGAGGAGGCGCTGGGCCAGCAGCTGGTGGCCATCTGCCGGGACCCGGTGATGATGGCGGGCCTGGAGGCGCTGCGGACAAGCGGCCGCGCCCAGGGCGTGATGAAAAAGGACGGCAGGAGCTATGTGTTGAACGCCAACCGGATTGAGGGGCGGCAGGACGCGGTGCTGCTGCTGGATGACCAGACGGAAAAATTGGAGGGGGAGGAGATGCGCAAGCGCTTCACCGCCAATGTGTCCCACGAGCTGCGCACGCCCCTGACCACTATCTGCGGATACGGGGAGATGCTGGAGGCCGGCATGGTGGCAGAGGCGGACCGGGAGCGCTTCTACCGGAACATCCAGCAGGAAAGCAAGCGGATGCTGGCCCTGGTGGAGGACATCCTGCGCCTGTCACGGCTGGATGAGGGCGCCTTGAGCGCCAGGCGGGAGCAGGTCAACCTCAAAGCGGTGGCGGAGCGGGCCTGCCAGTCCCTGGCCCAGGCCGCCCGGGACAAGGGCCTGACCCTGACCTGCGAGGGGGAAGATGCCTTTGTACTGGGGGATGAAACCCTGCTGTTTGAACTGTGCGGCAACCTGATTGACAACGCCATTAAGTACAACGTGAAGGACGGCCGGGTGGCGGTGTCGGTCACCGGCGGCCACCAGGCCAGACTCACGGTGAAGGACAGCGGCATCGGCATCGCCCGGGAGCACCAGCCTCATGTGTTTGAGCGCTTCTACCGCACGGACACCAGCCGCTCCAAGGCCACCGGCGGCACGGGCCTGGGGCTGTCCATCGTGAAGCACGCGGCGGAGTTCCACCAGGCCGCCATCAAGCTGCACAGCAACCCGGGGGAGGGCACCGAAATCATCGTTACTTTCCCACCAGCCGCCTCATAAAGGACACAGCAAACAATCAGCGCCCTTCAAAACAGAAAGGCGCTTTTTGATTGTTGATACCAAACGCACTCCTTAATGCTTCCATGAGGCGGTCTTTTTGCGTCTCTGCGTCGTCTCATTCACTCAGCGTAGGCTACGGCTACGCCTCG
>ENA-UOUL01003888-UOUL01003888.1-bioreactor-metagenome-genome-assembly--contig:-NODE-3888-length-14593-cov-4.345688_pt1 | contig 14593 bp, 11 predicted proteins | sample MGYA00249838_ERZ747220 | MGnify/ENA primary metagenome ERZ747220 (study PRJEB28778, sample SAMN05720191) | bioreactor metagenome | isolation source: Anaerobic biogas reactor | place: USA:Washington...
CGAGGGAGGGACCGGGTTGTCAGGCGGCGAGCGTCAGCGCGTTTCTATCGCCCGCGCCATCCTGCACGATCCGCGCATCCTGATCCTCGACGAGGCGACCTCGTCGGTGGACACCGAGACGGAGCGCCAGATCCAGGAGGCGTTGGAGACCCTGGTCAAGGGGCGCACCACCATCGCCATCGCCCACCGGCTGTCGACGCTGTATAACGCCGACCGCATCGTGGTGCTCAACCATGGCCGCCTCGAGGAGCAGGGGCCGCCGCGGCAACTGATGGACAACAAGGGCGCGTTCTATAACCTGGTGCAGCTACAGACTCAACTGGCGCGCATTGACGGCGTCGTTACCTTGTAGAGGTGGATTGCGATGGCACGCTCGTTCGAAGTGGTGCTCCTGGATCCTAATGAGGTATCGTTCACCCGCGACGGCGACACCCTCGGCCTCACCATGGCCGACGGCACGCGCTATCCGCGCGTGGCGCTGCGCTGCGCCTTTCCGGTGTCCGATGACACCGTGCACCTCTCGGTGCGTGACGCCAGCACCGAGGAGCAGCTAGAGATAGGCATCCTCGAGAACTGGGGTCGCCTGCGCGAGCCGGACCGCCTGGCCGTGGCCGCCGAGCTGAGCCTGCACTATTTCGTGCCGCGCATCACGCGCGTGCGCGCCGTTAAGGAAGAGTTTGGCTTCCTGCGGTGGACGGTAGAGACCGACAAGGGGCCCAAGGAATTCGTCATGCGCAACAGCGTGGTGCACTATGCGCGCGAGATCGCGCCCGACCACTGGCTGCTGATCGATGTGGGCCAGGCGCGCTACGAGATCCCCGACCTGGAGCGCCTCGACGCGGCCAGTCAGCGGCTGGTGCGCCGCTACCTCTACCTCTAGCGCGTTGTAGCGGCGGATCGCGACGCCTGGCGCGTCCGGTCCGCCGCAAGGTCCATCTGCGAAGGAGCGGCTGCGGCGTGAGCGCGCACACGTCCGCGGCCGCATCGCCCTCTGCCTCCCATCGCCCGCCCGTCCTCGCCCCAGTTGTCTCCGCCGGCAGAGACTGGCCACGTGTCCAGGTGGCGTCCATGCATGTGGCCGATGCCGCCCGATCGTCCCCCTGGTATGATCGAGCCAGAGAGACATCACGGAGGGCCGCGACGCCTCCGTGGAACACGCGCCACTGGAGGATATCATGGCAGGCGAACCGTTCGAAACCCACCCCGAGCACCCCGCGCCTCGTGAGGGGCACTCCCCCGTCGTGGCCATCCTGCTGATCGGGATCGGCGTCATCTGGCTGTTGGCCAACCTCGGCACCATCGACGCGCCCGACCTCGGCCAGGTGATACGACTGTGGCCCCTCATTCTCGTGTATATCGGGCTGAAGCAAATCCTGGAAAAGCCCTCCGAGGCATAGCCGGAACCCGAGCGGCGGGCGGCAAATTGTGATATCATGGAGATAGTAACATAACGGGAGGCGCGAGGCCCCCGTCCATATAGGGTACGTCACGATTGGCGCGCCCTCGGGAGGTAAGTATGTCAGACCAACCGTTCGAGCCACGCACACCAAGAGATGAGTACCGCCGCTACGAGGACGGTGACCGTCACGGCGATCGCTCCTTGTTCTGGCCCATCGTGCTGATCGGCATCGGCGTCATCTGGCTGTTGTCGAACATCGGGCTGATCGGAGATCTGAGCTTTGGACTGCTTCTGCGGCTGTGGCCCCTCATCCTGATCGTCATCGGCCTGGACGTGCTCTTTGGCAGGCGCTGGCCGGCGCTCAGCGCCCTGATCGGCATCGGCACCGTCGCCCTGGTGGTCGTGCTGCTCCTCTTCGCCCCCCAGCTGGGGCTCAGGGCGGACGAGCCCGCCAACCTCTTTGGCTTGCCCATCGTCACCGACATCGACGAGGCCGACATCCGCACCGAGCGCTTCACCGAGCCCTTGGGTGATGCCGAGTCGGCAGAGGTCGTGCTGGACCTCGTCGAGGCCCCCACGACCATCCGTCCCCTCGATGACTCGGATGCCCTCATCGATGCCGAGCTGACCCACTATGGTGCGATCGATTTTCGCGTCAGCGGCGACCGGTCCAAGTCGGTCCGCCTGGGGCAGCGCAGCGCCATCCGCATCGGGCCCTTTCTCGGTAGCGGCTCGCGGCTGAACTGGGATATCGGCCTGACGCGCGATGTGCCGCTGGACCTGTCCATCGACGTGGGCTCCGGCCCCGCGGATGCCGACCTCCGGCAGCTGCGCTTGCAGTCGCTGGACGTGGATGGCGGCTCGGGGTCCCTGGACATTGTCCTGCCCGAGGGGGCGACCGACTATCGCGCCCGGCTTGACGTGGGCTCGGGCCCCGTCACCATGGTGGTGCCTGAGGGCGCCGTGTTGAGCGACCTCGCCATCGATGGGGGCTCCGGGCCACTGGACATCGCCATCGAGGCGGGCGCGCGACTGCAGGCCTCCGTCAACGGAGGCTCCGGGCCCGTCACGGTGGACGTGCCCGACCAGGCCGGGGTGCGGGTGCGCGTCTCTGATGACGGCAGCGGCGCATTCCGCGTGCCCTCGGCCTATCGGGAGGTCGAGAGGGGCGACGGGGACACGGGGCTGTGGGAGTCGCCGAACTATGCCTCGGCCACCCAGCGCATCGATCTGCGCTTCGACATCGGGTCGGGTCGCGTCGAGGTGCGCTAGGCGCTCGGCCTACAACGCGCCACCCCGCGCCGCCTCAAACATCGCGACGACGTTCTCCGGCGGGGTGCCCGCCTGGATCGTATGGGACGGGCCGACGATGTAGCCGCCGCCGCGGCCTAGCACGCGGATACGCTCGCGCACTTCGTCGGCCACGTCCTGTGGCGTGCCAAAGGGAAGGGTGGTCTGCACACTGACGCCCCCCTCGAACGCCAGCTTCTCCCCGTACTGTTCCTTGAGGGCCACGGGGTCCATCCCCTCCGCCGAGAACTGCAGCGCCTGCAGGCAGTCGATCCCCATGTCGATGAGCCCCGGCACCGCCCGCATGATCGCCCCATCGCTGTGATAGATCACTCGAGCGCCGTGGTCGTGGATCAGGTCGTTCAGCTCTCGATGGTACGGCTTGATGGTGCGCTCCCACAGCGGCAGCGACATGAGCAGCCCCCGCTGGCCCCCCAGGTCGTCGGCGGTGAACACCAGGTCGATCTCGCCCGGCGCCGCCGACAGGACGCGATGAAAGAACGCCTTGTAATAGTCGGTCACGCGCCGCAGGATGGCGTGGGCCAATTCGGGGCGCTCCACCAGGTCCATGAGCATGCGTTCGAACCCGCGCATGTACCAGGAGGTCTCAAAGAGGTTGCCGTTGGTGGCCATCACGGCGCGATCGCGCACAGCGCGCAGGGCGCGGATGCGCCCAGGGATGACGCTAAAGTCGAACCAGTCGGGGGAGGGCCATCGATGGGCGTCCAGGTCGGCCGGCGTCTCGGCCTCGCCCAGGGGATAGTGGTGGATCTCGTCGTAGGCGCCGTCGCCATAGCTCACCGGCGCCCGCACCACGCCCCAGATGTCCTCGCCGGCGGCCAGCGGCGGCCCCACGTACTCGGGCGCCACCGTCACGATGTCGATGAGGGGGTCGAGGTACGCGTCCACCGACACCCCGCGCGTGGCGCGCAGGTGCGCCTCCAGCGCCGCTCGCGCCGGCGGGTTGATGCCCGAGCACACCATGGCGATGGGCACGCGGTCGGCCTCTTGATGGTCCAGTGCCAGTAGCACGCGCTCGCGGCCCGACAGCGTTTCATGCGACGTCGATGGGGGCATGGGGGCTCCTTGTTTGTGTTGCGGGTTATGCGCTAGCTCGGTGGTTACAGGTTCCAGGTTGCAGGGGACAGGCAACAGCGACTGTACCCGCTATGCCCTGTAACCTGCAACCTGGAACCTGAAACTACCTCGAACGCACGCCCGCCGGCTCGCGTTCGAGCTGTCGTGCCAGACTCGTCAGGCCCTCCGCCCAGGTGGGGTGGATAAACACGCACTCGGCCAGGGACTGCCAGGTAGCGCCCGACTCGATGAGCACCGTCAGAATGTGGATCAGTTCGGCGGCCGTGGGCGACACGAGGGTAGCCCCCAGGATGCGGTCATTCTCCTCGTCCACCACCAGGCGGTAGAACCCCAGGGTGCGTCCCGTCTCGGTGGCGCGCGCCACGCGCTCCAGCGGGCGCGTCACCTGACGCGCCCGGCGCCCCTGCGCGCGCGCCTGCTCCAGCGTCAGCCCCACCCGGCCCACCTGCGGCTCGGTAAAGTAGGCGTACGACAGCGTCCGGTCGCGTCGCTGACGCTCGCCGCCCTCCAGGATGGCCATCAGCCGGCGATAGTCCTCGTACGACACGTGGGTGAACGCCGGCTGCCCCGTCACGTCGCCGATGGCATACACCCCATCGCAGGTAGTGCGGAAGGCGTCGTCGACGCGCACGAAACCCCGCTCGTCCAGCTCCACGTCGCTCGCGCCGGCATCGAGCGCCGCCGTGTTGGGCCGGCGCCCCGCGGTGAGGAGCAGCCTCTGAGCCTGCAGGCGCTCGCCCCGCTGGAGCGTGACGTCGATGGCGCCGTCGCGATAGCGCACCGCCTCGACGCGGTCGCTCAGATGAAAGATGACGCCGTCGGCGTACAGCGCCTCTCCCAGGGCGCGGCTCACGTCGATCTCCTCGTCGTGGATAGGGCGGTCGTTGGTGTCGATCAGGTGCACCTCGCTACCGAGGCGCGCCATGCCCTGGCCCAACTCCAGCCCGGTGTAGCCGGCGCCCACCACCGCCAGGCGATGCGGCAGGCCCCGTAGCTGCCAGAACGTCTCATAGGTGATGTAGGGCGTCGCCTCCAGCCCGTCGATGGGCGGCACCATGGGCGATGCGCCGGTGTTGATGACCACGAGGGGCGCCTCGACGGTCACGCCTCCGCCGCTGACGGTCCGCCGCCCGGTAAAGCGCGCCTCGGCGTGCACCATGCGCACCCCCGCGTCGCGAAGCCGCGACTGCACCCCCGCCGTCCAGGCGCCCACCATGTCGCGCACGCGCTGCATCACGGCGCCGAAATCGACCTCCACCCGCGCGCGCACTCCCAGGTCGGTCGCCCGGCGCGCCTCCGCCGCCGCGTGCGCCGACGCCAGGAACGCCTTGGAGGGGGTGCAGCCATAGTTCACGCAGCACCCGCCCCAAGCGCCCCGCTCGAACATCACCACCTCGCGCCCCTGCCGCGCCATGGCCGTGGCAAAGGGCACGCCCCCCTGCCCACTCCCGATCACGATCACATCCACGCGATCCACGTCAACCTCCAAACAAGGCGCGCAGTCTCCGCTGTGGTTGCGCGTTCATCGTTGCAGGTGACAGGTTGCAGGTTACAGACGGTTGTGCGTTCCGAGATCCGGGCAGATGGGTAGCAGGGTGTAGAGCGAATCGCGCCTTTGGCGATATGGGTCACGGATTCCAGGTTACAGGCAAGAGACGACTCGCTCACTGGCGCCTGTAACCTGCAACCTGTAACCTAAAACCCAACTCAACTGTGCCAAACCCACACCCAGCTCCGCGCCTACGTGGGCCAATCCTCCGTTCGATACGTATCGATCAGCGAACGCACGCGCAGGGCATCGCGCAGCGCCGCGGGCGAAAAGCTCTGCTCCGGGTAGACGACGATCTCGGCCGGGTGGCCGGGGGCGAGGTGGACGAAATTGTCCGAGTAGCGCGCCTCGCAGCCCGCCAGTTCCAGCCAGGCCCACAGCGCCGGCCGCGCCGCCTCGAGCGTCACGCGGTGACCGCCGTCGGGCGCGACGCCGTCCACGCGCACGGTGATCGCCGGATCCAGGAGTTCGAGGTGCTTGGGGCGCGCATAGCTCGCCCAGTTCGACGAGACGACCTTGCCGTCTATGCGCAGGTCGAGCCAGACCATCACGTCTCGCGGGCCGCGGGCCCTCAGAAGGGGCGCCAGATCGAGCATGGCGATGGGGCCCGTGGCGCGGCCGCTCATCGCCGCGGGCAGCGTGCCGCCGTCCAGCCGCTCCCCATCCACCGCCATCGCCTCCCATGTCACCTCACCCACGATGCGCTCTCCGGTGTCATTGGTCAGGTGCACCTCCAGAGCGCCGGTGGCGGCGTCCTCCACCGCCGACACGAGGAGCGGCGCGTGGAAGCGGCGCGCCATATGGTGCAGCGCCTTCCACCGCCCGAACGAGTCGATGGACGACCAGCTCGCCACCGGCCAGCAGTCATTGAGCTGCCAGTAGAGGGTGCCCATCCCCCGCGGCATCCCCCGCCGCCAGTGCTCCACGGCGTACTTGATGGCCATCCCCTGGAGGATCTGGCTCAGCCACAGCGCCATATCGAACGACGTGGGCAGCCGGAACCAGTCCAGCAGGTAGGTCATGATGGTGGTGTTGCCGATGCCGCTACGCTGGTGGTGTTCCATCACGAAACTCGTGATGTTGCGGTCCTGCGGCAGGGTGTAGCTGGCCACCGTCTTGGGCTCGGGGAACGACTGGAAGCCGAACTCGCTGTTGAAGCGGTGCGTGCAGGTGCGGTACCACTCGAAGGGCATCTTGCCATGCCACACGCTCCACAGATGGGCGTCGCCGGCGTCGGGATTGTTGAAGTCGCGCCGATCGCCCACCGGCGTGTGCGGGCTCGACGGCCAGTAATCGCGCTGCGGGTCGAGCCGCTCCACCACCTCGGGCAGGAGCGCGTCGAACAGCCGGGAGTAGTCGTCCCAGCTCATGGTGGTCTCGGTCCAGTCGTCGCCTACGAGACCCTGCTCCAGCTCGTTGTTGCCGCACCAGAGCGCTAGGCTCGCGTGGTGGCGCAGCCGCCGGACGTTGTCCTCCGCCTCGGCCCTGACGTTGGCCATGAAATCGGCATCAAAGGTGGGATAGGTGCCACAGGAAAAGATGAAATCCTGCCACACGCACAGCCCGAGTTCGTCACACAGCTCATAGAAATCGTCGCTCTCGTAGATGCCGCCGCCCCAGACGCGCAGCATGTTCATGTTGGCCGCCGCGGCATCGCGCAGGAGGCGCGCATAGCGCTCCCGCGTCAGGAGCGTCACAAAGGCGTCGGCCGGGATCCAGTTGGCGCCCTTGGCAAAGAACGCCACCCCGTTGACGGCGAACTGGAACGACTCGCCCCATTCGTCGGCGTGGCGGTCGAGGCGCAGCGTCCGCAGCCCGATGCGCCGCTCGTCCACGTCGAGGGTCGCCCCGTCATCGCCGCGCAGCGTCACCGTCAGGTCGTACAGCGGCTGCTCGCCCATGCCATTCGGCCACCAGAGGCGCGGCTCGAGCACGGGCAGCGTCACCGCGCCGTGCGCCGCGCCCTCACCCGCGTCGCGCAGGGGCGCCGTCGCCTCGGCCACCGTCTCACCGCCGAACGCCAGGCGCACCGTCGCGGTGAGCGGCGCCGGCGAGACGCGCTCCGCCTCCAGTCGCACCGTCACGTCCACCCGCCCGGGCGTGGCGTGCTCCTGCAGCACGTGCACGTCGATCAGCCGGGCGGTATCGAACGCCACCAGCGCGATGTCGCGCCAGATGCCGCTGCTGGTGAGGATCGGCCCCCAGTCCCAACCAAAGCTGCACGGCTCCTTGCGCAGCCAGCCGCCGTCGTACCAGCGGAACTGCCCCACACCCCAGGCCGGCAGGCGCCGCTGGGCGTCCTTCTCGCGCAGGTAGGGCGCCGGCGCGGCCAAGGTCACCTCGATGGTATTCCCTCCGGCCCACAGCAGGGGTTTGGCATCGAACTCCCAGGTACGAAACATGTTGTCGGCCGTCCCCACCAACTGGCCGTTGAGCCGCACCGTAGCCAGCGTGTCGAGTCCCCTGCAGCGCAGGATCACCCGCTCGTGGGCCAGCACGTCGTCGGGAACGCGAAAGCTGCGGCGGTACGTCCAGTCCGTCTCGCTGATCCATTGCAGCCGCAACTCGTTGTCGCGATAGTACGGGTCGTCGATCCGCCCGGCGGCGATGAGGTCGGTGTGCACGCAGCCCGGCACCGTCGCGGGGATCGGCCCGTCCAGCGCCGCGCCCTCCGGCACTGCCGCACCCGGCGCGTCGTCACCCGCCGCGTACAGCTCCCAGGCGCCGTTCAGAGGTAGAGTGAGCATGGTGGCACTCCTTGATGGTCGTGAAGGTGCAAGCAGACGTGGGCGAACACGCAGGTCCGCCCCTACGCCATCTCCGTGGGCAAGACCGCCGCGCCCACGACAGACACGCCGGCCAGCCCCACCCATCACCGTCGGTGGCTGCCGCGCCCAGGACAGACACGTCGGTCCGCCTCGATGCCACCGCGACACGGGGGACATCAGCGCTGCAGCGCCATCCGCTTCAGGGGGCGTAGGGGCAGACCCGCGTGTCTGCCCTCCTGGCGGGCTGCCCCCCCCCGCGCCTATCCGCTCAACCGCGCGGTGGCCGTCTCCATCGTCTCCGAGTACTCTCCCTCGCGCGCGGCGCTGGCCATCTTGGCTCTGTGGTAGAACAGCTCCTGCGCGAGCTGCACGTTCTCGGCCTTGCCGCGCCAGGCGTCCATCGCCGGGCCCTGCAGGGCGCGGGCGAAGGAGAAACTCAGCTCCCACGGCAGGTTCTCCAGGTTGTTCATGGCGTTCAGGTTCGCGGTGGCCTGCTCGGGCGTCTGTCCACCCGAGAGGAACACGACCCCGGGCACCGCCGCCGGCACCGCGCGCCGCAAGGTGCGCACCGTGGCCTCGGCCACCGCTGCCGGGTTGGCCTCCTCGATGGAGCCCCTGCCGGGCACCACCATGTTCGGCTTGAGCAACATTCCCTCCAGCAGCACGCGCTGCTCGGCCAGCTGCTCAAAGGTGTGGTGCAGCGTCGCCGTGGTCACCTCCTCGCAGCGCTCGATGGTGTGGTCGCCGTCCATGAGCACCTCGGGCTCGACGATGGGCACCAGCCCCATCTCCTGGCACAGCGCCGCGTACCGCGCCATGACGTGGGCGTTGATGGCCAGACAGCCGCGCGTGGGGATGCTGTCGCCGATGCGGATCACAGACCGCCACTTGCAGAACCGCGCCCCCATGGTGCGGTACTCGGCAAGGCGCTCCCGCAGGCCGTCCAGCCCCTCGGTGACCACCTCCCCTGGGAAGTTCGCCAGCTCGGTGGTGCCCTTGTCCACCTTGATCCCGGGGATGATCCCGTTGCGCGTCAGCACGTCGCGCAACAAGGTGCCGTCGCCCATCGCCTGCCGGATCGTCTCGTCGTACATGATGACGCCGGTCAGGTAGGCCTCGATGCGGGGAGTGGTGAACAGCATGGTGCGATAGTCCCGGCGCGTGTCGGGCGTCGAGTCGACGCCCACCGCCGTAAAGCGCCGCGTGATGGTGCCGGTGCTTTCGTCGGCCGCCAGGATCCCCTTTCCCTCCGCAACCAACGCGAGTGCCGTGGTGATGAGATCGATATCGGTCATCCTTGGAACCTCCTCACTCCTCACGACCGTGCCCAGGCGGCCAATCGCCCGGGTCGCGCAGCCTGATAGACACCAGTATAGACCAGGGCGCCAGGCGTGGCTAGGCTCTCATGCCCGGCCCACCTCTTCGGGGTGTGCCGCCGTCATCCCTGTCCGCCCAGCAGGTCCTCCAGACGGACGCCGTTCACAAAGATGACGGTCTGGCGCACGGCGGAGAACTGGAGCACGGTGCTCTCGACCTGCGCCCGCACTCTCGGCTCGTCGCACACCCCGCCGATCTGGAACGCGCCCACCAGCCGCACGATGGCCGTATCGCCCACCAGGTCGATCCCCTCCACCTGCAGGTTCGACTGGTCGAGGGCATTGTACAGATCGGGTCGCTCAGGGATGCTCGATCCCAACGCCAGCAGTTCCTCAAGGGCCGCGATCAGGGGCGCACGCGTCGGCGCGATGTCGCGGGTCACCGCCGGCACCACGGCGTCGCCGCACCCCAGGTTGCCAGCCCCCAGGGCGATGGCAAAGAGCTGCACCCGTATCTCCACGCCCGGCGCGACGGTGGGCGTAGGCGTCACCGTGGGCGGGAACGGTGGGCCGAGCACCGTGAACTGCGCCAACCCCACGGCGGTCACCGGCGCCGTAGCGCTCAGCACCACGGGCCAGCGTTCCGGCGGCCGGGCCGTCATCGGAATCGCCACAACGGCGCTCACCCGGCCGGCGAAATCGGCCACCGCCGTGGCCACCACCGATAGCCGCCCGAGGTCGGGACCCAGCAGGACGTCCACCGCAGCGCCCGCGGGGAACCCCGAGCCCAGCACCTGCACCACCGTCCCCGGCTGCCCATTGCTGGGCGAGAGGGTGACGGTAGGCCCTACCGCCGGCGTAGGCGTGCGCGTGGGCGGCGGAAAGCGCGGATCGGGGATCAACAGCACCTGCCCCGCCTGGATGCGGTTGGGATCGCTGATGCCGGGGTTGGCCGCCAGGAGGGCCTCCACCGTGGTGCCAAAGCGCTGCGCGATGCGAAAGAGGGTATCCCCCTCGCGCACCACATAGAACGACGGCACGCCGCCCGTCGGCGGCGTGATGATGGGTCCACCGGCGGGAAGGAACAACTGCTGGCCCACCAGGATACGGTTGGGGCTCGGGAGCCCCGGGTTGGCGGCCAAGATCTGCCCCACCGTCAGCCCGCACCGCCGCGCGATGGAGAACAGCGTATCGCCCTCCACGACGGTGTACACCGGGCCACACGGCCCCTGAGCCCGGGCGGGCGCCGGCGCCAAGGGCGCGGCCAGCGGGACGGTGAGCAACAAGACACAAAGCAGGATGGTGCGCGTGCGCATCCGGCCACCCCTCCTCTCTCGAGCCATGGGGGCCCGCGCGAGGGCGATGTTCGGCCGGGAGGAACGCAGGAGAGGATAGCGGGCTGCAGCGGGTTGCAGAGCAGGGTGCGAGGACGACGATCGCGACGGGCGCGGCGCCCTATCGTCTACCCTATTCTACCGCACCCGCCACCGGTGTCAACGCTCAGAAGGAGGAACCATGGAGGCACGGAGGGCACGGAGAGCATGGAGGTGGCTCTTTGGCCGTATACAGGCGGTTACAGGTGCCAGGTGGCAGGTTGCAGGGTTCAGCAGGTTCAGCATCTGCCGCCTGTAACCTGCCACCTGGAACCTGTCACCGCCCCACAACTCGCAACTCACAACACACAACCCACATCGCCGCGCGCGGTGGACAACCGCCCCCACTCGGCGCTACACTAGGCCAGAGACGATTCCATCCGCGAGGTCGCCCTCCTCACCCGAGCCCCCCAGCCATGCGACGCTCGCTCCTGTCGGAGGTTCACCATGGACGCGAACGAAACCACACCGAACGGCGGCGATGCGGACCAGCCCACCGGCGAGACGACGCACGACGTGCTCATCGTGGGCGGGGGGCCGGCCGGCACTGCCACGGCCATCTATACCGTACGCGCCGGCCTGAGCACCCTCATCGTCGACAAGGGCGTCAACAACGGCGCACTGGCGCTTACGACCAAGATCGCCAACTATCCCGGCGTGCCCGAGACGCTCACCGGCGCCGAACTCTTGGCGCGCATGCGCGAACAGGCCCTCGGTTTTGGGGCGCGCATCATTCAAGACCGCGTGCTCTCTGCCGAACTCACCTCCGACCCCAAGGTCCTGTGGACCACTGAGGGGTTCTATCGCGGGCGCGTCGTCGTCATCGCCACGGGCTCCATGGGCCGCACCCAGACGGCGCCAGGCGAGGAGCGCCTGGTGGGCCGCGGCGTCTCGTACTGCGCCACCTGCGACGGCGCTTTCTGCAAGGGCGAGGAGGTGGCGGTGGTGGGCAACACTCCCGAGGCGCTCGAGGAGGCCCTGCTCCTCACGCGCTGGGCCAGCCGCGTCCACCTGCTCTCGCCGGTGGCCGACTTTCGCGCGCCGCAACCCCTGGTCACCGAGGTTCTGGAACACGCCAAGGTGGAAGTGCATCCTCCGTCGCGCCTGCTCGAGGTCGTCGGAGACAAGACGGTATCCGCGGTGCGCGTCTCTCCGCGCGGCGACGGCGAGCAGACTATTGCCGTCACCGGCGTGTTTATCTATACCCAGGGCAACCGCCCTATCACGGACTTTCTCAAGGGGCAGGTCGAGATGAGCGCCTCGGGGTGCATCGTCGTCGACGAGTCGCGCCAGACCAACGTACCGGGCGTATTCGCCGTGGGCGACGTGCTGTGCACCCACCTCCGCCAGGCGGTGATCGCCGCGGCGGACGGCGCCATCGCCGGCATGGCGGTGGAGCGCTACCTTTCCGGCCGCGCCAGGCTGCGACCCGACTGGGGCTAGACGCCCATCGGCGCCTCCCCTCGCCGTGACCGGTACGCCGACTCGTATCCATCCAGGGACCGTGCGAGGTGATAGCATGACACTGGCAGGGCTCGTTCGTCGGTACTGCACGCCCCGCCGCAGGCGACGCATTCATGCGGGCGCATGCATGGTGACATGGGCAGCGTACTTGGTGCTGCTTGCGCCGCTGTACCGTGCGGCCGGCCCGGGTGTTGCCGCCCTGGCGGCCCTGCCGGTGTTACTCACCGCTTCGCTGTACGGCATCGTTCCGGGGATCGCGGCGGCGCTGCTCGCCGATGTTGCTACCCTCCTCCTCCTGACAAGCGTCGGGCTTGACGGCGCGCCGAGTCGCGCCCTCGTGCAGTGGGCGTGCCCGGCAGTCGCCCTCCTGGTCGTGGCAGCCGGCGTGGGGAGGCTGCGCACCTTGCGGAATCGGCTGGCGAGCCAGATCGAGGAGCGCCGGAACGTCGAGGCCGCGCTGGAACGCAGCGAGCGCATGTTCCGTAGCGTGGTCGAGCAATCGGTGGACGGTATCGTTCTCATCGACGATCAGGCCAGGGTCACCATCTGGAACGCCGCCGAGGAGCGCATCACGGGCATATCACGCTCGGAGGCTCTGGGCCAGCACCTGGCCGATCTCCAGCTCTCGTTGGCGACGGAAGAGCAACGGACGCCCGAGGCGCGCGCCCGTCTGCAGGAGGTGTTCCAGCGGTTCATCTCCACCGGCGAGGCGCCATGGCTGAGCAAGCCAATGGAACGCGAGTTCCGGAGCCGCGACGGGAAAAAGCACACCGTACAGTCCATCATCTATCCCTTCTCCATCGATGGCCGGCGCATGTACGGCAGCATCAACCGCGACGTCACCGAGCAACGCCGGGCCGAGCGCATCATCGAGGCGTCGCTGCGCGAAAAGGACGTCCTACTACGCGAGATCCACCATCGCGTCAAGAACAACCTGCAGATCATCGCCAGCCTGCTGGAACTGCAGGGCGACAATATCAGCGACCCGCAAGCCCTCACCCAACTCGCCGAGGGGCAGCAGCGCATCCAGACCATGGCCCTCGTCCATGAGAACCTCTACCGCTCCGCCGACCTCGCCTTCGTGAACCTGGCCGAGTACGTGTCCGACCTCGCCGAGCAGCTCTGCGCCACCCGCGGTGTGCAATCCGAGCGTATCGAGGTCACGGTCGATGTCGCGGACGTGCGCCTCGGGGTAGACACCGCCATCCCGTGCGGGCTGCTGATCAACGAGTTGGTGTCCAACAGCCTGAAACACGCCTTCCCCGACGGGCGCGCCGGCCGCATCGGCGTAACCTTGTGCGACGACGATGAGCGCCTGGTCGTCGAGGTGAGCGACGATGGCGTGGGGCTGCCGCCCGCACTCGACTATCGCGCCACATCCACCCTCGGGCTGCAGCTCGTCAACCTGCTGACGGAGCAACTGCGCGGGCAGCTGAGCCTCCTCGCCGGCCCGGGCACCACCTTTCGCATCACCTTCCCCCTGCCGGCGAACAGGGGCGCTGCCGTCGGCGCTGAGGGGCGGCGCCTTGCTACGCCCGCGCCATCGATGGGCGCGACATCCACGGCGGACCGCACAGCGGACGGCCCCTACGGATGGGACGCGCAGAGCGCATCGGAGGCGTTGCCATGACGCCCGATCGCACGACGGCCCGCGCGCTGGCGCGTGAGTTCATCACCCGCGGCGATGCCCTGGGCTGGTTCGAGGCGCTCTACCAGCGCGCCGCCCACGACCATAGTGGCGTCGACATCATTCCATGGGCGGATCGGACGCCCAACCCCCACCTCGTCACGTGGCTGGACGCGCATCGTGGCGGGCGGGCCGGCGGGCGGGCGCTCAAGGTGGGCTGCGGCCTCGGCGACGACGCCGAGGAGCTGGCGCGGCGGGGCTATTCCGTAACGGCGTTCGACGTCTCCCCCACCGTCATCGCCTGGTGCCGACGACGCTTCCCCGGGTCGCCCGTAACGTACGTGTGCCACGATCTGCTCGACCCGCCCGCGGCATGGGAGGGCGCCTTTGACCTGGTGGTGGAGGCGTACACGCTGCAAGTGCTGCCGCCGGAGCTGCGCCCCGTCGCCATGGCGCGGATGGCCGGCTGCCTGGCGCCAGATGGCCTGCTCCTGGCGATCTGCCGCGGCCGGGAGCCCGAGGACTCGGAGGGGCTCATGCCCTGGCCGCTCATGCGCCGCGAAGTCGAGGCCTTTGGCGCGCTGGGCCTCGAGACGGTGACGTTCGATGATTACGTCGACAACGAGGATCCACCCGTGCGGCGCTTCCGGGCAACCTTTCGACGCCCCCTGCCGGCGCGCCGACAGGGGCGAGAGGAGGATACATGACG
>ENA-UOUL01003889-UOUL01003889.1-bioreactor-metagenome-genome-assembly--contig:-NODE-3889-length-14591-cov-3.644412_pt1 | contig 14591 bp, 13 predicted proteins | sample MGYA00249838_ERZ747220 | MGnify/ENA primary metagenome ERZ747220 (study PRJEB28778, sample SAMN05720191) | bioreactor metagenome | isolation source: Anaerobic biogas reactor | place: USA:Washington...
CAGCAGCTGAGGCTGATCGCCGAGAAGTCAGGTTTTTACCGCCGAGTGGTCCCGAACTGACGGCCCAGGGGTCAGGTGTTGACGGTTGAGTGGTCACGTCTTGACCCGGGTTGGTTCGAACCAGCCGTGCTCGCTGCTCACCTAGAATTCTCCGGTGACCCAGCCCGGCATCGACCCCGACGACCTCGCCACCACCCTGCGAGTGCTCAAGCAACTGCCGGAGTTGCACCCCGACCACCCGGACATCACCACGGTCAAGCGCGCGGCGTCCTACATGTACAAGCTCGTGAAGAAGTCGCGTCGCGCCGAGATCCGCCAGGAGCTCGAAATCCCGCAGATCCCGCGGAAACACCGGCGAGGTGGCCACCCGCTGGAGCAGCGCCTGGGTCAGGCCGTAGCGAATCGCCGAATGCAGCGTCTCGCCCTGACAAATCTCCCGCCGCCCACTTGCCATCCTCGACGTAGTTTCGAGTGACGCGCCAAATAACGAATTAATTATCTTTTTTTCTTGTATGCTCCCGAAAACCGCTTAATATGATACCAGCATGAGCGCCACTACGATCTCGCCCACCCTCCGTCCAGATCGCTCCACCAAGACGATCTGCTATCACCTCGCGCCGGACCGGCACCTCCTCGATGGCGACTGCGATCTGGTCGATTGCGAACACTGCTCGCCGACCGACGCGGTGGAGGCGCTCCACGAGATCCCGCCCTGCCTGCTCGGCCAGCAGCACCACACCACCCTCGGATACGACGGATTGCGGCGCGTCGCGATGATGGTGACGCCGGAGCCGCCGTGCAGCGCCAGCGGGATGTCGACCCGGGCGTGGATCGCGGCGAGCAGCTCCAGGTCGAGCTGCGGGTCGCCCTGGTAGAGCCCGTGGGCGGTGCCGACGGCGACGGCGAGCATGTCGACGCCGGTCTCGGCGACGAAGCGCTCGACCGTGTCGGGGTCGGTGAAGCCGAGGCGCAGCGCGCCAAAGGTCTGGTAGTCGCGCCCGCTGCCCACGTGGCCCAGCTCGGCCTCGACGCAGGCGCCGACGGCGTGGGCCGCGCGGACCACGGCTTTGGTCTCGGCGATGTTCTCCTCCAGCGGCAGGCGCGATCCGTCGAACATGACGTCGCTGAAGCCGGCGCGCAGCGCTTTGATGCAGTGCTCGAAGCTGAGCCCGTGGTCGAGCATCAGCGAGATGGGGACGGTGGACTCGGTGGCGCGCTGGCGCACGTAGGCGGCCAGCGCCACGCCGTTGGGCCGGTCGAGCAGGCCCGAGTAGAGCGCGACCATGGCCGGGGCGCGGTGCTCCTCCAGCGCCTCGATCATGCCCTCGGTGCTCTCGACGTTGGCGGTGTCGAAGAGCGGCAGCGCGTAGCCCTCAGCCTGGGCGCGGGCGAGTTCGGGACCAATCGTGATTAGTGGCATAGGCGGAATCTCCGTAAGGCACAGTTGTCAGTTATCAGTTGCCAGTTTTCAGTTGGCAGAGAACGGCACGGAGGGTTAGGGTCGGCATGGGACTTCCTGCAGGAAGGCTTGGGTTTCGGCGAAGGTGGGGATGCCGGCGCGACCGCCGAGGCGCGTGCACTTGAGCGCCGAGACGGCGCTGGCGAACCGCGCGATCGTGCGGAGGTCCCACCCGTGGATCATGCCGACGATGTAGGCGCCGTGGAAGACGTCGCCCGCGCCGGTGGTGTCGACGACCTGGCACGGGAAGGCGGGCGTGTCGAAGCGGTCGATGGCGCCGTGGGCGTCGCGCGCGACGGTGTTGCTGCCCGCCTCGCCCTCGGTCTGCACCACGATGCGCGGGCCGCAGTCGAGCGCGGCCTCGAGCGCCTGGTGCAGGTCGGCCCGGCCGGTGAGCCCCTGGACGAAGCCCGAGCCGCTGATGAGCACGTCGACGTGGCGCACAAGCGTCTTCATCGGATCGCCAACGGGGCCCGAGGTCTTGCTGCCGTCGAGCACGACGGTCTTGCCCGCCGCGCGCATCCATTGCGCGGCCTGCAGCGCCGCGGGCATGTGATAGCCCTCCAAGTGCAGGTAGTCCGCGGCGATGATGTAGTCGCGGTCCAGCTCCTCGGGACGGAGCTGGCGGTCTCCAAGACGGCGGACGCCGGAGAAGACCCGCTCGCCGGTCTGGGCGTGGACGTGGACGACGATGATCTGGTCTTCGGGCGCATCGCGGTAGACCATCCGGCTCAGGTCGACGCCGGCCTCGTGGAACGAGCGCATCTTGAGGTCCGCGGCGGCGTCGTTGCCCGCGGTGCCGATGAAGCCCACGCGCGCGCCCAGCTTCGCCGCGGCGACGATGGCGGTGCCGACGGGGCCGCCGCCATCAAATCCGAAATCGCTCAGCCGTGTGCCGTGCTCCCAGGTGGGCATCTCCTGGAGTCGCAGGAGGACGTCGAGGGTGGCCAAGCCCAGGCCAACCACATCCAGGGGGTGTTCGGTCATCGTGTTCAGTCTAGCTCCGGTGCGTGATGGTGGCCCGAGTGCCGCCTTCGGGCAACAGGGTTCTACGATAGTCGAAGCGGACAGGTTGTCAAGCGCGCGAGAAACCGGTGATCTTGACAGGTGGATCGGGGGAGAAGATCGTGTATGGTAGAAGGGGAGGCGGAGCCGGACTGTGGTCCGGCTGGAGCAGGTGTGAGCTGGCGGAGGCGTGGGGCGAGGCGGCGGAGAGCGGAGGTGGTGATGGGGACGGCAGTGGGGCGGCGCGGTAGGGGCTGGAAGGTGGTGGTGCTGGCGGCTCTGGCCACAATGGCCGGCATGGTGGCATGCGTGGTGGTGTACTTCGCGTTTTGGGTGCCCGGGCGCAACACGGTGTATGCGGAGGGGTACAGCGAGGAGGCCTTCGCGAGCGTCAGGGCCGGCGACACGGAGGCGCAGGTGCTGGCGCGGTTGGGGCCGCCGCTGGTCCACAACGCGGCGATCCCCGGGTACGAGCCGGCCTATCTGCGGTACACGGCGCCCAAGGGCCCCAGCGAGAACTTCTTGCTGCGGGCGCTCAACATCGAGGATGGGCACGTGACACGGGTCTACAGCGAGACGTGGTATGACTGACGCGCCCTGCACCGGACGCGATGTGACGGGCGCCGGCGAGCGCGCGCGGGATTGGGGCGCGTGGGCGCACGCGCTTGCCTACGCCGTGCCGATCACGGCCCTCATCGTGGGGCTGGTCTGGTACTGGTTCGCGGTGGCCAACCGCTACGCGGTCTTCCTTTATTATCACGATATGGGGCCGCGGGTGCCCGATACGACGCCCTTCAGCCCCACCACGCGCAGCCGCTATTGGATGAGCGGGCTGGTGGTGGGCGGGATGGTGATGGTGGGGCACACGGCGCTCACCTGGGTGCTGGGCCGGCTGGTCCGCGGCTATCGCCCGCCGCCGTGGCGTCGCGTGTGGGGGTTGTGCGCGGCACCGATCGCGGTGGCCATCCCCGCGATCACGATGACGGCCAATAGCCCGACGCTTCCCCTGTGGCTGGCGGCGCTGGTGACGCTCGCGACGCTGGGCGGGCTCGCGCTGGCGCTCCAGCCGGGCGACCTGGCCGCGCGCGACCCGCTGGCGCTCGGGTTGCTCGCGGGCGAGGGCGCGGCGCTGGCGCTGTGGCTCACGGCGCTGCCCGGGCTCGAGTACCTGCCCTATTGGCTGGCGGCGGGCAGGATGCTCTGGGTGCGCTGGAGAGCGCTCGAGCTGGCTGCGGGCCTGGTGGGGCTGGCCGTGGTCGCGGGCGCGCGGGCGTTGCTGCGGCGTCCCGGACCCGCCCTCCGTGCGGTAGTGGTCGCTGTGGCGTGCTGCGGGTATCTGGCGTTGCCGTTGGTGCACCACGTGGTGGGCACCGATGGGCAGTTCTACATTACGGACATGGACAACTTCTTCAGCCGGGACCCGGCGGTGCAGGCGTTCACGTGGGCTGTGACGGGCGGGCTGGCGTGGGCAGTGACGCGGATGGGGAGAGGCATGGACCGTGATCCGCGCCGAGCGTCGCTTGGGGGGAGGACCTGAAGGGCGAGCCGGAGGCGCGGTGGACGTTCGCCCGACATGGGCAGAGCGGCGGAGAAGGCGCGGACTGTGATCCGCGCCGAGCGTCTTCTGGGCGTAGAGCGTGAGGGGCGGGCCGAACGACAGCGTAGGGCGAAGCAGGCGGGGGTTCAGGCTTCGGGCTGCGCGGGGCGCGGGCGGGACGGGGCGCGCGATGCGGCAAACCAACGGGCGAGGAGCGATTCCAGAGCGGTGGGGGTCAGCGGCTTGCCGATGACGGCATCGAGCCCCAGGGCGAGCCGCTGCTCGCGGGCGGCCAGGCCCAGGGGCGCGGCCATGCCCACCAGGACGGTTCGGGGGCCCGCCCGATCGGGCGCGCGCAGGGCGGCGATCAGGCGCTTGGGCGGGCGCTGGAGGTCTATAAGCGCCAGGTCGATGTGTGGCGCCGCGGTCAGCGCGCGGAGCGCCTCGTCCTCGTCGCCGGCGGCCGTGAGGACGCAGCCCTGGCGTTCGATCTCGCGGCCGGCGACGCGCCGGACCATCGCGTTGCCCTCGAGCAGCAAGACCGCTAGGCGGCCCGCCTCCGGGGCCGGGGCCACGGCAGCGGGGACGGCGGCGGGCGGCGGTGCGGCGGGCGTGGTCGCCATCGCGGTCACCAGCGCGCGATAGAGCTGGTCGCCGCGGAAGGGTTTGGTGAGTTGGGCGCCGAAGCCGGCTGCTTCGGCCTCCCGCGCCTGCTGCGGGTCGACGTAGGCCGTCATCATCACCAGGCGCGTGGTGCACAGGGCCGGGTCCTGCTGGATCGCGCGGGCCAGCGCGACGCCATCGGACGACGGCAGCAGGAGATCGACGACGGCCACGTGATAGGGCTGGCGGGCCTGCTCGGCTTGACGCAGGGACGCCAGCGCCTCGGCGCCGCCGGGCGCCACATCGCACGCCACGCCCCAACTCCGCAGATAGGCAGCGACGATGTCGCGGTTGCTCTCCAGATCGTCCACGACGAGGGCGCGCAGGCCCGCCAGCTCGCGGCGCTGCGCGGTGGGCTGGCTCTCGGTGAGCCGGGCAAAGGGCAGCTCGAACCAGAAGGTGGTGCCGCCGCCCTCGGCGGCGTGCGCGCCGATCTCGCCGCCGAGCAGGTCGACGATGCGCTTGGCGGTCGCCAATCCCAGGCCCGTGCCGCCGTAGCGACGGGTGATGCCGTAGTCGGCCTGGGTGAAGGGCTTGAAGAGCCACTCCTCCGCGCCGGGGGGCAGCCCAATGCCGGTGTCGCTGACGGAGAAGCGCAGGCGCACGGACGGCAGCCCATTCGTTGCCTGGCCGTGTGACGGGTGCGGGGCACCATCGCCGGGGCCCGGCGCGCCATCGCTGGTGGCGGGAGCGGAGAGACCGGCGGGGGCATGGGCCGATTGTTCCACGCGCACGCGTTCGACGCGCACGATGACCTCACCTTCCTCGGTGAACTTGAGCGCGTTGTCGACCAGGGCCATCAGCACCTTCTGGACACGGTTGGCATCGCCCAGCACCAGCGCGGGGACGTGCGGATGGCAGAAGGTCATCAGGCAGAGGTGTTTCTCGTGTGCGCGCTGCTTGAGCGCCTCGGCGACGCCCTCGACCGCGGCCGCGGGGCTGAAGGGCACCGGGGTCGAGAGCGCGTCGCCGGCCTCCAGCTCGACGTACTCCAGGATGCGCCCGATCTGACGCACGAGCTCGTGGCCCGCATCGAGGATCATCTGCACGTAGCCCTGCTGCTGCGGCGAGAGCTCGGTGCGGAGCAGCAGCTCGGACATCGCGATGACGGGGTTGAGCGGGGTGCGAATCTCGTGCCCGATGACGGCCAGGAAGTCGGACTTGGCACGGCTGCTGGCGTTGGCGCGATCGCGGGCCTCGGCCAGCTCGACGTTCACCTGGGCGATCTCCTCGGCGCTGGCCTGGAGCCGCCGGAGGTAGTGCTCGCGCTCGATCTGGTATGAGAGCGCCGCGGCGGCGGCGCTCAAGAGGTGGATCTCCTCATCCTCCCAGACGCGCGGCTCGGCATCCACCTCGAATCCAAGCACGCGGACCAGCCGGTCGCGGTCCAGGATCGGCAGGAGCACGAGGGCCTGGGCTGCAGGACTGACGCGACGCACGGCCTCGCGTTCAGGCGCGTCCAGCGCATCAACCAGCGCCTGGACGGGCCGCCCACTGCGCAGCGACGGGAGCCACCGGGGGAGCAGCCACCCCTCCAGCGCCTGCCGCTCCGCGTCCGACCCGGTGAAGGGCGCGGGCGCACCACCGGCCCCCGCGCGCCAGACCCGGGCGCCGGCGACGGTCAGCTCACCCGCCGCGGACAGGGTGACGACGAGCAGAAAGGCCCGCGTGGCGCCCGCGGCGTAGCCCAGCGTCGCCAGAACGTCGGCGACGTAGGGCTCATCGGCGTTCTCGGTGGTCAGCAGGCGATGGTTGATCTGCGCCAGCGCGGCGAAGTAGAGCTCGCGGCGGATGCGCTGCTGCTCGGCGACCCGCTGCTCGGTGATGTCACGGGTGATGCAGATGACCTCGCCGGGCCGGTAGGGCACAATGCGCGCTTCGTAGTAGCGGCGGTCCGCGGCGCCGCGCTCGGACGGGAGCGCGTAGGCTACCGTCTGGGGTCGGCCCTCTGTCAGGGCGTCCTCCTCCAGAGAGGGCTGATCCAGTGTTCCCTCATTCAGGGCTCCCTGATCCAGCGCTCCCTGCTCCAGGGCTCCCTGATACAGGGCTCGGTCTATCGCGGCCTGCAGCGTGCGTGCGATGGCGACGGGGAAGACGTCGGTTAGGGGGCGGCCCACGACGCCGGTCACGGCGATGCCGTCAGCAGCGCGGCCGCGATGGTAGGCCAGGACGTGCCCCGAGGCGCTCAGATGCAGCACCGAATCCGGCCACACGGTCAGGGGACCGTCGAAGCCGGGGGCCTCGCGACCGGGCTCAGGGCCCGTCAACTGGGTCATAGCGCACCTGGGGTCAGTATGGTTACAGTTAGAATGTAGCATGATTCCCCCGGAAAGGCAAGCGCGAATGGGAGGGCGGAGGTGGAGCGGGCAAGATGCCCGCGGTCCGGCGTAGCGGAGAGGCATGGTCCGCGGGGTGCTGGGGATGGACAGCGGACGCGGAGCCGAACTGTGGTCGGGCAGGAGCGCGTGCGAGGGGAAACGCGCGACTGGGGGAGGCGGAGCAGACCGCGGGCTCACCTGTCGGGAAGAGGCGTGGTCTGCGGGGAGCGTGTGACGGGGGGGGCGCGCGACGAGGGAAGGTGGAGCAGACCGCGGGCTTTTGGACCGGCGCGATGGTGAGGACACCCCACACAGGACACGCGGGCCGAACCCAAGCCTGCGGTGGACGTCCCCTGGCTCAGTCAGGACCCGGCAGGCCAGAGCAGGGAGGGGCTGGACATCACGTATGACGGCGCTCGCGGGACCGCCTCCAGGATCTCGGCGCCTGCAGGCGCCAGACGCAGGGGCCACCGGACCAAACCGAGGGCTCTGAGCGCGCTGGTGACATCCGGCTGGTGCGTTTGATGACAGGAAAGCACAAGCGTGCCGTCGTCTCCAGCAAGGCCGCATCGACCGCCGAGCGCCCCACACTCGCGTGCCGAGCGATAGCACCGGTCGACGAATCCGCCCGGCTCGCCGCCGGAGGCGCAGCGCTCCGCGACCCACAAGCGGTGGAGCAATCCGCCGAAAGCTGAGATGTCGCCCTGTTCCAGGGCGGATCGCAGGCGCAAGGCGACCTCATCGGCGCGCAACTCACCCTCGGGTTGAGCTCCCCGGGCTTCGCCAGACTGCCCTTCGCTTGGCGGCCCCGGCGGCCACGCTGCTGAGGACGGCACCGGCTTTCCTTCTTCACCGGGCCGGAACAGCATCAGTGACTTCTCCAGGAGCCGCCGCGCCGGCGGCGTGAGAGACAGCGACTCACACGTGGCATGTCTGCCGCGAATCTCGGTCAAGGTCAGCCCGCCGTAGGCGGCGGCGTAGAGATCGACCCTGACCGAAGGGCGCTCGAGCAACTCCGCTGCCGCACTGCAGGCCAGCGCCGCGACATCGCCAGGACCGAGGTCAATGCCGGACCAGTAGGCCAGCGCCTTGATCATAGAGACCGCGACGCTGCCCGAGAAACCAAGGCCTCCCCCTGCAGGCATCTGCGGCACCAAGAAGATCTTGAGTCCATCCGGGACGTTGAACTGCCGCGCGACGGCTTCGGGGAGTGCCAGATCTCCCGCTATAGCGGCATCGGTGGCCCGGTTGCAGGAGCGCACCGCCGGGCATCCGGCCCAGATGATCTGCACGCCTTCGCCAACACCGCCGGCCACGATCGTGTAGGTGTAGTAGCTGATCGCGGCGCGGATCACCAGCTTAAGAGGGCCGTCGGACTGCTCCGGTTGGCAGGTCCCGGCTTCTCCGAGGCTGATACTCAGCGGCGCGCGCGCAATGACGACAGGTTCCATAGTCGTTGTCCGCCCATCATTATCTGTGCCCATCATTGTCCGCCTATCTGTGCAATCCCCCCAATACCGCGTCGAACCCCGCCGCAGGCGGGCGACCTCGCTCACTCTGCGCTCAGTTCGCACGTGATCTGTGGCGCGTCGTGGCCGCCATTTGCCAATAGCGCACGCGCAACGGAGGCCCCGGGCGGCGACGAAGGCCGGACGCGCCACCAGCGGGCCACTTCCCTGGGCTGCGCGTGCCAGCAATCGGCTCGCGAAGCCATCGTGCGCAGGAAATCTGCGTACACGCGCCCCGTCGCCGGCTTGACGAGATAGTCCGGATGCGTGTTCACCAGCGCCATGCCCATATTGCGTGCGATGAAGTCGACCTTCTGCAGCCACAGCCGCGGCGTCGTCTCGCCGAGCAGCCGGGTCACCGTGCAGTCCTGCATCAACGTGTAGGGCAGCTCGATGAAACGCCCCAGCGTGAAGGGCCAGATCGTCATCACACCCCCGGGCATCGGCTGGCAGGGATCGGTGTCGAAGAAGGAGAGGTCGTACTCGATGTCCAGGGCCTGGAGCCACTCCGGATTGCGCAGCATCAGGGGCGAGCGGAAGCCGACCGCCTGGAGCGCGTGAAGGTGACCGTTGATACGCTCGGCGCGGCGCATGAACTCGCGATGGGAGCTGAAGAGCTTGCCGTCGTGGTACAGGCCGTGCACGCCGATCTCGAAGCCGCGATCGCGCAGCTCGTCGATCAGGGCCGCGTCGAGAGGATAGCGCTCGGGCACGAAGTTGAACGACGATCGAAACCCGAGGCCCTCCTCCAGGTCGGCAACGGCCCGGACGTTGGCCTGGCCGGCGGCCGTTTCCACGTCGTGGGTCAGCACGAAAGCGAAGCAGTGGCCCCCAGGCCAGAAATGGACGAACGGCAGATCCTCAGCGCCCGTTGTGAGCAGCAGCCTGCGCAGCACCTCGTGCTGGAAAAGAACATACCGGTCCTCGATGGGCCAACCCAGGGGGAAGGTGCCCCCAACCCGCTCTCGGTGTAGCTCGTGCAGCCAATTGCGGAACGCCTGCGGCACAAGCGGTTTCACCGCGTAGTAGAGCCGCTTGACCGGCGTGAGCTTCCAGTGCCCTGCGCCGAACTGCGCTTCGCCCAGGACCTGCGCCAGCACTGCCTCCTGGTCCTGCGGCAGCGCGGGCAAGCCCAGAACCGGCGCCGCCTCGCGTATGGCGTCTTGCCACGCCGCATCCGGGATGTTCCGCTGCACCGACCAGAAAGCTGCCGGCGCGTTGTCACTCCACAGCGTGGGCATCATCCGAAGTGCCGGTACAGGAGCTCCCCAGTGGCCCGGCACACCCAGGCTGGGGACTTGGTGATCACGCGATGCAGCAGCTCGGACGCGCGACCATCCACCTGCCGCGAAGGCGCGGCGGGCAGCGTCGAATAGACCAGGGGGATCTCCTCAGCCCCCCACCCGCGCTTATAGCGTCGCAAGCCCTCATTCTCCAGATCGGATCGGCCCCAGTCGAACTGCGTCAGCCCGTGCTCGCAGGCCCAGCTGATGGCCTCCCAGGTGAGCAGGTTGTTGGGCCGAAGGTCCTGAGCCACCTGGGTCGAAGCGGCATACTTGTAGGTGATGCTCTTCTGCCAGTGCAGAAACAGGCCGGTCGCCAGGACTGTGTCGCCATGGTAGGCGAAGAGGAGGAACCCCAATCCCTGTTCCAGGACCTGGCTTTGGAGGAGCTTGAAGAACCGCCACGGCTGGACAGGCACCCCCAGCCGCTGACGGGTCTCGGTGTGCAGGCGGTAGAAGAGGCGCATGTCGTCGGGCTCCTTGCCCCATACGATGCGCACACCGTGTTTCTCCGCGGCCCTGATGTTCTGCAAGTGCTGTCGCTTGAGGCCGCCGCGAACCCTATCGGGGTCTGCATCCAGGTTCAGCATGTGGAGCACGAAGGGAGCGCCGGCGGTGATCGTGGACCGCGCGGGGAGTTGCCACCGGACTTCGATCCGGGGCGCGGCGTGGTCGGCGTGCAGCGAGACCAGGCTATCTGCGAGCCGATCGTGTGAGGCTGCGTCATCGTAGAGCGGCGGGCAGAAATCGGTGAACGGCAGCGAGACCCAGCGCCGCCCGGTGATGAGGCTTCTGACGTCCAGCATAGGCAATCCCGCCACGATGTTGCCGGCGTCGTCGTGCACGGCCACAACGAAGGCCCGGTGGCCATAACACCGGGCCAGCACCTGCATCCAAGCCGGATGATGAAAGACCATAGCCTCGGGCTTTGAGGCAACATAGGCGAGCCAGCGCTGGTCCGTCGGATCCAGGCGGGTCCAGCCTTTCTCAACGCTTCGGTTTCCGGCATTCATGCGTAATCCCCCAGTCCAGAGCCCCGTCATCCGTTCACATCACCCGACCTGGCCCGCACCCGCCAGGCTGCCACACACGCCCCATGTCTAGAGCAACGCAGTGCTGAAGTAGCGCTCGGCACGGTCGGGGAGGATCGTGACGACCCGCTTGTGACCGTTGTCAAGTTGGAGTGCAACGGCCACGTTGGCGCCCGACGACGTTCCCACAAGCAGGCCCTCCTCGCTGGCCAGGCGCCGCGTCATCGCCACCGCCTCCTCGTCGGAGACGGTGAAGACCATATCCACGAGGCCCACATCGAGGACATCCGGGACAAAGCCGTCGCCGATACCCTCGATCTGGTGGAGGCCCGGCTCGCGCCCCAGCAAGGACGCGCTGTTCCTAGGCTCGACGGCCACGACCTTGATGGCGGGGTTCTGCGCCTTGAGATAGGTGCCGATGCCCTGCAGCGTTCCGCCGCTGCCCACGCCTGCCACGAAGACACCGATATCACCGTCCAAGTCGTGCCAGATCTCCGGACCGGTCTGCCGGTAGTGCGCTTCCGGATTGGCAGGGTTGACGAATTGGTCCACCACGAAGTACGCCCCGGGCTCGGCGTCGACGATGGCCCGCATCTGGCGCACGCTGCCCGAGAGGCTCTCGGCAGTCGGCGTGAAGATGATCTCGCCGCCAAATGCCTGGATGATCTTCTTGCGCTCCTCGCTCACACCCTCAGGCATGACGCAGATCACGCGATACCCATAGCGCACCCCCACGAGCGTCACACCGATGCCGGTGTTTCCCGACGTCGCCTCGATGATGGTCATCCCGGGCCTGAGCCGGCCGTCAGCCTGCGCCAGATCGATGATGTATTTGGCCACCCGGTCCTTGGTGCTGCCACCGGGGTTGAGAAACTCGGCCTTGGCATAGACGTTACCCGACGACAGCCGCCCCAACCGGATCAGCGGTGTGTTCCCCACGTCCTCGAGAATCGAGTCGACCAGCATATGCGTCCCTCCGAGCACACGGGCGTGGCCCGTGTGCTGTGACGATCAGCCCGATGAGCAAGATGCCGCTATGGCTTGGGCGCCCACGGAAGATGGCGGTAGAGATCGCCGGGCGTTGGCGGGCAACCTGGAATGTGGATGTATCCGCCTTCCTCGGCCACGCGCCGCGTGCACTCACCGATGCAGATGACCGTGTCATATTCCTTGCGCCACTGGGGATCTGACCCGATGATGACCTCGGCCCCCCTAACGGCGTAGACGAGCAGTTTTGCGGCCGCCAGGTAGTTCTGGCGTCTGAAGAAGTTGCGTTGGATGTCGCGGAAGATGTAGCGGCACATCGTGCAGGCTTTCGGATTGGACCAGAGTCGCAAGCGCCCGAGGCGTTTGAACTCCGCCACAGCTGGAACGGCGGATGTGGGCTTCAGAGCCGATGGGTCACCCACGACCGCATAGCCCTCGGCAAAGACCTGGGCGCTGCGCGACAGCTGCACGTGCTCCGGTTCGTCGATACCCAAGAGCCGGCACGCCGTCGCATCGATCTCGCCGCAGTTGTTGCCGGCGATGATCGCATCGCGACCGAAGAAGCGGCTGCAGTCCATGATAGTCAGCGCGGGTCGCACAACCGCGTTGAGTGCCGCGATCTGCTCGTGCAGGCCCAGCCGGTGGAACTGCTTCTTCATGCCCGGCGACAGAAGGCCCTTCTGGTTCTTCAGCGCGCCCGAGATGACACACGCGTTGCTGGGCTTGAGGATCGGAAGGTTGATGTACGTCCGTTCGAATGCGACGCGCGGGAGCTTGAGCGTTCCGAACTGCCACGGAACCGCCACACGTTCAGCCTGGTGGAGATCGAGCAGCGGCACGTCCAGCTCGCGCGCCAGCTCCGCGAAACCGGAGACCCGGAAGTTCTCGCCCGGGTCGCAGCTGGCGGCAACCCCCTCCCCGAGCACGATGTCGACGCCCTGATGGCGCTCGCGGAGCAGCGACACGAGGATTCGCACCAACAAGGGTGAGGTGATCTCGCCGCTGGAAGGCCGCACCGGGAAGACGACGTTGGGCTTGATGAAGATGCCGCGCGCAGGATCAACGTCCGCGGCGAACGTGTCGAGAATGGTGGACAACGTGTCTCGCAGCTCTCGCCGCCCGCCCTCAACCAAGACCGTCATAGAGACCTACCTCTCCTGGGGCCTAAAGTATCTCTCCTGAATGCGCTCGGGAATCTCCAGAAAATCCAGGACCCTTTGCAGGCTCGCGTCAAGGCTCGCCTGATCCTCGCTCTCCGCGAGCAGTCGCAGACCCTCCTCGCGGCTAATCTGTCCTGACCGGATCAGGCTACAGAGATAGAGACCGGCGGAGGAAATGCCGAACTCCCGCTTGTAGGTGAAGTCCAGGAGCGGTTCCAGAATGCAGTCATACCGCCAGGAGAGCGACCTGGCGGGCTTTCGCCAGCCCGTCTCCTCCTGCAGGATCCTCTCAATGACCTCTTGATCCCAACCCACGTAGTCGAAAACGCGAATCGTCTCGGGACCCGTCGCAGGCGCGCGGGCCTTACCATAGGCCTTGAGCGGGCTGTTGCCGGGCAGCGGAAACTGCCGGCGTTGGTCGACCAGCCGGAGGTACGCCCGAAACTGATGGAATCCGAACACCGCCTTCTCCGACAAGGGGAGGGCCTTCAGCCGCTGGGCGAGAATCCCCATGCGATTGCCGGGGTTCCACCAGGTCTCGCTTTCGGTGACACCGCTCAAGATGAAGGGGATCTCCCTGGTTTGGGCGATCTGGTACAGCACGGCCTCGATGCCATAGTGGCAGAACATGCACTGACCCCACGTCGTTCCGGTTCCGGCCAACGACATCAAGTGGTTGCGCAGGAGATCATACTCAAGGTTGTTGCGAGATTTGACGACGAGCAGCTCAATGCCCAGATTCTCACACACCGCTTGCGCGTTTTCCCGTGCCAGATCGACCATGAACGGGAAATCGTAGGAGACCGCCAGGGCGCGCAGCCCAAACCGCTTCCTGGCGAGATAGGCGACGTAGCTGCTGTCCTTGCCCCCACTGATGCCCAGCACACAATCGTAGGCCGCGCCGCGGTGGGCGTGTATCTTCTCGAGAAAGCGCGCCTCACCCAGCAGCTCCGGCTTCTCATAGCTGAGGCAGTAGTTGCAGACACCCTCGCCATCGAAGGTGATGCCAGGATAGGTACTGGGCATCAGGCAGCGCGTGCAACGGGTTGTCATGGTCGTCATATCCCCCAGGCTATCCGCCTGTCTCATCCTCTGGGCGATTCCAAGGAACATCCACGGTCTTGATGAAGTGCGCCGGCACGCCCCCGACCACGGTGTAGGGAGCCACGTTCTTCGTGACCACAGTGTTGGCGCCGACAACGGCGCCTTCGCCGATGGTGACATTCGGCAGGATCACGGCACCTGTACCAATCCAGGCGTCCGAGGCCACGGCGATAGAGCCTTTGTGTGAGTTGACGTAGGGCACAATCCGGGACTCATTGGGCTGCGTGTGCAGCACGAACGTGACGCGCGGCGAGATCGAGGCGCGATCGCCGATCGTCAGGTTGAACGCCGTGCCTCCCAGATCATCGATGATGATGATGTCCTCACCGATGTACGCCTGGTCGCCGATGACGTAGCCGCACATACGCAGCAAGCGTATGCGCAACCCACGACCGGGCACATGCTTGGCAAAGAGCTTGAGCAGTTTCCGCTTGAGTTTGGTCAGACCGGAGTTGGCCATAGCAGTTCTCGCGCGATCCGCGTCCTCCTGGGTATCAGATGTTCGCCGCAGCCTCATTGATGGCGCGGGCCATGGT
>ENA-UOUL01003890-UOUL01003890.1-bioreactor-metagenome-genome-assembly--contig:-NODE-3890-length-14587-cov-5.181737_pt1 | contig 14587 bp, 10 predicted proteins | sample MGYA00249838_ERZ747220 | MGnify/ENA primary metagenome ERZ747220 (study PRJEB28778, sample SAMN05720191) | bioreactor metagenome | isolation source: Anaerobic biogas reactor | place: USA:Washington...
CGCGTCGATCGCTCCGAAGCCGTAATTATGGTTTACGTGATAGCCGGCCGCATTTTGAGTCCAGTCGAGATTGTCCGGGTCGTTCAGACTTGCCGTCTCGACGAGAATGTGTTGGACGTCGCGATAGGTCAGGCCGGGATTTGCTTCGAGCATCAATGCAATGACGCCGGAGACCAGAGGCGTGGCTGACGAAGTGCCACCGAAAGTGGAAGTGTAGTCGATGTCGGGAAGGAAGTCACGAGGCAGTTCACCGGTCCCCGTCTCATTGTACCCATCTTCACCCGTTCGATCGGTCGTCACAATACCGTCAACAGCATCATTCTGCGAGTCGTACCCCCAACTCGAATGCCCCGACACGAGCAAAGACGCACCTGGATTGGAATAGTCGGCATACGTGCCATGGGCGCCGATGGCGATGCGACGGCTGCCGCGCGCGATCCGGCTGTGGCCTACCATCCGGTGGCCAACCAGTTTCTCGTGGTGTGGGCCGGCAGCGAGGGGGGTGCGGCCGCCGGCGAGCTCGAGCCGGTCGGATACACGCGCTCCACTTCGACGATCGAATATCCAGTCCACAGAGGTTCTCCCGGTTCGATGGTGTCAAGCCGCGCAAACAGGCCAGAGAGCATTATAGCGAGAGGCGAACAGGCGGACCAGAAAGGAACCGCTTGCGGCGAACGGCTACTGCCCTTCCAGGATTCCCGTCTTGTTGAATCCGCCGTCGATGAAGAGGTCGTTGCCGGTCATGTAGCTGGAAGCTTCGGAGGCCAGGAAGATCACCGGCCCGACCAGTTCGCGCGGTTCGCCCCAGCGGTTGAGCATGCAGCGGGCGGCGCGGCGGGAGGCGATCTGCGGATTGGACCAGCTCTTGCGGGTCATCGCGGTCATAAAGTAACCGGGACAGAGGTTATTGACGCGGATGTTGTATCTGGCCCAATCGGTGGCCAAGGCTCGCGTGAGCTGCTGAAGGGCGCCCTTCGAGGCCTGGTACGCTGGGTTGTTGGGAAAGCCCTGGGCGGCGCCGATGCTGGTGATATTGATGATCGAGCCGGACCGCTGCGGGATCATGTGGACGGCGACGAGCTTGGCGAGTTTGAAGGCGGCGTCGACGTTGACGTCGAAGGTGAACCGCCAGTCGGTTTCGGCATACTCGTGCGACGGCCCGCCAACGCTGACCCCGGCGCAGTTGACGAGAACATCGATCCGCCCGAACTCCCCTGCCGCCTTTTCGACCAGCGAGATAAGATCGTCATTGTTGCGCAGGTCGGTGGGCACAGCCAGGGCTCGGCCGCCGCGCTCGGCGACGGCCTGCTCAACGCTTTGCAGTTCGTCCGCCAGGACATCGGCAAGCACCACGGCGCGCCGACCGCAGCCAAGCCTTCGGCAATGGCCCGTCCGTTGCCGCGGGCGGCGCCGGTGACGATGGCGACCCGGCCGGACAGGTCGAAGAGCCGTGCGGCGTCGAACTGCACCTGATCGGTCATGACGCTGTTCCTCGAATGGATGGCTGCGGAGCGATGGCGCCCTTTTACGATGGTCGGTCAAACCGCCCTCAGCCGGCGCCACCGTCCCCATGTCTCACAGACATCATTCCTCAACGCGATACACGGAGGTAATGAAGATGGCCTCCACCGGCACGTCGTCGTGCGGACCGACGGAGGCGGTCTCGACGGCGACGATCTCGTCGGCGACGTCCATGCCCTCCAGCACGCGGCCGAAAACGGCGTAGCCGGGCTTCGCTTCGCTCGCGTAGTTGAGGAAATCGTTGTCCACCACGTTGATGAAAAACTGCGAGGTGGCGCTGTCGGGTTCGGTGGTGCGGGCCATCGCGATCGTGCCCCGCACGTTCCTCAAGCCGTTGTCCGACTCGAGGACGATCGGGTCGTGCGTCTCCTTCTCTTCCAGCTCTTCGGTGAAGCCGCCGCACTGAACCATGAAATCGGGAATCACGCGGTGGAAGATGGTGGCCTCTTTGCCGTCGGTCCCGTCGTAGAACCCCTCATCGACGTAACTGAGGAAGTTTTCGACGGTGACCGGCGCCAGCTCATCGTCCAGTTCGACGAGAATATTGCCTTTGGAGGTTTCGATCATGACCTGGACGCCCGCGCCGCCGAAGGAGGCGGTGATGGCCTTGTCGTCGTCCATGACCAGATCGGCGCTCTGGTTGGACGAGGACAGGTCGCCGGTCCAATCGAGGAATCGCCAGCCGTTGGCGGGCGTGGCTGAGACGGTCACGGTCTGGCCGACGTCGTAGAAATGATCGCCAACGGCCGGGCTGGTGGTTCCCTGGCCGGTCGCGGCCACGCTCAGGCGATACTGGCGGACGAAGACGGCGGTCACGCTGCGGGTGGCGGACATGGTCACCGTGACGGGGTTGTCCGTCCCGGTCACGTCGCCCTGCCAGCGGTCGAACCGCCAGCTCTCGCCCGCCGTGGCGGTCAGCGTGACCTGCTGGCCGTCGGCGTAGCTGTAGCCTCCGACGGCCGGATCCACGGTGCCCTGGCCGATGGCCGAGACGGTGAGGGTATATTCGGCCGCGTCCTCCTCGAAGATCGCGGTGACCGTCTTGGCCGAACCCATCGTCAATTCGACCGTCGGCGAGGTGCCCTGGGCGTCGCCCTGCCAGCGGACGAAATGCCAGCCGGCGGCGGCGGCGGCGGTCAGGCTGACCGATCCGTCGGCAGGATAGCTGTGAGTCCCGGCGGCGGGATCGGTGGTCCCCTGGCCGCTGACGGCGATGGTCAGGTTGTATGCGTCGCTGTCCTCTTCAAAGACGGCGGTGACCGTCTTGTCGGCGTCCATGGAGACGGTCGCGCTGGGTGTGTTGCCGGCGGCGTCCCCTTCCCATCGAACGAAGTGCCAGCCGTCGGCGGCGGCGGCCTTCACGCTCACCTGCGTGTCCCTCTCATACTCGTGCTGACCGACCGCCGGATCGACCGTACCCTGGCCCTGAACCGCGATGGTCAGCGTCTGCGACGTATCCTCCTCGAAGACGGCTTTGACCGTCTTGTTGCCGGTCATGGTAACGGTGGTCGCAGGGTCGGTCCCGCCGGCGAAGCCCTGCCACTCGACGAAGCGCCAGCCGTCGGCGGCGGTGGCGGTGAGGTTAACGATGGAATTCGGATCGTACCCATGCGCGCCGGATGAAGGGTTAACGCTGCCCTAGCCCTCGACTTCCACGGTCAAGGTGTATTGAAGCACACCCTCCTCAAAAACCGCGGTGACCGCGCGATCGCGGTCCATGACCAGTTGCAGCGTATCGCCGGTGCCCTGACCGGAGCCTTCCCATCGGACGAAGTGCCAGCCGGCGGCGGGCTCCGCCACGAGGACCACGGAAGTCCCGGCGTTGTAGGTGAGGGTGTCCGGGCTGACCGTGCCATGGCCCTCGACGCTGACCGTCAGGAGATACTCCTGATTCTTGGCCAGGTTGTTGACGGGACCGTTGCAGGCCCCCAGGAACGCCGCCGCGGACACAGTAATCAGGCAGATCGCCGCCGAAGGGAATCGCCGCATACTCGGGTTTCTCCTTGGTCTCCAAAGGGCTTGTCGGTCATTGCAGTATATGCGATTGCCGAGCCCAGATCAATGATCAGGCCACCACCTATCAATCATAATGCTTGATTATAATATTCAGTATTGGCCGCCGCCATAGAAAGACCCGGCCGCGAACTGGCGACCGGGTCAGAAGTTACTGGTCCATTGGAAGGACTACGACTCCCGATATAGTCCGAGCATGGCGAATCCGAAGGCCACAGCCAGTCCGACGACCATGGCGGTCATGAGGCATCCGCCGATGGGAGGAACGTCGCCGTTGGTTTCGTTGGGGTCGGACGGCTGGTTGGGATCATTGGGATCAACCGCCTCGGCTTGGAAAACGGCGGTGACCGACTTGCCCGCGTTCATGGTCACGGTGGTGTTCGGGTCGGTCGCGGAGATGTCACCCTCCCAGCGGATGAACTCCCAGTCTTCGGCCGGGGCAGCCGAGAGGGCGACCTCGGTTCCGCTGTCGTAGGCATGCTGGCCGGCAGCGGGCGCCGTCGTGCCCTGGCCCTGGACGTTGACGGTCAGCGTGTACTGGGCCGCGTCCTGCTCGAAGACCGCGGTGATCGACTGGCTGGCGTCCATCGTCAGCGATGCCGTGGCGGTGGCGCCCGTCAAATCGCCCTCCCACCGGACAAAGTGCCAGCCCTCGACGGGTGTGGCCGCGACGATTACCTCGGTTCCGTCCGCGTAGCTGTGCTGGCCGGGAACCGGATTGGTCGAGCCGCTGCCCTGGACGTTGACGGTCAGGACGTATTCGGCGGCGTCCTGCTCAAAGACGGCGGTGACGCTCTTGCCGCGGTCCATGGTGACGGTCAGGGTTGGCGCGGTTCCGGTCGCATCGCCCTGCCAGCGGACGAAATGCCAGCCGTCGGCGGCGGTAGCGGCAACCTCGACCGCGGCGTTTGCATCGTAGCTGTGCTGACCGGCATTGGGATCGGTGGTCCCGTCGCCCTGGACGTTGACGGTTAGCGTGTACTGGGCCGCGTCCTGCTCAAAGACCGCGGTGACGGACTTGCTGGAGTCCATGGTGACCCCAACGTTCGGATTGACGCCGGACACGTCGCCCTCCCACCGGACAAAGTGCCAACCTTGTGCGGGCGTGGCGCCGAGGTTTACCTGGGCGCCCTGATCGTAGGTGTGCTGACCGGCGGCGGGCGTCGTTGTGCCCTGGCCCTGGACGTTGACGGTCAGCGCGTATTGGGCGGTGTCTCGCTCGAAGACGGCGGTGACGGTCATCGCGCTGTCCATGGTAACCTGGGTGGACTCCTGGGCGCCGGAGGCGTCGCCTTCCCACCGGACGAAGTGCCAGCCGCCGGCGGGCGTGGCGGTCAGCGGGACGGCGGCCCCTTCATCATAGGTGTGCTGACCGGCGGCGGGCGTGGTCGCGCCCTGACCTTGGACGTTGACGGTCAGCGTGTACTGGGCGGCGTCCTGCTCGAAGACGGCGGTCACCGATTTGTTGCTGCTGATCGTGATGGAGGAGGAGGGACTGGTTCCGGCGACGTCGCCCTGCCAACGGACGAAATGCCAGCCGTCGGCGGCGGCGGCTGAGAGAGGAACGACCGTCCCATCGTCATACGTGTGCTGGCCGGCGGCCGGCGTGGTCGTCCCCTGGCCCTGGACCTGCACTGTCAGGGCATACTGGGCGGCATCCTCTTCAAAAACGGCGGTGACGGCCTTGTCGGCGTTCATGGTCACCGAGGCGGCGGCGCTGGTGGCCGACACGTCGCCCTGCCAGCGAACGAAGTGCCAACCGTCGGCGGCGGCGGCCAAGATCGCCACTTGGACGCCTTCGTCATACGTATGATCGCCCGCGGCGGGCGTGGTCGTGCCTTGGCCCTGGACGCTGACGGTCAGGGTGTATTCGACGCCGACGATGTCCGGATCGAGAATCGCGACGGTATCGGGCGGCTGAGTGGTGCCGTCGCGGGCGGGATCAAAGACATTGAAGGTCGCGTTGGTGATGCTCGGCGGATCGCCGGTGAACGTGCCGTGGCCCAGTTGAACGGGCACGGCGACCTGACCGTCGGCGGGCACGTAGACATCGGCTGAAACGAGCGCGGTCAGATCGACCGCCTGGTCGCCGATGTCGTACACGATCTGGGCTCCGTTGGGATCAAACGTATTCTGGGCGGCGCCCAACGTGGTGACGCCGGCCCCGCTGTCGCTGCGGAACAAAACGAAACCGGCCAGCGGCGTGGTGGTCTCGCCCGCCTCGTCATAGGCCATCGGACCGTCGTTGTACAACTCCGCCACGTTGCTCAGCGTGACGTTGTAGAGGGCCAGTCCGGCGCAGGTCCCAGCGACGTCGTCGACGCACTCGGCCAGCACGCGGTACTCGTTGGCCGAAGCGTCGATTTCGAGCCAGACATTGACGGTGGCGGCATTGGCCCAGCAGAAAACGGACAGAAACGCAGCCGGCAGCATTATTGACGGTTTCATGGCTCTCTCCTCAGCAAGCACAGCGACGGGACATCGCCCGCCCCACGACCTCATTTGGCAGACCCCCACGAGGCACAGAAGTAAGACGGATTATAAAGCAGTTCACAGGCGGCTGCAACCAAAAACGCAGGTTCGGCGGAAGCACGCTAATCCCGCGGGTTCAGGTCGAGGCGGTATCGGCCGCGCGTGTTGCCGATCCGGCAAGGATGCCCGAAGGCATCGCCCATATTCGCGGCGGTCAGCGTCGCCGCCGTGGAACCGGCGGCCAGCACCCGACCCTCCTTGAGCACCAAGAGGTTGTCGATCCACGGGCGGATCTCCTCGACGTGATGGGTGACCAGAAGGATGGTCGGACTCTCCGGCGTCTCGGCCAGCCGGCCCAGATCGTCGAGGAACCGCTCCCGCGATACCGGATCCAGGCCGGCGCAGGGCTCGTCGAGAATCAGCAAAGCCGGACGGTTGACCAGCGCCCGGGCGATCAGAACCCGCTGCTTCTCGCCCTGCGAGAGGACCTGGTACGGCTGATCGGCCAGCCCCTCGATCCCAAGGGCGGCGAGGGCGGACCGGGTCTGCTCGGTCTCGTCGCGACGGAGCGGCCGGTAAAGCCCCAGCGAGGCGTCGAACCCGGAGGCGGCGATCTCGAGGGCGGTGTCATCTTCCGGCAGGCGGTGCTCGACCGCGGCGCTGACCCACCCGATGGTCTTGCGGAGCTCGGGCAGATAGCAGTCGCCGAAGTGCCGGCCCAGGACGTGGACCGACCCGTCGCTGGGCCACTCGTAACCGGCAATGATTTTCAGGAGCGAAGTTTTCCCGGAACCGTTGGCGCCCAGCAGGGCCCAGTGCTGTCCGCGGCCAATGGTCCAGGAAATCCGATCCAGAATGATCCGATCGGACCGGATGAACGTAATGTTAGTTAGTTGGATAACAGTCATGGCTCCAGCCGTATGGCGGCAAAAGGTGAAATTGTAGATTCTTCAGGGAAAAAAGCAACCGGATTGACGAACCCGTTCCAAGCGGGTATACATTCCAGAACGTGCGGCAGTTTTATACCCAGGCGAAGTTTTATTAATGGTATAATGGTGGGCTATGCATACCAATCGTGGAATAGGTGCATCTCTCCAGTCGCTGCGGGATAACGTTTCGCAGGTGTTCCTGGGCCGGCCGTTGGTCGTCGACCAGTTGATCGTGGGCCTGATCAGCGGCGGACACGTGCTGATCGAGGACGTGCCGGGCGTGGGCAAGACCATTCTGGCCCGGGCGCTGGCCAAGAGCGTAAGCTGCAGTTTTTCGCGGATTCAGCTCACGCCCGACCTGCTGCCCAGCGACCTGCTGGGCGTTTCGATCTTCAACGACCGGACGCGCGAGTTCGAGTTCAACCGGGGTCCGGTGTTCGCCAACATCGTCCTGGCCGACGAGATCAACCGGACGACCCCGCGGACCCAGTCGGCCCTGCTGGAGGCCATGAACGAGGGCCAGGTGACGATGGACGGCCAGAGCATGACCCTGGGCCGCCCGTTCATGGTCATTGCGACGCAGAACCCCTTCGAGTTCGAGGGGACCTACTTCCTGCCGGAAAACCAGTTGGACCGGTTCACCCTCCGGATTTCGATCGGGTATCCCTCAGCGGAGCAGGAGGCCCGGATCATCCAGGAGCAGCCGGCCCGCAAGTCGATCGAGAAGATCTCAGCGGTAATGGACGGCGAAGAGGTTTGCCGCATCCAGGAAGCGGTCGATGACGTGAAGGTGGATGGTTCGGTGATGGACTACGTGCTGCGGTTCGTCGAGGCAACCCGCCAGCACCGGCACCTGGATCTGGGCGTCTCGCCGCGCGGCTCGCAGGCCCTGGTGCGAACGGCCCAGGCGATGGCGCTGCTGGAGGAGCGGGACTACGTGCTGCCGGACGACATCAAGTCGCTGGCCGTTCCGGTCTGCGCCCACCGCGTCCTAAGCAAGAGTTATCTGGACGACAGCCAATCGAGTTCCACCTCCCATATCATCTCGCAGATCATTGAGGAGATCGTGGTGCCCGTATAAGCGGAGATGGATTTCCTTTGGTGCAACTGCGGTTTAAAAAACGCCGGGCCGAACCCGATCCTGTCCTCCTGAAGCCATCGGAAGAAAAGCCGAAGCTGACGGTAAAGAACCCGGTCAAGGTGCTTCGGCAGACTCCAACCACCTGGCATCCCCAGTACGGGGTCTACGTCGGCTGGTCCGTCCTGATGCTCCTGGTCGCGATCGCCGTGCTGGCCGCGATCGCGTTCGTCTCGCAGCTCAATCTCCTGTTCTGGTCGGCCTCGCTGGCGGCGGCCATCCTGATGATGTCGGTCCTGATCCCCAGCCGCATGGTCCATCCGATCGAGATCACCCGGATCCTGCCGGACAACGGCGTGGTCTCCCAGCCGATGCCGGTCAAATATGAAATCCGCAACACCCGCCGATACTTCGGCGTCTATTCCCTTCGCCTGGTGGAAATTGTGGGCCGCGGCCAGTCGACCGGGGCGCCGCGGGTCTACGTCCCGTACATCGGGCCGGGCCAGACGTGCAGTTTCCAGATTTTCATCACGCCGACCCTGCGGGGCCAGATGGAGCTTCGCGGCACGCGGGTGGCCAGCCGCTACCCGTTCGGCCTGCTGACGCGGTTCCTGACCGTCATCAACAGCCAGAAGGTGACCATCTATCCGGCCTTGGGCAAGCTGGACCACCGCTTCCTGCCGGGACAGCGCCGGATCGACGTGCACCTGGGCGTGACCCAGTCGCAGTTCCACGGCAACAGCGACGAGTTCTATGCATTGCGGGAGTATCGCCGGGGCGACAATCCCAAGCTGATCCACTGGAAGCGCTCGGCCAAGATGGGCCAACTGCTGGTCCGCGAAATGGCCCAGTTCGCCCCCCACCGCCTGACCGTGATCCTGGACACGCACGTGCCGGACCTGACGGCCAGGAACCGGCGCCGGTTCGAGGAGGCGGTCAGTTTCTCGGCGACCTTCCTGTGCGAGTCGCTGGAGCTGGGCTATCGGGTGGCGCTGGTCTGCGCGAGCGATCCGCCGGTGCTGATCCCGCCGCTGGCCGGCCGCGAGGCCCAGCACCGGATATTGCGGACGCTGAGCATGGTCGAGCCGCAGTCGGTGGCGTCGCTGTCGGACATGATGCAGACGTGGCGGTGGACGGCCCGGTGGCGAGGCCGCTGCCTGCTGGTCAGCGTCAGCGAGAGCAGCGCGAGCATGCTGGAGCGGCTCTCCGGGGCGATCGGCCCGACACAGATGCTGCTGGTGGGCGGTTCGGACTGGCGGCGGATCTTCATCCCGTCGTCGCAGCCGTGCCCGGAGGAGATGGTCTAACCATGGTCAGACCCCGTGAACTGCTGCCGCTGGGTTTCCTGAGCGTCGCGCTGGCGACCTGGGAGATGGCGCGGGTCTACCTGGACCACTCGACCGGGATCATGGTCTTCTCGTGCATCGTGCTGCTGGTGGCGTACCGGCGGATCGGCCGGCCCGTCCGGGTTCCGCGATTCGTCTCGATCTTCATCGTGCTGGTCGGCATCGGCATGCTGGCGATGTCCATCCTGCTGCTGCGACTCGAACCGGGCAAGGCCCTGGCCTACTTTCTGACCGCGGCGATCCTGATCAAGAGCTTCAGCATCGGCAAGGTCAGCGATTTCTCGGAGCTGATGATCCTCTCGGTCATGGCGATGCTGGCCGCCGGCGCGGTCACTCCGACCACCGAATTCGCGGTGGTGCTGGTGGCCTACGTGGCCCTGGCCGGCTACTGGCTGTACAAGACCCACCTGGTGGTCGAGGCGATGGCGCACCGCCAGTTCGAAGGGGCGGCGGGCCGCGGCATCGCGGTGCAGGTCCGCCGGCGCACGTGGATCAGCGGCTACTTCGTGACGGCGGTGCTGACGTGCAGCATCTCGCTGGCCATCTTCGTGCTGATCCCGCGCGGCTCGCCGGCGATGCAGCTTCTGGGCAACACGCTGACTCGCCAGAGCACACGGACGGGTTTCGGCGAGCAGTTGACCCTGGGCGAAATGACCATCCTGATGGAGGATGACGACCCGGTGCTGCGGGTCAAGGTGCTCAGCGACAGCAAGAGCGGCGTGGCCCCGCTGATGTACCTGCGCGGGTCGGTCAAGACGCAGTATTCCCGCCACGGGCAGTTCTGGAAGTGGCTGGAGGAGCAGAAGGAAGGCGAGGAGCGGGTGGTTCAGACCCGCAGCCTGGACACCCCCGTGCCGATCCAGGACGCGGCGATGCTGTCGAAGGAGGCGGTGGCCAAGCAGATCTTCTGGCGCATCTACTACGACGATGAGATTTCGTCCAACCTGTTTGTGATCGACACGCCCACCGCGATCGCCACAAACCGGGAGATGCGGCTGACCTACTGTCCGCAGACCAACACCCTGCGGGCCTCGCAGTATCCCAAGAAGGGCTTCTGCTACAAGCTGCTGACCTCGCACGAGGCGCCGGCGCAGAACATCTGGCCGAAGGCCCCCACCGCCGGCGACGTGGAGCGGACGGTGCGGCGGGAGACCCTGCCGATGATCGCGCGGTTCCGGGCGCATCAGCGTCACCGGGTCGGCGGCGAAGCGGACCTGGATCGCTATCAGGAGAAGGCCCAGGAGGTGCTCGCGAAGGAGGCGCGCGAGCTTTCGCCGCTGGAACAGGCCCGCAAGCTGGAGATGTGGCTGCGGACCAGCGGCGAGTTCCGGTACGACCTGGACAATCGCGACGTCCTGCCGCAGATCGACCCGGTGTTCGACTTCCTGACGCGGCGCAAGCACGGCCACTGCGAGTACTTCGCCTCGGCGTTCGTGCTGCTGTGCCGGTCGCTGGGCCTGGAGGCCCGCATCGTGACCGGGTTCAAGAACGGCGGCTACAACTACAACGCGTTCGGCGGCTACTACACGATCCGCAATTGCGATGCCCACGCGTGGGCTGAGGTGTACCTCGACGGGAAGGGCTGGACGACCTTCGACCCGACGCCGGCGGCGCGGGACGAGGCGATCCGGCCGGTCGAGAGCAAGCTGGTGCGGATGTTCTGGGACGCGGTGGACCTGCTGCGGTTCACGTGGCTCTCGCACCTGGCCAACTACGACGAGAGCGAGCGGCGCGAGTTCATCGAGGGCCTGCGCAAGCAGATCCTGGGCGACGAGACCGGCGAGGCGGGCCAGACCTGGACGATCAAGCGAGTCATCACGCGGTTCATCGACATGCTGCGGGGCGAGGACTACCAGTCGCGCTGGCACCAGGTGCTGCACTGGATCGTGGTCGTGCTGCTGATCGCGTTCGCCTACCTGATCGTGCGGATCTCGGTGCTGGTCTCGACCAAGGGGTTGCGGCGGTTCCGCCGTTACCTGGCCAAACGCTGGGAGCGCAAGTACGGCAACGTCTGGACCTGCCCGATCGACTTCTACCGCGGCGCGCTGGTGACGCTGGCCAAGCGAGGGATCACCAAACCGGTCACGCGGACGGCGTGGGAATTCACCGAGGACCTTCGCCTGATCCGGGCCGACGTCCACCCGGAGATGGTGGACCTGACGCGGGCCTATCTGCGGATGCGGTTCGGCGAAGCGAAACTGGCCCCGGAGGAGCGAAGTATCCTGGCGGACCAGTTGGACAGCCTGCAGAAGAAACTCGCGGGCGTAGCACACCGTCAGGCCCGATAGGTCCTGTCTCGGCCCACCGGCAGGCGGGGTGTTCTTTCCCTTCCACGAACGTCAGGTCCGGTACTGCTCCGGTGCAATTCGGTGTTCCGAACTGAAACCCATGCCTTCGGGCAGCGGCATCCGGGCGGCGACGATCTCGCTTCGCCGCGCCATCCCCTCTTCGCTGAGTCCTTCCGCCTTACGGATGTCGGCCTCGGAGAAGGGCAGCGTATATCCGCACTCGGGAAAGAATGCCTGGAACGCCTCGCCGTAGGCGACATACGCTAGCCCGCCGGTGTGGCCGTCGCTGATCTCGTGACACTTCCGCGAGTACGCCCCGCCGTAGTACTGGCTCGATATCATATCCATCGCAAGCACCTTCTTGTCGATCACGTCGGTGATGTCGATGATAGTCGTAATGTGGGCGGTGGAGGCGTAGGCCAGGGTGTTGTGGCCCATGTAACCCATCGGGTTCATGAAGAATATCTTAGAGACGTAGTGGGTGGGCTTGCGGCCGCGCCCGGCCCCCATCGCCTGCTGAAACGCGTAGATCGCAGCCTGGCCGGTGGTGGCGTGCAGCTTCAGTCCGCCCAGTTCGTAAGGATGATGCGTGATCATGATGTCGGGCCTGACCTCGCGAATCACGTCGGCGACCGCCTCGACCATCTCGCGGGTCAGCAGGATCTCGTCGTCCTCGAACCCGAGCGTCCGGACGTCGTGAAGCCCCAGAATCGCAGCGGCCTTGCGGACCTCGTCCATCTTCTCCTTGACCGCCTGTTCGAGCAGTCCCTCGACGTCGAGTTCCTCCTGGAGCTTTCGCTTCTGATCGATGAGCTGCCAATGGTGGGAACGCGCGCCGGTCGTCAGGGTTACCGCGGTGACCTGATCGCCCTGGGCTGCGTGATGGGCCAACGTCCCTCCCGCCTGATCGAACGTATCGGCGGGGTGCGAACCGACCATGAGCAATCGCAGGGGCCGACTTGGCATGGGATGCCTCCTTGAAGAACGGGTTGCCAGAACGCGACTCAGACGCGGTCGCGGATGTATTCGCCCAGGTGGACGCGATACGGGAAACGCAGGGCGTAGAGGTCCGCCTCGCGAACGTGCAACTCGAGCATCACACGGCGGTCCTTGAGCTCATTCAGGTTCTTCCGTTCACGCCAGCGGAGCACGCCCGCCAGTTCATCGCCGACCAGCGGGACCGCCTCGTCGAGGGTGTAGTTCGGGATCGGCTCGAACGTCTGAGCGTCGAGCATGACCGCTTTGACGTGGCCGCTGGGGGTGGTCAGGGCGTTGATGGTCAACTCGCCGCCCTGCGGCACGATCGCCTTGGTGCGGAGCCGTCCGCACCGGGCCGAGGTCCGCAGGAACACAAAGCCGTCGGGCCGCATCTCGTAGAGGTAGCTGCGGTAGGGAGTCCGTCTCCACTCCTCCGGGCAGTGCTCGATGTCCATGCCGTGCTCGGTCCACGAGACCATCGTCCCAAAGAGCAGCCGATTGGCGGGCGTCCGGACGGGCATGCCCGCATAGATGCTGCCGCCGGAGTCCGTGCCCGGTTCGCCCCGCTCCAGGAACATCTCGCGGGACGCCCGGTACCAGTTCTTGCCGTTATAGCTGTAGGCAAGCTGCATCTCGTTGATCCCCTGCATCCGGACGTGAGCCTTCTCGGTCGGTTCGGTGTCGTAGATGCTCAGCGTGCCGACGAACAGGTCGTCCTGAAGCCACGGGGTCAGACCGTAGAACTCGCGACCGACCGGGTCCAGCGGATCGGGCTGCAGGATGGTCTCGTAGGGGCTGAACGTCCGGAAGTCCCTCGTCGTCACCACGCCAATCCGGCGATCCGACTGCTCCGGCCGGCAGTAGATCAGAAACTCGCCCGTCCACGGGTTGTAGATGGGCGGGTTGCTGGTGTCGCTGTGATGCGGAATATAGCAGTTGCCAGCCTCCACCTCGAAGTGCAGACCGTCTCTGGAGAATCCGATGGCGGCGCTGGGCTGCGGGGAATGGTGGGCGTCGCCGCGGTGCGTGCGGGCATAGTCGAAGAACGTGGCGACGTAGCCCTTCTGGGCCAATGGAGTGCCCGCGAGGCACAGGGTATTGAAGCAGTCCAAAGGCCGACCGTGCTGGTCGAGGTAGACGTTGTCCGCCCGGGTCCAGAGCGGTCCCGAGCCGCTCTTCCATTCCTGCGTGGGCCAGCGGTACGGATCGTCCGACCGCAGGCGGGTGAAGAACCGCATGCCGGACCTTGACTGACAGTCCACCACCATCTCATAGCCGCCGCCGATCGGGTCGTGGACGATGCCCAGACCCCGGATCGACTCGAGGTCCGGATCGGCCTGGGGGTCCAGAGCGAACTGGCCAATCCGCTCCGGCCGGCCCTGCCGGCGGTCCAGCCCCTCGCGGGCGAACAGCAGCCAGTCGTCGAAGAAGAACAACGAATTCATGCAACTACTGCCGTCTGCTGTCTGTGGCATCAGAAAGCCTCCTGCATCGGTGGCATTGTAGAGCGATCCCTATTCGTTTACCAGAAGCACCCGCGACAATACCAGCGGCTCGCCGGGAGGACGTTTCGAGAGGATGAAAGGGGTCAGGAATTGATCTTCTTCTTGGCCTGGAGCTTGTCGATCCGGTGGCGGACGTCGCGGTAGTTGAAGTCCCACTGGATCAGGCGGCTGTAGATCTTCAGGGCCTGATCGATCTGCTCCAGCTCCTCGTGCGAACGCCCCAGGACGTAGAAGATTTCCTTGGAGAGGGCGTCGCCGAGGGTCTCGTAGCGCTCGACGGCTTCGTTGAGAATGTCGATGGCCTGCGAGTGCCACCCCTTCTGGAAAAAGCAGGTGCCGATGTAGTAGCGGGCGCGGACGGCGTGGCGGGGATCGCCGACCGCCTCCTGGAACACCGGGATGGCTTCGTCGTAGCGTTTGGACTCGTAGAGCCGCCGGCCGTATTCGAACTTCAGCC
>ENA-UOUL01003892-UOUL01003892.1-bioreactor-metagenome-genome-assembly--contig:-NODE-3892-length-14580-cov-3.685100_pt1 | contig 14580 bp, 14 predicted proteins | sample MGYA00249838_ERZ747220 | MGnify/ENA primary metagenome ERZ747220 (study PRJEB28778, sample SAMN05720191) | bioreactor metagenome | isolation source: Anaerobic biogas reactor | place: USA:Washington...
ATTCACGGGAGGCTGCGACGAAGGCCTCCATGTTCTCCGGTTTCGTGTTGATCGGCGCGTCGCAGCCGGGGCAGAGGATCAGCCCGCGGCCCTCGAACAGCGCGACCTGGTCCTTCACGTAGGCGTACACGTCATCGGGCGTGCCCGCGGCAAGCACCGACGCGGGTATGTCGCCCAGCATCGCCATGTGGTCGCCGGCCAGTTCCTTGAACTTGCGCATGTCGGTCATGCCGTCCGGGTTCATGATGCATTGCTTCGCCGGCAGATCCTTGAGCAGCCCGAGGTCGCGCGTCCAGTCCTGGTCCCAGTGCAGCACCGGCGTGACGCCTACGGAGAGGAGCGCTTCGACCTGCTCCACGATGTAGGGCCAGACGAACTTGTTCCACTGCCTCGGCGCCACCATGGCACTGGCCGAGCGCCACCCGCCGACCCATGTGCCGCGGATGCCGCCGAACGGGGGCGTGGCCTTGATCTTCGCGATCTCCGCTTCCTGGATCACGTCCATCACGGCCTTGACCTTGTCCGGCATACGGTACAGGTCGAGGAAGAACTTCTGCATCGATCGGCCACCGCAGAGATACTCGAACGGGATGTTCACGGAGACCGGTGCGTCGCAGATGATGACGATGCCGGCGTCGCGGTACGCCTGCTGGACGCCCGGCGTGATCTGCATCATCCAACCCATCGACTGGCCGAACTCCTCCGGGTCGATGACGCGGGGCAGGTAGCTGCCGAAGAAGGCGTTCCAGCCCATGCTGAGGATGGCGTCGTAGTCATCGACGGTCATGACCTCGGCCTCGCGCACCTGCCACAGGCTGTCCTCTGGGAGGTCGCGACCGGGCACGCCGAGCCTGGATAGCCACATGGTTGTGAGAAGGGCAGTAATACGGCCGGCCGGCGCGAGGTTGACGGCGTCTACGTCCAGGCGCTTCGACACCTCGAGGTTCACCCGCGCGGCGGACTCCGGGTTGGCGCAGTACTCGGCGATCGTCATGCCCGTCCAGCGCGGCGCGAAGGCCGTGCCCATGAATGCGACCGGCACCTGGTCGACCGGTTCGAGTGCGATGGCTTTCTTGATACGGTCATAGCGTTGCTGATACAGGGCTTCGTTGCTCATCATCTCCTCCTACGCCGCCAGCCACTGGCCGGCCAAGGCCACCGCCGACTGTGCGTCCACGCCCAACGCATCCGCTCCCACGTACTCCCGCACCTGCTCGCTCACCGGCCCCCCGCCGATCATCACCTTCACCGGCAGCCCCGCAGCCTTCAGCGCATCCACCGTCTCCTTCATCGGGTCGAACGAGATCGTCAGCAGGCCCGACATGCCCACCACCGCCGCCCCCGTCTCCTTGACCGCCGCCACGAACTTCGCCGGCTCCACGTCCACGCCCAGGTCCGTCACCTCGTAGTTCGCCCCGCGCAGCATGGTCACCACGATGTCCTTGCCGATGTCGTGGATGTCGCCCTTGACCGTGCCCATGACGACCTTGCCCTTCGCCGGGCCGCTCGAACCGCCCTGCGCGGCCAGGTCTGCGGCGGCAACCTTAAAGATCTCACCCGCCATGATCAGATCGGAAAGGTAGTACTCCCCGGTCTCGAAGCGTTCGCCGATCAGGGTCATGCCCTCCCGGCACTCGTCCAACAGCCGGCTCGGGCTGACGCCCGCGGCCAATCCTGCCTTGACCAGGTCCTGGACCTTCATCTCGTCCAGGTCGGCCATCGCTTGCGCTAACGCGCCCGTCAGTTCGCTCGCCATTGTGCTTCTCCTTTGCAGTGGTCTGAGGTGTTGCTAGATCGTGCCGTGCTTGCCGTGGAACGGGCAGCGATCGGCCATGGTGCAGTAGTCGCAATGGGTGGCGCCGGGCACGCCCATGGGATGGCGCCCGATGCCGGCCATCAACGAGAGGGACTTGATCGGCTTCATGAGGAGCGATTCGGTCAGCGACACGCCGATCTGCGTCGCGTCCAACAGGTCAAAGATCACCGCCTGATCCTTAACGGACCACTCCGATTCTCCAGGCGACAGATAGGTGCTGATGTGCAGGCGCTGGCTGGCCGCGTCCATCTCCAACTGCCGGTAGAACAACTGGCTCAGTTGCCCGACGGCCAGCGAGCCCAGCTGGTCGAGCAGCATGCCTCGCACCGCCTGGCCGCGATCCCGGTGCTCGTGGCTACGCTCGGTGATCTTCGGCCCGATCGTGCAAACGCCGATGGCCAACTGCTCCGCGCCGCCCATCACCGTCGTCACCGGCCCGTTGCCGATGCGCGTGCCGCCGGCCAGGATCACCTTCTCGTGGCGCATCTCCTGCACCGGGAAGGTGTCCCAGGCGACTGCCGGCTCGATCAGCTCCGCGGCCTCGCGGAAGGTTGCGTCAAAGACTTCGGCCATGCCCGGCCGGCGCAACACCCGGGCATAGGTGTGCCCGTAGTCCTGCATGAATCCGGCCTTGTCCAGGCTCACGCGCCAGTCACGGCTGGTCTGCATGTTCTGTCCTCTCATGATGATGGTGGTGATGTGGGAGCGGCACGGTCTCGACCGCCGCGCCCCAGTGCCCCGCGACTGCCGCCGCCGCGGCTGCGGTCAGCCCCGCCAGGCGCTCGGCCGGGAGGCCGTAGACCAGGACGTTCAGTGTGACCGGCATCTCGGAGAGGCCGGACGGCGTGCTACCGGTGACGGTCGCGCCGTGCCGCGGACTGACCATGCTGACGCGCAGGTACTCGCCCCCATCGAACAACGCCAGCAGCTTGATGTGGCCGATCACGACATGGGGGGCGGCCCGGTTGCGGCCGGCCGCGTCGCTGCTCGCCTGGCCACCGGCCTCCGCGCACAGACGGGCCAGTCCGGCCAGGTAGTCGGAGAACATCGCGGCCCACTCCCCGGGCGAGAGCGATCGGGGCAGCGTCCAGCGCTGCTGAAGTGCGTACGGCTCGAGGCTGGGTAGGCCCGCGGCGAGCTTGAGGCTCATGGCAGCAGCCCTGCGACGAGGTCCGGCGGCAGCTCGCCGCCTAGCATCAAGCAGTAGAGCGGCGCACGATCGTTGACGGCCCGTGTGAGGGTCGTTGCCTCCGCCAACTCCTCTGCCGTTGCGAGATCGGCCTTGGAAATCACCAGGCAGTCGCCCTGTCGTATGCCCGCGGCGATGAGCGGCTCCAACACTTCCAGGAGCATGGGGAGGCGCAGCGGATCGAGCACCGTCACCCAGCGCACGCTTTCGAGCGGCCGGCCCCGGTAGTACGGGAGTGCTGTGAGCACGTTCTTGGGATCCGCCGCGCCGGACGGCTCGACGACGACGACGTCAACGTCATACTCCGCGTCCAGTGTCTGCAGCGTGGAGACCAGATCGGCGGTCAGGGTGCAGCAGATGCAGCCGTTGAAAAGCTCCCAGACGTTGAGGTCGAGCTGCCGCATCAGTTGGTTGTCGATGCCGATCTCGCCGATCTCGTTGATGATCATAGCAGCCTTGCGCCCTCGCGCCTGCGCGGCGCGCGCCAAGCTGAGGATCAGCGTTGTCTTTCCTGAACCCAGGAATCCGTTGACGAGCAGCAGGTGCATGAAGGCTTCCTCAAATGTGTGGCCGAGAGGTATTGACAAACCGATGAGAATACTATACACTTATATATATAAGATGTCAAGTCCTATTGGGCACGAATTTGCCATAAGTTTGACGAACATGGTGCTCGAGGGTAGACTTTTGTCATCTCTTTTTCCGTATCGCCGAGGCACGCTGTGAACACCGTTCGCGTTGAGGAGTTAGAAGGCAAGTCCCGCCTGGACCGTGACTCGTACGAACCAGCCTACGCACAGATCGTGCGCATCCTGAGCGAGGAGATTGCATCGGGGCGCTACCGGCCCGGCGATCAACTGCCCTCGGAATCTCAGTTGTGCGCCCGCTTCGACGTCAGCTCCATGACCATCCGCCGTGCCATGAACATCATGGTGGACCGCGGGACGGTGATCGCATCGCAGGGCAAGGGCGTGTTCGTGCGCGGCCTCGACATGGGCGAGGCCGCCTTCAAGCTGCGGGAGCGGAACGACGCGGGCGTGCGCGCGGCGTTTGCGGCCGCCCAGCGGGAGGTGCGCCTGCTTCAGGCCGCGATTTTGCCGGCAGACGACCGGGTGGCCCGCAAGCTGGACATCGCGCAGGGCAGCCGGGTCGTCTATCTCCGCCGCCTGGTGCATATCGCGGGCGACCCGGTCATGTATCACCGCGAGTACCTCCGCTATGACCCACGCCAGCCGTCCGTCGAGGCCGAGTTGCAGATCACCTCGCTGGAAGGGCTGTTCCGCGGGCAGGACGGGCAAGGGCTGCGCCGGGGCGATCTGACCGTCGAGGCGGTCGTGCTCACCGAAGAAGAGGCCGAGATCCTGCAGTGCCCCGCCGGCTCTCCCGCCTTCTGCCTGGAGCACATCTTCTACGATTTCGAGAACCGGCCGGTCGCCTGGGGCCGGTTCATCTGCCGCGCGGACCGCTACAGCCTGGTTGGCCGCATCGGCGCCGACATTTCGTGAATGTGGAGCTGAAAGATGCGCGATGAAGTGAGGAGGAAGCTCCGCGACGCGGTCGCCGATCTCGAGGAGAACGAGGTGCTGGCGACCGTGCGCGCCAGCATCGATGCGGGCGACGACCCAGCCGCGGCCATCGCGGCCTGCGAGGAAGGCATGCGGCTGGTCGGCGAGCGCTACGAGCAGCACGAGTACTACCTGTCCGGCCTGATCATGGCGGGCGAGATCTTCCGCGAGGTGCTGGAAATGGCCCAGCCCGCTCTGCAGGCGAGCCTGGCCGGTCACTCGAGCGGCAAGGTGCTGATCGGCACGGTCCAGGGCGACATCCACGACATCGGCAAGGCCATTTTACAGATCGCGCTGCGCTCCTACGGCTTCGAGGTCGAGGACCTCGGCGTCGACGTGCCGCCGCAGGTCTTCGCCAGGCGGGCCGCAGAGTGGCAGCCCGACATCGTGGGACTCTCCGGCCTTCTCTCCACGGCCTACGACACGATGCGCGAGACCGTCCAACTCCTGCGGGCCACGGCAGGGGGCAGCGCGGCCGTGCCCATCCTCATCGGCGGCGGGCTGGTCGACGAACGGGTGCGCTCCTACGTCGGCGCGGACTACGCGTGCAGCAACGCGCTGGAAGGCGTGCGCCTGTGCCAGCAACTCATGGACGCCCGGCGTGGGTAGGAGTGTCGGACGGCCAGTCGGCGGCGCGCTTGGCATTCCCCATGCGGTCCTCGCCATCGCAGAGCGCCGCGCGAACACACACCAAGCAGAGGCTCGAGTAGACCCTTGATGATTGAGACCATGCCTACATCCCTCCGCATCCTCGGCATCTTCGCCCACCCCGATGACGCCGAGTTCACCGTCGCCGGCAGCGTTGCACTGTGGGCCAGCCAGGGCGCACAAATCACCTATCTGGTGGTGACGAACGGCGGCGCCGGGAGCAATGACCCGGCCCAAGACCTGGACGAGCTCGTGCGCATCCGCCACGCCGAGCAGGAGGCTGCCTGCGCGGTGCTGGGCGTCCGTGAAGTGCTGTTTCTGGACTATCCTGACGGAACCCTGGAACCGACCCTCGACCTGCGCCGCGCGCTGACCCGCGTCATCCGCCGGCTCAAGCCCGACCGGGTGATCTGCGACGATCCATCGGTGATGTTCCACGGGGACAGTTACATCAATCACCCCGATCATCGCGCCGCGTCGGAGGCCGCCCTCTATGCGGTTTTCCCCTCGGCGCCCACCCGGCCGATCTTTCCCGAGCTGCTCGGTGAAGGGCTGGAGCCGCACCAGGTCAAAGAAGTGTACATGACGAGCGACTCGGCGCACGTCGGCACCTACGTGGACATCTCGAGCACGCTGGAACGCAAGATCGAGGCGCTGCGCTGCCACAAGAGCCAGGTGGATCCCGGAAACGGGCAGTGGTTACGCGATTGGGCGGCCGAGGTGGGGCAGGCGGTGGGGCTGCCGTACGCGGAGGCATTTCGGGTGATGAAGCTGGTTCATCCGGTAGCCGCGGACGCGGACCAAGCCACCACCCCGGCCGGCAGCGCAAAAACTCAGCCATAGTACCCCAGAACGACGCCGACCTGGATGAGGAGCGCCTCGGCAGCCAGGGCCGCCGAGGCGCCGAGTCGGGTACGGCTGCGCCATGTCGCCGTAGGGGCATGCGGCCGCCAGGAATCAGACGCGCTCCAGAGAATTCCCCATTTTCCTCAGTCGCCGAGGCTGTTCAGGAGCGATTTGTTGGTAGCTGGCGACGCCGCAGGCTTCTGCGCTAATACCGGCATCGTCTTGATGGGGATGAACCTGGCCATCGCCTCAGGAAAGTGCGCGGACGATACGGCCATCCACGCCTGCCAGCAGGGGGATTTTTCGGCCGCCACACTGGCCCATTATCGGACCCTGCTGGATCATCAGTACGGTCATGCAGAAACTGCACTTGAATAACCGTGTTCAGGTCGCAGCCTCTGCGTTGTGGAAGGGGTTGGCGAAGTAAAGGATCCGTTAACGCGTGCTGCGCGTTTGACAAAATTTCGTCGCGGGCTTAGTATATGAATGATCGTTCATAACTCTGGACCGTGATCGGAGGTAGGTTCTGAATACCATGAAGGCGCCGCCGGAAGCGTGCTCCCATTCCCATGGGGATGCGAGCGAAAGACGCGCTGCTCCGCCCGCGCTGATCGCCGCGCCCGTGGCGGCACGACTGGCCGGCGTGTTCAAGTCGCTGAGCGACCCGACCCGCCTGCGCATCATCTCCCTGCTGGCGGAGCGGGAGCTGTGCGTGACCGACCTGGTTGCGGCGCTGGAGATGGAGCAGTCGACCATCTCGCACCAGCTGCGCGATATGCGGGCGCAGCGGCTGGTGAGTTTTCGCCGCGAGGGGCGTTACATCTTCTATCGCCTGGACGACCCGCACGTGCGGAGGCTGTTCGAACAGGGCTTGGAACACATACAGGAGCAGTAGTCGAGGGGTGGTCGCCATCGATCGCCCCTCTCTAAGGATTAGAAATATGAACGATTACTCATATAAGAACACCATCGATCGCAGCTTGCCTGCACCTGCACAGGCGCCGCACCCGGCTGGACACCGGCCGCCGGCCGGACTGACCGCGGCCGAGGTGCTTGCCCGCCGGGCCGAGCACGGCGCCAACGAGCTGCCCGCAGAAAAGCCCACTTCACCCTGGACGATCCTGCTGAGCCAGTTCAAGAGCCCGCTGGTCTATATCATCCTGGTCGCGGCTGCAGTGTCGCTGCTGGCGCGCGAGTACAGCGACTTCGCCATCATCATGGTCGTGGTGCTGGCCGACGTCATGCTCGGCTTCGTCCAGGAATACCAGGCGCAGCGTACCTACACCGCACTGCAGGGCCTGCTGATCCCGACCACCACGGTCATCCGGGACGGCCAACGCCAGGAGGTCGAGCTCCGGGAGCTGGTGCCGGGAGACCTGGTGCTGCTCAACGCGGGCGAGCGCGTGCCGGGCGACGGCGACGCGCTGGAGGCGGCCCGACTGACCGTCGACGAAGCGATCCTGACGGGCGAAAGCGAGCCGGTAAGCAAGGTCGCGGCGGAGGAAGGTGCATGCCTCGGGACGGAGCGCGAGCGCGCTGCCGAGCCGGACGCGGCGGCGCCGGATGCCGCGAGCCGTCTGTTCATGGGCACGACCGTGCTCACCGGCCGCGGGAGCATGCGCGTGACCCGCACCGGTGCGCGGACCGAGTTGGGCCAGATCGCGGCCAGCCTGGCGGAACACGCCGTGGAAGAGACGCCGCTGCAGGTGCGCCTCAAGGCCTTCAGCCGCACGCTGACGTACCTGGTCGTGGGCCTCACTGCCGCGATCCTGGTCACTGGCCTGCTGACAGGCCGGCCGTTCCTGGACATGGTGCGCACCTCCATCATCCTGGCCATCGCGGCCGTGCCCGAGGGCCTGCTGATCGCGGTCACCGTGATCCTGGTGATCGGCATGCGCAAGATCCTGAAGCGCAACGGCCTGGTGAAGAAGCTGCTGGCGGTGGAGACCCTCGGCTCCGTCACCGTGATCTGCACCGACAAGACCGGCACCTTGACCGAGGGCCGCATGCGGGTCAGCCACGCGGAGTTGGCCGATCCCGCGCGGGCGCTCGAGACCATGACCCTGTGCAACAACCTGGAGGGACCGGTGGATGTTGCCCTGTGGGAGTATGCCGGCGCCCGGCTGGGCTCGGTCGAAGGCCGGCAGAATGGCCTCGGGAGCACCCCCCAGGACCTGGTGGACGGCTCGACCCGGCTGGCCGAAGAGGTCTTCAGCAGCGAGACGAAGTTCATGAGCACGGCCACGCAACTCAACGGCGACACGATGGACTATCTCAAGGGCGCGCCGGAGATCGTGCTGGGCATGTGCCGGACCACGCCCGCAGAGCGCGTCGACATCCTCGGCCGGGTGGACGAGTGGGCCGGGGAAGGGTTGCGCACGCTGGGGCTGGCGTTCCGTCCGCACCGTGACCTGGCCGACCACCGGGACTATACGTGGGCCGGCCTGGTCGGCATGGCCGATCCGCTCCGGGAGGGCGTGGTGGACGCGGTGGCGGTCGCGCATGAGGCCGGCATCGACGTGAAGATGATCACCGGCGATTACCGCCGTACGGCCGAGCGCATCGCCGGGAGCGCGGGGATCCTGCAGACGGGCGACGAGGTGCTGGAGGGTGAGGCGCTGGCCGGGCTGCGCGATGAGGAGCTGCGGACCGCGGTGCGCCGCACCACCGTCTTCTCGCGCATCCGGCCGCAGGACAAGCTGCGCATCGTACAGGCGCTCCAGGCAGACGGCGCGATCGTGGCGATGATCGGAGACGGCGTGAACGATGCGCCTGCACTTAAGCGCGCCAACATCGGCGTGGTGGTGGGCTCCGCGACCGACGTGGCCAGGGAGACGGCCGATCTGATCCTGATGGACAGCAACTTCCGCACCGTGGTCGCAGCGGTGGAGGAGGGCCGCGTGATCTTCGAGAACATCCGCAAGGTGGTGGCCTACGTGCTCTCGAACTCCTTCGCCGAGGTGCTGGCTATCTTTGGGGCCATGCTTTTGGGCTGGCCCGCGCCGCTGCTGGTGGCCCAGATCCTTTGGATCCACCTGATCTGCGACGGTCCGGCCGACATCGTGCTGGGCTTCGAGCCCAAAGAGGAAGGGATCATGGCCGAGCGGCCGCGGTCGCCGCGGGAGCCGATCCTCGCGCCATTGGGCCTCGCGCTGATCGCGCTCATCAGCGTCTCGAGCGCGCTGGGGGCGCTGGCGCTCTTCGGCCACTTCAACAACGTCCATGGCAACCCTGCCGAAGGACGCAGCATCGTCTTCGCCAGCTTCGCGGTCAACTCGATGGTGTACATCTTCGGCTACCGCAGCCTGCGGCGCTCGCTCTTTGGGATGGGCCCCCTCAGGGGAAACAAGGTCCTGGTGGCAGCGGTGGCCGGCGGCCTGTTGATGTCGGTTCTGCCGTTCATCGTGCCGGCGATCGGCCGCGCGCTGCAAATCGTCCCGCTGTCTCTCGCGGAGTGGGGGCTGGTGACCGGCATCGCGCTTGCCTTGCTGGCCGTAGTGGAAATCGGTAAGTTGGTCACGAATCACTCGCGGCCGCACGCATCGCGGAACTCGCACCTGAGGATGCGAGCAGGCCGTACATGAGGATGCGACCAGGTCGCATCCAGGAGCAAACCATGCGCAAACTTTTCAAGACTCTGCTCGCCATCCCCCTGGGCCTGGCCTTCTTCTGGCTCGTCGTGATGAAGGTCATCTCCCGCGTCGCAGGGGCCTTCGGCGTCTCGGGGCCCTGTCCGCACGAGCTGAGCCGGCTCGTGGACAACCCGATCCGCCGCAACGCCGTTCCCCGGCTGCTGGACTGGGTCGGCATCCGGCCCGGCGAACGGGTGTTGGAGCTCGGGCCTGGTCCGGGCGCGTTCATCGTGGAAGCCGCGCGGCGCGCCGGTCGCAGGGCCGGGTGATCGCGGTCGATATCCAACCAGCCATGATCGCCCAGGTGGAGGCCCGCGTGCGCCAGGCCGGGCTACCTAATGTAGAGACGCACGTCGCCAGCGCTCATGCCCTGCCCCTGCCCGCGGCCAGCGTGGACCGCGCGTTCCTGATCACCGTGCTGGGCGAGATCCCGGACCCCGATCGCGGCCTGGCCGAACTGCACCGCGTGCTGGCGCCAGATGGTGTGCTGTCGGTCGGCGAGGCGTTTCTGGATCCCGACTACCCCTTCCCCGCGGAGACGATCCGGCGGGTCGAGGCCGCGGGCTTCCGCCTGGCAGAGCGGCACGGCAGCTTGTGGGAATATGCGCTCAACTTCCGCCGCGTGACGATGGACCCCCCGGCCGGCATGGAGGTGCTGGCCTGCCCGGCGTGCCACGGCGAGCTGGAGTGGCGCGAGGTGGAAAGCTCCTTGCTGTGCGCGGCGTGTGCGAAGGCGTACCCGGTGCGACGCGGCATCCCCCAGTTCGTCGACCCCGCGGCCCTGACCGGCCTCAACTGCCGCTTTGCGCGCCTCTACGACTGGTTCTCGTGGTTCTACCGGTTGTTCTCCAAGGCAGCGTTCGTGGTCATCGGGATGACCGAGGAGGAGGGACGCCGCGAGGTGCTGGACCGGCTGGAGCCGCGCGGCGGCCGCGTGCTGGAGGTTTCCATCGGTCCGGGCGTCAACCTGCCCTACCTGATCGGCCGCGGGGACGTGGGCGAGGTGCACGGCCTGGACATCTCCGCGGGCCAGTTGCAGCGCTGCCAGAGCTACCTCAGGCACCAGGGTGGGTCCGTGCAAGGCTGGAACGTGCCCCTCGCCCTGGGCAATGCGGGGGATCTGCCCTATCAGGATGAGAGCTTCGACGCGGTGTTCCACCTCGGCGGTATCAACTTTTTCGACGACAAGGCCAGGGCCATTGCCGAGATGGTCCGCGTGGCGAAGTCCGGCACGCGCATCGTGATCTGCGACGAAAACGAGCGCGGCGCGCGGGCCTACGAACGCACCCTCCCTGGCTTCCGTCGCGCGTTTGAAGGCGACCGGCAGGCAGTCACCGCGCCGGTGGACGCGGTGCCGCCGGGGATGCAGGAACTGCGCGTCTTCGATGTCTGGAAGGGGTGGATGTACTGCCTGGAGTTCAGGAAACCCGCCGCATAGGAGCAAGCAGCGATGACGTACTATGAGTCACGGGCCAGGCAACTGCTCGCCGAATTCGACACCACGATCGAGCGCGTATCCGATCTGTTTGCCGCCCGCTATGGCCAGGCGGATGCCGCCGCCATTGCAGGGGAGGCCCGGCAGGTCTACGGACGCCTGATTCCCGACCTTCCATACGTCGGCGGTGTGCAGCCGCTCACGCAGTTCGTGATCGCCACGGGCTGGTTCTTGGCGATGTATCGCGCGTTGCAGGCCCGTGGCCGGCCGGTAGACGAGGCCGGACGCCTGATCTACGAGGTGACCGAAGTCTATCTGCAGCGTTACCCGGGCGTGGCGCGCGGGCTCGTAGGCCATCTGAGCTTCTCGAAGCTCTACCTGGCCCGGCTCCGGCGCCGCGCACGGGAGTCGCAGGCACGCCCGTATCCGGACGGCTACGTCTTCCGCTACATGCCGGGGGACGGCGCCACCTTCGACTACGGCGTGGATTACCTGGAGTGTGCGAGCTGCAAATTTCTCGCCCGCCAGGGTGCGCCGGAGCTGGCCCCGTACCTGTGCACTGTTGACTACATCTACAGCGAGATGTTCGGCTGGGGGCTGGTGCGCACGACAACCTTGGCCGAGGGGGGCGATCGCTGCGACTTCCGGTTCAAGCGCGGCGGGCCGACCCGCATCGCGTCCTCGGTGCTGCGACTGCCGCCCAAGGAGGTAGGCGTGTGAGACAGAATCATTTCAGCCTGACCACCCGCTCAAGGAACCTATGAACAGCTTTGAGTTGTGGCTGAGACGTCTCGGGGGCGTGGCAGGCCTCGCGACCCTTGCGCTCGCGATCAGGCACATGCTGGCTAGTGTCCGCCGTCCGGCCGGCCGCCAGACCGGTCCCGGTGCACGGTTCCTGCGCGCTCCAATCCTGGGCCTGGCGACGCTGCTGTTTGCGGCCGTGATGGTGCGGCTCTGGCGTCCGCTGCCGCTCGCCCTGCCCGCGCGGGTGCGAGCGGTCTGCCTGGCGCTCGGCGCCTTGCTCTACTTCCCCGGCCTCGGCCTCTATCTGTGGGGGCTGCGGGCACTGGGCGCCATGTTCGCGCCATCCTCCGGGTTCGGCGTCCGGCTCCAGCCGGAGCACCGGCTGGTCACGACCGGCCCCTACACGCTTGTGCGCCATCCGATGTACCTGGCCGTCATCGCCGCGGGCGCCGGCGGGCTGCTGCTCTACCGTACGTGGTCAATGCTGCTCTTTGCGGTCACGATGTTCGGCCTGATCGTCCGTGCCCACAGGGAGGAGGAGGCATTGGCGGCCGAGTTCGGCGCGGCCTGGGAAGTCTACCGCCGCCGCGTGCCGGCCTGGCTGCCGCAGGCGCGCTGCGTCCGCAGGGGCGGACGCGCCACCCCGGTCAATGATATAATGGTGCGCGTTCGTTCCCCATACGAGGAGGTGTACTGATGGCCCAAGCTGCTGCCCAGCCGGTCACGCAATCGCGCGCCAACCGCGTGGTCCTCGTCTCCATTGCGGCGGCCCTTGTCACAATGGTGCTCAAGTTCGGCGCGTATGTGCTGACGGGTTCGGTCAGCCTCCTCTCGGACGCGGCCGAGTCATCGGTGAACCTGATGGCCGCGGTGGTGGCGTTCGGTGCGCTCACGGTCGCAGCGCGCCCCGCGGACGAGGAGTTCCGTTACGGGTACGACAAGGCCGAGTACTTCTCCAGCGGCGTGGAAGGCGCTCTGATCCTGGTCGCGGCGGTGACGATCATCTACACGGCGATCACCCGCTTCCTTAATCCCACGCCGTTGTCAGATCTCGGCCCCGGCCTGGGCGTCGCACTGGTCGCCTCCGCGATCAACTTCGCCGTCTCGCGCTTCATGCTCCGCAAGTCCGAGCAGTATGACAGCATTACCCTGGAAGCCGACGCCCACCACCTGATGACGGACGTCTGGACGTCGGTGGGCGTGGTTGCGGCCCTTGCAGTGGTGATGTTTGCACCGCCGAGCTGGGCGATCCTCGATCCGATCATTGCAGTGGCCGTGGGGTTGAACATCATTCGCACCGGCGTGAACCTCGTGAGGCGGTCGGCGGCCGGGTTGATGGACATCGCCTTGCCCGCGGACGAGATGGACCAGATCGAGGAGGTACTGCGGGAGATGGAAGGCCCGGATGTCGTCTACCACAAGTTCCGCACGCGCAAGTCTGCCTCACGGCGCTACATCGAGTTTCACCTGCTGCTGCCAGGGACTCTTACCGTGCGGGCGGCGCACGATCGCTGCACCGCGATCGAGAACGAGATCCGCCGCCGGTGGCCCAAGACGCGCATCACGATCCATGTGGAGCCGAAGGAGACCGGGGGCGTGTAGTGGCGCCGGTCCGGCATCGAGGTGGTGCTCGCGCCGAAGGTCGCCGACTTCGCGCCGACCTGGCTCCTGCTGTCCGCCGGCTTCGACGGCCACCGCGACGATCCGCTCACCTCGCTCGGCCTGTCCTCGGGCGACTTCGCCGACATCACCACCGACCTGCTCCAGTTCGCGCCGGCGGGCCGTCGGGTGGCCTTCCTCGAGGGGGGCTACGATCTCGACGCCCTCGCCGACTCGGGACATCCTGAAGGCGCGCGACTTCAGAAGGAGGCGCAGGCCTACTCCGATGATTTCATGAGCGGGATCACCGAATCACGAATACGCTGTCCGGTCGTCCGGCTGCGAGATGCGACGTATGTGCCGAAGATTCCCTCGCGAGTGTATGAGCGAGGCCGGGCTCACGGCTGGCTGCGCGAAACGCTTGAGGGGGCCCTGTTCCTCCCGGCATACGGATTGCTTTCGCCGGATGCTCCGGAGACGGAATGGATACTGAAGGACTACGAAGACAACCTCTACGTATCCGAACGGTACGGCTATGCGATACCCGCATTCGATGATTTTTGGTTCTCTCGCGGCGGGTTCTCCATGCAGGCCAACCTGCTGGATGGTCCCCTGCCGTATCTGTGCCGAGATGATATCAAGCACTTCGTCCGCGCCTATTTCAACGGCTTCGCCTCGGCCTTCTATCCGGAAATCCGCATGTGTAACGAACACTCCCTTCCCGAGCTGGGTTACCCCAGAGGCGATCACTTCAAGTCTTCGGATGAGGCCCAGTCCACCTACTGGCTGCGGCTTATGTTTGTCAACGAAGTGGACTCAGGGCTATACCTCGGACAGGCCATACCCCGATATTGGTTGTCGCACGGGAACAAGATCAGCATCACAAATGCCCCTTCGAAGTTCGGCGTTCTGTCGGTCCGGATGGAGTCGGCGTCAGCCGAGGGACGTATCAGAGCAATCGTTGATCCTCCTCGGCGCAATCCTCCCGAGCGTATATTCCTGCGTCTTAGACATCCGCAGGGTAACAGGATCAAGGAGGTTACCGTCAACGGTCAGCCTTACCGTTATTTTGATGCCGATCGAGAGTGGATTGTCCTGCCGGGGAA
>ENA-UOUL01003895-UOUL01003895.1-bioreactor-metagenome-genome-assembly--contig:-NODE-3895-length-14568-cov-4.319785_pt1 | contig 14568 bp, 8 predicted proteins | sample MGYA00249838_ERZ747220 | MGnify/ENA primary metagenome ERZ747220 (study PRJEB28778, sample SAMN05720191) | bioreactor metagenome | isolation source: Anaerobic biogas reactor | place: USA:Washington...
GGCGCCGCACTCGGGACAGGTGAGCTCGGTGCAGGGCTCTCCGGTATCGTGCGCCTCGCGATGGCCGCAGCTGGGGCATACGCAGTAGCCGTCGGGCCCGGCCGCAAGCGGCCCGCCCATGCGTCCCAGGGTGGCCTTATCCACGTCTTCCATGGCCAAGCGCACGCCGGTTCCGCCCACGGAGTATCCGGTGAGCTCGCCGCCGGTGATCCGCTTCCAGATGCTCTCCGGCCAGCGCATCCCCAGGACCCAGGAGCCCTTGCGGATGGTCTCGGGGCCCTCGGCCGTCTCCACGGGGATATCGCACGGGGCGATGTAGCTCTCCACCACCTTGGCGCCCTCCACCGTCTCTGAGTGCATGTGGCCGCCGGCCTGCGAGCGCTCCATCCAGTCATAGGCGGCCTCCTCGATATCCTCGGCCGTCATGACGTCGCCCTGCAGGTCCTCGGTGTCGGGCTCGAGCACCACGCCGTAGCTCACGCGCTTGGCCGGAGCCTCGCTTTTCTCGATCGGGACAAGGAGACGGATCTCCTTGGTCAGGGGCTCGCGCCCATCATCTGTGTTCATGACTCCCTCCGTTTTGCTCCGGGCACCAGTGGCGCCGGGTAGGTCATCATCGCTCTCGTTGACGGGCTGACCGGCTTCGTTTTCGCGCCCGATCTGGAACGGGATCCACGTCATGAGAACCCAGACCGGAGCCTCTTTGGCGATCGTCCCGTCCGGCAGCAGGACGCGCCCGCGGAGGTCTTTGTCGCCCGACGCGAGGTCCTTATCGGGTGGGATGGCCAGACGGCGGTCACCGGCTGTCGCCACCACCTTCCAGGGCTGCTCTGCCATCATTCGGCCCCCCTGTGGTCCTCTACCGTGAGCCCCAGGCCGGTCAGCCGGCGCTTCAGCTCGTCGACCTTGCGCGCGTATTTGGAGCCCGTCGGATATCCGGGGTCGTGAATGACCACCTTGGCCACATCGCCCAGGGTCACACCGCCGTGGACCTGGACTTCCACGTATGCCCCGACGTCCGTCAGGCCAGGCGCAGAGGTATCGTCGCGCGCCAGAATGGGCAGGTCGTAGGCGTTTATGCTGGCGGCAGTCGGCTCGAGGTAGGGTGTGCCGATGGCCTCTCCCCCATCGAACTGCGGCAGGCTGTCACCCACGCACAGCGTGGCGCGCGTCTTGCATTCGTCCTTGAGGATCCACTCGACCTCGCCGTAGGCATCCGCGTCGCCGGCGTGACCGACGGAGTATCCGTACACGGGGCGCAGGTTCGGGCTGATGTTCTCTGGCACCCCCATGCCGCGGTGCTCAGCTGAGGCTCGGGCCTCCCGGTACCAGACCCCGCTCTCCTCATCACCGCTCTCTCCGCCGGTGCTCGTCAGCGTCTCGAAGGTGGTCTTGAAGCGCGCGTCATCAAGCACGCCCTCGGCCGCGTGCACATCGGTCCGGGTAGCGATCGGGTGGTCCGACACGGCCGCCTGGAGGTGGGCCGCGGCCTTGGCCTTGACCTCTTCCAGCGTCCCCATCTCGTGCAGCTCGGGATGCTGGTCCCAGTAGTTCTTTTGGTTCTCTTCGACCGTGGAGGCGGCCTCTTTGCCGGGCCGGTAGGGCAGCTTGGTCTTCCCCTTCGGCTTGGGCGCCTCGGGCTTCGAGGCCGGTTTGGGCTCGGGTTTCCGCTCGGGTGTGGGCTTGGGCGGCTCGGACCCCGGGTCCGGCGATCCCGGTACCCACGGTTTGTCGACCGTCCCGTCCCGGCGACGCCACATGGCATTGTCGCCCGGCATCCAGCCCTTGTCTTTCTGGATAGGCTCACCCTTGGCGAAGGCCGCGGTCTCCTCGGGCGTGAAGGCGTAGACACCTTCAGCTGTGGCCGTCATCCCGATCTGCTCATAGAACTCTCGGCTTGCCCGTGCTGCGTGGACCGTCATGCCGCGGCCCTCTTTGGCTGCGGTTGCCGCCAGGTGCCGCATGGTTGCGCGTCCCGTCCCTGCGGGTCCGTTCGATGTAAGGAGGTCGACCTCGAGCAAGCCGTCTTCGACGATGGCATAGGAGGCCACACTCTGCAGCGTCCCATCCTTGGCCCGGGTCGTCAGTAAGTTGACGTCAGGTTCATTGGCCACGCGATTGAACGCCGCCTGTGCGTAGCTCTTCTCAGCCAGAGGCCAGTCCGCGACCTCCTCCCGCAGGGCGGCCAGGTCAAAGTCTCCAGATGTCCCTTGGGCCACCTGGTTCCGCATGTGATCCGGAACGCGGGTCGCATCGTCTTTGCGTTTCCAGCCAGCGTTGGGTCCCGGCGCCCAGCCTTTGTCCTTGGCAATGGCAGAGACCGCAGCGTCGGCCCAGGCTGAGGCCATGTCGTCCACCGATCGCCGGGCATCGCGCCGGCGCGTGACCTGCTTTATCCAGTCCTCATTCTCGGGCCCATCGATGTCGATCACCGGGGGCTTACTTGCGCTCGTCATCGCCTGCTCCCTCGGGGATCGTCTGGGGCCAGAACCTGTGGGGACCAAGAGTCCTCTCGTCGTACATGAGGATCTCTGAATCGAAGTTGTGCCACACGCTGTCCGGGCCTGCGATCATGAACGCCGGGGTCTCGCCACCCAGGACGACCACCTCCGCCTCACGCAGGCACCCCACCCCCGTGGCCGGCGTGGCCAGGATTCGGCCCCGCGGGACCACCGTGGCGAACGTCGCTGGGGCTTGGCTCTCCAGGTGTGCGACCTGGAAGTCGGATGCCGTTGCGGTGTCGGTGGACCAGGAGGTCAGAGGGTTCTGGCGCAGATGCACGTATCCGGCCACGTATCGGTCACCCTCCGGGAAGTCCGGGACCGTGTCGGCCGGAACGCCGCCGCCGCGGTACACCAGGACCTCTTCGATCCCGGCTCGCTCGAGGAAGTCTTGGGTCTCGTCATACTGGGCCCGGACGAAGGAGCGATAGCCATCGAATTCGGGGCTCTCTAGTGTGGCTGTGTAGCGCTGGTACTTCTCAGGGGTCCAGGTGACAGCACTGTCCGGTAGTCCCTTGCTGGCCTCCGCCATGAGGTCCAGGTCCTTCGTGCGCGCGTTCGTGAGGCCGAACTCCTGTCGGGCGGCCTCTTGGATCAACAGCGCCTCGACGTTGCTGTCGCCCGAGGTCTTGGCCCAGGTGTCCACCATGTCCCGGACCGTGGCCTTCATGCTCTCGGGCCCCACCTGGTCCGGACTCAACCCCATCCTGTCGGCCACCATGCGGCGGAAGGCCTCGTCATCCTCGAGCCGCCGGTAGAGGCGCTCTTGGACCAGTACTTTGAAGTCCTTGCCCCACTCTTCGCCCAGGTTCTGCATGCCGTCACGTAGCCAGTCAGTAGGACTGGATCCGTTTTCGTCGGCTTCAATCTCGCTGGCTACGGCGTAATCAAGCAGCTCGCCACGAGCCGTGGCGTATGCATCGAAGTCCTTGAGATTCGGCGGCCGGCACACGGGCAAATCCGGCCCTTTGGGGCGATCATCCAACCGCCGCCACATGGCGTTCGGTCCAGGCATCCAGCCTTTGTCTTTCTGAACCCGCTCCGGGAACCATCCGAACTCCGGCAGGTAGTCGCCGGGCCAGACCAGGTCCCTGACCGCGACCTCTTTCTCCAGGATCTTGAAGGTCTCACCCTCTGCTGCCTCTCCCATGCCGGCCAGGATCTCGCCATGGTGCTCAGCGTAGTGGCGCACGGGGGTCACCCAATCGCCGTAGTTCGGGCCGGCCCCCTCCATGGGGACGGCGCGGTACACCGTGAGCCTCATGTCTGGGTTGCCACGCATGGCCTCGACGATCGGGACCATCTCTGGGTACTCGTCGCCGCCGTACCACTCGGGGTGTTCGTACACATCGGCCCGGACCAGGCTCAGGTCATCGGCGCGGGCACCACTCTCTTTGCGGGGCTGGTGGATGATTCGGTAGGCGGTGCTCGCCGGGCGCTCTGCTACGGCCGTGCTGCCGCTGTCGCGCCGCTTCCAGCCCGCATTCGGCCCGGGGGCCCAGCCCTTGTCCTTGCGGACATCGGTGCCGGGGTAGAGATGTTCCGTGCGGATCAGCGTGATCTCTTGCTCGCCGGGCGCACCCACGCCACGGTTGACCCCGGCGAGAATCGAGTAGCCTTTGCTGTGGATGGCCTCCAGGGTGAACGGCAGTTGGGCATCCCAGCCGATGTGGCCCGCGTTGCCCATCCAGGCACCATGGTAATTGCGGGTCCACGCTTCGATATCTTTGGTCAGTGCACTGCCCTTGCGGTAGATGAACGCGCTCGCGTCTGGGTGAGCTTCAGTCCAGATTGCCCAGGCGTCCTCTTCGAGCTGCGAGGCCGCCTGGATGGTCCGCGCGACCTCGTCTTTGTGAGCCAGGTGCTCGAGAATCTCAGCGGCTGCTCGCTCCTGCTGCGCCTTGTTGCTGCCCCAGGCATTCAGCAGTCTGTTGGCTTCGGCGATGGCATCTTCAGAGAGCCCACGGTCCGTCATGACCGCTTCCCACTCGGGCCGGATCAACAGGTTCATCGAGTTCAGGCTCGACGCCACCCGGTCTCGCAGGTGCTCGGGCACGCGGGCCTCGGGCTCGTCATCCAACCGCCGCCACATGGCGTTCGGCCCAGGGGCCCACTTGGCCTTCAGCACCTCGAGGGGTACGCGCACGTGGTCGGCCCGATCGGGGTCCCACCTGTAGACGGCGGTGATCTGGTCCGTCGGGATCTCGCTCACGACCAGCTCGTCTAGGTCGGCCAGGGTGCGCGAGCCCGCGTGGCGGGTCGGAAGGTCGGCGGAGAACTGCACGATGTAGCCGCCGCCCTTGCCCCCGTAGGCGCCGCCGGCTAGGCGGTCAGGGTCGTCGGTCACGTAGAGGTCGTCCCCCATGAGGGGCCGGAAAGCCCCGGCCTCCATGCCGGCCTGGTACTCACCTTCGCTCATGGCCCGGTAGAGCGCGGGTTGGTCCTTGAAGGTCTTCCCCTGCTTGACGCCCTCCCAGAGGCCCTCGCGCCAGGCATTGAAGCCCTGGCCCACGGCGGGCATGTGGTCGTCTTCGGGTTCGTCGAGCCTACGCCAACCGGCGTTGGGACCGGGTGCCCAGCCCTTGTCTTTGGCCACGAACTCTCGCAGGTCCTCGAGCGAGATCACGTCGGCCTTGCGGACGGGCTCCGGGGCGATCGCCGCCACGGGCCCTGGGCCGGCGGGCCCACCGGCGGCGCCGTACTCGTTGTAGGTGGCGTCGTCTGAGACGCCGGGCTTCAGGGTCAGCATGCTGCAGACACACTGGATGGTGTTGTCTGCACTTGCCCCCAGGGAACGGTCGCCGGGGAACATCAGGTGCTCGGGCACGCCGTGCCCGTTGGCTACCACGAAGGGCTGCTTGTAGGGCACCACCTGGCCGTGCGCCTCCCGGTGCCAGTCCCGGGTGTTGGGCATGAGGCGCGAGACCCAGCGTTTCTGGGTGCCTCCCGCCTCGAGGCCTATCTGGTAGGCGCCGGCGCGGTTGGCAGTGATCACTTCGGTGCGAGCAATTCTCTCGGCTCGGACCATGCTGAAGGTCGTATCGTCAAGCGCCCGGATCCGGGCGATGAGGTCGTTCGTTCCCTCGCCTCTCGCCAGCCCCTCGGCCAGGGCGGCGACCAGTTGTTTGTGGGTGGTGGCACTCACGGTGTCGACCACGCCGGGGATGATGATGTTCTCGAAATACTCGGACGCGCCGGCCACGGCCAGTTCCCATGTGATCTGGCCGACGAACGTCGCCCCGCGGGTGAGTCGGGTGGCGAACTGCTGTGCCTGCTGCGGGGTGAAGAAGTACTCGGCGCCGGTCCATCCCTGGGCCGGGCGGAGCTGGGTCATGCCGAGCCGCTCATAGAAGCCCTCGGCGGCGCTGGTGCTGTTCAGCCGGAAGCCGTGCTTCTTCGCAGACTCGAGGCCGCACAGGCGCCGCATCATTTCACGACCGGCCCCCGTCCGACCCACCCGAGCCCCGAAGCGGTCCCCGTAGAGCGCCTCGCCGGCCACCTCTCGCACCAGCGCCACAGCGTCCACGTACCCGTCCTTGCCGCGCAGCACGTAGAGGTGCATGGCGGCGGCCTCTTCGGCCGTTATGTTGCCGGCTGCGACGTTCTGGGCCAGCGACCGGAAGTTGGCGATCGCGGCTTGCGCCTGTCCGAAGTTCGCGGTTGCGGTTGGCCACGTGGCGGCGAGTTCGGCCTCCAGGGCGGCTGTGTCCCCGGTGACCTCGGCGAAGGTCCGGGCGGGCCCCTCGAGCCACCCGCCTCTCGCCCACTCGGGCAGCGGCGTCTCTTCGGCCTTGGTCACAGACGTCGCCTCCGGGCCCTCCGACCAGCCCGCGCGCGTCCAGGCCGCGGAGGGACCCGGGGCGCTCTGCGCCAGGGCGAGCGCAGAGTGTGCGCTTATGGTGAAGCGCCCATCCCCATTCTCTACAAGCCCGATCTCGCGCAGCACGGGGGCCGATTCGGCCGGTGCCGTGAGCGTGAGGCCCTTTTCCTTGGAGGCGGCCAGCCCGGCCAGTTCGCGCAGCATGTGCAGCCCGGCCCCGGGCACCACCGTCTCGAGGGCCCCGAGGTGCCGGACGGTCAGGTTCTCGCCTCGCGTCGAGAACGTAGCGGCTGCGACCACCCGGCCGGCCCCGTCCCGAAGAGCGGCTCCTTGGACCGCCTTGCGCTGGGCCCTGTCGGCCAGCGCGCGCCTGTATGCCTGGGTCGACGCGTCGGCCCACACGGGGGCCGGCGTCGTTCGACGATCGAGCGCAGCAGCCTCTTTCTGGGTGAGCGTGCCGAATCCGGGGGGAAGGGCCCCGCTCTGACGCCGGGCCGCCTCGCCGCCGGTCCCGATGGCCTCCTGCAGATGGGCCCGTATCAGCTGGGTGAACGTTTGTTTGTCGGTCTCTTCGGTGGCACCGACGAGATCCTGCAGCCACATGTGGTAGGTGAGCACCGCTTCGGGCGGTAGGGCCGCCAGGGCCCCCTGGTCCACCGGCCGCAGCTCAGGCGGGTGCTCGCGCACGTACTGGACGTAGCGCGCCTCTTGGCCGCTCAGGTACCCACGCACGGCGTCGCGCAGGGCGACCACCTGCCGGGCAAGCACGTCTGCCGGGGGCAGGCCGTTCACCCGGGGCAGTCCCTCGCGGATCCAGTGCTCGGTGTCCACGGTGGCCACCTTGCGCAGGAAGGTGCGGACCTGGGGCGCGGCTTCCTCGATACGCTCAGGCGAGAGCAGGCTCATGGGGCCTCGGCTCGGTCAGCAGGGTCCGGCGGCCGGTTTCGTCGACCTCTTGGACCCACTCGATCAGGTATCCGAGCTCGCCTGCCATCTTGCGCAGCTCTTTGAGCTCGGCTGAGGCGCGCTTGCCCACGGGCAGGGGCGCGCCGGTCTCGTCTGTGGGCTCGGGCATTCCGCCCGGGGGGTTCTCAAACGGCTCTTTGCCCCAGGCCTCGAGCACCGGGTCGGTGACCGCACCGGTCTCCGGATCCACGCCGGCGGTCGGTAGGCCGGCCCACTCCCGGACCTCGTTGTTGGTGGCGGCCGCGGAGTAGTAGCTGTGGGTGCGGGCGATCTGCTCCTCGTCAGAGAGATCCATCTCCACGAACTGGAACGTCACCGGCAGCTCGGCGCCGAACTCGTCTTCCAGCAGCCACTGGATGCGCTTTTCCCAGCGGTTCTGATCGGGCTTTATCACCTGTTCCTTGAAGGTCTTGTCTTGGTCCTTGGAGTTGGCCAGGTTGGCGTTCTCCACGATGGTGACCTTGGACGGGCTGACGCGGTGGGCCATGATGACCTGGTCACGCACCCAGCGCCGGTAGTCCATGAAGTCGGCGTCGGTCCGGCTGTCCACCGTCAGCTTTTCGATGTGGACGCGCAGGCCGGAGCCCGCCTCGGTCTCCAGGATGAGCGTCTTGTGCGCGTCGCCCCGGATCCCCTCTGCGAGGTACTTGAGGATGTACTGCTTGGTCTCGGCGTCCAGGCGGCCGTTATCCACGCAGATGGCGATGCGGGGCACCGCGTTGTTGCGGAAGAACTGCACCTGGTAGCCTTGCGCCGCCTCGTCGCCGAGGATATCCCCCAGGGCGGGGGTGTGGTCGGGCATGGGATAGAAGGGCGAGTCCGGCGAGGTCTCGCCGACCACCAGGAGTTCGTTACGTCCCTGGAAGCGGTCCGGGGCCTTGGTATCCTCGACCTTCTTGCCGTACTGGCGGAAGTAGCGGTACTCGCCGTCCACATTCTGCACCCAGCCGTCGCGGGCCTTGCGGCGTCGCAGGGTGTAGGCGTGCACGTGATAGAGGCCGTCGATGAGGCCCTTGCCGTTGCGCGAGATCTCGATGGCCCCGAAGCCCACGGCCTCTTCGTCCTTGCGGGCGGCCGTGAGCAGCTCGTCGAAGGTCTTGTCGTCACGGCGGGCGCAGAGATCGAACCACTCGGTAATGAGACCCGCGTACTCCTTGGCCTCGTCGGGGTCGGCATCCTCCCGTGGCTCGAGCTTGAAGCCCAGGCCCACGCAGTTGGCCGTCTTGGCATCCACGCAGGCCTTGTGGGCCACCGATCGGCTGTAGAGGCCGGCCAGGGTCTGGAGGTCCAGGATGGGCGGCACGCACTCGTGCTCGTCATAGTTCCACTGGCCCAGGTTGATCTGCTGGCTCTCGCCGGTGGGGTTCTTGGGCGCCTCCAGGATGGTGGCGGTGGCGACCGCTGTTTTCTTTTCCTCGGCCATGGCCTACCCCAGCACCGTGGCGGTCGCCAGGAAGGCCCCGCGGCGTCCCAGGGCGATCTCGGAGTACGAGTCGGCATGAGCGAAGTGGTCCGGCCCGCGCTTTATCCAGGTTGCTCGCTTTGCGCCTGTCACCGGGTCCTCCTCTACTGAGCGCAGGATGTTGGTCATCTGCTTTACGTACGTGGTCACCTGCCCCTCGATGCGGGGGATGCGGCGCTTGCCCTGCCGGTGCAGGTCCCGCCAGGCATCCAGGGCCTCGGTGCGGTTGACGTTCACGATCGCGGTGTTCTCGGCATCGAATCCCCAGGCGACCCGGCCCTTGCTGTTCCCGTAGTAGCTGAGCCACACCCGGCCGCGGTATCGACGGGCGAAGGCCCGGGCGGCGTGGGTGTTGGGTAGGGCGTCGATCACGCAGGCGCGCACGTCAAACGCGTCCATGATGTGATCCAGGTGGCTGAAAGTCTCGTCGGTCATGGGCTCGTGGTGCACGTAGACGGTGAGCGCATATCCATCGTCGGCCGGCTCTTTGACCACCACGTGCAGGCCGTTGCCCTGGTCCACGCCCATCACGCACTCCCGGCCGGTGGCCATGATCGGGTATCCGCCCACCAGCGCCTGCAGGTCCTGTTCGGTCAGTCCGCCCTCGGCTGCCATGTAAGGCAGCCCCAGCTCCGAGTTGAAGAACTCGCCTGGGAACTGGGTCGTTCGCCATTGTCGAAGCAGAGCCGCCGGCTTGGTATAGCAGCCGTCGTTTCGTTCCTGCTCGCTTACATGCATGGCCACGAACTTGCTCACGGCATAGCCTCGTCTGCTTACGCTGGGGCGCTTGGCCACCCAGGCCCCGACGGCCGGATCCAGAGCGTGGCCGCACCGGGTGCACACGAGGTGTTCTCGGCCGGGCTCGCCCTGGACGAACACGATCTCGTCTCTCGGATCCTGGGGGCTGCCGTGGGCCTCGAGGAACTCGTCCTCCAGGCAGTGCCACGTTCGGCAACCCGGGCAGCGAAGCAGCCAGTGCCTCTGGTCGGTGCACTCGAAGGCCTGATCGACGCCATAGCCCGGGAAGGACGGCGTCGAGATGTAGAGCTCCCAGCCGTAGAGGGAATGGCCCAGGCGCTTGCGCGCCAGCTCCACGTTGGCGGGCACCATCTCGTCGAGCTCGTCGAAGATGAGGAAGTCGGCCGGTACGGACTTCATGCGTGTGCGGCTGTTGGTGCCCCGGAAGTAGATGGACCCCTCGCCGATCTGTTTCAGGCCCGCCGTGTCGGTGTCCTTCACCAACCGCGACAGGTACTCGGAACGGTTGACGGCCGGGCCGAAGCGGTCCCGGGAGAACTCCCCCACGTCGTTCTCGGTGGGGAAATAGTAGATGGTTCGCCCGCCTCGGGTGATGGCGAAGTGCAGCGCCCGGGAAATCGCGTACTCGGACGCCCCCATCTGGGCCGCCTTGCGGATGACCATGAAGGGCGCCTCGTCCCGGTAGATGGCCCGCAAGTACACGTGGCCCGCGAACCTGAACGGGCGCTCACCAATCAGCCGGTAGAGAAGCGTCCAGTCATACAGGCTCTTCGAAGCCCGGCGGTAGTCGGTCAGCCTCTGGACATACCGCAGCTTCTTCGTCCGCCCCCACGTCCCCTTCGAGTTGATGAATTGCGTCGTCGATGTCGGCCTCGTCGGCGTCAGACAGGCGTTTGACTGCAAATCCAAGCTCGCCTCCGTCTTTGCCCGTGATCTCCTGGCGCTCGACATAGCCACGCTCCTTGCCCCGCGTCTTCAGGAAGAAGATGATCGAGGGGGTGTCGCCGGCCAGGATGTTCTTGTAGAGGGCGCTCTCGGCGTTGTCCACCATGCCCTCGCGGGCGTCCTCCAGTGCGCTTCTCAGGCTCGGGCTCTTGTCGATCCGGCTCTGGATGGTGCTACGGGCACAACCGAAGCGACGCGCGATCGCGGCCACGTTGCCGTTCATCTCAGGTATCAGCGGAGCGATCTCCGCCGCGGTGATCCTGCGCATGGCCCAGGTGCCCCCTTTTTTATAGCGTCGATTCGTCGAGTCTGGGCTCAAGCCCCATGCCCTCGAGGCGCTCGAGCGTGACACTGACGTACCGGGGCTCCATCTCGATTGCCCGGCAGGCGCGCCCCGTCTGCTCCGCGGCCACAGCAGTGGTCCCGGACCCCAGGAAGGGCTCGAACACCAGGTCGCCGGCGCGGCTCGAGTTGACAAGCGATCGCACCACCAGCTCCACCGGCTTCATGGTCGGATGTTCGTCGGATCGGACGGGCCGGTCGATTTCCCAGACGTCGTTCTGCGTACGATCGTCCACCTGACACAGGCGCGCGGCGCCGTCCTTCCAGCCGTACCAGAGCGGCTCATAACGGGTGTGGTAGTCCTTGCGAGATAGGACCGCGTGGTCTTTGACCCAGATGATGGTGCTCGACCAGTGGAACCCTGCCTGCGCGAGAGCCCCGTGGATCACGGGCCACTCCTGGGCGCTCATGGCCATGTAGATGGGCGCGCCCGGCAGGACGCTCTCGGCGATGATGGTGCAGAACTGCGAGGCAAACGCGGGGAACTCGGCTCCCAGGTTGTCGTTCTTGATGGATCGCTTCTTGTAGGTGGGGTGGTTGCTCTCGCCGTAAGCGACGTTCCAGGGCGGGTCAGTCCAGCAGATCTGGCATTTCTCGCCTTCAAGCAGCCGATCGACGGCCGCCTCGTCGCAGCAGTCGGCGCACAGGATCTTGTGCGCGCCGGCGACCCACAGCTGGCCCGGCTCCACCTGCCACTTCTCCTGCAGCTCGTCGGCTCGGTCGAGTTCGGCGCCCGGGTCCTCGGTGGGGTTCTTGGCCACATACAGGCCCGCCTGTTTGGCCAGGTCGTCCAGCATCCTCTGCAATCCCTCATCTGCGGTGCTCGCCTCGTGCAACAGTGCGTCCAGGGCCTCGGTGTCGGCCACGGCCATGGCCGCGATCGGGTCCAAGCTCAGCAGCGCGAGCGCCTCCTTCTCGGGCGGGACCTCGACGTAGGCCACGGGAACCTTCTCGATGCCAGCGCCCAAGTACTCCTCCACGCGGGCATGTCCGTCCAGCAGATGGCCGGTCAGGCGGTTCACGAGCACCGGCGCGATGATATCCAGCTCGTCCAGGCTGCCGCGCAGGGCGTCCCGCTGCGGCGCGGGATGCCGACGGAAGTTGCCGGGATGGGCCAGCAGCTGCTCAGGTGGGACCGTGTCCCAGCCGACCACCTTGTTCTGCCAGTCGTGCGTGGTCATCGCGCTGCTCCGACCCGTGTCTGCCGAGGCCGCGATTGCCGAGTCGCCTGCGGCACCTCGCGCATCATCCGCTCGAGGTCCCGCCTGGCGCAGCGCTCGGCTGCGACTAGGCTCGGGTGGCGCTTACCGCACCCCTGGCATCTGTAGAGCCGGACGTGCACGCTCTAGACCTGCGCCTCGGCCGTCACCCCGAAGGTGAAGCTCTCGCCGCCGCCTCCCGCGATCGTGGCCCGCACGCTCAGGGCATCGCCCCAGACGTAGGGGCGCACCACGCCGGCGGCCGGGTCGCTGGTCACGTCGTAGTCTGAGTCGTCCGGCAGCCCCGGCTCGAGGAAGGCCACGCGTTTCTGGGCGCCGCCGTTCCCGAGGACCTGCGCGAAGTGCACGGCTCCGATGCCGTCGACGTCCACGATCACGTCCAGGGTGTCGCCCGCCACAGCGGCGGCCTCGGTGACGTCCAGGGTCAGCTTGATACGGCGGCAGCGCCGGAATCCGGCCACGGGGTCGGTTTCGAAGGTCTCGGTGTGGGCGGCCGGTGCGGCCAGAGTGGTAGCTATGGGGTCCCAGAAGTCGGGCATGGGTGTGCCTCCTTTGGGGAGGGAGGGGAAAGAAAAAGGCCGGATGACCTGGGGTCTCCGACCTGATTTTGGGCGCACGAAGGCGCATTCAACAGTTCGGATTATGCACAGGGCGGGACCGCCGTCAAGGGTTTGCGTTCATCATCGGCCCCGCCTGCTCGGTTGTGAGGGGGTGGTCTAGCGGTCTAGGGTGCGGTACATAAGCGACCAGGCGCGGCGCGGTATGAGATGCAGCGAGAAGAGCAGCACCACCGCTTGTTCCAGGATCCAGTCGAATGCCGCCCGGGCGGAGTGTTCCTTGCGGGAGAGACTCAGGCCCGCCTTGGCCGCGGCCTCGAGCCAGCCGCTCGCCTGCTCGCACAGCCCTCTGCGGTAGTAGTGGTGGAGCAGCAGGTGCAGCTTGGGATCCACGAGGCGCATGCGGGCCATGGCCCGGTCAATCGCCTGGTTGGCCAGCGCGATCGTTGCCCACTGGTCGGTCATCTCGATGCCTTGCGCGTAGCCTTTTCCGTCTCCGACCCAGACCCCCCGCGTGCGGCAGCCCTCGTGGTAGAAGTGGTAGCGCTCCAAGGTCTCCTGCAGGGACTCGACGTCTTTGAAGGACCAGGGGTCCCGGCTGGTCGTCGCGTCTTTGGTCGGTCCTTCTAGTCACAATGGAATAGCCGGTCTCCAATCGCAGAAAATGGACGTGGATTGCTCAGGGAGTGGCCCTGAGCCGAGCCACATGCGATAGAGGGAGGCCGGCCATGTACAACTCTACTACTTCTCTTACCTACGTGGGGCTGGACGTGCACAAGGACACCATCGCCGTCGCCGTGCTTCGCCCGGGAAACGAGGGCGCTGACCAACAGACCGTGTCCAATCGACCGGAGGCGGTGCGCAGGCTGGTTTCCTCCTGGAATGACCCAGGATCCTTCCAGGTCTGCTACGAAGCCGGTCCCACCGGCTACGAACTCCAGCGGCACCTGGCCAGTCTGGGGGTCTCCTGCCAGGTGGTGGCTCCGGCTCTGGTTCCCCGCCGGCCGGGAGTCCGCATAAAGACCGATCGTCGTGACGCTCTCAATCTGGCCGGGCTCTACCGGGCCGGGGAGCTTACCCCTATCCGCATTCCCTCGCCCGAGGAGGAGGCCATCCGCGATCTCGTCCGTCTGCGCGAAGACCTGAAGCAGGATGTGCTTCGAGCTCGCCATCGCCTCACCAAGTTCCTTCTGCGCCACGGGCGCACGTACGAGGGGCATAGCTGGAGCGGGGCGCATACGGTCTGGCTCAACCACCAGGAGTTCTCTCATGCGGCCGAGAAGAGTACCTTCTCCCACTACCGCACCGCTCTTGATCTGCGCTTGGCCCAGCTCGCTGGTCTGGAGCGGGAACTGGAGGCCTACTTGAGTGGTCCCCCGTTCGGGGAGATGGTCTCCCGGCTGGTGTGCCTGCGCGGTATCTCGTATCTGTCCGCGCTTACCATCGCAAGCGAGGTAGTGGACTTCGCCCGCTTTGCATCTCCCGCGGAGTTCGCCGCCTTCGTGGGCTTGGTGCCCAGCGAGTACTCGAGCGGCAAGAGCGAACGACGGGGCAGCATCACCAAGACCGGCAATGCCCACGTGCGTCGGGTCCTTGTCGAAGCCGCTTGGCATTACCGCCACCGTCCGGCGGTGGGTGCCAATCTCTACCGCCGCAGCCAGAGGCAGCCTCCGGAGGTTCTGGCGGCCGCCTGGCAGGTGCAGGTGCGTCTGTGTGGGCGCTACCAGAGACTGACCAAGCGGGGGAAACGCTCGGCGGTCGCCGTGGTAGCGGTGGCGCGGGAGCTGGCGGAGGCGGTGTTCGACCGTGTCCACGGTCTGGGACGTCTCCAGCCCTACATCAACGACCCAGAGGTAGCCAACATCCACGTCAACGGCCACGACAACGTGTGGGTGGTCTACCGGGACGGCACCAAAGTTCGAGGTGAACCGGCCGCCGACTCGGATCGGGAGCTGGTGGAGATGGTGGCCACCGCGGCCCGGCGCATCGCACGCTC
>ENA-UOUL01003896-UOUL01003896.1-bioreactor-metagenome-genome-assembly--contig:-NODE-3896-length-14559-cov-4.171109_pt1 | contig 14559 bp, 15 predicted proteins | sample MGYA00249838_ERZ747220 | MGnify/ENA primary metagenome ERZ747220 (study PRJEB28778, sample SAMN05720191) | bioreactor metagenome | isolation source: Anaerobic biogas reactor | place: USA:Washington...
CCCCTCGGGGCGACGTCTCGGCCGCTGAAGACCGCCATCGGCCGCCTCACGGCCGCCATCCAGCAGGATCTACCTGTTTCCCTTTGTGTCCTTTGTGCCTTTGTGGTGAGAGCTCCGCCCGCACCACGACCTACACCGACCAGAGCTCGCCGGGTGTCAGCGCTCGCGCCGTGAACCGGGCGGCGGCGATGGCGCCCCGGTACCAGTACACCCGGTTCAGTCGCACGCCGATGGACGTGTTCCCCGGCGCCGGCGGCCGGAAGGCGATGGGGTGGGCCAGCTCGAGTTGGCCGTTCACATAGTGGCGCATCTCGCGGCCGTCGTACACCAGCGCCGCGTGGTACCAGGCGTCGAGCGGGTGCCGCTGGTCGCGCGCCAGTTGCGCCTGGCTCGCCTGGCCCGACTGGAGGAACGTGTCCAGGTACCAAACGCCCTCACCGGGCAGGCGCGTCTCGAACAGGATGCGGTCCTCGCTCGTCGCCTCCTGGAGGTGCAGAAAGCGCTGCTCCGGCGCGCCGCCCGACTCGGGGCGGAAGATCACCTCCGCGGTAAAGGTCGCGGCCCCGGCCAGCGGATGGGCCGGGACGATGATGCCATCGTCCAGCCCGTCGAACCACAGCGCCTGGCCCGTGGGCCCCTCCACCACCCGCGGGCGACCGAGCACCTCGACGGCATGCCCGCCGATCGCCTCCAGGTTGTCGATGTGCCAGATGGTCTCCATCACGCTTCCTCTCCTCGGTGCGGCGCTCCCAACCGGTCGATCATAGCACGCCGTCGCGCCCGCGAGCAAGCACCGCGCCGTGCGCCGCGCACCCCGTGCGCCCCACATATTGACGGGACGCGGGCGGTGGACGATAATCGGCCCCGACCGCCGGACGGCACACCCCACACAAAGGATGACACGCCATGCCCACGAGCCCGTTCTCGGTTCCCGTGCGCACCGATTGGGAAGGCCTGGTGCGCTGCATTCGCCGAGAGGGCACGCCCGACCGGGTGTACCACATCGAGCTATTCCTCGACGCCGAGGTGCAGGACGCCATCGTCGACCGCGTGCAGCAGCGCATCCTCGAGGGGATGGGCCTCATCGTGCTGCACTCGGGCCACTTTTCCAAGATCTTTCGCCGCATGATGGGCACCAACTGCAGCCTGCGCTGGCGCGAGATCGGCGAGCGGGAGCGGGTGTGGGTGACGCTGCCCGGCCACCCCATCGCCGAGGGGCTGGGCGAGCATTTCGAGGTCCCCCACACCGAGATGTACGGCGAGTACTTTGACATCCCCCAGCCCGACGAACTGGTGTTCATCAGCTGGTACCAGGGGGGCGAGGTGTTCCGCAGCGGCTGCGCCTACCATCGCGGCAAGGGTAAGGTGTTCTACTTTGCGCCCGGCCATGAGACGTTGCCCATCTATCACCAGGCGGAGGTACAGCGGGTGATCGTCAACGCCGTGCGCTGGGCCAAGCCGGTGAAGGGCCCCTACTCCCACACCCGCGCCGCCAATCGCGTCGATCCCCTCGAGAAGGTGGTCGTCGACGAGTAGCGCCACGCTGACCGAGCCGATGTAGTGACGCATTCATTCGTTCCTGTCTACAGGAAGGAACGAATGAATGCGTCACCACGATGGCCCCTACCCCTCTGCTACGCATCGTCGTCGCTGCCCACCCTCACCCACGCGCTGTCCAGCGCCGCGCGATCGCGCGCCGCAGGCACAAAGCTCGGCACGAGCCGAATGGCACCCCGCGGGCAACTCTTCTCGCACTGGCCGCAGTTGGCGCATACGTCCTCGCGCAACGTCACCCGCACCCCGCCGCCGTTGAGCCGTTCCGCCGTCAGGCTGCCCGTGGGGCAGTCTTGGGCGCAGAGGCCACAGCCACGGCACGCCGCGATATCCACCACCACCCGCCCGCGATAGGCGTCATCGAGATCGAGCGGCCCGTGGGAGATGGCGATGGTGGTACGCGGCTGGAGCATGCCGCGCATGACGCGCGGCAACAGGTAGACGCGTGATGGACGGCGTGGCATCCCTATCTCCGCCCTAGATCCAGATGGCGGCCAGCATCTGCAGCATGGCCAGGGGAACCAGCGCGCGCCAGCCGATCTCGGCGAGTTGGTCCATGCGCAGGCGCGCATAGAGCACCTGCACCAGCGAGAGCCCCGCCAGCAGCGCCGTGATCTTTCCGACGTACACCATCCCCACGAGCATCAGCCCCACGTGGATGAACGGGTCGAATCGGCGGGAGGCCCACAAATGGTCGGCAAGACCGCCCACGGGGCGCGCGGCCTCGGGACGGAGGTGGGCCACCAACGGCCCCACACCCAAAGCGACGATGACGCCGGCGCCGCGCAGAAGGTGGCTACTCGCCACCGGAGGCTCCTCGCACGTTCTCGGTGAAGCTGATGGCGATGATGAACAGCGCGCTCAGCACGCCCGCCCCGACGCAAAGCTGGACGCTACCGGCATACGGCGCGCGCAGAAGGAAGAAAAGGGCCGCGAGGGCCGAGTTACCGAGGCAGAGGGAGACCGCAGAGTGGATCAGATCGGAGGATCGCGTAGCCGCCACCGCCGCAGCGATCAACGCCACGGCGAGCAATACATAGGGGACGATCATCGGTACATGCCCTCATTGGCTATCCGGCCGTCATGGTCGTTAATCGGCCAGGTCGGACTACCCGGCGGGCAGTCGCCTTCACACACTCGTGGTAGCATGTCTTGGCGCCACTGGCAAGCGGCAGCGCGCCCGAAAAACGCTAGGCCTCGGGGTCGACGGCCGCGCGGTAGCGGACCGTGCCGGCCATAGCGGCATCGAGATCGCCAAAGGCGCCGGCCGCGGTCGCCGCCACCAGGGCGGACCCCACGGCTGCCGGCTCCTCGAAGGCGGGAAGGTGCAGCGGGAGCCCAAAGCGCGTTGCCAGAAGGCGCGCCAGGAGCGCGTTGCGCTCGACGGCGTTCCCCGCCCCCACGAGATCGGTGCGCGCCCCCGCCAGGGGGCGCATGGCATCGTACAGCCCGTGGAGTTGCTCGGCGACCCCCTCCAACAGGGCGCGCGCCAGGTGCCCCGGGGTGAGATTGTGGACGCCCATGCCGGTCAGATTGCCGCGCATCGTGGGATCGACCCGCGTCCCGGCAAAGAGGGGCGTGAAGCGCAGGCCGTCGCTGCCGGGGGGCACGCGCGCCGCCAGCTCGTTCATCCGTTCGTACAGTCCCTCGGCCTCCGCCCCGCCGAAAAGCGCCTCTCCAATCCGCGCGAACAGATCGCGCAGCAGCGCGTACGACGCGCCCCCAAACAGGCCGGCCCCGACGAGAAGGTAGCGTCCGCCGGGGAAGGGGCGCGCCTCGAGGCCCGGCGCCGTGGCAAAGGCGTCCATCAGCGCGGAGACCTGCGCGCCCGTCCCGATGTTGACCAGCAGCGCATCGGCCGCATGCCGCACGCTGCCGATATAGCTCGCCTGGTTGTCGCCGATGGCCACGGCGACCGGCAGGCCGGGGCTAAGCCCCACGCGCCGGGCGACGTCAGGGTCGAGCCGCCCCGCCACATCGCCCGAGGCACGCACCGGCGCCAGTAGCCCCTCCGGCAGCCCGAGCCGCCGGAGGAGGTCGCGATCCCAGGCGCCGCCGACCACGTCATAGAGGCCGGTGCTGGCGGCGTCTGTGGGATCGGTCACCGGCGGCCCAGCCGTCAATCGCGCCACGATGGCGTCGGGGATCAGACAGGCGGTCGCCGCCGCCGCGGGCAACAGCCCGTTTCGGCGCAGCCAGTAGAGGGAGGGGCCTAGGTAGCCGGTGGCCGGCAGGGCGCCCATGCGCGCAAAGGCCTCGGGACCGCCCGCCTCGGCGATGAACCGCTCCAGGTAGGTGCCGCCGGCCGCGTCGGATTCCGCTCCGCGTTGATCCTGCCACGTGATGGCGGGCGCCACAGGAGTCCCGTCCGAGCCCACCAGGGCGAGGCCGTGCATCTGCCCGGTGACGCCCAACGCCCCGATGGCGCGCCTATCGCCGACGTCCGCCGCCACCGCAGCCAGCACACCCTGCGTCACCTCCCATAGGGCGTCCACATCGAGTTCGGCGCGGCCCGCTACGGCGCCCGTCCGCCCCGCCCCATGGGGCCTGGACACCGCCGCGACGACCCGCGCCGCATCGGCGTCCAGCGCCACGGCGCTCACGCTGGTGGTGCCCACATCCAAACCGACGAACAACCCCACGGCCCCTCCCCATCCGCATCGTAGCCGCGACTCGCCCCCAGCCGAGCCGGCGACGGCACGCCGCTCCCGCTCCCGGGACCCTCGTGAACGTGAGCGCCGCGGGGATCTATGTCGAGATCGCGCCGTCTCGAGCCGAAACAGCGTGCCGTCGCCGCCTAATCACCGTAACCCACCGCCACGACGCCTGGTGAACACGGTGAACTCTCCGCTTCTTCCCGTGAACATGGTGAACGGAGCGCTACAGGAGCCCTCGCAGCGCGTCCAGTTCCTCGCCCGACAGCTCGCGCTCCCCCGCCGCGGCGTTCATCCGCGCCTGGTCGGGCGACTTGGCGCCGGGGATCGCCACCGGCGCCGCCGGGTGCGAGATCACGTAGCGCAGCGCCGCGGTGACCATCTCGGCCCCAGGAGCGAATTCTCCCTTGAGGCGCTCCACCGCCGCCACCTCGCGCTCGAACTGCGCCCGGCGCCCCTGCCCCTCGTTCCAATCCGACCGCACGTCGTCGCTGAACACCGAGCCGGCCGTGTACTTGCCGGAGAGGAGCCCCTTGCGCAGCGGCCCGCGCACGAGGACGCCGATCCCCTGCTCCTGGCAGTACGGCAACAGCTCTGACTCGGCGGCACGGTTCAGCATCGAATAGTCCACCTCCACGACGCTGCAGTTGCCGTCCGCGTTAAAGCGCTTGAGCACATCGAGGCGATCGGTAGAGATGCCATAGCGCCGCACATAGCCCGCCTGCTTCATCGCCTCGAACCCCTCCAGGTAGATGCTGGGGTCCGCGATGTCGCCCTCGTGGCATAGCACCACGTCGAGCCAGTCGGTGCGCATGCGTCCCAGCGAGGCAAAGACGCATAGCCGGATCATGTCGGGCGTCGTCTTGGGCACCCCCTGGCCCGTCCGCTCGCCCCAGTGTCCCACTTTGCTGACGACGTACACCTGGTGGCGGATACCGGCCAGCGCCGCCCCGAGGCGCTCCTCCGACAACCCGTTGGGGGTGCCGTACGACTCCGCCGTGTCAAAGAGGTTCACGCCACACTCGTAGGCCGCGCGCACGGTGGCATAGGCGGTGATGTCGTCCACCTTGCCCCACTGGTTGCCGATGTTCCACGTTCCCAGGCCGATGGCCGACACCTTCCAGCCCGTGTTGCCGAATGCACGATACAGCATGGTGATCCTCCTCATGGGTGTGCGCCCAAGTACGCCGGGCGCGGCAGAACTTTTCCGCGTGCCGCGTGATTATGTCTCAGCCCCGGAGCAGGGTCAACCGGCCCTGACGGGGGCTGTCACACCGGCGGTCTCGCTTGTGTCACGCTATTGGCGGGTGGTATCATGACGGTACACCAAAGCAGGAGGGCACAGCGCGTGTACATCTTGGGCCGGACGCAACCTCTCGATCGCTATGCGATCATCGAATGCCTGGGCGTCATCCAGCGGCTCGGGTTCGACGGTGTAGAGATCTGTCTCGAGAACCCCGACATCGACCCCGACCTCCTCGACGACGACTTGGCGGCGCGAATTCGCGAGCGCGTGCACGCGTTGGGCCTGGCGCCCTACTCGGTCAGCTATCACAAGGACTATATCTTTGACGACGAGGAGCTGCGCCGCACCCTAGCGGCCATCCGCTGGACGCGCGCCCTCGGGAGCGACGTGTTCGTGTTCGCCGGCACGCGCAAGAGGACGGGCGACGCGGACGAGTGGGCGCGCATGGTGCGCCGCACGCGCGAACTCGTCCGCGCGGCGGAAGAGATCGGCGTGACATTGGCGGAAGAGTTCGAGCCCGGCTTTATCGTCGGCTGCACCGCCGAGTTGCTGCGGCTGTTCGAGGCGATCCCGTCGCCCCACCTGGCTGCGAACCTGGACCTGGGCCACATGTTCCTGTGCGACCCGGATCCCATCGGCGCCATCAGGCAGGTGGGCGCGAGGGCCGTGCACGCGCACGTGGAGAACATGCGCGCCGGCGTCCACGACCACATGGTGCCTCAGGAGGGCGACATGGTGCTGGCCGACTATATCAACGCGCTGGCCCAAACCGGATTCGACGGTGGGTTGGCCCTCGACCTGTACAAGTACGACTATGAGCAGGTCGCGCCGGGGGCCATCGCCCACCTGCGGGCATTGATAGCCGCCGCCGAGGGGACCTCTTCCACGGCCGAGTGACGGGGATGTGAAGGAGAATGCTATGCACGGAGCGGGGAATGCGACCACCATCTACCCGCTCACCTTTGAGCCGGTGTTCCGCGACTATATCTGGGGTGGGCGCCGCCTGGAGACGCTTCTTGGCCGCCCCCTCCCGCCGGGGATCGTGGCGGAGAGCTGGGACATCTCCGGCCACCCCGACTCTCCCACGCGCGTTGCCACGGGCCACTGGAAGGGCCGCACGCTGCCCGAGGTGATGGCCGCCCTCGGCGCAGACCTGGTGGGCTCCCACAGCAGCGAGATGCTGGCGCGGGGCCGCTTCCCGCTGCTCATCAAACTCCTCGACGCGAACCAGGATCTCTCGGTTCAGGTGCACCCGGACGACGCCTACGCCGCCCGCCACGAGCGGGGCGAGATCGGCAAGAGCGAGATGTGGTACGTGCTGCACGCCGACCCGGGTTATACCCTCGTCCACGGCGTCAAGCCCGGCGTGACGCGCAGGCAGCTCCGGCAGGCCATCGCCAGCGACCGCGTGGACGAGGTCCTGAGTCGCGTCCCTGTGTCGCCCGGTGACACCATTGACGTGCCGGCAGGGACGGTGCACGCCCTCCTGGCAGGCGCCGTGGTGGCCGAGATCCAGCAGAATTCGGACGTTACCTACCGCCTCTATGACTGGGCGCGCGTGGGCAGTGATGGCAAATCACGCCCGCTGCACATCGACCGCGCCCTCGACGTGATCGACTTCTCCCGCGCCGCCACCGGCCCCGTCCCGCCCCAGAACCTCACCGAGACGGACGCGCTGCGCCGCCAGCTCCTCGTCCGCCGCCCCCAGTTCACCACCGAGCGGCTCATCATGGCGCCCGGCGCCACGTTCAGCGGTCGCTGTGACGGCTCGACCTTTGAGATCTGGGGCTGCGTGGAGGGCGCGTGCCGCGTGACCTGGGCCGGCACTCCGGTGGACCTGGCTGCGGTGCAGTTCGTGCTCCTCCCGGCCGCCCTGGGCGCGTTTGCCGTCAGCGCTGAGGGACCATCGACGCTCCTGCGCATCTACATCTGACCCCTCCGCCGCGCCCGGAGCGCCGCCTATCGACGCGTTATTCCGGCCCCTCATCGTAGCATCCGCATCGACACGCCAGCTGCCAGGCTGCAGTCCCGCCTGCACAATTCTAAGCCATGCATACCTTGCAATGCATTGCATCAGCCGTAACGCATAGGCTGCGTTGCCATGCAACCCTCGCATCGCCTGCCCTGCAACGCCCTCATGGCATCTCGACGCGGAAGCGCTCCTCGCGACGCACGGGTACTTCCAGCCTCCCCGCCCGATACTGCGCCAGACCGTAGCGCACCAGGTAGCGCAACAGCGCGTTCCGCGCGATCCCCAGCTCGGACGCGATAGCGTCGAGAAGGTCGACCTCACTCTCCTTCAGTCCCACGCCGACGCTCAGCGTGCGTCCCGTGGCGGGTATGCGCGTTGCCGGCGTCCCGCTGGCGCCGCGATCTCCCCCCTCCTCCTCCGTCCGACGAAAGAGGCTATCGTCTATGCGTGCCGTTCTCTTAGCCATCCATCCACCACCTTTGCCAGTTCCTGGTAGGCCTGCGTCTGTGGGTTCTCGGGGTCGTACGTTACCACCGTCTCACCGATGGTGGCGGCCTCGGCCACCTTGACGCTGCGCCCGATCTGCACCCCCAACACCGGCTGCCCGGCGCGCTGCAGCGTGTCCATGGCGTCGCGATGGTGCGTCAAGCGCCGGTCAAAGAAGGTGAGCAGGATCCCGAGCGTCTCCAGGTCAGGATTGATCTCCTGGCGCACCTGCTCGAGGGTCTCGAGGAACAGCCGCAGTCCGCGCAAGTCCACGATCTGGGCCTGCGTGGGGATGAGCACGGCTCGGGCGGCACTCAGCGCGTTGATCGTCAGCAGCCCCAGGCTCGGGGGGCAGTCGATCAGCGTGATATCGTACTCCCCGTCCAATTCCCCCAGCGCCCGCCGCAACACGTTCTCGCGCCCCAGACGTGAGACCAACCCCAGCTCGGCGCTGGCCAGCGACAGGTCGGCCGGCGCCAGCGCCAGGCCCTCCCCCAGCACGCGAATCGCCCTGCGCAGCGGGATCATGCCTCCCAGGGCCCCACCGAGCACCTCGGCCATGCTGCAGCCGCCGGCGTCCGTCACGCCGCAAGCCCCCGTGAGGGATGATTGGGGGTCCATGTCGACCAGCAACACCCGCCGGCCCGTCATCGAAGCCAGCAATGTGCCAAGCACATGCACCGTGGCCGTCTTGCCGACGCCCCCCTTGTGGTTCGCGATTGCGATGGTGTACACGAGTCCCTGCCTCCCCCTGCCGAACGTGAGTGAAGCCGCAATTGCGCGCTATGCTACCCTTGCATAGGCTGCATGTCAACCGCTGTGATGCCTATGCCGCAAGGCGTTGCAGCGCTCGCAACGCATGCCCCTGCCCTCGCGAGTCCGCCGTGCTGCCTCCCACCGTCACCCGCGACACCCCGCCGTCGCCCTGCTTCAGCCCCTCCAGGGCCGCCCGGCCGACCCTGCCCTGCGCGGGCGTAGGCCTCCCCTCCTCAGTGCGCCCGCCAAGGGCCACCATCTACCTCGCGATTCATAGTCCACAACCGCCGCGACGGCGCGGCACTTGCTCACCCTGCGCCCGTACAGGCTCACATTTCACACGGCACCGCAAAGAGCCGGCTGCAGTACTTACTGCACAAACGGCCTGCGTGGCGCCTCTATCGTGGCCCACAACTCCCCTCCTACCGTCGTATACGTCTCTGCAGGCGTGATATCGCACCCGAACATGAATACACATTAGTGCTATTCACCACTAGGTGCGATCTACCCTTAGCGACCTTCTGCCTGGCCCTGCATTCTGTGTTGAGTTTGCAGGGCGCTACTGAGCATGCTATCCACAGAACGCGGGGCTGTGGATTACTGTGGATAACTCTGCTCGCCCCGCGGAGGCTCCCTGTCGCCAGAGGCGCACCGGACGGCCACCCTGCCACACGCCGTGCGCCGCCGACGACCGCCCATCATACTGCCTATACTGGGTATGAGGTTATACCCATCGGGGGTTAGGGCATAATTACGTGGGGGAACAAGGTAAGACGGTGGGGGCCTGGAGGCGCCCAGCGGAGCAGATCGCGCAGAGGGTTCCGCCGTCGATTATCCTATCCTCTGGCCGGGGGAAGAGTGGGCGCGGGGCTGGAGAGGTTCCCCGCGTCGGGTTGCAGGTGGGGCGATGCAGGCAGCGCGATGCAAGACATGCATTGCATGCACCTGCCCACAGAAAGGGAGGCGGGCCGACGCGCGCCCGCCTCCCCTGCAGACTTAGTCAAAGACAAAGACGGTACGAATGTTGCCCTCGGCGCCGTGGTACAGCCGGTCGAACACCGCCTGGCCGTCCTCGATGCTGGCATGCTCGGAGATGAAGCGATCGACGGGTATCCTGCCCGAGGCGATGAGTTGCACACAGTCGGCGAACTCGCCGTTCGAGGCGCATACCCCGTATAGCGAGATCTCGCCGCTCACCACGCGCTGCAGCCCGATCTCGACCCGCGGCATGACGTTGCCCACCAGGGTCAGCGACCCGCCCAGGCGCGTGATGTCGAGCGCCGTGTCGATGGTGGCCTGCACCCCCACCGCCTCGATCACGGCGTTCGCCCCCTCGGGGCCCGTCTCCGCCTTGAGGCGCTCCAACAGGTCAGGGTCGTCGGCCGGTACGGTGACGTCCGCCCCCAGGTCCCGCGCCAGCGCCAACCGATCCTCGGCGAGATCCGTCACGATGACGCGCCCCGCTCCCTTGAGCCGGATCGCCTGCATCGCCACCAAGCCCACCGCCCCCGCGCCCACGATCACTACCGTATCGTTCAAGCGCAGCGGGGTGCGATTGGCAGCGTGCACTCCGATGGACACCGTCTCTGCCAGGGCCGCTTGGGCGAAGGTGAGGTTGTCGGGCATGTGCACGGCGATCCACTGTGGCACGCTCACGTACTCGGCCATGGCGCCATGGCGCCGGTAGGTGCCCTCCGACACCCCCACCACCTGGCGATTCTGGCACAGGTTCCAGTGCCCGCTCAGGCAATACTCGCAGTGCAGGCAGTAGACGGTGGAGTCAAAGCACACTCGGTCGCCGGGAGCAAAGCCGGTCACATTGGCGCCGACCGCCTCCACGACGCCCGCCGCCTCGTGCCCCATGATGATGGGCGGCTGCCGCCTGCCCGTCTTGCCGCTGTACCCCTTGATGTCCGAGCCACAGATGGCGCACGCCTTTACGCGGACCAGCAAGTCCTCCGGCCCGCAAGCGGGCATCTCCCAATCCTGATAGGTCATCACGTAGGGAGCCGTGTGTACCAGCGCCTTCATCGTTCCTCCTCGATGGTTGGTTGCCGGGGCCGCGACCGCCCTCACATGCACGCGTCGCGGCGGCCGTGCGCTACAGGATGCCGTACTTGTGAAAGGTCTCGACCACGCCGGCGCCGCGACGCAGCTCGTCGCGCACCGTATCCTCGCCGCGCACCTTCTCGCCCGCCCGGCGGATCACCTCTTCGGCCATGGCGGACGGCACCACCACTACGCCGTCGGCATCGCCATAGATGAGATCGCCAGGGGCGACTGCGACGCCGCCGCAGGTGATCGACACGTCACGGGCCGTCCCGTCCATGCGCCCCTGCGAGTCGTAGGGTGTGAGGCCGCGGCAGAACACGGGAAAGCCCAGGCTCACGATCTCGGCATAGTCTCGCGCGCCGCCATCGGTGACCACGCCCGCGCCGCCACGGCCCACCGCGGCATTGCTCAGCAGCCCGCCCCAGAACGCCGACAGCCGCGGCGCGTCGCACTGCGCCACGAGCACCTGCCCGGGCTGCAGGTCGTCCAGGACCTCCATCTCGAGCTGGAAGGGGTGCTCCGGCGGCGCGTCCACCGCCTCGAGCAGCATCGTGGCCGCCTCGCCCCACAGGCGCATGCCGGGATCCAGCGGCCTGATCCCCGGGTCAAGGCTCTGCTCGCGCACGCCCATGGTGTCCATGATGTCCATCAGCACGGCGGTGTAGCAGCGTTCCAGAATCGCGTCGTACGGGCGGTATCGCATCCTCTTCGCTCCCCTATCGTTGGGCTGGCGAGGCGCCCCCATGGTAACCAGATCGACGCTGCCGCGCAAGCGACGCCGCCCCTCCCCTACCACCGCTTGAACACAAAGAAGACGGCGCCGATGATCATCAGAAACCCCACGACATAGTTCCACTTGAGCTGTTCGCCGAGGTAGGCGACGGAAAAGGCCGAGAACACCACCAGAGTGATCGCCTCCTGCATCGTCTTGAGTTGGGCGGCCGTGAACTGCCCGTGCCCCAGGCGGTTGGCCGGCACCTGGAAGCAGTACTCGAGGAGGGCGATCAGCCAGCTGATCAGCACCACCTTCCACAGCGCCGTCGACTTGAACTTGAGGTGGCCGTACCAGGCCACGGTCATAAAGAGGTTGGACACGACGAGGAGCGCGATGGTGCGCATGGCGTATTCCACCTGACCGACCGGGATGGTGAGGGCGTCCCGAGGAAGGGGCGCGATGGCGGCGCTCCGCTGGAGGACAGCTGCGCCGCCGCGGCCCGTTACAGGCTCACGAGCAGCGGCCGTCAAATCAGCCCGCGCTTGGCCAGCGCCTACTGCTGTTGACAACGTTGTCAGGGCATGCTACAATCGCGCCCGTTCGCCGCCTCCACCACGCGCCGATCAGGCGCGCCCACTGCCAGGAAGGGAACCTCACCGTGCGCTCAGGCAGGCCCACCATAAAGGACGTGGCCAGGCACGCCGGCGTATCGTTCAAGACTGTCTCGCGCGTTATCAACGGGCAAAAGGGTGTCCGCCCCGAGGTGCGCGCCCGGGTGCGCGCCTCCATCGCCGAGCTGGGTTACGTCGTCAACTATTCCGCGCGATCCCTCGCCTCGGGCAGCAGCCGCACGCTGGGAGTGGTGATCCCTCGTATCACCGACCCCTACACATTTCAGATGATCCACCACGTGGGCACGGTCTGCGAGGGAGCCGGCCTGGGCGTCATCATCCTCACGCGCCCGAGCCTGACGGACGAACTCTCCATCAGCAACTTTGTGGGGCACGGCATCGTCGGATCGCTCCTCCTGGTGGCGCCGCGCTCCATCGAGGCGTACCTTCCCATCATCCGTACGCTGGGGATACCCACCGCTGTCATGGAGAGCCAGTTCCTGGACGACGGAGATCGGCAACCCGCCCTCTCCATCCCGTGCGTGGCGTCGGACAACCGCCGCGGCGCCTATGAGGGGGTGAGTCACCTCGTGCGCCTCGGCCATATGCGCATCGCCACCATCACCGGCGGGGACGCGCCTCAGGCGCGCCTGCGCCTCCACGGCTACTATGATGCCCTCGCCGACTGTGGGCTGGCGCCGCTCGAGGGGTACGTACGCCATGGCCGCTTCACCTGGGAGTCGGGCTACGACCAGGCCCTCGAGCTGCTCGAAACCGATCCCGTCCCCACGGCCGTGTTTTGCGCCAGCGATGTCATGGCGTTGGGCGCCGCGCGAGCGTGCCAAGATCGCGGGCTGCGCGTCCCCGACGATATCTCGATCCTAGGGTTTGACGACATCCCCGAGGCCGCCCTCAGTTCTCCGCCCCTCACCACGGTGCGCCAGCAGGCGTTCGAGATGGCCCGCAGCGCCATCAACCTCCTGCAGCGCGCCATGGAGGGTGACGCTATGCCGCCGGGCACGCACCCCTTCCCGACGGAACTCGTGATTCGCGCATCGTGTGCCTCGCCCACCGTCACGTGCATGCAATCGCGCATGCCATCATCTGAGCAAGGAGAGCCATGAACCCCGTAAACGTCACGATCGGTTTTGTCCCGTCGCTGCGCATGCGCCCCACCGAGTGGACGCACAAGATGCGCAACGACAGCCTGGCCGCCTTCGCCAAGGTCCCCGGGCTCAAGGTCGTCGCCCCTCAGCCGTCGGGCGATGACACCACCGTGGACGCCGAGAAGGGCCTCGTCCCCCAGGGGATGGTGCGCAGCCTGGACCAGGCGGAGGCCATCGCCTCCTACTTTGCGCGACAGGGCGTGGACGGCCTCATCGTGTGCCCCGTGGACTTTGGCGACGAGCGCTCCGCCGCCAAGATCGCCGAGATCCTGCGCGTGCCGGTGTTGCTCTACGCCACCAAAGAGCCGCCCGCGGTCGACGAAGCCAGCATGGCGCGCGTGTCCGACTCGTACTGCGGCAACCTGTCCATCGCCTCGGCGTTTTACCGCCGCAAGCTGCCGTTCCACTATGCCGGCATCTTTTTCCCCGACGAGCCCGAACTGGCGGGTGAGGTCGAGGCGTTCGTGCGCGCCGTGGCGGTGGTCAAGGGGCTGCGCGGCGCCCGCATCGGCCAGGTAGGCGTGCGCCCACCCACGTTCGAGACCGTGGGCTATGACGAGGCGGCGCTCATCGCAAAGTTCGGCCAGAACGTCATCTATGCCGAGCTGTCGGACCTGGTCCTCGAGGCCCAAGGATACGCCGACGACGACCCGCGCGTGCAAGAGGCCATCGACGCCGTGCGTCGCGCCGCGCCCACCATCACCGTGGCCGACGACTATATGCTCAACTCGGCCAAGTTCGAGGTCGCCCTGGCCGAGTTCTGGAAGACCTGGCGTCTGTCGGCGCTCTCGGTGCAGTGCTGGCCCTCCATCCAGCGTATGATGGGAATCTCGAACTGCGCCCTGTACGGCCGCCTCACCGAGCGCCGCATGCTCACCGCCTGCGAGACGGATACGCTGGGCGCGGTGGCGATGCTCACCAACTACCAGGCCGCCCTGGGCGAGACCCTGCCCCACTTTATCGACTGGACCATCCAGCACCGCGAGAACCCCAACTGGTTGCTGGCGTGGCACTGCGGCAACGCCCCGGTATCGTTGGCCCGCGATCCGAAGGAGGTAGCGTTGCGCTCCCGCCGCGACATGCGGGGCGAGCTGCCAGTGAACGAACGCGATCCCATGGCGGGGCTGTTCCAGTTCCAGCTCAAGCCGGGGCAGGTCACCTTCTGCCGGCTGGCCGAGTACGATAACGCCTGGAAGATGCTCATCGCCACCGGCGAGATCATCCCCTCCGACGAGACGTTGGCCGGCACGTGGTCCTGGGTGCAGGTGCGCGATCACGCCCACCTCTACCGTACGTTGGTCGAGGAGGGGTTCATCCACCACGCCAGCATGATCCACGGCGACCAGA
>ENA-UOUL01003897-UOUL01003897.1-bioreactor-metagenome-genome-assembly--contig:-NODE-3897-length-14557-cov-7.216713_pt1 | contig 14557 bp, 11 predicted proteins | sample MGYA00249838_ERZ747220 | MGnify/ENA primary metagenome ERZ747220 (study PRJEB28778, sample SAMN05720191) | bioreactor metagenome | isolation source: Anaerobic biogas reactor | place: USA:Washington...
CCGGTGCCTTCGAGCACGTAGAAGAAAGCATCCACCGGGGTGAGGTGCAGTTTCAAGCCCTCTCCGGGCTTGAGCGTGATCATGGTGACCTGGACGTGCTCGGTGCTGTGCAGATTACGGGCGTCCACCCCGTGTGGGTTCTCGCCCTGCGCGGCCTCGAGTGCCTTGACGATGTTCATCCGCTTCTCTCTTTCAGCTGAGATGGTTCTCCGCGTGCTTCTGGGCGATGGTGGCCGCCAGCTGATCCAGGGCCTTCAAGTCTTTCTCCTTGGGCAGGCCCTTGCACAGCACCGGCTCAAGTACCTCGACCTTCAGATTCGGGATCATCCCCGCGAGCGTGTCCACGGTTTTGCCACCCCAACTATAGGAGCCGATGATCGACAGGAAGCGGACCTTGGGCCTGAGTGCGTTTGCCAACAGGGTTGCGTAGGCCGCCATCGGATGTGGCCCGGCAAGTACCGTGGGAGTCCCGACCACCACCGTTCCGGCGTCGAGAAGCGTCATGGCCAGTTTGCCGATATCTGTCACGGCGAGGTCGAAGAGCTCCACCCGAACGTCTTCGTCGACCAGGGTGGACGCCAGACGATCCACCATCTTCTTGGTGCTGCCGTGCATGGAGACGTAGGGGATCACCACCAGGTTCTGCGGCGGGCCCGAGACCCACTCCTTGTAAAGGTCGATGATGAATGCGGGCCGATCGTAGAGTTGCCCGTGGCTGGGCGCGATGATCCGGATGTCGTAGCTCTTGAGCTTCTCCAGGTTCTTCTCGATCTGATTCCGGAACGGAGCCATGATCTCGGCGAAGTAGCGCTTGGCCGCTTCCTTGGTTCTGCCCTCGTCGGTGACGTAGAGATCGGAGGTGGCGATGTGCGACCCCAAGAAGTCGCAGCTGAACAAGATCCGGTCTTCTTCGAGGTAGGTGACCATGGTTTCCGGCCAGTGCACCCAGGGTGTGTGGACGAACGTGAGAGTCTTGCCTCCCAATGCCAGCTGTTCGCCATCGCTCACGGTGACGAATGCCTCCTCAGGGATGGCAAGAAGATCGATGAGGATGTCTTTAGCCTTGGGTGTGCACATCACTTTGGCGTCCGGGTATTTCTCGAGCACCAGCCCGATGCTGCCGGAGTGATCCTGTTCGGCGTGATGCGAGACGATGTAGTCGACCTTGGGCACGTCTGCCAGCTGCTCCATCAGCGTTTCCGCCATTGCCGGATCGACCGTGTCGAGCAGGGCGACTTTCTCCTTGCCCTGCACGAGATACGCGTTGTATGAAGTGCCGTCGGGGAGCGGGATCAGCGAGTCGAAGAGCCGTCTGTCCCAATCCACGGCTCCCATCCAGTAGACACCATCTTGGATGATTCTCTTGTTCATGCGCATGCCTCCACAAGTATCTGTTTACTTGCCGGCCATCATCGCGGCGATGTCGTCGGCCACGGTGCCGATGGGCTTGAGGTCGAACGTTTCCACCAGCACCTTGGCGATGTTGGCCGAGAGGAACCCAGGCAGCGTCGGGCCGAGCCGGATGCCCTTGACACCCAAGTGCAGGAGGGCCAGCAGCACGGCGACGGCCTTCTGCTCGTACCAGGCGATGTCGTAAGAGATCGGCAGGTCGTTGATGTCGTCGAGACCGAAGACTTCCTTGAGCTTGAGGGCGATGAGCGCCAGGGAGTAGGAGTCGTTGCACTGCCCGGCGTCGAGCACCCGGGGGATGCCGCCGATGTCGCCCAGGGGCAGTTTGTTGTAGCGGTACTTGGCGCAACCCGCGGTGAGGATCACGGTGTCGGCGGGCAGCTGCTCGGCCACCTCGGTGTAGTAACCGCGGGTCTTGTGCCGCCCATCGCAGCCGGCCATGACCACGAAGCGCTTGATGGCGCCCGAGTTGACCGCGTCGACCACTTTGTCGGCAAGAGCCACGACCTGGTTGTGCGCAAAACCGCCGACGATGGTGCCGGTCTCGATCTCGGTGGGGGGAGGACAGCTCTTGGCCTGTGCGATGAGGGCGGAGAAGTCCTTGGCGCCTCCCTCGGGCCGCTCGGGAACGTGCTTGGCTCCCTCGTAGCCCACCACGCCCGTGGTATAGAGACGGTCGAGGTAGGTGTTGTCTTTCTTCAGGGGCACGAGGCAGTTGGTCGTGAGCAGGATGGGACCGTTGAAGGCCTGGAACTCCTCGTTCTGGCGCCACCACGAGCCGCCGTAGTTGCCCACGAAATGATCGTACTTCTTGAAGGCGGGGTAGTAGTTGGCCGGGAGCATCTCGCCGTGGGTGTAGACGTCCACGCCGGTGCCCTCGGTCTGCTTGAGGAGCTCGTCCATGTCTTTGAGGTCGTGCCCGCTTATGAGGATGCCGGGGTTGCCGCGCACGCCTATGTCGACCTGCGTGATCTCGGGGTGCCCGTAGGTGGAGGTGTTGGCCTGGTCGAGCAGGGCCATGGCGGCCACGGCTATCTCACCCGCCTTGAGGACCAAGCCGACCATCTGGTCTACCGAGAGGTCCTTAGTGGTGGAGGCGAGGGCTTCGGCTATGAAGTCGTCCACCTGGGGGTCGGTGAAGCCCAGCACCCGGGCGTGGTCGTTGTAGGCGGCGATGCCCTTGGTACCGATGATGAGCAGCTCACGTAGCGAGCGCACGTCTTCGTCCTCGGTGGAGAGAACGCCGACCTCTTTGGCTTTGTCGGCGAACTTGGCAGCATCGGCGGACCAGGTGGCGGCCGCCGGGAGCTCGCCGTCGAAGTCCTTGCCGTTCTTCTGCTTGTAGGCCGCGAGGAAGGCACTGTGCAGCCCGGCCTTGCGCTGGAGTCCTTCCAAGATGAGGGCCACGAAGCGCGAGTCATCCCAGTTGGCGTTGGTGATCGTCGCGAACAAGCCTTGGCTCATGAAGTCGTCGTGCGACCGGTCTGGGGCGTCGAGCTCTTTGAGATTCTCCAGGTAGACCGCCATGCCCCTGAGCACGTAGATCAAGAGATCCTGCAGATTGGCGGTCTCCTCGGGCTTTCCGCACACGCCCCGCACCGTGCAGCCGGTGTTCTTGGCCGTCTCCTGACACTGAAAACAGTACACTGTCACTCCCTCCGTCTAGTTGTTGTGTCGAGTTCTGTCGCTATCGAGCCCTGACCGCATATTCCAAAAAGTGCGTCAGGCTGAACCTATTGTCGCCGTCGCGGCGCTCAGAAAGAGGACCACGACTCCAAACAAGATATTCACGAAGAGTAGAAGCATGGACAGACGGACCCGGCCGCTCGGCCGTGACGGACCGTCCCCCGCAGGCGCCGGCGGCGCAACGGTACCCGGCGCGCGCTGGATCAAGGCGACACTGCGAACCAGGACGATGACCACCATGATGATCATCAGAATGTGCTTCACGGACAAGAGGATCGAGTAGGTGTCGTCCCAAGCAAAGAACGCCTGAAACTCCGGGCTTCTCCGCGATAGCAGGAACCCGGTCACAGCCAGTCCCACGATGCAGACGTAGGCGAACCAGCGATAGCGACTCTGGAAAGCGCTCATGATCCTTTGCGTCTGGGGACCTGCTCCCAGAACGCGCCGGAAAACCGGGACCATCCCCAGTCCCAGTGTGATCATGCCGCCGATCCAGACCACGGTGAACAGGTTGTGGAAGAACAGGATAGTGCTGACGGTCCACATCTTTTCCGGCACGGTGCGCTCCTAATGGCTCTACAGCCGGTCCCTCTGGGGTCCCGGCGATTTGAGGATCTTCTCCAGGTCGTTCCACAGTGCGGTGACCCGTATCACCAGATCGGTGCTTTTCTCGTTCAAGCGCCAGTGGGTGACTTCGAGCCGGAGTGCCGCCATCACCATGAGGGCCAGCCGCTCCGGGGGGACGTCTGCGCGCACCAGCCCCGCGGCGACGCCTTCTTCGATCAACACCGTCAGTCTCATTCTGTTCTTACCCATATGTTCCAAAACGCTATCGTGGAGTTCGCTCCGCGTGCCCCCGATGATGTCGGGGAAGAGAGCAGCCGCGAGGGCGCTGTTGTTCGCGAACCGCTCCGCGTAGCCCGTGAGGACGAGCCGCAGCTTGTCGAGAGGATCCTTGCCCTCGTCTTGGGCCGACAGGAATATGCCTTCGTGGAGCTCGTTCAGATAGTCGATGATGCCCAAGAGCACGTCGGCCTTGCTGGGGAAGTGGCGATAGAAGGCGGGGATGCTGATGCCAAAACGCTCGGACAGGTTGCGGTAGGTGAGCCCCTGCATGCCCTGCTCGGCGATGAGGCCGAGGGCTTCCTCGATGATCTGAGTCTGTCTGGCCGTCCGCGTTACCATATGCACCCCGGTAGGTTAACTAACGCTAACTAACCCAGTGTATCCGCGAGGGCCCGGGACGTCAAGGGGTCGCGGTAGCTGGGCTGTGGGTCGTCGGAGGAGAGGACAGGCGGCCGGGGCTTCGTTCTTCAACAGCCTCCTGGCCGGGAGATCAGGGCTTTCTGTTGTTCTTGTTGCGCTCGTTCAGCCTGGCCTCGAGCTTGGGGCGCCAGTCGTTCTTCCAGCGAGTGGCTATCTTCTCCAGGGTCTCGTCGGCATCGGCAAGCCGCGAGGAGGCCGTTGCGACCCAACGGCGATTCTCTTCGAGCGGCAGATCGACGACCGGGCAGCCGACCCGGGCCGAGAGGGTATCGGTAGGTCCGAGGAGCCGGCGCATCTTGCGTGGCAGCGAGACGAAGAGCACGTGCGGCTCCAGTCCGACGATGGTGCCCAGGCATTCGTCCACGTGGCTCTGGTCGAGTATCACCACCGGGTCGGGAGGCGCGTTGGCCACCTGCGTGAGGTCCGCGGGCTCGATCTGCACGTCGACGGGAGCCACGATGCGCGGCGGCGCGACACCGGACGGTGCTCCCGGCGACACGGGGATCTCCACGATCTCCCCATGCAAGCCGGCGGCCATCTTCTTTGCCGGCTCCAAGTCTGGAACGGGACCCGACGATTGCCTGAGCACCACTACCCTGGCTTTGCGGCTCTCGAGTTCTTTGACGGCTTCAGAGAGCGTGAGAGGGTGGATGGACGACCACTCCCGGGCCTCGCCCGCCCGCTTCGTGGCCCAATGGACACCCAGTGGGCCCACCAGTTCGAAGACGACCACGGCAGCGAGCACCGTGGCCAAGATGGTCTCTCCGGTCACGGGCATGGAGTCACGGACTATGACCGCGAGGCCGACCGCGGCCCCTGCCTGGGGAAGAAGCCCGACGCCCAGAGAGCGGAACTGCACCGCGGCGGCGGAGCTCCATTTGAGCCTGATGGTGGCCATCAGGGGACCGGCCAATTTGCCCACCGCCCTTCCGACCAGGTAGACGGCGAAGATCCACCCGATGCCGCCCAAAGCTCGTATGTGGAGGCTTGCCCCAGCGTAGAGAAAGAAGATCGCGAAGATCGGGTACTCCAGCGGACCCAAGGCGGCGAACACGCGGTCGCGGTCTTTCTCGTCCTTGGTGAAGTTGGCCGCGGAAGTCCCCATGGCGAGTCCGGCCAGGAGCACCGAGAAGCCGAGGTACGCGTTGATGGCGGCCACCAGCAGTACACAGGCCAGCCCCAGCATGGAGAGTTCGCCGGCCGAACGCACGGTCCGGACGAAGCGCGACACCAGCAGGCCCCCCAGCAGCCCTATCACGATGGAGGCGATGATGCCCACCATCCCCTCCACGTAGAGCGAGCCGACCGACCCCCCTTTCTCGATGGCCACAACCAAGGGGAGGGTCAGCGAGAAAAAGAGGACGGCAAAGACATTGTCGGTGGCCACGGCGGCCCCCAGGATCTTGGTGAAGTCCCCTTTGGCTCCGCTCTCCTTGAGGGTGCTGATCACGGTGGCGAGTCCGGTGGTGCCGGCGATGGCGCCGATGGGTAGCGCCACCTCTATGCGCCGAGTAAGGAGATAGGCGCCCCCCGCGACCAGCACCACCGGCAGGATGGTCTCGAGGACGATGGCCGCGCGGTGCCTGGTCGACAGGCTCGCCAAGTCGGAGAACCTGAGCTGCTCCCCGGCGGCGAACGCGATCATGCCCAGCGCCACCGGCTCGATGATGCGCAGCGAGTTCATCATGGAAGAGTCGACCAGGTCGAGCCCCGAGGGGCCGACCACTATCCCGAGCAGAAGGAACGCCGTGACGACCGGCAGCCGCAGCCGTCTCGAGTACCTGAGTGCTAGATAACCCAGCACGACGAGGATGGAGGCGACGAGCAAGAGGGTCTCAAGAGTATCGCCGGGCCTCGCGAAAAACCCGGAAAGCGAGCTTAGCTGCTGACCCACCGGGTTAGGCCTCCGTATCCGGTCATCGTAGTGAGATTCGCGTTCCTTGCGAGACTTACTCTACTCACCGAAAGACGGAGGTTCAATATCGGTGCTATCGGAGAGGCCGGGAGAAGCCCCCTTGGTCGCCGGCTGCCGCAGCCACACGGTGCGCTGCGGGAAGGGTATCTCGAACCCCTCGCGATCGAAGGCTTCCTTGATCTGCGCTCGCAGATCGCGCGCCACGCCCCACTGCTTGCCCGGCAGGGTCTTCACGGCCAAGCGGATGGCTATTGAGTCGTTGCCGAAATCTTCCACTCCCCAGACCTCGGGTTCCGAAAGGATCTCGCCTGCCTCGCGGGTGAGCCACACGCCGTCGATGGTCTGTTTGATGAGGGCCGACGCGGCTACGATGTCGGCGTCGTAGGCCACCGGCACGTCGAGTATCACCCGGGCCCAGTACTGTGATTTGTTGCCCGCGCGCCTGATCTCCCCGTTCGGGACGTGCCACATCGTGCCATCCAATCCTCGGAGTGTGGTGGCCCTCAGAGTGACCTCCTCCACGACGCCGGACGCCTCACCCACATCGACTACGTCGCCGACTCCGTATTGGTCTTCTATCACGACGAAGATCCCGCTCAGGAAGTCTCGCACCAGGCTCTGAGCCCCAAAGCCGAGGGCGACACCCACGATGCCGGCTCCCGCCAGTAGGGGACCGAGATTGAGCTCGAGCTCGGCAAGACAGAGCAAGACCGCGATGGTGTAGATGATCACGCTGAACAGGCCGCCTATAGTGCTACCGAGGGTGCGCGCGCGCTGCGCGGCGCGCTCCCGCCTTTCCGCGGTGGGGAGGGCGTCGACCAAGCGGTCCCGCAGGACCCCCAGGCGTGGATCGAGGTCATCGAGGGGGATCTTGCGCCGTTTCTCCTGTCGCTCAGCCACGCGGGCGGTGATCCGCCGCACCGCCCGTCTGACCAACCGGGCTAGGATGAAGGCCACTACCAGGATCAGCACGATCCGGCCGGCCCTGATGGCAAGCAGTTCGAGATCGCCGCCCAGGATCTCCTGGAACGAGACCGCCATGGTATTCACCGCTTCACCTCCCTCGGGATGATGCTCTTTGGCTTTTCATCTACATCTACCCCGATGGTCGAGTATGACAACCGGGTTTCTGCCCTCCATCGCTCGGGCGGACAGAGTGGATAGCTACAAAGAGCTAGGCAGCCTCTTAGACGGGCGCCTCGCGGGCCGCCCCGGCAACGGCAATCATGTAGACTGGCACTCCTGACGCGCGGGCACGCGCTGAAGGCTTAAGGAGCGCATGTGATGGGATGGGGGTCGGCTATGGGTCCGCCGGACGAGAAAAAGACGCCCCGCATCAACCGGGTCGCGTTGGTGCACCACAACACCCTCCTGCGCGAAGGGCTCTGCAAGATCCTTGAGGAGGGCGGTTTCACCGTAGTCTGGCAGGGCGCATCGGCCTCCGATATCCATCGCCACGTCGAGGACTGTGGGCCCGGCGTGATCTTGCTCGAATGGGATGCGCCGGGTGTGGGCACTCCGCTCGTGCGGGAGCTGTCGGCATTGCCCGGCGAGACGGCCGTTGTCGTCATCACCCGGCCCGATACCACGGACGACCTGTCGCCCGCCCTCGAGGTAGGGGCAGCCGGGTGCCTTTCGGTGAACCTGAACTCCGGCGACTTTCTGCTGTCGCTGCGGATGCTTGCCCACGGCGACATCCTGGTGTCTCACGAGATGGTGCCTGCTGCCACCAGCCCCGCGGAACGGCCGGCGCGTCTGGAAGACAGCCTGACCCCGCGGGAGCTGGAGGTGTTGCAGGCTCTGGGTCGCGGGGCCACCAATCAGGAGATCGCCGAGGAGCTGTTCATCTCTCCTCACACGGTCAAGATCCATGTGCGGCGCATCCTGGCCAAGATGGAGTTCCGCAACCGCCAGCAGGCCGCCGCTTACGCTGCGTCAGAAGGTCTCGTCTAGCATCTGCCGGCGCCGACCGGGCTGACCCCATAGCCCGAACGGGCGGTCAAGACTATCCCAGCGAGCGATTGAACCACAGTGGCCCTGCCGCATACTGGGCGGCGCCGGTGCAGAGGCCTGCTACCGGCATATCGTGATCCGCCCACTGAAGGGAGGCCCGATGGTCCAGATAGCTGAAACCGCGGGAGCAGTCTTGTTGGAGAATCTGGTGAGCGCTTCTATCCCACCCGAGATCGGCTACCGGCTCGCCGAGTCGGGGGGAGGGTACAAGCTGCGCCTAGACCGGCCTTCGGACGAAGACCGAGTGGTCGAACAGGAGGGGCATGTGCTGTTCATGGTCGAGTCGAAGCTTGACGAGGCCCTGCAGGACGTGATCCTCAACGTGAAGGAGGGCGACGAAGACCGGCTGGTGCTCGAACCGGCAGAGGGCGGCGCGGAGTCCGTCTAGGGCTGCATCACACCTCTACGGCGACGTTGAAGGCGTCGTGGTTGGCGTTGAAGATGCTGCCGACGTTGCGGCAGTCGCCCACCAGATAGCTCTCGGCGACGATATTCAGCAAGGGCTCTATCTTCGAACGATCGGGCTGCAGGCCGAAGGCCGTCACCACCGTGTCCGCAGGCAGCTCGACCTCGGCGGCGGGCATCCCGGCGGTGGCCGCAGCGGCGCCGCTGCCAGCCGCAGCGCCGGCGCTCGCACCGGCCGCGCCCGGCGCTGTCGCGCCCGGGGCGCCCGAGCCTGCAAGGGCCACCACGACGCCTCGCTCGGTGATCCGCTGCACCGAGCCCTGGACCCGTTCGACCGAGTAGTCGCGCATCAGCTTGAGCAGCGCCAGCCTCACCAGGTCGACGGCGTCCTGGCAGAGTTCGTCTTCGTGGAGGATGTCGACCACCTTGACGCGTTTGCCGCACATGGCGAGCCCCAGGGCGCATTCCGAGCCCGAGAGACCGCCGCCGCACACCACCACGTCGTTGCCCACCGGCTTCAGACCCAGGTCGGCTTCGGAGACCGTGATCACGTGAGGCGAGTCGATTCCCTCGATGGCGGGCACGGTGAGATCGGCGCCCACGGCTATCACAACCGCGTCGGGGGCCTCATCGGCAATGGCCTCGGGGGTGGCCTCTTTCCTGAGGACGATCCGGGCGCCGCAGGCAGCGGTCGTGCGGACCGCCCAATCGATGTAGGCGCGGAAGGTGTCCTTCTGAGGTAGCGCCGAGGCCTCGAAGAGACGCCCGCCCAGCCGGTCGGACGTCTCCCATAGCGTCACGTCGTGACCGCGCTCGTGGAGTGTCCGGGCGGCCGTCATGCCGGCCGGGCCGCCCCCGATCACCAGGACCGATTTCTTCTTACGGGCGAGGGGTATCTCGCGATACTTGACCTCACGTCCAGCTTGAGGGTTGACCGTGCAGCGCAACGGGGCGCCGATGCTGGGGCCCCTGACGCAGTCGAGGCAGCCGAGGCAGGGCCTGATCCGGCCGGCTCGTCCCGAACGCGCCTTGGTGACCAGGTCTTGGTCGGCGATGAGGGCGCGGGCCATGGCGACCATGTCGGCCGCGCCGGAAGCCAGGACTTCTTCCGCCTCCTGGATGTTCGTGATGCGTCCCACCGCGCAGACCGGCATGGGTACCTGCTCTCTGATCTGGGCCGCCCTCTCCACGTTCAGCATGTGCGGCAGGTGGTAGCTCGGGATCATACAGGTCATGGCATGCGTCTCGAGGAAGCCCCCGGTGGAGACCATCACCAGGTCGATGTAGGGAGCGGCGGCGTTCAAGAAGGCCACCCGTTCCTCCAGGCATACGCCGCCCGGCACGCGTTCGTCGCCGCTGATGCGAAGCTCGAGGTTGAAGTCCCTGCCGGCCTCCTCGCGGCAGGCGGCCAGGATCTCCAGCGGGTAGCGCATCCGGTTCTCCGGGCTTCCGCCGTACTCGTCGGTGCGGTGGTTGAGGAGCGGGGTCAGGAACGAGGCGAACAGGTTCATGTGGGCCCCGTGGATCATGGCCATGTCGAAGCCGGCCTTCTTGAGCCGGCGGATGCAGGCGACCCAGTTGGCTTTGACCTCTTCCATCTCCGCCCGGTCGATCTCCTTGGTGGTGGCCGGGTCGTGGATGCCGGGGATCACCGAAGGCGCGAGCGCCGGACCGTTCAGAAGCGTGGGGTCGCTGATGGCGCCCGCGTGGGTGAGCTCGATGGACAGCTTTGCCCCGTAACGGTGCACCTCATCGGCGAGCACCGAAAGGTCGGCGACATCGCTGTCGCGGACCACGCTGAGGCACCCGTAGAAGTCGCGGGCCCTATCGAAATCGATGGGTGAGGAGCCTATCGTGACGAGACCCACGCCCGACCGGGCTTGAGCGCCGAGGAACTCCACCAGATCGGTGTTGGACGCACCCGTGACGGTCTCGGCATGGCCTGAGACGATGGGCGAGAACTGGATACGATTCTTGAGCGTCATGCTCCCGACCGTGATGGGCCGGAATACGTGCGGATACTCCACTGTGGGTGCGACCGGCACACTCTCGGGCATGTGTGTCTCTCCTGTCTCCGTCGCGTCAGCTCTGCGTCTTGGATGCCCCGGCCAGGTCGGACCTGTGAGCGGCCGCACGCAGGTGTCCCGACCGGATGGTCATGATGGCGGCCAGGCCGATCACCGCCATCCCGCCTACGATGAGGGCCGACCAGGTGAAGGTCTCGTCTGCCGGGAAGAGCTGAGTCTGCACGCCGTCGGGAGTGGTGATCTCCACTGCCACGAGGCGCAGGCTGAGCACGTAACCGACCAGTGCCGACGCTATGGAGCAGCCCGTGCCCGCGGACACGTTGTAGATGGTGCCAAGGAGGATCCCCTGCTCGGGGGCCACCGCCTCCGCGGCTACCGAGTAGCTGGCCGATCCGGCCAGGGCCGCCGGCACACCGGTGGCCGCCATCCAGACGATGGTGAGCCACATGGAACCGTGCGCGAAGGCCAAGCCAAAGCCGGCGAGCCCGAAAACCATCCCCAGCAGCATCGTCCCCTTGGCGCCGAGCCTCCGCATGATGGGCGTGGCCAGTGAGGAGGTCACACACATGACGGCGGCGGGCGCCGCCAATGCCAACGAGACCACGAACATGCTCTGTCCGAAACCGAAACCCGCCGAGGGAGGCGTCTGGAACAGGTAGGGCATGGAGGTCGCGGGGATCAGCAGACCCAGCGAGAGGGCCAACCAGATGATGACGCCTTGCCAGGCGCCCATCTTCTTGAGTATGCGTAGATCGATAAGTGGAGCCTTGCGACGCAACTCCCAGACTACCCACAGAATCAGCACCGCGACCCCGGGCAGCAGTATCGACAACAGCTTGGTGCTGCCCCATCCCCAGGAGTTGGCCTGGCTCAGCGGGAGCAAGAGGAGCACCGTCCAGGCGACCAAGCCGATGCAGCCCATGTAGTCGATGCGGACCCCCTTGGTGCGGGGCGTCTCTTTGATGAACAAGAGGGTCAGGATCACGTCGATAGCGCTGGCCGCACCCAGGATCCAAAACAGGGTGCGCCAATCGCCGCCCGACCGCCAGATGAAACCACTCAGCAGGTACGCGAGCACTGCGCCCAGGCCCATCGAGAGGACGACCATGCTCATGGCCCGGCGCATGGCTTCTCCGCGCCAGTAGACGGCGATGACGCCGATAGAGAGCGCCTGTATGGCCATGGAGACGCCCTGGATGACGCGCCCCGCGACAAGGAGCGGTAGGTCGCTGGAGAGGGCCGACATCAGGCTGCCCACGAACAGCAAGAACAGCACGATGCTCAGCATCCGCCGGTTGCCTATGGTGGCGCCGAGCGCGGCAGCTACTCCGCCGACCCCGGCCGCGATGACGTGGAAGCCGATCATGCTCCAGACCACCTGGTTGACCGGACGCCCGAACTCCTCAGAGAGCGAGACGATCTGAGGGAACAGGCAGACGCTGGCGATGTTCGCAAGCACTGTGGCGAGCATCAGGGTGCCCAGCACCACCCATCCGCTCTTGTCCAGGCGGGTGACGGGCACAGGAACGGGACCGGCGACCGGCTCGCTCCGCGGGCCGGTCACGCGGTCTCCGTCGATCCGCCGAGCTTCTCTTCGAGCAGCCCTCGGATGACCTTTGGGTTGGCCTTGCCGCCCGAGGCCTGCATCACCTGGCCCACCAGGAAGCCCAGAGCCTTCGCCTGGCCGCCTTGGAAGTCGGCCACGGCGGCCGGCTGTTCGCCGAGGACTTTGTCGATGAGCGCGTCGAGGGCGCCGGGGTCGGAGACCTGTTTGTAGCCGCGGGCCTCCACGATGGCCTCGGGCGTCTCGTCGCTCTCGAACATGTGCGCCAGTACCTCGCGGGCCGCGTTGGCGTTGATCTCGTCCTTGCCCAACATGCCGAGCAGGGCAGCGAGACGAGTGGGGGTCACGAGGGAGGCGGCCAACTCCAGGCGCCGCTCCTTCACTGCCGGGAGGAGTTGGGTGTTCAGCCAGTGCATGGCCGTCCGCGCCGGGATGCCCTCACCGGCCAGCGCCTCGAAGTAGCGGGCCACCTCGATATCGGTGCTTAAAGAGAGCGCCTCGTCGGGTGTGAGCCCGTGTTGCCGGGCCAAGCGCTCGGCCCGGGCGGCCGGCATCTCCGGGAGGCGGGAGCGCATCTCGTCTATCCACGCGGGCGTGAGCTCGATGGCCGGCACCGAGGGGTCGGGGACGCAGGGGCCCTCGAACTTGGCCCGCATGGGCAGGGTGGCCTTCTTGTCGGGGTCCCAGAGGCGCGTGTGCAGCACCACTGCTTCGCCCGCCTCTACCGCCGCGGTCTGGCGGGTGATCTCGTAGGCGATGGCGTCGCCCACGTGGCGCACTGAGTTCATGTTCTTCACTTCCACCTTGGTGTTCATCTGGGTGGTGCCCCGCGGACGGATGGAGATGTTGGCGTCGCACCGCATGGTGCCGTTCTCCATGCTGCACTCCGACGAGCCCACATAGCGCACCCGGGTGCGGAGCGCTTTGAGGAACTCCATGGCCTGGTAGGGCGTGCGGAAGTCGGGCTCGGTGACTATCTCCACGAGGGGCGTGCCGGCCCGGTTGAAGTCCACCAGGCTGATGGGCTGGTGGCCCTCCATCTCGTGCACCAACTTGGCGACATCTTCCTCCATGTGGATGTGATGGATGCGGAATCTCTTGGACGCGCCGTCCTCATCGACGATGTCTATGCCGCCGCCGCGCGAGAGCGGCAGATGGGCCTGGGAGAGCTGGAACCCCTTGGGTAGGTCGGGATAGTAGTAGACCTTCTGGTCGAAGACGCTCCTGGGCTGGAGCTCCGCGTCCAGCCCCAGACACAACAACGCCGCCTTCTCCAGCGCCTGTTGACTCAGCCGGGGTAGGGCCCCCGGGAACCATAGGCAGGTGGGGCAGGTGTTGGCGTTGGGCTCATCGCCGGGGCGGTTCGGGCAATCGCAGAACATCTTGGTGACGCAGTTGAGCTCCACGTGGATCTCAAGGCCGATGACTGCTTCGAACTCCATGTCACTCACCTCCCCGGTCCGCGTCGAGTAACAGGGCGCCGAGCGCCAGCAGCCGCCCGTCGCTGAGCCTGGGGCCTACGAGCTGGAGCCCGGCGCCGGCCCCGGAGGCCCCGGCCGGGCCTGCTCCCGCCGCGGCCGGGCTCGGCCGCACGTACATGGCCGGTTGGCCGGTGACGTTGGCGAACAGGGTGGACGAGAACTCGGCGTACAGATCGTCGAGGGTGACCGAGGCGGTCGCCACGTCGCCGGCCTGTTGGGCGCCGTCTGCAGCCCCGGCCGCGGCGCCGCCGCTTACAGGCAGCGCTAGGAAGTCGACCTCGGAGGTGAGCTGCTCCATCTGCTTCGCCAGGCGGGCGCGGATGCGGCATGCATCCTCGAACGCCCCGTACCGCTCGAACTGGAAAAACGCGCCCTGGATGAGGTAGCTCTTCACCAGGGTCCCGAAGGCCGCGCCCCGCGAGAGCAGGTACATCTCGTTCCAGTTCTTGGCGCCGGGCGCGCGCGGGCCGTACCGTACCGAATCGTAACGTCCGGCGGCCGAGGAGGCCTCCACCGAACCCACGATGCGATGCACGAGAGAGAACAGCTCGAACTCAGGCAGGGAGAGCTCCCGCACCGAGAAGCCCAGTGCTTTCAGCCCACCGAGCGCCGCGCGGAACGCCTCCGCCTGCTCCGCGGACAGGGTGGCGAGCGCCTCTGTCACGACGCCGATGGTGGTCTTCTTGGCTTCGACCGTCTGAAGAGACAGGTCGGGGGCCTCTTCGTGGGGCAGCGAGTAGTCCAAGCCGTCCTGCCCGGCGATGACTTCCAGCGTCGCGCGGATGCTCTC
>ENA-UOUL01003898-UOUL01003898.1-bioreactor-metagenome-genome-assembly--contig:-NODE-3898-length-14544-cov-7.632958_pt1 | contig 14544 bp, 14 predicted proteins | sample MGYA00249838_ERZ747220 | MGnify/ENA primary metagenome ERZ747220 (study PRJEB28778, sample SAMN05720191) | bioreactor metagenome | isolation source: Anaerobic biogas reactor | place: USA:Washington...
AGAGAACCGCCTTTTTCTTCTGGCCTGGCTCAGATAAAAAAGATACCACTTTTTCCTGTGCGGACGTGAGAATATTAGACAGGGAAGCCGTTTTTAAGCATCTAAAGGAGTTGATCCGTTCATGGAGCTGAAAAAACTGGGCGTTATCGGGGTAGGCCATCTCGGACAGCACCATGCCAGGGTGTACACGGAACTCCTTGGATCGCAGCTGGTCGGGGTGGTGGATCAGAACGAAAACCGGGCAGCGGCAATAGGCGATAACCTGGGAGTCCCCTGGTATACGGATATCGATGAATTCATTGCGAAAGCGAGGCCCGACGCCGTCAGCGTCGTCGTGCCAACAAGCCTTCATTTCGAGATAGCGGAGAAAGCTCTCAGCAACGGCATTCATGTGCTGATTGAAAAACCTGTTACCACAACTGTCAGCGAAGCGGAGAGCCTGCTCCGCATGGCAGCGGATTCAGACCTGGTATTGCAGGTGGGGCACATCGAACGTTTCAACAGTGCTGTTCAATACATATCAAAAATAATACACGAACCGCTGTTCCTTCAGTCCAGAAGGCTCGGGCCTTTCTCCCCCAGAATCAGTGATGTGGGGGTTGTGCTTGATTTGATGATCCACGACATCGATATCATCCTTTCACTTGTCCGTTCAGAAATCACCGACATATCGGCAACCGGTCGGTGCATCCGGACCGATCACGAGGATATAGCCTCTGCCCAGATCTCTTTTGATAACGGTTCAATGGCGCACATACTTGTCAGCCGGGTTTCGGAACGCAGGCTCAGGCAGCTGGAAATTATGGAGCCGGAGCGTTACGTCACCATCGATTACGAGACACAGGATGTGTCCATCAACAGGTGTGTGCGGCAAAACAACAGCAGCCTGGTGGAAGTGATAGAGCATCCGGTTTTCCCCAAGAGTGAACCTCTCAAGCTGGAGCTTCAGCATTTTGTGACATGCGTCAGGGAAGGGAAGCAGCCACTCGTAGGAATAACAGACGGCAAACGAGCACTGGAGGTTGCAGTGTCGGTGCTGAAGCAGATCCATCTGGATGAAGGTTTGAACGGGCTGCAGGCTTCCGGTGAATGGTGATCCTTTAGAACGGTCGGCGAACATACAAAACAGGGTGCCCTGGATGAATCATTCAGGGTACTTTTTTTGCAGAGATTTTCTCATTTTTTTCTTTTTCATTGAAGGTAAAAACTCATTTTTAAAGTAGCGTTATGTTTTTTTATGAGTTATCCTATTCTCCATCTATATCCCCTGTATGAAAGTTGAGTGAAAAATGCCTATAGTAAACGTACAAGCGCTTATTGCACTGGGGATGTTTCTTGCTTCGCTTTTTATCGCCAGGATAGTCGTTCGTATAAGAAACGGTTCGCTTCCCGGAGGAGCAATATGGGTACTTTACCTGCGGATGCTTCTCGGTTTTCTTCTTGCCGGAGCTGTAATTCTCGCTTTTTATTCGTTCGCAGGCATTGACGTGATATCAAAGCATTTATGACTGTTATCAGGTATCGGGCCGCGGCAGAGGAAACATCTGCAGGTTGCCGAAATGCAGAAAGACTTCCACTCGTTCTTCATCTGCGGTGTATTTAGCATCGGGTTGATTCAGAAAACCTTTCGCTTTTCAGGAGTTATCCGCATCTTTCATTTGCCAGAAAAGAACAAATCAGGCTATAGTATGTTGATAAAAGATTTATTTGAAAAGCATGCACGAAAATTAACGAGTTAAAGACAAGTCATTTTCCTGAGGAGGGGATGCACGCATGAACGCGGAGTACAAGGATGCCAGGGAAAAATTTGAAGCAGGCGTTGCGAAATCACTTCAGAAACACAAAGAAAGGAAGGAATCCTTTACAACAGGAGGAGGCCTTCCGCTCGAACGATTTTACGGGCCTGACGATATCGAATCTATTGATTACATGAAGGATATCGGTTTTCCAGGCAAATACCCTTTTACGAGGGGAGTCCAGCCGACAATGTACCGGGGCAGGTTCTGGACCATGCGCCAGTACGCGGGATTTGCCAGTGCTGAGGAATCGAATGAACGGTACAGGTATCTCCTTTCACAGGGGACGACAGGTCTTTCCGTAGCTTTCGACCTTCCCACGCAGATCGGCTATGATTCAGATGACCCCATGGCACAGGGAGAATGCGGAAAAGTCGGAGTTGCAATAGACAGTCTCAAGGACATGGAAATCCTTTTCAACCAGATCCCACTTGACAAAGTTTCAACTTCAATGACGATCAATGCTCCGGCAAGCGTCCTGCTTGCCATGTACATCTGCGTAGGAGAAAAGCAGGGTGTCCCCATGGACGCTCTTTCCGGGACGATCCAGAACGATATTCTCAAGGAGTACATCGCCCGGGGCACATATATTTTCCCCCCGAAACCCTCAATGCGCCTTATTACAGATATATTTGAGTTCTGCAGTGCCAATGTTCCGAAGTGGAACACCATCTCCATCTCCGGCTATCATATCAGGGAGGCGGGAAGCACTGCAGCACAGGAAGTTGCGTTCACTCTGGCGGACGGGATCGCCTACGTGGAAGCGGCAAGCAAAAAGGGACTTGATCCGAACGTATTCGGCGAACGCCTTTCATTCTTCTTCAACGCGCATAACGATTTCCTTGAAGAAGTCGCCAAGTTCCGCGCAGCCCGGCGTATGTGGGCCCGCATCATGAAAGACCGTTTCGGCGTGACAAACCCGAAGGCGCAGATGCTCCGCTTCCATACTCAGACCGGGGGCAGCACGCTCACGGCGCAGCAGCCGGAAAACAATATCGTCCGCGTTACCATCCAGGCTCTTTCATCAGTTCTCGGCGGAACCCAGTCCCTTCATACCAACAGCATGGACGAAGCGCTCGCCCTTCCCAGCGAAAAGAGCGTCGGGATTGCGCTGAAGACTCAGCAGATCATCGCCCACGAATCAGGAGTGACGAATACTGTCGACCCGCTTGCGGGCGGATATGTCATTGAGAGCCTCACGAACGGGATCGAAAAGAAGGCCTTCGAGTACATCGGGCAGATCGACGACATGGGAGGCATGCTCACAGCCATTGAAAAAGGGTATGTACAAAAGCACATCCAGGACGCCGCTTACGAGTATCAGCGCTCAGTGGAAACGAAGGAAGCGATCGTGGTCGGCGTCAACAAGTTCCAGGTAAAGGAAGACAGGGGCAGCATGAAACTCCTCACCGTGGACGCTTCGGTGGGTGAACGGCAGATCGCAAAACTCCGCCAGCTCAAGGAGAACCGGGACAACATCGCCGTTTCGAATGCGCTGGAAGAGATAAGAAAAGCAGCGTCCGGAGAATCGCAGAACCTTATGCCCTATATCATCAACGCAGTGAAATGCTATTCCACCGAGGGAGAAATCTGCGGCGTCCTTCGTGAAGTTTTCGGTGAATACACTGAAAACATCGTGTTATAACAGATCTATTACTCGATAGTATCAATACACTGGAGGGATTTTTCGTGGACGAAAGAAAAATCAGGGTCGTTGTTGCAAAACCGGGGCTTGACGGCCATGACAGGGGAGCGAAAGTTGTAGCGAGAGCTCTTCGGGATGCGGGCATGGAAGTGGTGTATACTGGCCTTCGCCAGACCCCTGAACAGATAGTTGAAACTGTCCTTCAGGAGGATGCTGATGCGGTAGGCATAAGCATCCTGTCCGGAGCACACACGTTTTATTTCACAAAAATCATCTCGCTGCTGAAAGAGAAGGATGCGGGAGATGTTATCGTTTTCGGAGGCGGAGTCATTCCTGAAAATGATATCCCTGGTCTTATCGATGCAGGAGCAGGAGCCGTGTTCGGCCCAGGAACATCTACCTCGGTGTGTGTTGAGTGGCTCGAAAAAGCTGTGGCTGAAAAAAGGGAAAAAGAGCAGTAAAAGCTGTGGATATTTTAATCAACAAGGCTCTTGCGGGTGATACACGCGCTATTGCCCGCATCATAAGCCTGATCGAAAACGAGGATCCAATTGCTGACGCAGTAATGCGGAGGATTTATCCCCTCACGGGGAGAGCTATGGTAATCGGTATCACTGGAAGTCCCGGCGCAGGCAAGAGCACCCTTACCGACAAGCTCATTGAATCGTTCCGCAAGCGCGGAAAAACCGTGGGTATTATCGCCGTGGACCCCTCAAGCCCCTTCTCGGGAGGAGCCATACTCGCAGACCGTATACGGATGCAGCGGCATACGGGAGATGACGGGGTTTATATCAGAAGCATGGGAACACGGGGATCCCTCGGAGGACTCAGCAGAGGAACAAGAGAAACCGTTCTTTTGCTTGATGCCTGCGGAAAAGACGTTATAATCATCGAGACCGTGGGAGTCGGCCAGTCAGAGGTCGATGTCATCAAAATAGCAAACACGGTGTGCGTGGTTCTTGTCCCCGGCATGGGAGACGATATACAGATAATGAAAGCCGGCATTATGGAAATAGCCGATGTGTTCGCCATCAACAAGGCGGACAAGCCCGGCGTCGACCGGGTTGCGGCGGAAGTCAGGCTGATGCTTGAACTTGTGAAGGACAAACCTTGGACCCCTCCAGTACATCTGACGGTTGCCGAAAACGGTTCAGGGGTCGGCGAGTTTGTTGAAAGCGTCATCAAGCACCATAACTTCATCAAAAACAGCCCCGAAGGGGCGAAATTTGAGCATAGACGGCTTTCCTCGGAGGTAGCTGATATTCTCCTCAAAGTCCTGGCCCGGAAAACTGACAAGGCATGGCGCTCTTACAGGAACGATGATGTAATGGAGGCGCTCGTGTCAAGAAAAACAAATCCCTATTCAGTTGCCGGAGAGATTTTGAAGAAGATATTCAGTGACGGCGAGGAAGGCAAATAGTAGAAAAGGAGGCAAATACAGCACATGGCATACCGCAGCATAGACGAGCTCTGTGAGGAGCTTCACCAGAAGCGGGAGGAAGCGCAGTCGGGAGGCGGCGCGAAGGCGGTCGAGAAGCAGAAGGCGAAGGGTAAGTGGACGGCCCGTGAGCGTATAGAGAAGCTTTTGGACGCGGGGACCTTTGTGGAGCTGGACGAATTTGTCCGTCACCGGTGCACCAACTTCGGACTCGAGAAGACGAAGTACTACACCGACGGAGTGGTCACCGGCTGGGGTCTTGTTGAGGGCCGTAAGGTCTACGTCTACAGCCAGGACTTCACCGTTCTCGGGGGATCTCTCGGCGAGATGCACGCCGCCAAGATCTGCAAGGTCATGGACCTCGCCCTGTCCACCGGATGTCCCGTAGTGGGCATCAACGACAGCGGCGGAGCGCGGATCCAGGAGGCCGTCGACTCCCTCAACGGATACGGCGCCATCTTCTACCGCAACACCATCAGCAGCGGAGTCGTTCCCCAGCTCTCCGTCATCACCGGTCCCACCGCCGGGGGGGCCGTGTACAGTCCCGCGCTCACCGACTACATCTTCATGGTAGAGGGCACGGGCATCATGCACATCACCGGTCCGGCGGTCATCAAGGCCGTCACCGGGGAAGAGGTCAGCAGCGAGGAGCTCGGCGGGTCCATGACCCACAACACCAAAAGCGGCAACGCCCACTTCACCGCGAAGACCGAGGACGAATGCTTCGCCCAGGTCCGCAGGCTCCTCGGGTACCTTCCCCTCAACAACCTTGAGGGAGCGCCCGTGAAGGAGAGCGGCGACGACCCCCTCCGCGAGGACCTGCAGCTCCGTACCATCGTCCCCACCAACCCCAACAAGGGATACGACATGCGTGACGTCCTCCGGCGCGTCCTTGACGACGGAGACTTCTTCGAAGTCCAGGAGCTCTGGGCCAGGAACATCCTCACCGGGTACGGCCGGGTGGGAGGCCGCGTTGTGGGCATCATAGCCAACCAGGCCAACTACCTTGCCGGCTGTCTTGACATCAACGCCTCCGACAAGGCCAGCCGCTTCATCCGCCACTGTGACGCCTTCAACATCCCCATCGTCACCTTTGTCGACGTTCCCGGATACCTCCCCGGCACCGAGCAGGAATTCGGGGGCATCATCCGCCACGGCGCCAAGATGCTCTACGCCTACAGCGAAGCCACCGTTCCCCTCGTCACCGTGGTCGTCCGCAAGGCCTACGGAGGGGCGTACCTCGGCATGTGCAGCAAGGCCCTCGGAGCCGACGTCGTCCTCGCGTGGCCCCAGGCCGAGATCGCCGTCATGGGAGCCGAAGGAGCCGCCAACATCGTCTTCCGCCGTGAGATCGAGGCCTCCGAGGACGGCACCGCCACCCGGAGCAGGAAGATCGAGGAATACCGCGAAGCCTTCGCCACCCCCTACGTCGCCGCCGAGCGGGGCCTCGTGGACCGTGTCATACTCCCCGAGGCCACCCGAGGGGAGATCTGGAAGGCCCTTGTGGGCAACGAGACCAAGCGCAGCCTCCGCCCGAAGCGGAAGCACAGCGTCATGCCCCACTGAGGAAAGGCACATCCTGTTGAGCACACGCAAGAACACGAGGAAAGGAGGAATCACCCGTACATGGAACAGACACTGCACAGCCAGATAGAAGGAGTGGGCGGAGCGCTCACCATGTCGCTCATCGCCTTCACCGTCGTCTTTTTGGTCCTCGGAGGCCTCAGCGGCATCATCTACGCCATCAAGTACATGGCCGCCGGCCTTGACCGCAAAAAGGGAGGCGGTACCCCCGCCCCGGCAGCCCCGTCGATGTCCGCGCCCGCAGCAGCCCCTGCGGCCCCGTCGCCGTCACCTGCAGCCGGAGCCGACCGGAACAGGCTCCTGGCCGTCCTCACCGCCGCGGTGGCCGCGACTGAGGGTCGTCCCGTGCGCATCGCCTCGGTCCGCCCCCTCGCCGCCGCCGCGCCGACCGGAGGGCACGAATGGAGGCGCATGGGCATCCTTGAGGGCCTCGGCGGCCTCAGCCGCGACTGAGGTCCCGGGGCACTGCGAAGCACCACCCAAACACACACAACGAGGAGGAATAACCGCACCATGAGCAGACAATACAGGATCACAGTAGACGGAACATCCTACCAGGTAGAAGTGGAAGAACTCGGAGCGGGCGCCGCGCCGGCCCCTGCAGCTCCGGCTGCGCCTGCGCCCGTATCCGCGCCCGCCCCTGCACCGGTCCCGGCACCTGCGGCAGCCCCGGCTCCTGCATCCGGCGGAGCCGGATCCCCCGTCACCGCCCCCATGCCCGGCAAGGTCCTCCGGGTCGTCGTCTCCGTGGGAGCGCCGGTCAAGAACGGGGACATGGTCCTCGTCCTCGAGGCCATGAAGATGGAGAACGAGATCTTCGCCCCCGCCGACGGAGTGGTGAAGGAGATCCGCGCCCGTGACGGCGACACGGTGAACACCGGCGACGTCATGATGGTCATCGGCTGAGACAGGGAACGGAAGCGGGCGGGGGAGCCCCCCGCCCCACAAAGGAGGGAAACCGGGACCAATGGACGTATATCTGCAGGCAATAGGGAAGATCCTCACATCCTCCGGATTTGCGGGTCTCACAATGGGACACATGCTCATGCTCCTGGTGGCGCTGGTCATGCTCTACCTCGCCATAGGGAAGGGTTTCGAGCCGCTGCTGCTCGTGCCCATAGGATTCGGATGCCTTCTCGTCAACCTTCCCCTGTCGGGGATCATGGATGACGGCGGCTTTCTCCGGTACATCTTCTACGGGACGGAGCACGAGATCTACCCCGTCATCATCTTCATGGGGATCGGAGCCATGACCGACTTCGCGCCGCTGCTGGCCAACCCCGTCACCTTTCTTCTCGGAGCGGCGGCCCAGTTCGGAGTCTTCATCGCCCTCTTCGGGGCCATGCTCATGGGATTCTCGGTGAAGGAGGCGGCGTCCATAGCCATCATCGGGGGAGCGGACGGCCCCACGAGCATCTACCTCACCATGAAGATGGCGCCCCAGATCCTCGGGGCCGTGGCGGTGGCGGCGTACAGCTACATGTCCCTCGTGCCGCTCATCCAGCCGCCGGTGATCAAAATGTTCACCACGAAGGCCGACCGTGCCATCAGGATGGACACGCTCCGTCCCGTGTCGAAGCTCGAGAGGATCCTCTTCCCCATAGTGACCACGACTGCTGCGGGGCTCATCCTGCCCATGTCGGTGCCGCTCATAGGGATCCTCATGTTCGGGAACCTGCTCCGTGAGTGCGGAGTCACGGACCGTCTGAACCTCGCGGCGCAGAACGAGATCCTCAACACCACCACCATCTTCCTCGGGCTGTCCGTGGGAGCCACCATGAACGCGGAGCACTTCCTCACGGCGGCCACGCTGAAGATCATCCTGCTGGGGCTGGTGGCGTTCATATTCAGCACGGCGGGGGGAGTGCTGTTCGGGCAGCTGCTGAAGAAGCTGAGCGGAGGGAAGATCAACCCCATGATCGGAGCGGCGGGAGTCTCCGCCGTACCCATGGCGGCGCGGGTAGTACAGCGGGTATGCCAGAAGGAGAACCCGGGAAACTTCCTGCTCATGCACGCCATGGGACCCAACGTTGCGGGAGTCATAGGCACCGCAGTGGCGGCAGGAGTCATGCTCACCCTCCTCAGCTGAGATACTGGTAAGAAAGACAGGAAACGGGCCCGTAATAACGGGCCCGTTTTTTTAAATAAAAAAACAGCGAATCTCTCCATAGTATTGGAAAAACCGCAAATATAGAACCAAATTGAACGGGAAAATTATAAAACCGGTTGTTTTAAGCTCCTGCCATTTCCAGGAGGGCCTTCTTCGTCCGTTCTTCCGCATTGAGCAGATGGCGGGAAACCGCCATTTCGACCTTATCGGGATCATGCTGCCTCAGCGCGGCGATTATTTCACTGTGTTCTTTAGAAACCTGTTCAATGACTTCTTCGCGGAAGGGCCCGTTTTCGGCGAAATATCGTATCCTTTTGGCATGAACACTCAGGTTTGCCAGGGATTCAAGAATGAGCGGGTTTTCAGTATGCCCTGCAAGAAGTCCGTGAAGCGCAGTGTCGGATTCCTGGTATGCCTCGAAATCATCGGGGTGCTTGATAACTTTTTCGAGCTTCACTTCAACAACACCGATCTCATCATCGGTGCATCCGACCGCAGCATCCCTGGAAACTTTTGATTCCAGAAGCCTGCGAAACTCCCAGATATACCTCGAACGCTTTTCACTTACCTGTGTGACAACCGCTCCCTTGTTTCTTTCAATATCCACCAGGCCGATCCCCTCGAGCCGCAGAAGCGCTTCCCGAACCGGAGTAGTGCTTACGCCGAATTCTCCGGCCAGTTTGTCTATCTGGAGAACTTCACCGGGCCGGTACGAGTTATTGATGATCATCTCCTTGATCGTTTCGAAGACCTGATCACCCAAAGAATGGAAAATATGATTCGCCAAAGGCTCCAACTCCTCTCACGGAATACCACAACTTTGTATTTTACCATTTCGAAAAGAATTTTCCATAACCTGATTGATTTAAATAGAGAGACATGACATTGCCTTCCAGTCTTCCAGCGTTATAATTGACATAAAACAAACTACATGATAGATTTTTCCAGGGTTACATGGAAAACCCCTAGATATGGTATCCGGATATGGAGTATCTCAGAAAAATCAGGTACCGGGGAGGAAAAAACATATGATCGTTCAGTCAAGGAAAATGGAAAACATTCCCTTTTCCCCTATCAGGAAAATTTTCGCGGAAGTGGAAAAACTGAAGAAAGAAGGTCTGGATATTATAGGCCTTGGCATCGGAGAGCCGGATTTTGCCACCCCTTCACACATAACCGAGGCTATGGCCGCCGCTACCAGGGGGGGAGCGACGCACTACACGGCCAACAAGGGCATACTTGGTCTCCGTGAGGCAGTTTGCAGAAAGCTAAAGGTAGACGACGGTCTTGAGTACGATCCGGAAGAGATCATCTGCACCGTCGGGGTTTCAGAAGGAGTGTTCGTTTCCCTCAGCAGCTTTCTTGACCCCGGTGATGAAGTTCTCGTGCCGGATCCTTCATGGGTGAGCTACTCCCATATCCCCGTGATGAACGGTGCTGTTCCCAAAGGGTATCCTCTCAGGGAGGAGAATGATTTCCAGATCGATGTTGCCGACCTTGAGCGTCTTTTGACTCCGAAAACAAAAATTCTTGTTATCCTGGATCCTTCCAATCCAGTGGGATCTGTTCAGGAAAAGGACACCCTTGAAAAGGTAGCGGAGTTTGCCGTTCGCAATGACCTCCTGGTGATTTCCGATGAAATCTACGAAAAAATAATATATGACGGAAAAAAACATATCAGCATTGCCTCCTTCCCGGGAATGAGGGAGCGCACGATCGTTCTTAACGGTTTTGCGAAGGCATACGCCATGACAGGGTGGCGCATAGGCTACATTGCCGCTCCTGCTGAGCTTGTGGCTGTAATGAACAGGATGCACATGTACATCGTCACCCATACAGGCGTTCAGGCGCAGTGGGGAGCCCTGGCAGCCCTTGAGGGCCCTCAGGATCCTGTAGTGGAGATGGTGGAGGAGTTCCGGAAGCGAAGGGATTTTGTCTGCCGCAGGATCGGTGAGATGAAAAAAGTATCATGCCGCGTGCCGGGCGGCGCATTCTATGTCTTCCTGAATATCAGGGAAACCGGTATGAATGCCGAGGATTTCACCCGGTTCCTGCTTCATGAGGCGCACGTGGCTGTTGTTCCCGGGACAGCATTTGGCGCTCATGGCGAAGGATATGTGCGTATATCTTACGCCGCATCTCTTGAGAACCTTGAAAAAGCCATGGATCGTATGGAGAACGCCCTCCGGTCTCTATAAAATCGTGAAGACCGGCAGTCTGAAGATTCGCGGGGAAGGATTTTCATCTTCCCCGCGAATCTTTTTTTTGGTACAGTAAGAACAGAAAGAGCGTGGAAAAGAGGAGAAAAAAATAAAAAAGTGACGGAATACCGTTTTGGCAGTAAAGCCGGGACACCTCGTCTCCGCTGTTTTTATGGAGAGGCCCAATCGTTTCCTCGTCCGGTGCCGCATAAACGGTAATGTGGAAGAAGCTTTTCTCCCCAATCCGGGAAGGCTCCGTGAAATACTCCTTCCTGATACCGAGTTGTTTGTATCTGCTGACGACAGGAATCAAAAAAGAAAAACACGATATACAGTGATCGCAGCCCGGAGAAAGGGAAAACCTGTTCTTCTTCATACTCACATGTCCAACAGTGTCGTGGAGAATCTCATTCTGAACAGGAGGATCACCGGGCTGGAGGACTGGACGGTCGGGAAAAGGGAAGTGACCTTCGGACATTCGCGGTTTGACTTCCTTTTGAAAAATGGCGGTCGTCATCTGCTGCTCGAAGTGAAATCATGCACGCTTTTCGGTGACCGTATGGCGATGTTTCCCGATGCGCCTTCACTCCGCGGAAAGAAACACGTGGAAGAACTGTATCGTCTCTCCGGGCAGGGGTATGACGCCGCGGTCCTTTTTCTCGTACAGTCTTCTCATCCCGATTATTTCCTGCCGGATTTTCATACGGATCCCCTCTTTGCAGAGGCTCTTTATTCGTCACGGGATCGTCTCGCCGTCTTTCCGGTAACGGCCGAGTGGAATGAAAGTCTTGAACTGTCTTCCGGAAACAAAATCCTCCAGGTTCCCTGGCGCTGTTATGAAAACAGAAGAAGCGGGGAAGGGTGCTGTATCATAATGGGCAACGCAGCGGATGACCAGACCTGGGTTACCGTAGGACGCTCACTGAATATGAACGGATCACTGAAAAAAGTGGCCATGGAGATAAAGGGGAGATTCCCCTTTATTCCCGGCACAAAACCGGAGTATATTCCCATCAGGACGGACAGGCCGCTAGAGGATGAGATCACGAAAAATATCGGGCTCATGGCGGAAGAAGAAGTCTCCGTGGAGGGGCGTCGTTTTTTTCTCTTCAAAAAATCCCCGTGGCACATGGAGCGGTTTGTGGAAATGATCGTTTATTTCCGGTCGGATCGGATACTGGAGGAGTGAACACACGCCGGTGTTTTGCAGGCAGGATAACGGGAGGAACGACAGAAAATGAACAAAGAGACATCCTGGAAAATTATCGGTATGGTCCAGAAACTTCTTTCTTCCATGCCATATTCCATGTCCGTGAAGACAGGGGCTTTCCTGGGGACACTGCTGTGGGCAGGGAGCAAAAGAAAAGTGGACGAGGCCGAGCGCAGGTGTGTGAAGGCACTTCAGGTAGGAGTCACCGGGGCCAGAAAGATCGTCCGCGGATCCTACATGAACCTTGGCCGCTCTGCTGCGGAGTTTCTGTCAATGGGGAAAGTCAGGGACAGACTTCATGAGCTTGTGGAATTCCACGGCGAGGAACATCTGAAGAAGGCCCTTGAGAGGGGGAAGGGAGTTATTCTCCTTTCAGCCCATTTAGGAAACTGGGAGATCGGGGCGGCTGCAGTCGCGGCAAAAGGGTATCCCATGAACGCTATAGGGACTGGACAAAGAGATGAACGGATTACGAACCTCATTATAGAAAAAAGAGCGGATGAGCGAGTGACGACCGTGAGCAAAGGCTTTGATCTCAAGGCAGCCATCCGCTGTCTTCAACGGGGCGAAGCCCTTGCGATCCTCGTGGACCAGGATGTGCGGGATAAAGGTGTAGTGGTCCCTTTCCTTGGACTTCCGGCAAGCACTCCCTACGGTCCTGCGAAAATTGCACAGAAGCTGCACTGTTCCCTTATGCCTGCCTTTATGGTCCGCAGGGGAACTTCATACTTTCATGATTTTTACATTCTTCCCTCTCCCTGGGAAAAAGGATATCCTGATGAAAACGAAGATATGGAAGTTTCAATGACCCTGTGCAACAACGCTATCAGTGAGTTTATAAAAAAATACCCGGACCAGTGGATGTGGCTTTATCCGAGATGGGCGTCCACGGAGGTGCGGAAAAAATGATACTTGCGATTGACCCCGGAAGGGCAAAGTGCGGCTGGGCGCTGGGCGACAGCAGCGGAGAACTTTATGGTTCAGGAATGTTTCCAGCTTCTGAGGCGGCTGTTTTTCTGAAGGCAGCCCTTTCGGGCAAACTGGAAGCGATAATTCCCTTTGCACTTGAATCAAAGCGGGACTGCCCGCCGGTTTTCTTCATTGATGAAATGCTCGTCGGGAACGGTACGGCCAAAGAGCACATCCTGTCTGCTGCCAGGTCTCTGTCCATTGAACCGAAGACAATACCTGAACGCGGGACGACTCTGATGGGAAGAGAGCTGTACTGGAGAAAACATCCCCCGAAGGGACTGAGAAAACTCATTCCCCGCGGACTGCGGGTCCCTCCGAGGGACATCGACGATTTCGCTGCCTGGGCCATATTGCTGAAGTATCTTGAATACAGGAAGAATGAATGGAGAAAATAGGGCAGCGGGAAAAATAAAGATCCTGGTTGAACTTCAGGAGGAGGCATGCCGCATATCCGGCATGCCTCTTTGCATTATCATCTGACAGTACGTTATGCCGTCCTCTTTCACGACCACTTCGAGAGGTCGAGGTCGCCTTCGCTTTTCGAGACTATGGCGGAGCCGGCAATGTCTCCGGTGATATTGACGCAGGTCCGACCCATGTCGAGCAGGGCGTCGATGCCGAGGATCATGGCGTATGCAGCTGCAACTGCTGAGCCTTCCGTCACCTTCAGTCCCACGGATTCAAGGACCATGAGAAGCATTATGGCGCCGGCACCGGGAACTCCGGCCGTCCCTATGCTGGCAAGTGTGGCGGTCAGTATGACCAGTATCTGCTGGTTGAAGGAAAGCGGGAGACCGATGGCGTTGCCGATAAACATGGCGCATACGCCAAGATAGATCGCTGTACCGTCCATGTTGATGGTCGCCCCGAGCGGCAGGGTGAAGGAGCTTACCGTACGGGGAACGCCGAGATTTTCCTCAGCACATCGCAGCGTCACGGGGAGCGTGCCGCTGGAAGAACGGGTCACGAAGGCTGTCACCATAGCTTCATTGGCTCCCTTGAGGAAACGGATGAGCCCGAGTTTGAACATGGACAAAAATCCGCCGTAGACCAGCCCGACCTGCAGCAGAAGCCCGAGATAGACGGCCAGAGTCACTGTGAGCAGAGGCCCTATGGCTCTCGGACCCTGCTGGGCAAAGACCTGGGCTATGAGAACGAAAACACCGATGGGAGCATACTGCATGATCCCTTTTACCATTTTGTACATGGTCTCGGCAGCAGCGTTCACCGCATCGAGAAGTATCCCGCCTATCCTTGCGAGATCATGGTTTGACGACGTCTTGACATATGAGAGGGATATTCCGAATACTACCGCGAAGAAGATTATAGGCAGCACGTCGCCCTTGGTAAGCGATTCAATGGGGTTTGTGGGAATGATGTTCAGGAGGATTTGAGCTACGGAGGGGGCTTCTGCCACTCTCCCCTTCACTGCTGCATCTCCAATGACGTTGAATCCTGCCCCGGGATCGATAAGATTCGCGAATGCGAGCCCGATAGCTACTGCGAGTGCGCTCGTGAAGAGATAATACACCATGACCTTCACGCCGACCCGGCCGAGCCGAGACGGTTCGATACTTGCCGCACCTGC
>ENA-UOUL01003900-UOUL01003900.1-bioreactor-metagenome-genome-assembly--contig:-NODE-3900-length-14532-cov-5.124109_pt1 | contig 14532 bp, 21 predicted proteins | sample MGYA00249838_ERZ747220 | MGnify/ENA primary metagenome ERZ747220 (study PRJEB28778, sample SAMN05720191) | bioreactor metagenome | isolation source: Anaerobic biogas reactor | place: USA:Washington...
AAATTATCCAAAGCAATTAGTGAAATGTCGTCCTGATTTGGTGGCAAAATATAATACTGGTTGGATGTTTGCCCAATTTCCACAATACACGGCTGATCATTATCCTGAGTGGATAATGGAACATAAACCTGAATGGATGGCTGAGTATAGACCGGAATATATGTGGTTATGCAATAAACATGGTATGTTGAAACATAATCCAACATATGTTGCTTATAAATATCCGGAACAACTACTGGATTTACAGCAGAATCTATTGATAACCGCCAGGCCTGGTTGGGGGGAGAGATATATTGAAATGATGGATAAAATGCCGGAAGAGCTTGCACAAAAGTTCGAGTGTTAGTTGTAGGAGAAAACGATGTGGAAATTTTTTAATAGAATATTTAATATTAAAATTAATCCTACTAATCTTAATAAAGCTGCTATCCATGCTTAAGATCATATATCTACCGATTGATGAAATTATTCCCTACGAAAACAATCCACGCATCAATGACAACGCTGATCATCGCTGAAAACTTCTTCTAACCAAGGGCGGGCGTCTGGGTGTTTTCCACTTGGAACGCTCAGCGTCCGCCCGCTCTTTTGAGGTAATCTCCATGGACAGACTACTCATAGAACTACCGTGGCCGCCGAGCGTGAATCATTATTACCGCCGGGTTGGCCATCGCACACTGATCAGCCGCGAAGGCCTGAAATATCGCACTGAGATCTGCGTAATCCTCCGCGATCTGCGTTTTCGACCGCTTGATGGCGAACTGACGATGACAGTGGACGCATACCCGCCGGACAAGCGCAGACGCGATCTCGACAACATCCAGAAAAGTTTGTGGGACGCGCTACAGCATGGCGGCGCGTACCGCGACGACTCGCAAATCAAAGACTTTGAGTGTCACATGCGCGAGCCAGATAGGCCCAACGGTAAGGTGATAGTGAGGTTGCGGAAAAGATGATTCGCCTGCGACCTTATCAACAAGAAGCTGTTGACGCTGTTTATCGGCATCTGCGCCAGCGAGACGATCCTGGACGCACTGCAAAAGGCAGTCAATGCCAGAGCGAACCTCACCAGAGCGAACCTCAGGGGCAACCTGTCTCAATAGACAGAACGAAAACCATGTACAGTGCTGAAGAACAGGCCTACAGGCCAGGAGAGAAAATCATGTTGATTACGAGAACCGGCGAGCGAGAGTTTACTGTGGTCAGCGGTCGCAACACATACCACGTTACCCACACGGGTGGCCGTACCCGTTGCGATTGTCCAGCACGCGGAATGTGCAAACACCTGCGCACTACCCTCTCCTGCAACGGATTGACGATTGGCGGCAGTGTTACGGTGGAGGCCAGTACGGATCGGTCGCTCGATGACGGCCTGCTAGACGGCGAGCAGTTTGATTTCGAGGCCGGTCGGGATGTTCGGTCGGAACTCGACTATATCCGTAGCGGGCGCGAGAAGCGCAATTACGGCTGCTGATTCGGTCGGGCCGTTAAATTTGATGCTCGACTAACAGCCCGCGCCTACCGGCCCTTCGGGGCCGAGTGGCCCGCGCTGTTCGCGGAACAGCCCACCGGCCGGGCTGGCAGAAAGCGGCGAATCAGCGACTGTGCCTACCGGTCCCGGTGCGGAGTTTTGATTGAGCGTTTCACCACACCAAACCTTTATTATAGCGAGGACGAAGAAATGGAAGTTGTGCAAATTACAGCGGCAGATATAGAAAACGGCCGCATAAAGGATGAATCGAAAGTCGCGGACTGCAAGGGCCACATCGAGATTGAAGCCAGTCTTGGAATTGTGTTCGCTTCTCAATTTCGGGCAGCTGGCCACATCTGGGCAGGCTCCGGCAGTGGCATCAAGGCCGGCTATAGCATCAGGGCCGGCGAAGGCATCAAGGCCGGCTATGGCATCAAGGCCGGCGAAGGCATCAAGGCCGGCTATGGCATCAAGGCCGGCAGTGGCATCGAGGCCGGCTATGGCATCAAGGCCGGCAAAGACATCAAGGCCGGCAAAGACATTCATGCCGGCAAAGACATTTATGCCGGCTGTGGCATCGAGGCCGGCTATAGCATCAGGGCCGGCGAAGGTATTCATGCCGGCTATGGCATTGAGGCCGACTATAGCATCGAGGCCGGCGAAGGCATCAAGGCCGGCTGTGGCATCGAGGCCGGCTATAGCATCAGGGCCGGCGAAGGTATTCATGCCGGCTATGGCATCAAGGCCGGCGAAGACATCGAGGCCGGCGAAGACATTCATGCCGCGTTTCGCATCTTCGCTGGCTTGGCGACGTCGTTGAAATCACCAACCAAAGAACAATGCCGGATTAGATGTAAACGGCTCGCTAAAGGCGAGGTCTGCTACGGAGAACTCGTTGAAACCTCTAAATTAAAGGAGGTGGCGCAGTGAATATAGGACAAACAATTCACCCGATCGTCGGCGCGGCGATTGGCGACGAGGAGACAACGCGGAAGCGAGTTGGAATATGATCGTGAGTTGGAGGCGAAATAGTCACAGCCCACCGGCCGGGCGTCCAGGCAGGAGAACCAGACCTTTCGGGAATAGGAGAAATGAAATGAGCGAACTAGCTTACGCAATGCGAATTATCAAGAAGATGCCAACCGCGATTCAACGCTTTCCGACGGGTGCTTATGGATTCGTCGGCGCGATTCCGATTGAACTAACCGAAGAGAGCCGACACGGCACACCGCAGTTTCCACCTAGCCGCCAATCCGTGGTGTTTGCGACCGAACAAGAGGCAATAGATGCTCTGTTGAATATCGGGGTAACTCGCTTTCAACTAAGTGACTGTTCGTGGAATACGCGAAGCATGACGGAACAAATCACCACCACGCCGGGCAACCCGTGAGGGGTTACGGGCCACGGGCCGGCAGGCAGGCCGCACCTATGCCTGCCCGGCCCGCCCGGCTTTTCAGGAGAACACCATGCAGGACGACCAATACATCCGCATCGACGACGCGATCAAGCGGATCGAGGACCGCCGGACAGCGGACTACAACGAACTTAAACGCGAGATAAAATATCTCCAGGCCGACCTCAGGCGCGTCGTTGACGACCTGCGGTCAATGAAAGGAACGCAGTGAAGAAATCAAAAGAGGAAATCCGCGAGGGCAAACGGATCCACGCCCGCAACATTCACGACATGGAGCAACTGCTGGCCGGACTCCAGGACGGTAGCCCGACGGCCCACATGCTGGCGAGAAGCATTATATACAACATGCTTCTGCGCAACGACATCAGGGCGATGGAGCAGATCATCCGCGGAGTCCTGATGGTCTGGGAGGAGGATCAACCGCAATGGGACAAGATGTAATGCCGCCAGAAAAGAAAGTGCCTTACCGCCAGAAGAGAAAAATAACGGATGATGAGTGGCAACGCATCCGCATCCCAACCCGGCGGGAAGAGTTGGAGACGAAAATCAAGGCTATCGAACGCCAAATCGCCCACATCGACCGCCGGGTCCAGAAAATCCGCTCGCCCGTTTTTGCCGCCTACATTCGATGTTCCCACGAGGACTCGAAGGAGTCGGGCTTGGGGGAAGCTGCGCAGTTAACGCTCTGCCGGCGCTGGGCAGAGTTTGTCCGGCACGAACACCCTGAATTGCCGAAGGATGTCAAGATATACCAAGAACAAGATGCGGTTTCGGCGTATAAAAAAGATTTGCGGCATCGACCGGCGGGGCGGCGGCTGTACCTCGACCTCCGCAACGGCGATCATGTGGTGTTTGCCTATTTGGATCGGGCGTTCCGCTCCACGACGGATTGCCTCCACACGCTCCGGCGATTCAAACGTCGGGGCGTGACGGTTCATTTCGCCAATCTTCGGATCGACATGAACACGCCGACCGGGGAACTGGTCATCACCATCATGGCGGCCTGCGCACAGATGGACTCGGCGATCAAGTCAGAACGCATCAAAGCGGCGTTGCGTGAACTTCGTCGCCTCGGCCGGGCGTCCAACAAGTCTCCCCCGATGGGATACCGACACACGGGTCGGCCCGGCGATGGGAACCGGATGGTTGTGCCGGACCTGGAACAGCGGGCCATCATGGGCGAGATTGTGCGGGTGCGGGACACCTATGGGTGGACCTGGGAGAATGTTGCCCACTATATCGAAAAGTGGCGTTCCATCCGGGAAAAACGCCGCGTGCTGCATCTGGGCGAAAAGGGGTATTGGGGGGGGGAGCGTTGCAGCCGGGCCTACAAAAAGGAACTTGCCATCCGGGAAGGGGCAAAGAAGGCGGCGGACAAAAAGGACTTTTGAGGTAATCTCCATGGACAGACTACTCATAGAACTACCGTGGCCGCCGAGCGTGAATCATTATTACCGCCAGATTGGCCACCGCACACTGATCAGCCGTGAGGGCAGGGACAGTTAGCGAATAATCTACTACAATCTACTTGACACTACCAAAATCTTTTAGTATAATTGGAGGTGAAGGATGAAACGAGCGATGGTTACACGAGTAACCAAGACTGACTTTGAACTCGATGACGGGCGGATTTACCAGCACCCGTTTGAACTCGATGAAGTTCCCACCAATGAGGAATTTCAGCGCATCTACGACTATTGGCGAAAACTTTTCGAAAAGGAACTGGATGACGAGCAAGAGATTGATCGGGATAGCGAAGGCCGCTGAACTTCTTGGCGTTGGAATTTCTACGCTCCGAGCATGGGATGATTCTGGCGCGTTGAAAGCAGAGCGCACAAAAGGCGGACATCGGAGATACCGCATTGAAGATATTGAGCAACTTCAAGGTATCGTTTCAGAAGATGCTCCACCAAATGATTGTGTCGCAATCTACGTGCGGGTGTCGTCTCATGACCAGAAACAGAAAGGTGATTTGGAACGTCAGAAATTGCGCCTGCTTGAATACTGCGCCAACAAGCAATACCGCGTTGGTTATGTATTTGAGGAAACGTTATCTGGTATGAACGACAATCGCCCCAAACTTCATCGGCTATTTGACCTGGCAATTGAGCACAAGATCAACCGCTTGGTCATAGAACATAAAGACCGCCTTGCCCGATTCAATTTTGGAATCTTCGTCAAGTTGTTTGAGAGTCACGGCGTCATTGTTGAGTGGTGTGAGGAAGTTCTACCCAAGTCATACGAAGCGGAACTGGTTGAAGACATGCTGTCTTTGCTCTCGTCATTTTCGGCAAAAATCTATGGTAAGCGTTCAGCCGAGCGCAGGAAGCAGAAAGCTGATGGAAATTCTTAGAGCGTACCGAGCCGAACTCGATCCAAACAACACTCAACGAACTACGCTGTTGAAACACGCTGGCGCTGCTCGCTTTGCTTGGAACTGGGGACTTGCAAGACGAAAGCAGGAATATGAGGAAACCGGTAAGTCCAGCAATGCTATAGAGCAACACCGGCAGTTGAACGCATTGAAAAAGACAGATTTCCCCTGGCTTTACGAAGTTTCAAAAGCTGCTCCACAAGAAGCCCTGCGCGATTTGGACAGGGCGTATCAAAACTTCTTCCGCCGCGTGAAAAATGGTGGTGAGGCTCCTGGTTTCCCTAAGTTCAAATCCCGCAAAAACGGCATTGGCAGTTTCAGATTGACAGGTGCAATCCACGTCACGGAAACACACATCAAGCTGCCTCGGATTGGTTGGTTAAGATTGAAGGAGCGCGGCTACATTCCAACTGATGGTATCCACATCTTGTCTGTTACTGTTTCAGAAGCGGCGGGAGGGTGGTTCGTTAGTGTTCAATGCAAACAAGAGATTGAGACCACTCAGGCGATCGGTGAACCTGTAGGTGTTGATTTAGGTATCAAAGACTTGGCTGTGATCAGTGATGGAACAAGATTCGAGAACCCGAAACCACTAAAGAAGGCACAAGGAAAATTAAGGCGACTTCAGCGCGAGCTATCACGCCGAAAGAAAGGCGGAAAGAACCGAGAAAAAACACGGAAGAAAATTGCTAAAGCGTATCAAAGAATAGCCAACATCCGGCGCGACACACTACACAAGGCGACTTCGGCTATTGTGGCGAAAACCAAGCCAGATAGCGAACGCCCCAGTGTAGTTGTTCTTGAAGACCTGAATGTGTCAGGCATGTTGGCAAATCATTGCCTGGCACAGGCAATCAGCGATGTTGGATTTGCCGAGTTTCGCAGGCAACTGGAATACAAGACAGTTTGGTACGGCTCCGAATTGATAGTCGCCGACAGATTTTTCCCATCTTCGCGTCTATGCAGGCATTGTGGTTGCATCAACTCGGAGTTGAAGTTATCAGATAGGGAGTGGACTTGCGACTGTGGTGCAATACATGACCGCGACCTAAACGCAGCCATCAATCTCAAGAATTTAGCAGCAAAATTACCGAGAGTTCCTCGGAAAGTTACGCCTGTGGAGAGTGATATAAGACCAACAGCAGTATCGTTGGCAGCCTCTTTGAAGCAGGAACCAAGCGCAGAATCTTATGGTAGATTCTGGTAGGTATTGGAGAACGGCCGAAAATACCGCGCCGATGTCTGCGCCATCCTCCGCGATCTGCGTTTCCGTCCGCTTGATGGCGAACTGGCGATGACAGTGGACGCATACCCGCCGGACAAACGCAGACGCGACGCAGACAATATTTTGAAAAGCCTTCTTGATGCCTTGCAGCATGCAGGAGCATATCACGACGATTCACAAATCAAAAAGTTATCTGTCGAGCTATTAACACCACACCGTCCCAATGGCAAAGTCCAAGTTCGATTATTCCGGAGAACAGACAATGCCAAAAGTTAAAGCGACATGTGCCGTGTGTGGATAAGAATTCTCCGTTTGGCCGTACAGGCTTAAACGAGGGCAGACCTGTTGTAGCGCAAAATGCAGCGGAATAGCACGGGTCGAACACCCGCAATCCGCTGCTGTAGGCTCGTTTGAGAACCAGGCGACAAGCCGGGGCCAAGTGGGTGGTGCTACATCGGGTCATTGAGTTTTGCCAGGAACCGCATCACGGCCTCGCGTGACGTGAATGGCCGTCCCCCTATTTTGATACATTCGAGTCTCGTGACTGACGCGGGGTCGTTTCGGTCAGCCATCACGCCTTTGTCGCGCCAACTCCTTAATGTGGTGCGGGACGGTTGCCCAGGGAGTTTTCGGGACTCATCGAACGCCACAAGGGTTTCGTCAATCAGATTCATGGGGTGCTGCATCACTACTCCGTTTCGTACCGCTGTTCATCTTCGTTCCATACAAGGGTTTGGTTCGGGAAGTTTAGGCCGCCGCGTTGGAGTTTGGCATAATAGGGGGCTGGTGGATCGACGTGGAACACCACTGTGCCGTGTGCGTTGCTGTACAGCGGCCCGTGGGCAATTTGCGAGTATTGGTCGTCGAGGTAGAGCCAGACCGCCACGCCGTCTTGCGGCACCCCGCCGGCGCTGCACGTTATGGTGAGGTCTACCGACCCTTCCCCCGCTGGTGAACCGGCGAGACTTACTTTCGCATCCAGATTCTCCACTACCGTTTCGGCCGTGACGAGCAGCGGCCCACCGTCGCGTTCAAGCTGTGCCGCCACCGCCTCGACGGTCGGCGGCGTGACGGTGTTGGCCCCATCCGTGCCCCTCATTTCCGTTCCGATCGGCGGTGTGTCGCGGATCGCCTCCACGCTATCGGTTGCCGGTGAGAATGTGCCGCCAATATCCGTGGGGGTATCGGCCGCCTTGGACATCAGGGCCTTGAAGAAACCAAATATAGTATTGATGCCAGTACCAGTGAAGGTCCCTATTCTATTGAGCATCGTGGTTTGGTTAGCCGCCGTAGCATCGCCGATTGTTGGCGGGTTGCTCACGTCAGCCGACCAGTCCAGTGTAGCGGGCGACTTGGCGACAGCGGCCCCTGCCGCGTGACGACTGCTGATTGTCGCGTCGATTCGAGCCAGTTCGGTTGACAGTTCCGTCCGTACCCCGGCCGCGTCGAGCGTGCTGGTCCCCGCCGTCTTGGCCGCGTCATAGTCCACCGTGAGCGAGTATCCAGTTTTGCTCGCCGTGGTGGGAGTAACTTCCTCGCCGTCAAGAGTAGCTTTAACATCCGTGCCAGTAAATGAGAACTTGTCGGTTTGCGTTTTGATCGCCGCCAACTGCGCCGCCTGATCGCCGGTCAGTCCGCCCGGTGCGTTGGCTAGCACGTCCGCCGTAAACGCTCCCGTGTATAGGCTGGTATTGCGGATGTCGGCAATAGCCGGAATTGTCGGCGGATTGCTCACGTCGGCCGACCAATTGAGCGTGGCGGGCGACTTGGCGACAGCGGCTCCTGCCGCGTGGCGACTGCTGATTGCCGCGTCGATCCGCCCCAACTCGGTTGACAGTTCCGCCCGCACCCCCGCCGCGTCGAGCGTGCTGGTCCCCGCCGTCTTGGCTGCGTCATAGGCCGCCGTGAGCGAGTATCCCGTTTTACTGGCCGTGGTGGGAGTAACTTCCTCCCCGTCGAGAGTTGCTTTAACATCCGTGCCAGTAAATGAGAGCTTGTCGGTTTGCGTTTTGATCGCCGCCAAATCACCCGGCCCATCCGGCTCCACAATCGTCTCCACGGCCTCGGCTGCTGTTTTGGCAGCCGTCGCTGCCGTAAGGGCGTACTGAACGGGAGAGTAAGCATCGCCGCTCTGATTGACGCTTTCATTTGTAAACACCGGCGAGGCCACGTTGTATTGAGCGAGAAAGGCTGCCGCGACTTGTGTTGAAGTGCCAGCAATCGAGGTGCCATTTATCTGCGTCATGTTGCTTGGCAGTACTACCGAGCCAACCGCCGTGCCGCCCCACTTCGTCACGTTCACCGCCTCGCCGTCAAGAGTAGCTTTAACATCCGTGCCAGTAAATGAGAACTTGTCGGTTTGCGTTTTGATCGCCGCCAGGTCTCCGTCGCCACCTGCCTCGGTGAGCGTGTCCACCGCCTCCACCGCCGTTTTGGTAGCATCTAGTGCGGCTTTCAGTCCACCGCCTGTATTCCACCCATTTATCAGATACGCCAAATCCGCCCCGCTTATCTCGGCACCTAGATATATCTCCGCGCCGTCTGAGAACAACTCCAAGGCATACCCTAGAGCATTAAACAATAAAAGAGCGCTGTCCCCCGAGGAAGCTATCACCGCTCCGTATTCACTACCATTGATTTCCAGACCGACGCCACTGGGGTTGTAAATCCTGATATTTTTCAGGTGTAATTCAGGACGCTCTGTCATATCGGGTGTGCCGTCGGTAAAGGCGTCATTGAGCTTCAGCACGTTGGCGGCGGCGCATCCGTCGGCGTCCAAGGACAACTTGTTTGCGGGCGTCTCGCTCCGCACCAATTTAGCGTTACCATAATCTGCATGGTTGACAATAGCATATGAATCGCCAGTTTGCGGCGTCTCTTCTACATAACGATTCTCGATTGAGAATACAGCCAGCGTAGTGCCCACAACGCTTGTGCCGTCCACCGTTCCAGTTGTGATTATGACGGAGTAGTCGTTCCCTGTTGCGTAAAATGCGTGTGCCGACGTGTCGATCCGAACGTGATTCAACCCGGTAACCGAATCAAAATCTACAGTAAGTGTAACGCCCTCGGTTGTCTGTGTGGTGGAGTTCGCCTTGTAAACCGATATGGCTGGAGTGCCAGCCAGCGAGGTTGGGGTGCCATCCGCCGAATGCGTCGAAAAAGTGAAGTCGATTATCTGATCTTCGGTCAGGTTCCCGAGATGTTTCATTTCATAGATTCCTTAGCAGGATACCAACGCCGACGGTCCAACCAACGGCCCACCGCCCACCACCGCCGTTCCAGTCACACCGAACTCGCCTAAAATGTCGGTTCCATTTGGTATGATTTCATCTTTGTTCGTTTCGAGAAAAGCCGCGTCGGTTGCGTGTTGCGCGGACGCCGCAGCCGCTTCCGCCGCCGCCAGGTCCAACGCCCCCGCATACTCGGCACCCGTCGGCCCGTAAGCCGTCTCGGCAACCTCGACGTTCGCCTCGGCAGGGAACACCGCCGCCGCCATTGGGTCGTAAGTGCCCTCCACTCCGCCGATGGAAACCCCATCCTTGATGTTGCCGGCCGATACGTTGCTCACGTCGTAAGTGCCAGCGGTTCCGCTTGCCGGACCGAATACCGCCGTACTGATTACCTCTGCCGCCTCTGGTGCATGATAAGTGCCGGTGAACTCTACCCCGCCCGCGCCCCAACTCGTATCGTCGATCACCTTGCCGACGGCCGGGCTGGTGAATGTGCCTGTGGTCGCGTCCACGTTCACGCCAAATTGCACGTCGGCCGCCGCCGGGACATAGCAGGTGCCGGTCGTATCGTCAACGTCTTCGCCATATCGCACGTCAGCAGCGGCGGGAACGGCCAATGTTCCAACCGCCGGGGAAACGCCGACATCGGTTCCCGCCCTCACGTCCGCTGGGTCAACAGGCTGATACGTCCCCGCCCCAGCCGCCGTCGTCAGGACTTTCGCCGCATCCTCGTCGCCGTAGGTGTAGCCCCCGCCGCCTTCGCCCGTTCCCTGAATAGCGTTATCTTCGCCATAGTGGGCCGTGGTCAGGACTGCGGCTGCATCCTCGACGCCGGGGTCAGTGTCCAGGTTTGGCGGATAATATGCCCCGCTTTGAGTCGCATTGTTGAACGAGGTGCCGAGTTTTACCTTATTTGATGCCGGGACAAACGCCCAACCAAACTGAATGTTGTCTAGTGTGGTGTCAGTATTAGCTCCGATAGATTTTGGGTAATCGCCCGATTCGGCGAGAATATAGGCCATGGCACCCGTATTCGCAACAGTCACAACGCCATAAGCTCCGTTCACCGTACCCGTTGCTAGAGGGCATATAATTTTACCGCCATTTTGGCAATACGTACCGTGTGCCCCACTCACGCTACCGCCGGTTGAATCTCCATTATGAATACCGCCATTGTGGCAATACGTACCGTATGCGTCACTCACACTACCGCCGGTTGAATCTCCATTATGAATACCGCCGTAGGTACAATACGTACCGTGTGCTCCACTCACACTTCCGCCGGTTGAATCTCCATTATGAATACCGCCATTTTGGCAATACGTACCGTATGCGTTACTCGCACTACCACCGGTTGAATCTCCATTATGAATACCGCCATATTGGCAATACGTACCGCGTGCTCCACTCACACTTCCACCGGTTGAGTTGCCGTTCTGAATACCGCCGTAGACACAATACGTACCGTATGCTCCACTCCCACTTCCACTGGTTGAGTTGCCGTTCTGAATACCGCCGTAGCTACAATACGTACCGTATGTGTTATTCGCCTTACCGCCGGTTGAATCTCCTACCTGCACACCATCAGCGTTTACTTCTAAGCATCTACTAGCCCCAGCTTGTGAATCGGCGGTGATGGTTACGGCCCCACTGGTCTGGAACTTTCCTCCTGCGGCTGCAGTGTTACCAGCATCGGTATGGAGGCATAGACAGGTATAGTCGTCGTTAATCGTCACCGTATAGCCATTGGCGTAGACATCATCGCCCACGCCTGGCAGTGACAATCCGCCGTCCCATACTGAAACATCGGACCAGTTACCAGTTTTAGTCGCGTAACGTTCCGCCATCACTTCACCTGATTCACCGTAACGGTTTTATCCTCATTTACTTTTACGGCGTATTCACTGGGCACGAACGGCTCCACCGTTTTCGTCCCACCAGCTACGGTATTGAGCATCGTCGCCACCGCCTCGCCGATAACCAGCGGTTCATCAGTACCGACAAGATCGAATACCTGTTGAGGCGTCAGACCTCGCGGATTGCTCCAGATCCAACTACGAAAATTGATATAGTGGCCGTGAATTGCACCATACATCGAGGTGGCCACGCTAGGTAGCTGCAACTTCGTTTTCGTAACAGCATCAGGTTCAAAGTCCAGTAGCTTTACCATTGATTCTCTCCTTTGTTATGCGGCATCGCCGCCGTCCAACCGCCGCCGTTCAGCGGCCGTCGCAAATTCAATAATATCGTGCGATTAAAATCATTCCTCGAACACTCTCATAATGTCCGCCTGTATATCACTAGCCTTCCGACAGAAATCCTCCGCATCGCACTCCATGCCGCGCACAACAGTCGGCTCGGGCATTACGTCAACCGCCGCGTGCAACACTGTCGCCGCGTCAATCCGTATTGCGGCATTGCCGCTGTCGTTATTCGGTTCCCAGTCGATACCTCTAATTTCCATCTCCGCTGCCTCCAACCGTCGCCGTTCATTCGGCTTCCAGATATTTTATTCTTGCGGCGTATCTCTCAATATGCCGCCGCATAGACTCAATTTCATCCAGCCGCTCTTGGTCGGTCAGCGTCACGCGGCCAAACTCGATTTTCCGCAGCGACTCCTCCTCATCTGTCGTCCAGGCTTCCGCCGCTGATTCCGCCCGCCGTCGCTCCATCTCGTGCAGATGCCGCAGCGCCATATCGCGTGCTTCGTCCAGCGATACGCTGCGAGCCTCTGTTCCTCGTACCTGCTGATTGATTTCCGCCGACCGCCGCCTTGCCGCATCGTAAAAATGCTGAGTTGGTGGAAGTCGTAATTTTGCCTCTGTCATCATATCTCCCGGTTGCGCCGCTGTTATCCAGACCGGCTCCCTTCAGGTTGTGTCGCTGTTATACCTATCGGCTCCCCTCGACCAAACTAATATCTGATTGATGGGCACGACCGGCTCCCCTCTACCAGTCTCATATCAGACCAGTGGGGCGGGAGCACACAGCCGCTAAATGTTTTACACCGTCGTACCAACTGGCTTTCGTCCACGCCGCCGCTATCACGGTACACTTGCCAGCCGTAGCCGCAAGTACATATACCGTAATATACCGGGTCGCCGGGTTGGCGGTCGGCGTAATACGGACAATCACCGTCATGTTTGAGTTTAATCATTTTTCGCAAGCGTCAAACCAATCGCGTAATCGTTGGTCCACTACTTTGCCGTCCACGCTGGATAAATATTCCTCATAGTATTCCCTACACGGCCGCTTGCCAAGTTTGCGACTGCAATACAACTCGGGGCCAAACGCTAGGCTGCCATCCTGCATTGATTGCTCAAGCAACGGCAAATCCTCAGCCGTTATGGGCACTCCGGAATAGTCGTCAGTCAGCGGGTCCCAACCGGCGCGGATGTAAAACCGACATTCTTTGTCCCACGTCACGTAGGGTTGGAGACCGTACCGGGCAATCGTTTTCAATATATTTTCAATGTTCATTATTGTTCTGGTTCAGGCTCGGGTTCAGGCTCGGGTTCAGGCTCGGGTTCGTTTCGTTCTCCGGTGGCTACAATAGACAATTCTCCCGGTTGTGCCGGAGAAAACGTGTCGGCCAGCACGGCCACAAGTATCGAGGGCATGCTGCGGTTGCCAGCATCGTCGATGTTAGTAAGTTCAAGCCGCAGTTCCGCGTCTTGCGGCCCTTCTCGCCCAACTTCCGTTTCCGTGATACCCAAGTCCACGATTTCCGGCTCTACGCCGTCAATCTGGATAACCAACTCGCGGGCGACGACATCGGAATCAACCACGGGCGGCAGTACGATATTAAATGAAATAATACTCATGTTTGTAACCTTTCGTTCAGCTGTAATTACAGTCGATAAATGCCCAGGCGTATTTTGAATAAAACGAATCGCCTCCAGGGCATCAGCGATACGTTTCAATACTATTGTTATGTTTTTAGTGTAAAACCACACACTTTTTTACTCCAACTCAGACCAGCAAGCAGCAAATAAATGAAAACTAATTTACTTTATATAAAGTAATTTAAGCCGTTATTTCATGCAGTACTAATCTGACTTCTTCCGCTAATCTATCAAATATATCATTATACTCTTCATCAATAACCGATTCCCCTCCAAAAGACTCAGTTCTTACATCCCTACAAAACCGCTCTAAATCAGCTAAAGCGTTATTAAACCGCTTCATAAAGGTCTCTACTCCTGTTTGTTTACTCATTTTAACCTCGCCATATGGAGTTAGCTATTGCGCCTACAATAGCTACGATAACCAGCCAAACTGCTCTCAATCCTCTAGTTAGTATTTTACGAGAATATTTTAAATCAGCTACATCCCCCATTAAGCCGGGAGACCTGTCTGTTTTATTGCCGGGTATTCCATAAAGATCAATTTTAATATCATGAAATTCCCTGGCTACGGGACAATTATCTACATGCTCTTTCAGCACTCTTTTTGCAGCTAATTCCCCGGAAGTAGTAGCTACTTGATCAGCCAATTCTCGTACAAACTGCGTTAATGGTAATCTGATTTCATTTTCACCATGATCGGCGGATGATGCCATAGTATAGGATCCTTTTTAAAAAAAACCGGCGATGCGGTACCAACTCACCACCGGTAGTCAACAAAAGACCTTTCGTGACGCTCCACGACAACTAGTTATCGCAGTGTGGGAGTAGGCGGTTGTAGTTCATTATTACTTTTGGATTGAGCAAGCAACTCAGTAAGTTTTGCTCTATCGTCTTCATTCTTAATGAATACCCCCTCTACCACCTTCCAGCCCACCTTGCGAAGCATGGTAGGAAGACCTCCGCCTTT
>ENA-UOUL01003902-UOUL01003902.1-bioreactor-metagenome-genome-assembly--contig:-NODE-3902-length-14528-cov-14.046779_pt1 | contig 14528 bp, 12 predicted proteins | sample MGYA00249838_ERZ747220 | MGnify/ENA primary metagenome ERZ747220 (study PRJEB28778, sample SAMN05720191) | bioreactor metagenome | isolation source: Anaerobic biogas reactor | place: USA:Washington...
ATGACCGAACCGGAACGGTTTGAGCAGATCTATAACCAGGGAAAACAGCTGATCGAGGCTTTTCAGATGCAGGATATTTTGACTAATGCGGTCTACGGCATCCATATCGCTGCCGCCCAGGGGTATTTGCTGCAGCAGCAGCCGGAAAAGGCTTTACAGGCATTAGAGGAATATGTGAACATCGTCAGCGGGCTTACGTATCCGCTGAAACTGAAAGGGAATAAATATTTCGATCAGGTGGATCAGTGGCTGGAGGACAATGTTACCATCGGCTCCAATGCCCCCATCGATGACATGACCGTCAAAAACAATTTCATCATGACCCTCGAAGCAAATCCAGCGTTCGCGCCGCTTCATGAAGAGGAAGAATTTAAACAGCTACTGAAGAAACTGAAAACCAAGCTGGGCGTGAAAACCGCTTAGACGTTGGGTTCCCACGATTAATATGCATGAATATTGGCTGTTGATGTTGTGGACATATAAGAAAAGCCTACCGCGAACGGTAGGCGCTTTTTTCTGATCAAGAGTAGTGCCGGAAAAGCCCTACTCCAAAGCCAGAACCTAATAAGCTCTAACCTATGACCACCTATAGTTTATGATATTCAAGTGCATATCGTCAAATACTATTTTTACCTAAATTCAGCTTATTATAAAAGCTCGTTATTAACCCTACATTAGTTGTTATAAAGGCTTATTCTTAACCGGGTTAATCAGGAATTTTACAGGCATTTCATATATACCATAGTCATATCCGCCCCGCTGATTGGATAAACGTAATGACATGGCGCTAATACGCGCATATAGTTCCACCAGCCATTTTTCATAATCGTTTTGTGGTAATCGTTCAGCTTCATTGAATCCTAGTCCGTAATATTTTTGTATGATATTGCCGCTAAGATCAGGAAAGTGGATTAAGGGATGTGTCTGCGATGCAACAAATAGAGGCAACTCTACAATACGACTATACTGCCTTCCGGTTGCATGAGTAAAAAGAAATCCTTTGAATCCCAGGGCAATGCGTCCATCATCCTTATCATGAATTTTATCAAAGATTACCAGTACATCGTCATCGCAATGTTGGCCATATTTCTGCAGTCTTTCAAGTAAGAATCTGTGTTCATTAGGTAACATGCCGGGTTCATAATAGGGATTATAATCGGGTCGAGTGAGGACTATTGAAAATATCGCTGTTGAATACATTTCCATAATATCTATAACTTGATCCGTATATACGCGGCGATTATTATATTTATCCGTTATTGAACGGGAATTTATCATTTTATTTCCTTTTAGCTGCCTGGTAAAAGTAGGATCATCGCCAAATATCTTTATTTCCACATTGTACAGCGCTTGAGTGATTTCCTTAATATGATCACTGTTAATACAAACGGCAGTCAACGTAGGATGAGTGTCCGGCTCTGTTGGATAAGGTTTTCCACTTTCATCAACAAAGGCAAAAATTATTTCCCTCACCCCATTTTCCAAATGATTATTTTAATAATGCTAACTGATATTTTACCTGTTTTATCCAATAAAGTATACAATATATGCCAAAACTAGAGTATTAATTCCACAGAGCATGGAGTAACCAGGGGGACGAGTAACCAGGGGGACGGTTCTTGCGGTTGCATGAGTTAATGTGAGTAACCAGGGGGACTGGTAACCAGGGGGACGGTTCTTGCGGTTGCATGAGTTAATGTAATTGCTATTTATTATGAGCCAGAGGTGACACATGCCTCGATATGAATGTCAGAAGAAGAATATTGGATGAGGAGGCTATTAGTATCACTAAAACAACATGCAATCAACCAGTGTTCAGATGTTCAAAAATTGGAAAGAGACAAAAAGGATAGACATTTGAAGGCATTAAAAGAAAAAGGGCTGTCAGCTAGACAGTTGGCCAGGCTAACGGGAATTAGCAGAAGTATTATTCTAAAGCCGCATAACCGTAATCTAACCGCAAGAACCGTCCCCCTGGTTACCCCCCCTGGTTATGTTGACACATATCTCTACGCGGTGTAGAATATCATTGTCTACACGACGTAGTATAATGAATGGGGTGACTTTTATGAATAAACTTCAAAAGATGTCAGACGCTGAACGAGAAGTCATGCAATTTGTATGGGCGGCTGGCCGCTCGGTTTCCTCTGCAAAAATACTTGATGACTTAAAAACGATTAACAGGGAGTGGAAGCCAAACACGGTTTTAACATTTCTCGCCCGATTGATAGAAAAAGGTATTTTGACCTCTGTACGGCATGGGCGGTCAAACGAGTACATACCACTGATTACCGAGAGCGAATACAAACAGTTTGAAACGCGAACTTTTCTTAACTCTGTACACGACGGTTCTGTAAAGAGTTTTATTACAGCCTTATACGAGGGCAACGACTTGACCGCTGAGGAAATAGCCGAACTAAAACAGTGGTTTTCACAAAAGGAGGCGGAAGAATGAACACAGCGTTTATCGCCGTACTTTTGATGTCGGCAACGGGTATCTTGCTTGTTTTGTGCTTGGCGCTTTTGCGTCCTTTGACAATAAAAACGCTAACCGCAACATGGCATTATCGTATGTACATATTAGTAGTATTGTTTCTGCTTGTTCCTGTTGGAATTGTTGGCGGTAATCTTTTTTCAAATATGCCAAGTACGACGAATCAGGGGCTTCCAAATGTGCCTGTCATTCTTAATGATATGATAACCGTACAACAAACGGATATATCACTACCACAAACCGGGCAGGCTTTACCGCAGACAGACCCTACTGCCGTAACGCCCGCCGCACCTGTAACGACTGCCTTTATACTAAAAATAATTTTATCTTTTTTGCCGCTTATATGGCTTGTTGGGGTTTTCGTGTTCATTATTCTGTATGGTATTCAGTTTGTCCGGTTCAGACGAAAAATCATGCGGACAAGTTTGCAAATTGATGATACGGGAATACTTCTGGCACTAGAGGACTCGATGACTGAAATGAGTATAAAGGGCAAGCTCCGGCTATTGTCAAACAATATCATTAAAACACCCATGCTTGTCGGCCTGTTCAAAACATTTTTAATACTGCCCGAAGTGGAAATGAGCGAAAGGGAGCTTAAAGTTATTCTCAAACATGAGCTTACTCATTTCAAGCGTCATGATTTAAGGGTGAAATCTCTGACGCTTGTGGCAAACGCAATCCATTGGTTTAATCCGGCGGCATACCGGCTGACGAAAAATATTGACACTTTCTGCGAGCTTTCATGTGACGAGCAGGTGGTATCCGATATGAACATGGAAGAACGGCAATTTTATGGCGAAACGATCCTCAATGTCCTGTGCAGGGTTGTAAATCAACATTCGGGCATATACGCTACACTTGCGGAATCAAAAAAAGGAATTGAAAGAAGGTTGACACATATGATGAACGTAAAAAATACCTCAAAACGAATTGTTATTATTTCATTTGTTATCGCTGCTACATTATGTTTTACAGGCTTTGCGATAGCATCATTCATGAATGTAACAGGAGAGGATACCGATTTGAATGATAACCCCGGCGAATCTATAAACGGCATTAACGAACCTAAGCCGGATGATACTATCCGGGATTCGGATGTCATGCAGGAATCAACCGCCAACCCGCAGGACGAAAAATCGTCTGTTTCGGAATCGAATACGCCAAACGATAGCAATATCGACGGGAAATATCTATGGCCTTTAACGGGTTATAATGTTATTAGCTCTAAATATGGTACCCGCATGCATCCCGTAAAGAAGGCAATGAAGTTTCATAACGGGATTGATATTCCGGCACCTGAAGGCACACCTGTACTTGCCGCCGATAAGGGAACAGTCGCCGAGATAGGAGATAATGAAACGGATGGTAATTATGTCATTTTGAATCACGGCGGCGGTATTCAGACTTTTTACTCGGTATTGTTTGGATTTGCAGAAGGTCTTGCAGCGGGCGATACCGTGCAACAAGGCGACGTTATCGGCTATGCTGGCTCGACCGGCGAAGCAACAGGCAATCATCTACACTTTAGCCTGACTATTGACGGTGAGTACATTGACCCGATGGGCGTTTTTACACAAGAGAATTGAGCTTAAATCCAAGTATTAAGAGGTGGTTTGGTTGCAGGGTAACCAGGGGGGTAACCAGGGGTAACCAGGGGGACGGTTCTTGCGGTTGCATGGTACAAACAGTATTGGCATTTCTGGAGAAGAAGTGCTTAGAATGGCAAGAGCAGTATGACAAAATTACTTTTATCAGTCCCAGCAGCGTACTGGCAAAATATCTGTTTCCCGGTGAACTTAAAAAAAGTCAATCAGGGTATATGCCAATATTCCCGTTCGGGTTTAATTTAAGTCAGAAGGACTTCGAGACTTTTATCAATGAATATCCGGTTATATTAAGTACGACTCATTCTTTGCGAAGCTGTGCCAGTGCAAATTATTTGTTTGATTATGTAATTGTGGATGAAACCTCACAGGTGGATATTGTCACCGGGGCATTGGCATTATCCTGCGCCAGGCAGGCGGTGATTGTCGGCGATTTAAACAGGAAGAGCGTATCTGAATATGAATCGGAAAATCTGATCAATGCGGTGATAGAAAAAGTATTGAGCCAGCCGGAATTTGATAATCTGGATCATGTAATGCACCAGCCGCTCAAAATGCTGATTCGCAATGCTGAACATCTTGACGAAGCTGAGTGCCGTTATGCTATGAATGTTTTGACCCATACCGATTTTGTGATCTTTAATAAGCTGGATAAAATGCCGGTACTGGTGGTAGAGGTCGATGGGTATGCATTCCATGCCAATAATCCCAGGCAATTGGAGAGGGACAAGATGAAAGATGCTATTTTGCAGAAGTATGGAATTCCGATCTTAAGACTTAAGACCAATGAAAGCGGTGAGGAAGCCAGGCTGCAAAATAAACTTAAACAGGTTCTGAATATGTCGTAACTAGACTATAAAGACAAGAATACGGGAGTGAATATTTATGAAAACGATCGGCTTGATCGGCAGAATGAGTTGGGAATCATCAACCGAATATTACCGAATTATAAATGAAAAGAAGTAATTTTCAGGGAGCCTGATATCAGGAGATCTGGGAGATGATCAGATATGAATGAATACCATTATAAGAAGATCGATGCTTTTACATCGGAAAAGTCATTGGGCAATCCGGCAGCATGTATTTACTTGGATAACGGGCAAACCATAGATGAAGATAAGATGCAGGCCATTGCCAGGCAGCATAAAGGCTTTGTTTCCGAAGTTGTGTTTTGCAGTAAATCTTCGCGGGCAGATTATAAACTGGTCTATTATTCATCGGAGTGTGAAGTGGATTTTTGCGGACATGGTACCATTGCCTGCATGTATAGTCTTATCAAGAGCACACCGGATCTGATGGGAAAAAGTGAACTGCTGATCGAAACCAATAGCAAAGGGGTATTGGCCGTTTACAACCGGATCACCGAGCAGGATGCAGTATATATTACCGCTCCGGACGCGCAGCACATTGGTACTGATTTATCGACAGAGCTTATCGCCGAAAATCTTGATTTGGAAGCCGGACAAGTTTCCGATAAATACCCAATCGATATGATCAATGCGGGGTTAAGAACATTAATCGTACCTGTAGCCAAGCTTAAAGATGAAGTCAGGGTCCTGCCGGATGAACAGCAGCTAAAGGATTTTTGTATCAACCATGACATTGATATTATTTTAATATTCTCCCAAGAGGTAGCAGATCCCAGCAATATAGCCCACACCAGAGTCTTTGCCCCTCGCTTTGGATATCTGGAGGATCCGGCCACCGGATCCGGAAACAGCGCGTTTGGTTATTATATGCTGAAAAACAAGCTCTGGAATGGCGGCAGTATTTCCATTGAGCAGGGGAGTGCCGATATGGAATATAATATTGTGAGATTAAATACCAGAGATGATAAAGTTCTTTTTGGCGGCCGTGCCACTGATCGTATCATCGGAAAATATTTATTATAATAACTGGGAATCTGAGCTACTTGTAAATTATTAATGTACTTCCATTATGAATAATATAGAATTGATTTAGCCTTTCTTTCTTCTGACAGTCCTACAGGGTCTATAACCACCCGGATATAAACTACCTATGGATAATTCAAGGGTCGCGGATAATTCATCAATGGTACGGGAATTATTCTGATCCAGTATATGCATCGCGATGCGGGCACAGGCCTCAGCATCCTCCAGTGCATGATGATGTATAAAATCGATATCCAACATCTAACCAGGGGGACGGTTCTTGCGGTTGCATGAGTTAATGTAATTGCTATTTATTATGAGCCAGAGGTGACACATGCCTCGATATGAATGTCAGAAGAAGAATATTGGATGAGGAGGCTATTAGTATCACTAAAACAACATGCAATCAACCAGTGTTCAGATGTTCAAAAATTGGAAAGAGACAAAAAGGATAGACATTTGAAGGCATTAAAAGAAAAAGGGCTGTCAGCTAGACAGTTGGCCAGGCTAACGGGAATTAGCAGAAGTATTATTTTAAAGCCGCATAACCGTAATCTAACCGCAAGAACCGTCCCCCTGGTTACCATTTGCTGCCAAAATGGAAATACATGTGCTATACAGCACCGGAAGGGTTTTGGCCGGCATTGCTATAGCCATTCTGCTGGGACTACCTTTAGGTTTTTTGATGGGCTATTTTGAAAAAGTGGATAAACTCCTGTCCCCTCTGGTTTATTTCACCTACCCGGTTCCTAAATTGGCGTTGCTCCCTATAGTAATGCTATTGTTCGGTTTAGGCGAAACTTCTAAACTCATAATGATAGTGATAATTATAGTTTTTCAAATCATAATTACCGCCCGGGATGCGGTTAAAGACATCCCCCCGGAGATTTTCCGTTCGCTCAACTCCCTGGGCGCCAGTAAACTGCAAATGCTTAGTCAAATCATACTCCCAGCTTCATTGGCCGAAGTATTAACTTCCATTCGCCTGGCTCTGGGAACAGCCGTATCCGTTTTATTTTTTACCGAAACCTACGGTACCGAATATGGCATGGGCTATTTCATTATGGATGCCTGGCTGCGGGTGAATTACCTGGATATGTATGCCGGTATCGTGGTTCTTAGCTTAATGGGATTCTGCTTGTTTATCGCCATAGATATCGCGGAGAAGTACCTGTGTTCCTGGAGGTAGGAGAAATATATGGGTGTTTTCAATATCAGCACTCGGCATCCAACCCTTGAAATAGTTCCTTTGAGGGGGAAAAACGAACACCTGCATTCAACCTGATACTAATCCCTCATTAATAATTTCCTTTACTTTATCTTCCGGCACACCGTCCATCACAGCGAAAATTGCACGGCATTTAACCTCGCTATAAACTTCTGCATTAATGATTTCTTTAAGCAGCGATAATTCCTTGTGGGCCCTATTTTTCACATCAGGTTGTCCAGCTGCGGCGATAATTTGATCATTGCAGACATCAACTGCCTCCAACAATTCATCTGAATCTATCCTAATGCCTCTTAGAAAATAGTAATCTTCACTTAAAATCATTCTTGGGAATAAAGCCAGGTCTTTTAATAGCAGAAATGGTTGATCAAATAATACCGATTGGTCTGCACCAGGGCTGAAAGAAAATGCAATGCTATTCTGCAGCACATCAGGAAAAACCTTGCCGGTTAACACCTTTTCCAATCGAAATTCCAGTTCACCAGTAATAATATCAATTACCTGTTGCTCCATTTTTTCCCCGGGAAAGAATTCCTCATATATTCTGTTGGCATCGCCAACGATTTTTTCTTGCCGTTGTTTTATAAAAACCCGAATCATTTCCTTTCTTCGGTCAGTCCCCGGAATATGCCTGGTTCTAATTCCCATAGAATTATATATTAATGCCAGAGCATCATCAGTAATACGATTTAACTCGTTTTGCAATAAAACAATCATAGCATCCGGCATCCAGTGCAAGCCATCACCTAGGGAAAAACCCAAACGGCGTAGCAAGGTGGCCCCATTTGTTTTAAAATTGTTAAACTTTCTTAAAGCTTCAGGCTCAAGAGCCGATATTCGGTATTTCACTTCCCTTGTAACCGTCCCCACTGTTCGTAAACTGTCCAACCCGAACCACTCAGCTTGAGCCGGGCAATCGATGGGAGGAATCCGCGATAATTTGTTAAAAGAAACCAGTTTGCCGGCTGAATATAAGCGGGAAAGTCTATCTGCCAGTGGGCTTATTTGTGGTATGTTCAGTTCTGTTGAAGGTAGAGCTAATTCTTCCCCGTCTTCATTTATAACTACCATTTCACCGGTTTCTGGATCTATCTCCACCTTAACAACTTGATATTCCAGGCTTTGCTGGCATGTTTGTAAATAATCTTCCCACATTTTAATTGCTTCTTCAGTAGCTTCTATTGGTACTAGGGGAGGAATTCTGGCTGTAAAAGAATTCAGGGGAATAGCATATTTGACCCAAATATAATTAAACCAGTATATCCAATCCCGTATGAGGGTTGTTTCAGGGCGAAAGACAAAGCTGGATCTATTAGATTTTAATGGAAGAGAATTAAACCCGAGCAGGGAACCGGTGACTAAAACCGTATTCTCACCAGATTCGTCTATGAACATCAGTGAACTGCTGGCTCCACTTCTGAGGTTATTAATGGTGTAAAGACGGAACTCCACCTGATCCGGAAAACTATTTTGCAAAGCCAGCATTCCCTCTAGTTCCTGATCTCCGCTGATACAGGTTGGATAGAGTCCTATTATCAGTTTGCAATATAAATCCGGGTTAGTTTGCAATAAGTCGGCTATTTGCCTAACTCCGCCATCGTCCAATCCAAAGAATAAACCCAGCAATTTACCCCCGGACTTAATCAAATAAGGAAAGGGATAATCCTCTAATCCAGGCTGTTGTTTTTCCATCTCCAGTATACCCGGCCAAATCCGTGGTGGAGCATACCTTTTTTCTTCCCGGTTCACATTATAACCCCCTTTCTTCTGGTGAACGTTTCACCAGATAACCCGTTGCCTATTGAGGCTGTTTGCAATCTTATCCAGCGTCCCAGACCTGCATATAGTTTATCTGATTACTGATTGCTAGAATTCGTTTTTTATGCCTGGTTGAATCGGTTCATTTTGTTCAAGATGGTCCAGGTATTTTTCCAATGCATCAACATACAAAGAATTCTTGGATATTCTCATACCGTTATCTTTCCTTACCCTAATCGCCTGTTCTAGTTTTTCGAATACCGGAGAAGGAACTCTAATATTTACAGTTATGTTGGGTACCTGTTTTTTTATTTCCATATACACTTCCCTCCTTTCCTGAGATTAATAATTGTTGAGGATGCCGCGCTAAAACTACCTGGTAAGAAGCTCCAATATCTCCATGTCTCCGCTTAACTCGGCCAACTGCAGTGGGGTGTAACCATCATTATTGGGAGCGTTTAGTTGATCTTTATCAATGCCCTCATAAGATAATTGTCTTATCGTTGAGGAGTCATGAAGTTTAACTAGTAAATGTAACGGGGTGTCGCCGTCCTTATTTTGGACATTACTGATCAATTCGCTGAGCCAATCATGGATAGATAAATCTTCGTCAATAGTATTGCTGAGTGCCAGGATATGACCGAGAGCATTTCCTTCAATATCCTTGATTTTGCTTTGTTCAGTTAAAAAACTATAGCGATCATCCCAATTGGAATATTCAAACTCCAAATAACTACTAATAGTCTCAAAATCATGGTTTGCTATAAGGTGGAAAAGCGGTGTACGCCCCAATTTGTCTTGCCTGGTCATATTCTCGGGTCCGATAATGCCAAGATGATTAAAAAGGTGGTAATCTACATCATTATTTATAGTCGCATAATGCAAAACAGTACTGCCCCAATCATCCTGTATTTCAGTATTGGCACCGGCGTCTATCAGCATATCTCCAACCGTATTTGGCTCAAGCTGGCTGAAAAATAGTGCGGTGCGACCAAACGGACCAAGGGCATTAGGATCAGCACCGTGGTCTAAAAGTAACCGGGCTACTTTGCGATTATCCCGATAGGCAGCGACCATTAAAGGTGTAAAGCCCATATCATCAGGCTGATTAGGGTTAGCACCATTTTCCAGTAAATTTTTAGCCGAGTAATAATTATTATACGAAGCATAAATATTAAGTAGATCTGCCGATTTTAATTCTTCTGTAATCTTCATATACTCGGCCAAACCGCTACCTTTGAGCAAACCGATTTTATTTTTCAGGTAATATAGTTTCTGAATATATTGTTCATGTTCGTGAAGCAGTTCCAGACCTTTCATTTTGCACACCAGCAAGGATTGTTCGATATAGCCTTTATTCGGTATTTGAATCTCTTCTATATCCTTTACACTGAAATTATAAGTAGCTGCACCAGCCTGCAAGGAATTGAAATAGTATTGTCCTACCGGGCTTTCCAGCATTAATCGCACATATTCAGGAAAGTAGTTGCTTTTCAGACGAAGAGCAATAAAGTTTTGCGAAAGGATGACCTTGTCTTTATGGGGAGGGAAAATGGCTATTTTTATCTGGGTCCCGCGACAGGATACAAGGAGGTCGCCTTCCTGGAGTTCATACTTTTCGTATTTTTTATAATTATCACTAAAGTCGTATTTACCCATGGTACTAAAATTAATAATCCCGTCCTGTACATCAGATAAATTGAGCATAAGATGGGTGTAATGGGCTTCACTGCTTACGTTTTCGTCTCCTACCATTACTCCCCGAAATACTTCGGCAATATCTTTCAGGGGCAACAGGTTTCCTTTTTCATATGCCTGAACATCGAGGCTTACTGTCCCCAGATACCGATCTTGATACGAATATACTAAATGCTGCATAGGGATTAGTTTGTTATATTCTTTGACCACAAGATAATCCGCAATTTTATCCTGGTCTATTTCCCAGAGCCAGTCTTCATCGGTGGCTCCTTTTCCGGTAATAAGAGTATATGGGCTTAAATGGAGACCGCGGTTATATTCTACATCTGGTCCACAGACTATGCCAGCACTGATAAAATTTCCGGCTGCTTCCGGAAACGCAGGAGATACAAGATCAGCTTTTAGTATTTTGGCAGGCAAATATTTAGTTTGATTGGCTATATTAACTGCAAATATTCTCTGGTTTGTCCGGGCTAATTCCTCCAAAATTTCTACCCAATCATCGGTGGTCAGTATTTCTTCATACAAGCGGTTGTTTTGCGATTTGATGGCCTCTAAATCGGCTAGCAGTATATGGCTGGAGTTATTGTCCGTATTTTCAATATACAGCAGATTAGATTGTAGGGAATTACCCGCCTTATAAGATACAAGTGGTAAAGCAATTACTTTTTGCAGACGTTTACTCTCTGCTAACATTGTTCTTACCTGTTTTTCCACACCGTCACGCATGAGTATGCCTGGATTGACAACGATTGCCGCTCTTCCCCCTTGGGCTATTGAAGCCAGGGCATGCATAAAGATTGCTTGATCTCCATAAGCCTTTCCTGGTACCCCCAGGTAAAATCGGGCATAAGGATCTGCTTGTGCATATTCGTGACTCCACTTCCGCAATGGTGGAGTATTCATCATTACATAAGAAAATTGCTTTAAATGTCCCTTATCTAAAAATGCTGGTGCACTTATGGGATCGCCGCTGGCTATATGAACATTTTTTATACCGTGCATCAATAGATTCAAGAGGCAGATTTCTGCCAACCAGGGGTCTTCTTCCTGACCGTAAAAATGGCAACCATCTAGTTTCGAATCAAATCTTTTTGCCATTTCCCGGGCAGCATACAAAAGGTTGAACCCAATGACGGCACTGGGATCGTAGACCGAGGGATTGTCTATATCGGTATTGGCCTGGCTGAAAAGCAAACTGCTCATCATTTTGGTGGCCAGGGGGTCAATAAAATATATGCTTTTGCGGTTAATGTATAGCTCGACAAAATCTTTTAGCAACTTTTCGATAGCTCTGGCCAGTACACTGTTTAACATATCTTTGTCGTCTTTGGGACTGATAGCAAATGAGTATCTTTCCAGATGCTGCAGTAAAGCTCTAATTTCATTTTTGCTTATTTCCTGATAACTATGGTTAGAAAAAAGCAGACCATGTTCCTGGCTACCGTGTAATTGTGAAAAACAGCTCTTAAGGTTTTTGTTAACATCACCAATGGATAGCTCTTTTAAAGAAAAACCGTTGACTGTTTCCGGATAAACACTGGTCTTATTATCATTCAATAATTTCAGGTACAGAAGCTGCATGATTAATAGCATACGCTTTTTCTCGTCATGCTTCTTATCCAAAAACTGCAATCCATTAGATAAAAAATTATACATCTCATCAAATTTGGGCATTTCTCAATCCTCCCGTTTATTTACTGGTTCAATCCCCTGGGGTTTGAACGTAACAATTTCTTTATCTTCTTGGTGCGGGCATTGTAAGCAGTTATTACGTCATTATTGTCACAAACAACCACAAAGCTATTCAGCTTTTTCAATTCTTGATGATTGACAGCATTGTCGCCCATCAGCTCAATCATATCTTTTTGTAGTAATGCGTAAACCTTTTTACCTTGACTCCGCTTTATAGTTCCATACTGGAGAGCTAATTCTATATGTTTGTTTTTTATGGCCCTTGTTGAACATCTTTGTTTAGCGTGCTGTGATAAAATTACTTGCATTTCCTCACCTCCTTTTTGTTTGTTTCTTTATAATCTAATAATAAATACTCCGCAGGAATAAGTCAATACTTGCATTATATATTTTCAATACATAATGCAAATATTTAATAAATACCGCACTTCTATTCGCCATTTCGGATTTCTAAAGGCTGGCTTTTTAATAATTAGAAACAGAAAGAGAATTAATACTTGCCGTAGAAATAGCACATTTTGAGCAAAACAAATAATACGGAATCTTTCTATTATTGATTTGCACCGCAAAGAAAATAGATTTAATTGGCAGGAAATTATTTTTGTGTTACCGAAGTTTAATAAACGTTTGTTATCCGTCGATTTTAAGAATATCTATTGAGGTGAGCGATTATGAGTGATGGTAAGGTATCATTCCAGGGGGTAATTGTATCAGTTCAACCCAGAATAAGGCTGATACGTTCATTCGATGAGCGGTCCCATAACTATCTGGGGTATGCACTGGTCATAAGAGGATTGGTTGATGATGATGAGCGGGAATTCTCAATAGGTATCGGTAAGGCTGCCCAAAAGAAGCATGATTTCTGTGTCGGAGATGAGATAACCGGCGAATGTTTACCGGTTGCCGATGAAAGACTGGAGCCGGTGGAGTTTTACAAAGTTTCGAAATTAAAAAAGACCGGCCGTGTTGACCATCCGACCACCCCTCCGCCATGGCAAACCGTTCCGCCAGAGCTGGAAGTCTATAGAGAAAGGGGACACCGGCGATTGGCTACCCGGACATATGACAGTAAATGTAGCACCTGCATTTGGGGGTGCCGGATGCCGGTGGAGATTATTGTCGATCACTGGAATCCTGACCATCGCAAATACCGATTTGAAACCTTCTGTTACGGTCCCTTATCCTGCAAGTTTTATAAAGCGGGGCCGACAAGGAAGGTTGAAGGCAGAAAAGGAATGGTATACGAAGAGGAGGACTGGGTAGACGAGGAGGCTGTAGGGCATCGGGAGATGGATGAATAGCAATATTTTAATAACCACCTTTTTAATTAGCCTATAAATCTGAAGCTCCGGTTTATAAAATTCGATAGCAAGCTTTTTGTTTTATTAAATCCTTCAGTTTTAGGTCCATTTAATTCATCCATATAGAGGCTTCGATTTACTTCTACCATTATAGAGCTTACTCTTTTATCCTGTAGGTAATATTCAGAAGGAACAAAAGTTCCGGAAAATGGCCGATTAAGATATACTGAGTATGGTGAAGCCCATTCCAGGGCGTAATCAATTAGTCGTTTCGGTGTATGGAACTCACATGTCCCTATGCATATATCTGGTCTTTTTGGATCTTGATTTAGCACATAAGGTAGTGGTTTGGAGGGAAAGGAATGGCAATCGATTATCAGGCATCGGCCATACTGAGACAGACATTCTTCTACCTGATTATTAAAAAAGTTATGGTACGGATCATAATATTTGGCAAGCAATATTTCTCGCAAAGTTTCGTCCGTATATTGTAGTTTTCTACCATCTACCGTCAGTTCATATACGGCCCCCATACCTACTTTGGACATTACTTCATTCTCGTCATATCTAAACCGTTCCATATCTACTACCAGACGGCTCACTTCACTTTTGATCATCTTGACTCCCTGTACTGCAAAAAGCTCATCCGTATACCGATCTGTTAAAGCTAAAAGCTCTTTTTCAAGGTCTGTATCGTTAAGAAGTATTCTTGATTTGATATCCTCAGGAATGTGCAAAGAAGCATGAGGTACATGAAGTATAATATAATCCATAAAAGTGAGACTTTTGCAAATTAATTAGCTTAGAAATAATGGCATTTTCAGAGAGTAAAAGAAGGACTTCACCCCCATTTTT
>ENA-UOUL01003904-UOUL01003904.1-bioreactor-metagenome-genome-assembly--contig:-NODE-3904-length-14524-cov-4.124178_pt1 | contig 14524 bp, 15 predicted proteins | sample MGYA00249838_ERZ747220 | MGnify/ENA primary metagenome ERZ747220 (study PRJEB28778, sample SAMN05720191) | bioreactor metagenome | isolation source: Anaerobic biogas reactor | place: USA:Washington...
TGGGCAGGCCCTGGCCCGAGAGCGCGATCCGCAGGTCGTACACGTCGTCGCGGGGAACCATCACGGTGCGCCCGCCGTCGGCGAGTTCGTAGTCGACGCCCCGCGAGGTCAGTTCGTCGGTGACCGACGCCGCGTCGCGGGCCTCGAGGTCCGAGAACACGGGCGCCATCGGCTTCGCCGAGTCGGAACGGGTGAGCACGACCGTGCCAGCCACGACGGTCAACGCCGCCGCACCGAGCGCGATCTTCTGGACGGGCGTGAGCCTCGCCAGCGTGCTCGTCAGTGAGTCGAGTCCGGCCATCGCCTACACCTGCATCCGCATGATGTCGTTGAACGCCTCGATCGCACGGTTGCGCACCTCGACCGTCAGCTGTGTGAGCAGCTGCGCCTCGGTCGCCGCGATCGTGTAGTCGTGGACCGCCGACAGGTCGCCGGTCGCGGCGTCGACGGCGAGGCGATCGGCCTCGGCATGGCTGGCCGACACGGTGTCGAGCGCCTTGGAGAGGGTGCCGCCGAACGACTCGGAGGCCGCCGGCGCCCCGGCGCGGACGGCCGGTGTCGGCATCGCCGCCGGGCGGATCGCGGAGATCGGTGCGAGCGCCATCGTCAGCGTCCGATCGACAGCGCGGCCTCGTAGGCCTCGCGCGCCCGCTCGAAGGAGGCGAGGTTCGCCTGGTAGCCGCGCTGGGCGAGCTGCATGTACACCATCTGCTCGGCCAGGTCGATGTCGGGCCGACGGACCATCCCGTTCTCGTCGGCCATCGGGTTGTTCGGGTCGTACGCCACGCGACCGTTCGGATCCCCGAAGGCGACGGCGACGACGCGTGCCCCGTCCCCGACCCCGGTGCCGGCGGCGTCCTCGGCGGGTGCCACCACCACGAACCGTTCCTGGAAGGCCGCCGCATCGGTCGGTCCGACGTTGTCGATGTTGGCGACGTTGTCGGCGACGGCGTCCAGCCACAGCTTGTAGACACCCATTCCTGATCGGGCCACGCCGAGCGTGGCGAAGACATTCGACATCTGTTCCTCGGTGCGTGCTGGTGGTCGGTGCTGGTGGGGTGTGTGGGTCAGTGGCCGGTGATCGCGGTCCGCATGAGCTGGTACTTCGAGCTGAGGGCCTGGCCGGCGAGACGCTGGCGCAGGACGTTCTCGGCGCTGGCCATCAACTCGATGTCGATGTTGACGTTGTTGCCGTTGAGCCGGGTCGGTGCCAGCGAGCGATCGACGGTCACCGCCATGTCGGTCGGACGCCCACCGGCGATCGCCGCCCGCAGGCTGTCCTCGAACTTCACCTCGCGGGCGAGGTAGCCCGGAGTCTCGAGGTTGGCGACGTTGCTGGCGATCGCCTGCTCCCGCTGGGCCAGTCCGTCGAGCGCCATGTGCAACGACTTGGTCGTCGTGTCGGAGATCGGGTTGATCGCCACGACCCGTACTGTGTCGAGATCGGCGATCGTGCAAGCAGGTTGGTCGGCGAGCGGTCGCGGTCATGCCCAGGCGGCGCGGAGCCGCTCGATGGCGGCGCCGACCTGGGCGTCGATCCGGCATTCGCCGACGTCGACGACGCAGCCGCCGGGCTCGACGTTGCGGTCGCCGACGACCTGCACATCGCCAGGCCACCCGGCCGGCTCGGCGGACACGGCGGCGGCCGCCACGGCGAGGTCGTCGGGGTGCACTCGCACGACGCTGTCGCCCCGGTCCGGCAGGAGGCGCGCGGCGCGGGCGAGCGCGTCGAGCACGGGCGTGTCGGTGGCGCGCAGCTCGTGGCCGACGATCGCCTCGGCGAGGCCGAACGCGAGCTGCAGCACGTCGGACTCGATCGCAGCGAGGGCAGCCGCGTCGCGAGCCGCCAGATCAGCTGCGGCCCGCTGGAGGGCGTCGGCAGCCTGGCCGAGCCGGGTCGCCGCCCGGCGGTGCTCGAGCGCTTCCGCCTCCCCGTCGCGGGCGGCCTGCGCGAGCCCCATCTCGTATCCCGCGGCGTACCCGTCGGCGTAGCCCGCCTCGCGGCGTTGCTGCGCTCGTTCGCCCGCCTCTTCGGCCCGGTCGCGGAAGGCGGCGAGCGGGGGCAGCGACGGAGCCTCGAACCGCACGGCAGCGGTCATCGGTCGTCCTCGCTGATCCAGAGCGTCATCAACCGGGCTACCTCCTCGGGGTGGGATCCGAGCAGGTCGTCGATCAGCTGCTCGGCGGCGCGCACGTCGGCGCCCACCGACGGATCGTCCGCCACGGTGCCCGGCTGTCGACCATCCTCGGGGAGCGGCGGCAGCGCCGCCGGAAGCCCCGTCACGACTCGCCGGCGGTACGTCGCGGGGATCGGCGCCTGCGGGCGGGCCGCCGAGCCGACCGGACGCCATGGCACGGCCGGCCGTGGCCGGCGGCGCCGCGGGCGGCGCCACGTCGGCATCGTCAGCCCGATCACGCCCATCGTGGCCACGAGCGCGCCCGTACCGACGGCGAGCAGCAGGACGGGCACGTCGATCGCGATCACCGCGCTCACGCTCGCCGGTCGAACGTCGACGATGCTGCCGCGCGGGCGACGTGTGGGTGGGCGGTCGGCCGACCGGGTTCGAGCGCGTCCGACAACACCGAGGCGTGCTCGATCAGCTCGGCAGTGCGGCGGCCGAGGTCCGCGAGCCGCGACGCCAGCTCCACCGGGAGCGGCGGGAGGTCGGCCGGCGCGCTGAACGCGACCGACCGTCCCTCGCCGCGACCGCCGGTGGCGACGAACGCGGCCTGGTCGGCGAGCACCGCCTCGTACTCGTCGAGCACGCGGAGCCAGCGTTCGCTCATGCCTGGAGCGAGATCCGACGCGGCTCGCCGGGCTCGCCGGGCTCGCCGGCGTCGGACTGGTCGATCGCCGACGTCGGCTGCCAGCCGGCTGCGCGGAAACCTTCGCCGAGCTCGGCGACGATCTGCTGCGCCTCCGCGACACGGCCGGCGTCCTTGGAGACGTTCGCCACGGCGAGCAGGCGCAGGAGGTAGTCGTACACCGACAGCAGCGCCGGGGCGTGCTCCCAGGCGTCGACGTCGAGCATCGGCGCCATCTCGCCGATCAGGTCCTGGGCGTGTCCGAGCGCAAGGTTCGTCTCGAAGTGATCGCCGCGCTGGATGGCCGCGTGGGCGGCGGCGAGGTCGCGGTCGAGGCGGTCGAAGCACATGATCACGATGCGAGGCCCGGACACCGTCTCCACGCTCCCGGTCGCAAATCGGTCGCGCGACGCGACGGCACTGTCGACGGTGTGTGGTGAGAGCATCTCGTCTCCTCGATCGTGTGCGGGGGTGTCAGAGACCGTGCCGAGTCGGGCCCGCCCTGCCAGCAGGTCAGTTGCTGTTGGCAGCCCAGTTGTTCGAGAGCCCGGCGAGCTGGCCGGTGATCCACTGCTGCTGGTTCTGCAACGACCCGAGCAACGTCTGCACGTTGGCCCACTGACGGCGCAGCGTGGCCTCCTTGACGATCAGTCGGTCCTCGAAGCGGGTGATCTGCTCGTTGAAGTCGGTGATCCGCTTGCCGGCTGCCGAGATGGCGTTCGTGAGCACGCCGCGGTCGGTACGGGTGATGTCGGTCGTGCCGTCGAGGTATTGTCCGCCGCTGTCGACGAGGTAGACGTCGTCCGCCATGGCCAGGTCCCAATCCTCATGACGGGCGGAGACGAAGGCTATGGTCCTGCCGTCGGGCGACCAGGAGGGGGCGCGGTCCTCGTAGTCTCCATCGGTCAGCTGCACCGGTGCGGCCGACCCGTCGGCCGGCACCACGAAGAGATGCCGTCGCCGGTCGACCGTCCATCCCACACTGTCGAGCTTGTACTGCAGGCGCGTGATGCGGCGCGGACGGCGTCTCCCGGTGTCATCCTCGTCATAGGCGGCGTCGCGCACACGGGAGACGAAGGCGATGCGGGTGCCGTCGGGCGACCAGACCGCCTGCGTCACGTCCTCCTTGAGGCTCGTCAGCTTGCGTGGCTCGCCCCCCGCCGCCGGCATGACGTACAACTGCGACTGCTTGCCGGCGCGGTCGGAGACGAACGCGAGCTGTGAGCCGTCGGGCGACCAGCGCGGATCGGCGTCGTTCTTCTCGCCGGCCGTGAAGCGGCGCGGCGGCTCCGCTCCGTCCACCGCCGCCAGCCACACCGCCGACCGGTACGCGTTCGTCTCCCCGTCGACGGAGCCCACCACGAACGCCACCGTGGACCCGTCAGGCGAGAGCCGCGGATCCGCCGCCGCGGTCAGGGCGAACACATCCCGTGGGACCATCCCCGCCATACGGCCTCCTTCTCCTCAGCCGCCGCGGCCTCAGCCCAGATCGCGGCGGAAGTCCCATTCGGGCGCGATGACCTGCGTGCCCTCGGTCTCCTCGATCTCCCGTCGCCAGGCGACCCGTTCGCCGACCGTCGCCCGCAAACGCCAGCGGACGCTCTTGCCCGCCTTCTCGACGGACCCGCGGATCGCCGAAAGCCGGGCGTGCACCCTGTCCCGCTGCGCCTGTGTGAGTCCGTAATCGTCGACCATGCCGAGCACGACGTCGAGGTTCGTCATGATGTCGTGATACAGGCCCCAGTCGCGGGCGCAGACCTGGGCGATGTAACGCAGGTCGAGCGACGTGTCGTCGTCCGCGCCGCGCAGCGGCACGTCCTTGACGAGCGCGATGACGTCGTGCACGTCCTTCTGGTTGATCTTGCCGATCTGCATCTTGGCGATGAACGCGTCGGCTGGAGAGATGGCGTAGTCGTCGATGTCGAGACGGTCGCCCACATCGAGGTCGTGGTCCATGCGCATCACGTCGAGGAAGATGTCGATATGGTCCACCAGCGGCGGCTCGTAGGTCTGCTCGGCTCCCCGCCCGTGCGCACCCGCCCTCATGACCTCCAGCGCCTCGTTCTTGATGTACTGGAGCTGGCCGGCGCCGGTGGACTGCGCGACGTAGCGGTTCTCCGTGTAACCGAGAGACTCGAAGACGCGGTGGATCTCCTTCTTCTGCTCGGAGTGCCCCAGGAAGTCGATGTCCGAGTACTCGCGGTCCATGAAGTCCAGGTCGGTGCAGTAGCGGCGCACGGCGAGCCCCCCGGTGAGACGCAGCTGCGCGCCGCCGTCCCGCGCCACGTCGACGATGCGCATGGCCTCGGCCATGAGCCGGTCCGCGCGCCGCAGAGGCTTCTGCGCCTGCCGCGCCCCGGACTTGAGCAGCGCGCTCTTGCCGCCGCCGGGCACGCTGCGCAGGTCCTCGAGCGGGTGCATCACGGCGTCGAGCACGTGGCTGGCGAGGAAGACGCGCGGCTGCCGCTGTTCGGCCCACTCGGCGAGCAGGCCCTGCGCCTGGAGATGGCGCACGGCGCTGCGCGCCGCGGGCTGGGCCACGTCGAGGATGCGCTGCGCCTCCGGCACCGTCATCACGGGCGTGCGGAACAGCTCGTCCGCCAGCCGGAGAGCGCTGCCTTTGACCTTGTCCCGGTCCCGTTCGTAGTGACGGACGAGGGCGCGCGCCTGGCGGACCGCACGCCGCGCCGTCTCGTGGACGCCCACGGCGAAGAAGGTGAGCCACGGCGTCCACTCCCCACGGGTGCGCACCCGCTGCAGAAGTGCGTAGTACTCGTCGCGATGCCCCTCGAGGAACGCGGAGAGGTAGAGAAGCGGGCGCGTGAGGCGCTTGCGCTCGATGAGGAACAGCGTGATGAGCAGCCGCCCCAGCCGGCCGTTGCCGCCGACGAACGGGTGGATGCTCTCGAACTGCGCGTGCAGCATGGCGCACTGGACGAGATCGGGCAGCTTGCCGCGCTCCTGCATGAAACGCTCGAACGCGGCCAGCGCCTCCGGCAGTTCCTCGACAGGGGGCGGCACGTAGATGGCCGTCGCCTGCGTGCCGCCCGGCGGGCCGAGCCAGTTCTGCGAGGTGCGGAACTCGCCCGGCGTGCGGGCGCCGGTGACCTCGTCGCGAAGGAGCTGTTCGTGCAGCATCTTGATGAACTCGAGCGAGAGCGGCTCCTGACGCAGCTGCTCCACGCCGAAGCGCAGGGTCTGGACGCAGGCACGCACCTCACGCAGATGGTCGCGAGGGACGGTGGAACGCGCAGCGCCGACCTGGTCGAGGTACAGGTCCGAGAGACTGACGTCGGCCCCCTCGATGCGGGAGGAGCAGAGCGCCTCCTGGCGCTTGAACGACGCATCGAGAAGATGAGGTGCGGGCAGCCCGGCGCCGACGCCGGAGAGCTCGCCGAGCGCGGCGTCGGCGCGTGACAACGCCAGCACGAGATCCTTCGTGTACGCGATCCGTGGAGGGAGCGGCGCCGGCACGAAGGCCGCGTACCCCTCCGGTGAAGTCACGATCCTGCCGGCCTTCTCGGCGTGGAACTCAGTGGGGTCCATGACGCCTGTCTCGCTTCGTTGCTGAGGTAGCTGCGCATACCGGGGTGGTCGCGCGTTCGACCTCGTAAGCATACCGCACCCGCGTCATGACACGACGCAGGCCGGTCGTCCGGAGCGACGCCGCGATCCGCGACTGGACGGCGGGAGCCGCCGTCCTGCCCCTCTCGCCCTCGCCGGCCCGGGCGTGGATTCACCGTCAACCTGAGCGTCAGGGTCGCCCGGCGGACCCGGCCTCTCGCGATCAGCCCGTCCAGTCGCTCTTGAAGCCCGCCACGTAGGCCTTGAACACCGCCCGGTGCCGTTCACGCAACACGTCGCGCTCAGGCCCCTCGTACATCCTGTCGTACTCCGCCATGCCGTGCGCCAGCGCCCAGCCCGCGTGCAGGACGGCGAAGATGTCGTCCTTGTCGCGCAGATTGAGCGCGCCGGTCTCACGCGCTGCCTCACCCAGGCGGAACATGCGGCCGACGATCTCGGCCGGCAGCGCCGCCGCGCGGAACTCGGTGGCGATGCTCGACGCCGTAGTCAGCAGCAGCGCGCGCGTGCCGGGACGTTCACACGCGTAGTCCAGGTACGCGAGACAGATCTCCACGATCTGTTCCTCGAGCGGAAGGTCGGCGGGCACGCGCTGCAGGTATTCGCCCAGCCGCTCCAGGTCACGCGCCGCAAGCCGGCTCACGATCTCCCGCTTGCCGGCGAAGTAGCGGTACAGGGACGCGGCGCTCGCGAAGCCCGCCCGCACCGCGAGCTCGTTCAGGTTCAGCTCGTCGACGCCCCGCTCCGTGACCAGTTCCGCCGCCGCATCGAGGATCTCGTCCCTGGTACGGGCGCGCAGCGCGGCGCGGCGGCCGCCCGGAGCGTCGGCGCCGCGGGACCCGCCCGAGGAGCACTCCCGGTTCCCACTCATATCCCGCCGCCGAGCTCGAATCCGGGCGTCGGCAGAACCGATGGAGGGCCAGGGGGCCGGACCGGCCCGGCGCCGGCCGGGGTCACGGCCGCCGGCGCCTTGCCCTCGATCTCGATGCGCGGCAGCCACTCCAGCCGGCGCGGCAGCCACCAGTACCTGTCGCCGATCAACGCGATCATCGCCGGTGCCACGACCACCCGCACCACGAACGCGTCCAGCAGCACGGCGATCGCGAGGCCGAACCCGAGTTCCTGCAGCACCACCATCTGTCCGCTCCCCATGCCGATGAAGACGGCGATCATGATCAGCGCCGCGCCGGTGATGATGCCGGCCGTGGACTGTACGCCGAACACCACCGACTCCATGCTCTCCCCGGTCTCGTACCAGCGCTCGCGGATGCGGCTGAGCAGGAAGACCTGGTAGTCCATGCTCAGCCCGAAGAGCACGCAGAACATGAGCAACGGCACCCAGCTCTCGATCGACTCGACGGTGATCAGCCCGGGTATCACGTCGCCCCAGCCGTGCTGGAACACCAGCGTCAGGGCGCCGTAGGCGGCCCCGACGGAGAGCAGGTTCATCACGATCGCGGTGACGGCCACGAGCAGTGAGCGGAAGGCGAGCAACAACAGGACGAAGCTCAGCGAGAGGACGACGCCGATGACGATGGGCATGTATCCGTCGGTCATGTCCGTCGAGTCCATCTGCGCGGCGGTGTCGCCGCCCACGTACACGGCCGCCCCCGTACCGTCGAAAGAGGCCGGGACCAGCGTCTCGCGCAGGTCGCGGATGGCCGCCCTGGCCTCCTCGGACTGCGCGTCGGTGTCCAGGACCATCTGCAGCACGGCCAGCGATCCGTCCGCATCCATGGAGAGGCCGGTCACCGTGAACCGGCCGTCGTCCTCGAGCCGGTCGACGAAGCCCTCCAGGGCACGCCGCACCCCGGCGTCGGCGACGTCTCCGTCGACGACCACCAGCGTGGGCTCGCTCATGCCGGCCGCGAAGTCACGTTTGAGCATGTCGAGCCCCCGCTTCGACATGTACGTCGTCGGGAACGTGTCGGCGCTGAAACCGCCGGTCCGCATGGTGAGCAGCGGCGCCGCGAGCGCCAGGAGGAGAAGCACCCCGAGGGTCAGGCTGACGACCGGACGGCGCATCACGCGCCGGGCCGTCCTGCCCCACCACCCATGCTCGCCGCGGGTGCGTCCGGAGCGGTCCAGCCACGGCACCTTGAGCGCATCGATCCTGTCGCCGAGCAACGCCAGGAAGGCCGGCAGCAGCGTGAGCGCCGCCGCCACCGCCGTGAAGACGGCGCTCATCGCCCCGATCCCCAGGCTGACGAAGATCGACAACGGCACGATGAGCATGCCGACCAGCGCCAGCACCACGGTCATCCCGCTGAAGAACACGGCGTTGGACGCGGTCGCCGACGCCGCTGCGATCGCCGCCGTCTTGTCGAGGCCGCCCCGACGCTCCTCCCGGTAACGCGAGACGATGAACAGCGAGTAGTCGATGCCGACCGCGAGCCCGACCGCGGTGAGGACGTTGAGCGCGAACACGGAGAGCTCGAAGACCTGCCCGATCAGCACGGTGATCGCCAGGGCGACGACGATGGAGAAGATGCTGAGCACGAGCGGCAGCCCGGCGGCGACCAGGGCGCCGAACACCAACACGAGGATGACCAGTGCGACGGGGACCCCGATCATCTCGCCGCGGAGCAGGTCCCTGCGGGCGAGGTTCTGGGCGTCGAGGGACGCCGTCGCGGCGCCGGTGAGGGCCACCTCGAACTGCGGCGAGACATCGGCCTCCTCGACGATCGCGTACACGCCGTCCACATGGTTCATCGACTCGTCGATCCCGGTGCTCAGTTCGACCTTGAGCAGGGTGGTGTGGCGGTCTTCCGACGTGAGGCCGTCGCGGACCTTGGCCGGGATCCCCTGGTCGTACCGGCTGAGCACGCCGACGACGTCCGTCGCGGGAAGCCCGGCGAGCCGGTCGCGCAGACGCAGTACTTCGGCCTTGAACGCCGCGTCGTCTACCGTCAGCGTCGGGCTGTGGACCACCACGATCTCGTTGTCGTGATTGCTGAGCGTGCCGACCGGCTTGAGGGCCTTCTCGAGCTCGGCGGCGCCGCTCGAGGCATCGGCGAGCCCCTCGCTCAGCCTGGACACGCCGGCGCTGAGACGCCTGGACCCACCGGCCACCCGGCCGGCGCCGGCGGCCGCGCGGCTCACACCGGAGGCGACCCTGCTCGACCCTGCGGCCAGCCGCTGCTGCCCTGCGGAGAGCCGGCGCGACCCCGCCGCGGCGGAGCCGGCCCCGCGCGCGAGCGCCTGCCCCCCCGAGGCCAATGCGCCCATGCTCTGATCGAGTCGCGCCGCGCCGGCGGCGCTGCGGGCGAGTCCGGCGCTGAGCCCTCCCGCGCCGGCGGACAGACGCGCCGCGCCGGCGGCGAGCGCGTCGGCGCCGGCGGCCACGGAGGAGACGCCGCCGCTCGCCGACCGCAGGCCGGCTGCCAGCCCGGTCGTGCCCGCCGACAGCTGACCGGACAGGCCGATGATCTGCTGGAACACCGGGTCCTGGGCGGCCTCAGGATGCGTCTGGACGTATGCGGCGACGACCTGCTCGAGCGTGGACGCACCTCCGGCGATCTGCTCGGCGGACGCGGCCGCCTTGTCGACGCCCTGGGCGGCGCTCCGCGCGCCGGCGGCCAGGTCCTTGGCGCCTCCGGCCAGCTTCCCGGCGCCGGAGGCGACTTCGGAGCCGCCGGCGGACAACCGCGCCAGTCCGCCGCTGAGACTCCCCGTCGCACCGCCGACCTGCCGCAGCCCCGAGCTCAGACCGTCCGCGCCCCGGGCGACGCCACTGAGGCCGCGGCTCAGCTGAGCGGCGCCGGCGCCGACAGAGCGCGTCCCTCGGCTGAGCTCCCCGGCCCCCGACGCGAGCTTGCGCAGACCGCCCTGCAGCTCCTCCGCGCCGGACGACAGCTTCTTCGAACCCTTGGCCAGCCTCCGGGCGCCGGAGCCGGCGCCGTCGAGGCCGTCGACCAGGTCGCGCACAGCCGACCCCGCCTGGGCCACCAGGCTGCCACCGCCGCCGCCGCGCTGCTGGATCAGGTCCGCGGCCTTCTTGGAGTCCGGATCGTTGAGGAACCGGACCGACGAGGTGAACACGTCGCCCATGGTCAGGTACACGGCCCCGCACACCGCCAGGGCGACCAGCCAGACGCCGATGGTCCACCAGGGATGTCGCGCGCAGACGAGGGCGAGCCGCTGCGTGAAGCCGGCCCGGCGTGGCTCGCCGTTCATACCCTGGCCGCCGGAGCCGGCGGCGTGATGCGAAGCGCTTTCGTGATTGCGAACATGGTTTGCAGTATGCCACAACCCGCGCGCCCCGCAACCTTGCCGCCGAGCCGGCAAGTCAGGGGACGGCACCGGACTCGACGGGTCGGGCAGACGCACTGGGGCGGCGAGTCGCTCTGCATGCGCTCGCCGCCCCAGGCAGTCCTTCGTCACCCGGTCGTCCGGGCGTTACCCTCTCAGCCTCCGTAGCCTCCCTTGCCGACGCGCATCACCCAGAACCGGGTGAGCAGGAAGTAGGCCACCATGGAGACCACCATCGAGGCCATCGTCGCCGACGTGTAGGGGAACGGAGCCGAGTACCAGAGCGTGATCGGGTTCATCAGCGCGGCGAAGGTACCCACGCCGATGCCGAAGGCGATGTACGCGGCGATGTTCCAGCCGCGCCAGAAGTCGTACGGGCTGCCCCTGCGGGCGTCGAAGATCGCCCGCACGTCGAGCTGCTGACGCCTGAAGATGAAGTAGTCGACGCAGATCATGCCGATCGGCGGCGCGTAACCCAGTCCGATCCAGTAGAGGAACTGGAAGAAGTGGTCGTAGATCAGGCTGGGCTTGATCAGCAGGAACACGGCCAGGCCGAGGAAGATCGTGATCAGCACGTCCCAGCGCATCGTGGAGAGGTACTTGACCCCCTCCTGACGCATGGCGACGCAGACCTGGTAGGCCTGGACCGAGATCGTGGTGATGTTCGCGAACGCGATGAACAAGAGGATCACGATGCCAAGCACGGTCCCGGCGAGCGGGATCATCCAGGCAGTCGGGTCCGGGTCCTGGAACGTGAGCGCCGCCATGAAGCCGACCGTCTGGGCGATCATGGTCACCACGAGGAGCCCCACGAGGGCCGCCCAGGCGGCGGACCGCTGGGTCGTCGCGAGGCGGCTCAGGTTGCCCTGCGCCGGCCACCAGGAGACGGCGCCGGCGAGGCTGAACTCGACCACCATCATGAAGTCGACCTGCTTCACGCCGATCGGCTCCAGCGGCTGGATGGCCGTCATCTCGGACCAGCTCGTCTCCTTGAAGACGTAGTAGTACATGATGACGAGCACGATCGTGAGCAGCGGCGCCGCGAAGCGGTTGAACCACTTGAGGGCCACCGGACCCTTGACGACCACCACCCAGCTGACCACGAGGGCGAGGAACCCGAACAGCCCGACGAGGAAGTAGTCGCCGCCGTACTCCGTCCCGGCGAGATGGTTGATCACGTGCACGGCGGCGCGGCCGAACATGACCGAGAGCACCCCGGTCCAGCCGATGCACACCAGGAAGTTGAGGATGTAGATGAGCGGCTTGATGCCGTGACGGCCGAACACCGAGCGGATGGCGCTGAAGTGCTCCAGGCCGTACTTGGTGTTCATCAGCACGCTGATGATGACGAAGAAGAGACCGATGCAGTTGCCGAGCACCATGGCGGCGATGCCCGCCTTGAGGCCCAGGAAGTAGACGACGTCCCCGCCGATCATGAACGCCCAGGTGGCGATGGCGAGGCCGGTCATCACCCAGCTGAAGTCCAGGAAGCCCCAGACCCGCTCCTCACGCACGACCGGGACGGTGCCGAACAGTGCGTCGCGGGTGGTCTGTTCCGCGAACTCCTCGCTCGCTTGGTCGATCATGCTCAGTACCCCCAGACCGTGAAGGCGATCCCGCACACGGCGAGGAACCCCGCGAACGCCAGCCAGTCGACCGTCGTGAAGTCGCGGCGCGCAGGGTCGACGTAGTCGGGCGCCGTGATCACGTCGAGCCGACGCTCGATCTCGGCGCGGACCTCGGGATCGCCCTCGATGCCGGAGCCGCCGCCTGGAGCTGCGCGACTGTTGTCAGATGTGGTGGACACGCGTACCTCCCTCGTGGACGACCAGTCACTCCCCGACGCGGACGGGGCGCGTCTCCACAGGGCGGGGTGCCGGAGGGAGACGCGCCCCGGCTCGAAGCGCCGCGGAGCTACTTCTTGTACACGACCTTGCCGTTGAAGACGGTCATGACGACCTCGGTCTGATCCACCTCGGTGATCGGGATCTTGAAGATGTTCTTCTTCAGGACGATCATGTCGGCGAACTTGCCCTTGGTGATCGAGCCGACCTTCGTGTCCATGGCGATCTGGTACGCGCTGCCCAGCGTGTAGTGCCTGATGGCGTTCTTGAGCGTGATGGACTCCCAGGGGTTCAGGGGGCCCATGTCGTCGTAGCCGTACCAGGGCTCAGCCGTGCGCGTCACCGCGCGCTCGATCCCGTACCACGGCATGAGCGGATCGACCGGCCAGTCGCTGCCGAAGGAGATCGGCGCGCCGGCGATCTCGAAGCTGCGGATCGGGTAGATGTTGTTCATCCGCTCTTCGCCCAGGTAGTCCTTCGCGGCGTCGAAGCTGCTCGTATCCCACTGGTGCCACTGCGGCTGCACGCAGGCGACGACGTTGAGCTGGCCGAAGCGCCAGATGTCCGACCGCTTGATCGGCTCGAGATGACAGATGCCGTTGCGCAGGTCCTTGGACGCGCCCGCCTCCTGCGCCGCCTCGAAGCAGTCGAGAGACCATCTCACGGACGCGTCGCCGAGCGCGTGGATGTGCACCGGCCAGCCGGCCGTGTTCATCTTGACCACGGTGTCCTTGAGGAGCTTGGGCTCCCAGAAGGGGGCCCCGTTGCCGAGGTTGGTGCCCGGGACCCAGTTGCCGTCCTCATCTTCCTCGAGGTAGGGCTCGAGCATCCAGCCGTTCTGCGCCGGGAAGTCCGGCACGCCGTCGAGGATGACCTTGCCCTGGCTGACGACGAGCCGGTTCGGGACGTCGTACTCATCGCGCAGGTCGTTCAAGTCTTCGATCATGCCGTCGGGATCCGACGCGGCCTGCTCCTGGTCCAGCATCACGGCGCAGGCGACACGGATATTGAGCCTGCCCTGTTTGAGCTCCTCAGCCCAGGTGTCCAGGTTCCAGTTGCTGATGGCATCCATCACGCCGGTGATGCCGACCTCGTTCAGCGCATGGACGGTCCTCTGCGCGGTCTCTTCCGGACTCTCGGGATCCACGGCCGGGATCTGGTCGGTGACGAGCCGCATCGCCCCTACGATCGCCCGCCGCTCTCCAAGGAATTCCTCCGCGGCGAGGTGGAGGCCGATCGCCTCTCGCTCGTGAAGAAGTCCGAGGCCGAGCTCTCGCTCGACACGCGCTACGGAACGCGCGCGGTCGGGCTCGATCTGGAGACCTGGCTGGACGAGGGCCTCGTGGACATCATCACGGGGAGCGGCTACTTCCGCATGAACCCGTGGCGCTACCTCGCCGAACTCGGCCATCGCTATGGCGTGAAGGTCTACGCGGGGCTGAGTGACTCGCGGGTGCAGGCGGACACCGCCCCCTTCAGTCGCCGCTCGCAGGAGAGCTACCGCGCTCGGGCGGCAAGTGCATGGCAGGCCGGCGTGGATGGCATCTACATCTTCAATATGTTCAACCCGCGTTCCCGCTTTCTGCGCGAGATCGGTGAGCCTGAGGTGCTTGCGGGCCTCAGCAAGACCTACTTCGCAACCGTCCGCGGCGCAACGAGCCGCGGCTACGGCAATCCTGACTTCTGGATCGCGGATGGCAGCCAGTGGCGGAACGTCCCGGTGCTGACACCGGAGACGCCAGATACTTCGGAGGAACCAAGGAAGTCCGAGCCATTTTGAGCAGCACGAAAACCAAGTGGTGCGCCAAACAGCCCCCGCAGCGGGTTGACATACTCCCGCCACAAATTGTCCTTGCTCGTGTAGACCGTCAATGCCATATCAGCGCCTCCTAATGAAGGCGCGGAATCAACACGGCGCGCGCGCCATGCAAGCTAGTTTGTGCAAGTCGTAGCGACAAAGCCCAGCGGATTATTCTGTTTGTCGGGCCGTCGAAAACGCGCTACAGTGGGCTTGATTCTACGTGGTTTACGAGATGATGGTG
>ENA-UOUL01003905-UOUL01003905.1-bioreactor-metagenome-genome-assembly--contig:-NODE-3905-length-14522-cov-7.614469_pt1 | contig 14522 bp, 8 predicted proteins | sample MGYA00249838_ERZ747220 | MGnify/ENA primary metagenome ERZ747220 (study PRJEB28778, sample SAMN05720191) | bioreactor metagenome | isolation source: Anaerobic biogas reactor | place: USA:Washington...
CAGGTGTATGCGGCGGTCGCCACCGGCGGCCCCACCATGACCCCGCGGCTCGCCGACGCGCTCATCGACGTGCGCACGGGCGAGGTGGCCGAGCTCGAGCCGACACCAGGCGTCCAGGTGCCGCTCGCCGCGGATGTCAGCGCCTACCTGCGGAACTCGCTCGCCGCCGTCGTCGAGACCGGCACCGCAGCACCGGGTTTCGCCGGCTTCCCGCTCGATGAGTGGCCGGTCGCGGGGAAGACCGGGTCCGCCGAGAGCGGTCACGGCAACGACGTCTCCTGGTTCATCTCGTATGCGCCGGCCACCTCACCGCGCTACGTCGTCGCCGTGGCGATCACCCAGGCAGGACTCGGCTCGGAGGCCGCCGTGCCCGTCGCTCGGAGCATCCACGAGACGCTGCGCACCATCGACGCCGAATAGCGCCGCCCGCCCCGCCCGCGCAGCGTGTGAAGGAAGTGCCGCCATGACGACACATTTCTCACACGCTGGGTGAGGCGCTGCTGCCCGGTGGCGAGCACGTGCGGCAACGTGTGACGAAAGTGCTGCCATGACGACACACTTGTCACACGCAGCGCCAGAGGCCCAGCGACCAATGAGTCTGTGCGGCAAGGGCTTTGGCGCGATGTGGATAGCGGGCGACCAACGGAGCCCGAACGTCTCATAGTTGAGCGGTGGACCTCGACACACTCATCCGGCGCCAACACGGTGTCGTCACTCGTGCCCAGGCGTTGCAGTGTGGTCTCACCGTCAGCGCCATCCGATGGCGCGTTCGGGGTGAGAGGTGGAGCCGGATGGCGCACGGCATCTACTACGCCCACACCGGTCCGCTGACTTGGATGGCCCGAGCTCACGCACTGGCGCTCCGCCTCGGTCCAGGCGGCGCACTGACCACGGAAACGGCCGCGCACCTGCACGGCATCGAGACGCGAGCGCCCCAGGTCCTCAGTGGCGCAGTCGTGTCCCGGCAGGTTCAGCGACTGGCCGGTACCCGCGTCACGCGACGTCGCGCCCTCGACATCGTGACCCGCCAAGGGCTGCCCGTGACCTCAGCGGCATCAACGGTGCTCGACCTGGTCGCTCAACTCCCGCAGAGTCAGTGGCGCGACGCGGTGCATCTCATGGCGCGTTGGGTCCACAGCGGAAAGGTCAGTGCCGATGAAGTGCTCGAGGCACTGGCCGAGAGACAGCGGTACCCACGGAGATCGCTCGTCACGACGGCGCTCGAGCCCATCGCCGCGGGGATCGAGAGCATTCTCGAGCTGGACACCCTCGAAGGAGTGATCCTTCGGCATGGTCTCCCTCGACCGACGCTCCAGGCCCGCGGGCAGGGTCCGCACGGCGAGATCCGCAGAGATGCGGAGTGGGAGCCCTATGGAGTGGTGCTGGAGTCGGACGGACGCCTCTTCCACTCGGGGGCCTCACTGCAGACCGACCGTCGGAGGGACCGGTACGCCGCACGCACCGGTCGCGTCACCCTCCGGGCCGGCCATGCCGAGATACGTTTCGGCCGCTGCGACCTGGCCATCGACATCTTCCTGGCGTTGCGCTCGCGCGGCTACCAGGGCGACATCTTGGCATGCTCTCCGAGATGCCCCGCCAGAACGCTGTGCCCCGCCCTCAATTGCACGTGAGGAAAGGGCCGCCATGGCGACACACTCCTCACACCTAGGCGCAGCCCGACTCACTCAGCCCCGTCCGTCGACCACGCCCCACCGTGCACCACGTCATCGACCATCCGGGCGAAGCGCGGACACGCCACGATGTCGTGCGCCTCGCACCGCAACGCGTGCTCCGTCATCGCCCGCGACCGCGCCAGCTCGCGCTCCCGTTCGTCGATGCTGCGCAGGTGCTCCTCGAGCACCGAGTGTCGCCCGGGTCGGTCGGCGTCGAGCAACGCGCCGATCTGGTCGAGCGTCATTCCCGCGAGCTGGTTGCGCAGGATCACCGCGATGCGCACGAGATCATCCGGGCCGTAGCGCCGGTATCCGGAGGCGTCCCGAGCCGGCGCGATCAGCCCTTCGTCCTCCCAGTAGCGCAGGACGTGGGTCGCGATCCCGAAGCGGTCGGCGGTCGCGCCGATGGACAGGTTCTCAGCACTCGCCTTCATGTCAACCTGAAGGTACACCAATGCACCGAGGCAGCGCGCCGCCGCAGCACCCGCACCCTGTCAGCCCTCAATACTTCACTCATGGACATGACAGACATCCTCATCGTCGGTGGCGGACCGGCTGGCCTGCAGGCGGCGCTCACCACGGCGAGGGTCCACCGCCAGGCCGTCCTGCTCGATGACGGCCGGTATCGCAATGCACCGGTCCGGCACATGCACAACCTCATCGGAGCCGACGGCGCCGCACCCGAGGAGTTCCGGGCCCGCGCCCTGGGTGAGCTGGGCGCATACGACACCGTGGAGTGCCGACCGCTCGGGGCGACCGAGATCCGGCCGACCCGAACGGGTTTCGTCGCAGACCTGTCCGATGGCTCGTCGCTGGCCGCCCGCGCGGTCATCCTCGCCACCGGAGTGCGCGACGAGCTGCCGCGTATCCCCGGACTCGAGGAGGTCTGGGGCGGACGCGTGGCGCACTGCCCGTTCTGTCACGCGCACGAGTTCGCCGGTGGGTGGTTCGCGATCCTCGGCACCGAGCCTGCGGAACATCTCGGTGGCCTGCTCGGCCCGATCGCAGGCTCACTGACGGTGTTCCCGCTCGAAGACGACACCGCCGACGCACCCGACGGCATGGAGGTCGCCGAATCGCATGTCGTCGGTATGCGCGACACCGGTTCCGCACTGGAGCTCTTCCTCGCCGACGGCTCGCGGGCGTCGATCGCCGTCGCATTCATCGCACCTCCCCAGCGGCAGAACTCGAAGCTTCCGGAGCAGCTCGGCCTGGAGCTGAACGACTCCGGCGGAGTGCGGGTCGACGAGTTCCAGCACACGAATGTGCAGGGTGTCTTCGCCGCCGGCGACATGGCGCATCTGGCTGCTCTGTCGGCGTCGACCTCATCGGTCGCAGCCGCCATCGCGTCGGGAGAGGTCGCTGCGTCCTCCGCGGTGAGCTACCTCATGGGGGAGTGACAACGCCGAGGAGGGACTTGCCTTCAGGTCAACCTGAAGGTCCAGCATGTCCAGCATGGACATGACAGACATCCTCATCATCGGTGGCGGCCCGGCCGGTCTGCAGGCCGCGCTCACCGCCGCCCGGGTTCACCGCCAGGCCGTCATCCTCGACGACGGCCGCTACCGCAACGCCTCGGTCGCGCACATGCACAACGTCATCGGCGCCGACGGCAACCCGCCCCACCAGTTCCGAGCGCGTGTGCGTGACGAGCTCACCGCATACGACACCGTCAGCGTCCGACCGGTCTCGGCCACCGCGGTCCGGTCCGATCCGGGAGGCGGCTTCGTCGCCGACCTCGCCGACGGCACAGGGCTCTCCGCCGGCACAGTGATCCTCGCGACCGGCGTGAGCGACGAGCTGCCGGAGATCCCGGGGCTGGCCGAGGTGTGGGGCGGACGGGCTGCGCACTGTCCGTTCTGCCACGCGCACGAGTTCGCCGGGGGACGGATCGGGATCATCGGGACCGCGCGGGCAGGACACCTCGGCCCACTGCTCGCTCCCGTCGCCGGCTCGCTCCTCGTCCTGCCACTCGAGGGCGACTCTGCGGAGGGACCCGATGGCGTCCGCGTCGCCGGATCACACGTCGTCGGTATGCGCGACACCGGCTCTGCTCTCGACCTCACCCTGGCCGATGGCTCGGTGGAGACAGTGGACGTCGCCTTTGTCCCGACGACGTTGCGGCAACGGTCTACGATTCCGGAGCAGCTCGGCCTCGAGCTCAACGAGTCGGGCTGTGTGCGGGTCGACGAGCTCCAGCGCACGAGCGTGCCTGGCGTCCTGGCCGCCGGGGACATGGCTCACATGCCGGCGCTCCCGATGCCGATGGCCTCGGTCGCCACCGCTATGGCCGCCGGTCAGGTCGCTGCGTCGGCCGCGATCATGCACCTCTTGTCGGCCTAGATGAGCCCACCGGCTACATCCGTGACCGCCACGTCCACCTCGGGCGGCGGCTCACCCCGCAGGACGCGTGATGAGGACTTCGCCGTGCACGATGGTGAACCAGGCGTCGGGGTCCTCACCCCAGGTCTCCCACGCCACAGCGATGTCCTCGACCTCCTGAGGGCCGAGCCCTTGGTCCACGGCTTGGCTCGCGAAGTTCGAGTGGCGGACGCGGGCGGCCTGGCTGTTGCCCCACCAGCTGGTCGCCTCCGCGGTGGCGTAGGTCCAGGTGGAGGAGCTGATGATGGCGTTCTCGAAGCCGGCGGCCCGTGCCCATGACCGCAGCCGTCGCGCCGCGTCGGGCTGGGCACCGTTGGACCACGCCGCAACGGTGTGGACGGCACGCCAGCGATCCATGCCCGGTGACTCGGGGAACCAGAACATGGCGGAGTAGTCCGCGTCGCGCGCTGCCACGAACCCGCCCGGCCTGCAATAGCGCGCCATCGCCTGCAAAGCACCGACTGGATCTCTCAGGTGCTGGAGGACTTGGTGGGCATGGACGACATCGAAGGAAGCCGGCGGCAGATCGAGGTCGCGGATGTCACCGAGCACGAACTGAGTTCGGGTGTCGCCGCGTCTGGCGGCCGCCTCCTGCGCCGCGCTGATCGCATCGGCGGCGGGGTCCACTCCGACGACGCGGCCGCTCGGGCCGACGATCTCAGCGAGGTCCAAGGTGATGGACCCCGGACCGCAGCCGATGTCGAGGACCGAGTCGCCCTCGCGTAGCCGGTCGAGGAAGTAGGCGCAGCTGTTCGCAGCAGTCCGCGCCGCGTGCGAGGCCAGCACGCTGCCATGGTGGCCGTGGGTGTACGTCGTCGGACTCGAAGGCGAGGGGCTGTCCATCAGGCCACGCTAGGTGGATTGAGCGACGCCGGGCAGGGCCGGCTCTCCGAGCGAGACCACCCCCGACGATCCATGAGACGGGTTGACCACGTTGGGGCCTGCCAATCTTGCTGCTCAACAACGGGACTCAATCGTCTTCGCAAGGACGTGACTCGTCGGCGATCGGTCGAACGGCCGATGGTGCAGGGCAAGCTGAGAGAGGAGGGTTGGCCCCAACGACAGCGTCATCACCTCATCAGGGAAGGTACGTCATGGCAGTCCCTCAGGCGGTTCTCGTTTCCCTGCTCCCGTTCCAGGAGGCTGACCCCTCGCAACGACCGGGGTGGTGGCAGACCATGGGTCGGGGGATCACGGACTTCCTGACCGTCGAGCGGGTCCGTGACGCCGTCGTCGTCGTGATAGCGGCGGGTCTGTACTACTGGCTGGCGAAGCGGGCACAGGACCGGCTCATTCTCACTCCGATGAGGACGGTCGTCGCGCAGGAGCTGACGTCGATTGGCCGGCTGGGGGTGGAGGGCGCACACGATCTGGACGACGTGATCAAGGCACTGACGACACCGGCTCCTGGAGTGGCGGGGCAGGAGGAGGCCATTATCGCCGGGCTCACCTTGAAGGGCGACCTCGCCACGGCTGCGCGGCTCAGGGAGCTCAGTGAGCTGACGACCAGCGCCCTCATCGCCTCGGCCGCCGCGGTCAAGGGCTCGCTCCACCCACCCGCCCTGGCGTACCTCGAGAAGGCAACACTGTCCGACTCCGACGCGGAGGATCTGCGATGCGCACTCGCGGTCGTCAGCACCGCGAAGGCGAAGAGGATGCTGACCGAGACCCGCCTGGCGCTTCGGCGCATCCGCAAGTCGCAGTCACTAGGTGTGGCGGGTCTGCTCCTTCTCGTCCTCCTCGTCATCATGTTCGGCAATCCGGCCATCGTCGCCTTTGGGGTGCTCGGTGCGATGGTCAGCCGGCTCATCGCGTTCTTCCGCGCCTCCACCGACACGGACCAGAAGTACAACTGGGTGATCCTCTTCCTCGTCCCGATCGTCGGTGGGCTGTCGGCTTATGGCGGGGTCCTGCTCATTGACGCAATGCGGACCTGGGGTCTGCTCGGTGAGACCTTCGCCGGCGTCGACTTCGGAGGCGAGCATGCCAACGTCCCGACAATGGCAGCAGCCTTCCTCTTCGGCTTCGTCGAGCGCCTCCTGGACAACGTCGCCGGCAACGCCATCGACGGCCTCGGAGCCGTCGCCAAGCGTGAGAGCGAGGCCGAGGCTGCCGGTGCCGCGGCCTCGGGAGAGGCCGGGATCGAGCCCCACCAGACCCCGGACGGTGGCGAGCCTGGACCGGGCGGCGACGACGCTCAAGCCGGTGGCGGCGCTCAAGGCGCTGGTGAGGTGCAGAACCCTGCAAGCGCTCAGAACGACGTGACCGCCGCGGGTGGGACAGCGCCGTCGACGACGACGCAGACCACTACGTCGGCGCCGACCCCTACAACCGCCACCCCTGCGCCGCCCGACGAGCCTGTCGAGTTGCTCGAGCAGCACCTCCCGCACGAGGACTCGGGGAGCGGGCCGAACCGTTAGCCGCCTCGTCTCGGACAGGGCGACTCAGCTCGGGATCAGCCCGGAAAGGAGACCGATCAGACTCGGACCGGCAAGACCGTTCGGGTCGATCTTGTCCGTCGACTCCGGGATGACAGAGGTGTCCGTCGGCCCCGCATAGACGGGGGTGCACCGACCGAGCCCGCCCTGCTGGAGCAGGTCGCGCACGACGTCGAACGCCGACTCCGGCTCGGCCAGGCGGGTCCACAGCGCTGAGGCGTTGGCCGGGGTCGTCGCGGCCGGGATCCCGAGACGAGCAGCCATCAGCGACTGCCGGAACCGTGACAGCGTCGCTCCCGCACCCCGGTCGTTCAGTCGACGGTCGAGCATGGCGACGTCGCAGCCACCGTCGAAGGTCATGCCGCGGCGGCGCCAGTGGGAGGTGCCGAGCAGCGCGTACCCGTCGTCGACCAGCACGATCGTGGACCGCCCGACGCTGTCCCGCCCGGGGAAGCCGATGGGGTGGAACGCCGCGACCCGGTCGGGGTCCGCGGAGATCAGCGACTCCAGGGCCGCCTTGCGGTCACGGTATGCGGCGCGCACCAGCGGCGGTTTCCCCGGGGCGAAGTCGGGCTGGCGGGGCACACAGATCATGACCTTGAGCAGCGGGTTGGCCAACAGGCGCGCCTTGAGCAGTGCCGTGAGGTCGACGAGGTTCGCGTCCGCGCTCGATCCCGAGCCGTAGGCGGTCTGGAGGAAGGTCGGGGACTCGACCCACACATACTCGCGGGCCTCGGAGATCGCCCGGGCCAGTGACCACATCGCATCGCGCTGGCCGCGCTTGGCGGTCGCGATCTCCCGCTGCAGCTGTCGGCGGAGACGCTCCTCGTTGTGGAGCGCGACCGTGAGCGAGCCGGCGGACAGCCCAAGGGCGCTGACGATGGCGTCGGCCAACGACTGGATGGTGTCCGTGTCGGCGGGCACGGGCAGCAGGGACAGCTCGGGGGAGTCGGTCACCGCCGAGATCGTCTCCAGCATCGCCCCCGCCAGGAAGGGTGCCCCTGCCGCTGGCGCGGGGTCCAACGGTGGCACGTTCCAGTTGTCGCCCGCGCTCTGCACGAGCCACCCTGGCGAGCTGCTGCCGGTCGGCACGACGGACTGGCAGCGCTTGAGCGCGTGGAAGGCGAGGTCGTAGGCGAGCTGTCCGCCGACCCGCAGCCCGCAGATGTGGGCGTCGGGGCCGGCCGGGTTCCCGGGGGAGCCCAGCTCCGGTGAGGCGCTCCGGCTCTCCCACGTGTAGCGGCCGCCGGACAGCACGGCGTCCCAGACATAGGGCGCGCCGGCGGCAAGCTGCGCGCCGAGCGCCAGGACAGACTCGAAGCGGGACTGCGAGGGCAGCCTCGGCCCGATCCGCGGCCACGTCCCCTCGTTGGAGAAGAACCGGACGAAGTCCACCAGGTCCGACGGGGGTGACGACGTCGGGGTCAGCTCCGGGATGCCGAAGACCTGCGACGGCGCGATCGAGGAGAGCCCCTGTCCGGAGACGAACCCGCTGATGAGCGGTGCGACGGCGCCGCCGAAGGTGGCCGTGTTGTCCGTCCACGGCTGGGCGGCACCGATCGGGAGCTCGATGGCCGAGGCGAGCCGGCGGGTGCCGTCCTGACCCAGGAGGAGGACGTCGATCCGCAGCACCGGGTCGCCGGGTGTGTCCCCGGTCGCGAAACCGAAGGGGTTGACGAGCAGGACCGAGGTGTCCCCGCTCGCCTGGACGACGGCTGACCCACCGTCCCCGCGCACGAAGCTCGGGTCCTCGCCGATCTCGCGGATCAGCTGGAACGTGCGGGGGTAGGCCCGCACGAACGTCCCTGCGGGCACCGAGCCCGCCGGGAACGTGACGATGACGTCCCATTGCGGAGACCCCGCAGGCGGAACGCGCCAGTGGGCGGTGAGCCCGGCGGACGAGGGGTCGAAGGTGGAGATCGCGGCCGCCGCGCCCGATGGTGCCGCGGGCGCACCCGGCAGTCCCGGCCAGTGGGCTGCCACACCGGTGGAGAGCGGCAAACGCAACCCCACGTCGATGGCGGGGGACACGATCAATCCAATCCTGTCGTCAACCTCCGGCCAGGCGTCGAGGGCGGCACCCATCGCCCCCGCGACGTCGTTCCCGTCGATGAGGAGCGCCGGGTTCGCAAGCGTGCGCCGCACGACCGGCAGAGGGGCGTTGGCGGGCATGTCCTCCTCTGCCGGCACGTCGGCGTCCCCGGGGGCGAGCGCGCGGTTGCCGAGCACGTGCCAGTCCACGTCGACGGCCATCACCCGGAAGAACTGGCGCGGCAGCGATACGCCGGTCGGCGGCGTCGGCGGAGCCCAGGCCACCGTGTCGAGCGTCCCGCCCGGCGACTGCCCCCACAGGATCGGCGCCGGCGGCGGGGGCGGGTCACCGGCCGCAGCGGGTGGCACGGGATACCCCAGCTGCTGACCGGCGGCGAGATCGACCAGCCCGCTCGCAGGCACGTCCTGCACCACCGTGTCCGTGGAGTCGAGCACCTTCAGCGCGGTGTCCACCGCGCCTGCGCCCGTGCGCCGAGGACGGTAGGCCGTCCCGTGCGGGGTGACGACGTGGACCCGCGTCGCGACAGTGCCACCGAGGGCGGCGATCGCCCGCACCCCGCCGGCGCCGGTCATCGTCGCCTCAGAGAAGGCGGTCGGACTGAGCGCGTTGCGCCACGTCAGCAGCTCGGCGAACAGGGCCGCGACGGCCACAGGGTCCACGATGAGGCCGCGGCGGTCGTGGAAGGAGACCTCCCCGGCGTCCGGGATCGGCTCACCCGCCCGGAACCAGTGCATCAGCGGTTGGCCGGGCGGGGTCGCCCCGTGCACGAGCATCGCGACGGGCACGGGCCGGTCCAAGGCACCCAGGCGGGTGCGGACCAGGGTCTCCAGTCGGTGGATGGCCTCGGGGTGCAGGCTGAGAATCCCCGCGGACGTCGAGATCGGGTCTCCGGAGACCGAGGAGTAGCGAACGGGAGAGGCGACCACCTCATACGTGCCTGTGAAGGGCGCGACCGGGACGTTGTTGAGCGTAAGCCGCAGGGTGCTGTCATCAGGTGCGGCCGGGGTGCTCGACTGCCAGGTCATCGACAGAGCGGGCACGGTGATGCCGAGCACGTCGAGCCCGTGCTCATTGATCTGCTCGCTGACGTCCGCCGGGGTGAGCACCTGCTGCGTGGCGATGGTCATGGCGTCCCGATCTGTCGTGTGAGCGTCGTGGTCTCGCCCGACGGCGCGACCAGGGTGACGGTGGCGGTCCCGGCACTGCGGAAGCCGATGCCGATGGTGCGCTCGCCCCTGAGCCGTCTGGTGGCAGCGGCGGGGATCCGAGCGGTGGTCGCGGTGAACAAGGTCTTCGGCGGACGCGGCGGCAACGGGAGGTCGCCGAGCGTGACGGTCAGCCTGTCGGCTCGTGCGATGCCTCCGCGCTTGAGCAGCACCCTCAGCTCGTACGGCCCCTCCGCCGTCTGGTCCGGGACGGCTGTCGTGAAGGTGAGGACCCACCCTCCCGAGATCGCGTCCACCTGGGGGCCGGTGATGTCCGGCGGCACGGTGGGCGGCACCGGCGGCACCTCCAGCGACCGCTCGGTCATCCGACCCAGGGGGTCGGTGAGCCTCACCCGCACGCGTATGCGGTGGCTGGGATCCGTGCGCCGCAGGAGCAGGTGCAGGCCGGTCTGGCCCGCCGCCGACTCATCCCGCCACAGGCCGGACGTACCCGCCCCGGGCTGGGCGAGGGGCAGTGCGCTGAGCGGGCCGGTCACCGGTTCGAGCTCCATCGGGGTGAGCGTCCCGTCGGCGGCGACGAGCTGGGCAGTGGCCCCGATGATGTGCGGACCGAGCACGGTGTCGGCGACGGGCGCGTTCGTGGCGAAATCGACTCGCACCAGAGATGATCCGGCAGTCGGGGACACCACGACGAGCGACTCCAGGGGCGGTGGACCGGCCGGCGGCACGACGACGGATCGCGGGACACTCGGTGCGGACCGCCCCGCATACTGCCCGCGGGTCGGATCGTCGCTGGTCCACGCGACGGCGCGGTAGATCACCGGCCGCCATGACCCCTGGTCGACGGTGTCGGCGCCGGTCACGCGCAAGATCGGGTGCTCGGCGTCGCCGACGACCGTGTAGGCACTCCCGCTGGTCGTGATGCTCGCGTGCGGCGGCCCCATGGACTCCACCTGCACCGCCGCGTCGGGCACCCGGGTGCGGTAGAGGTCGACGCGGGTGACCCGCGCCCCACCGTCGCACCCGACGCGCAGTCGGGCGAAGTAGGACGCGGGCTCGACCGCGCGGTCCACGTCCTGGCTCACCTCGAGCGACGGCGCAGGCGGGGTGACGACGACCGGCGCCGCGAAGCCGACGAACCGCTTGCCACACTGCGGGTCGGCGGTCGTGGGCCACTCCGACTCGACGTTGCCGGCGCTCACCCCGATGACGAGGTAGCAGTGGATCTCCTTGGTGCCGCGCGGGAGGACCAGCGGGGTCGAGGTCCCGATCACCGGGTCCTTGCTGGTGCGCGTCCAGCAGCGGCGGTCCGGGTCGGCACCGAACGCGGCCTGCAGCGCGGCGAGCCGTTGGGTGAGGGTGTCCGAGGCCCGTGGCTCGGGCAGCCCGTGGTACGCCCGGAGAGTCGCCTCCGACGCCGTGTAGACCTGGTAGGCCACGGCCCCGGCCATCGCGCTCCACGACAGCCGCGCGTGGTGCAGGCCCTGTCCATCCCGCATCGAGGCGAGCGTGACGTTGTCGAAGACGGTGGTCAGGACCGGCGGCCGCGGGTCTGCGGTCGAGAGCACCGTGAGGGTGTTCCATGCCGTCGTCCGTTGGGGAGCCACCCGCTCCTGCCCACGCGCCCAGAGCGCGACCCCCCAACGGCCCGCGCCGGAGAAGTCGAGACTGAAGCCGCTCAGCGAGATCCGGTAGCGCCGAGTCGCCCTGTCCTGCAACGGGACTGACGACGTCTGCTGCCCGTCGACGGTGAGGTGTGCGGCTGACGCGGTGAGCCCGGCACCCGCCGTGACGGCGGTGATCGCCCCCGCCTGGTTGAACTCCAGGGTGACGAGGGTGCCCGCCCCGCTCCCGACAAACGTGTCGGTCGTGGGCGGAGTGGTGTTCGCCGGCTGGTCGGTGGCCTTCGTCTGCGGGTAGCGACGGCCGACCACCGTGATCGTGCGCGGGCTGCGGCTGGTCCAGTCCCAGGCCAGGTCGAACTGGATAGACGCCGGGACTGGCCCCTGTGGCACAGGGACGCCCGACGGGGGACAGTCGAGGCGGGCCGCGGTCAGGGCGACCTTGCTGAGCGGCGGCACGGTCACGGTGGCGCCGGTGTCGGCCCACCCCGACCAGAGCCCGAAGACGTCCTGGTGGGCAACCGCATACCGCAGGGAGTTCGGCGTGATCGTCGGGTCGATCTCCCAGACCGTGTCCGAGAGGCTGCGCAGGTGCGGCGTGGCCTCGTTCTGCGCGGCGCCGACGGGTTGCAGCGCGGTGTCGTTGACCCGGGTCTGCAGGAGCATCTGCGTCGCCTGGGCAGGGTTCAGACCCCAACGGGCGAACGCGTGGCTCCCGATCGCGAAGTCGAGCAGCGGAGGCAGGTGGTTCCACGTGGTCGTCACGACGGCGCGGTAGGGGCCGTCCAGAACGGTCGGCGACTGCACACCGGGGCTCGTCGAGGTCAGACCGCCTGGCGCGGGAGGCGGCGTCAGGGGTCGCGGACCGAGGACGAAGCACGCCCGCTCCACCTTGTTGCCGCCGTCGTCGAGGAAGGTGCCGGTGATCATGAAGTCCGGCACCACCGACTGGGAGACGTGGGTCGTCAGGCCGATCCTCCCTCGCAGCTGCCAGGGGTATGCGGTGCCGAGTCCGAGGATCAGTGCGGCGAGCGGGTCGGACAGTCCGCTGTAGAGCACCGACCGCAGCGGGTTGAACGACGCCTCCGCGGTCTGGGTGCCGGTCGGGACCTGCATGGGCCGCCGGTACTCCCGGTCCATCTGGGCGCTACCGATCGCGGCGTCGGCCATGTCGACGAAGTCGGGGAGCATCTCGTCGTTGAAGACCTTGACCATGGCCATGGGGTCGGCCAGCTGCCACGGAGTCACCGCGACGCCGGTGGTGATCTGGTCGGCCCACCCGTAGAACGGGGCTCCTCGACGGAATCGGTCGAGCGCGGCGTCCGGCGGTGGCACGAGCCCGGTGGAGAGCATCCCCTGGTCCGCCAGGAGGTCGCTGTGCACCGACGTGAGCGAGTGCGACGGCAGGCCGACATACTCGATCTCCACCCAGTTCGGGTCGTCCTGCGGGGACACGGGCGTCCTGATGTCCACGATGGACATCGAGGCGGGGATGACGAGCGCACGGATGGCGCTGCCGGTGATGCGCGCCCAGGTCGAACCCGCGGCGACCTGGACGACGGCGACCGGGGTGCTGGCCAGGGGCATGCTCGGGTAGGCGATGATCGTCCCGGCGACCGGGGCAGTGATCTCGAGGACGACCTCCTCGCACGGCTCGTCCAGGATGACGCCGAAGGGCGTGCGCACGTGCCTGACCCGGGCCTCGGCCTGGCCCGGCGGCTTGGCCCACACGATGAAGGGCGCGATCGGATAACCCAACGCAGGGTGGAAGCCCCAGCGGAGCTGGATCGACCAGGTCGCCTCGAGGCCGCGCTTCTCCGCGATCTCGTCGGCGCCGGCGACCTTCTGGTGGAGGCGGGACACAGCGACCCAGTCGATGAGGCCGCCCTTGGCGTCGAAGACCTGCGGATCGACGACGTAGCTCATGGCTGCTCCTCCCACGGCGCCCTGCTGAAGGTGAGGTCGAGGAGCCTCGCCTGCCGCTGGGTCTGCCCGACGAAGGGCAGGTCGCTCATGCCGAGCGCAACGAGATCGGCCGTCAGGTGCTTCCCGCGAGCGCCGGGCTGGAGCACGATGACCGCTCGCTGGCAGCCGGGCGCATACACGATCCCCTTGACCAGTCCCGCGTCACCGCCCGTCTGCACCGTGAGCCACTCGCGCTGGGCGAGGACCCACCGCTTGGCGGTCTCGTCGGCGGAGGTGTCGGTGACGAGCTTGGGGTAGTCGCGGAACCGGGACAGCGGTTCGCCGGCATCGACGAGGACGGCGACCGGCTGCGGGAGCGCGGCACCGGCCTGCTCCCAGAAGGCGACGACCCGCGGCTCGTTCGGCACGCTCCACGGCTCGAGGCCGTAGGACCGGAGGTGCTCGTCGATCTGGGCGCCGGTCGGCCGTGAGCCGAGGGAGGCGAGCATCGAGGAGAACGTGCCTGCCGTGCAGAACTGCGCGGTTGGCAGGGCGCCCATCACCGAGGACGCCAGGCCCTCGAGGGTCGTGTAGCGGCCGGTGGTGAAGTGACGGCGCAGCACGCGCGGGCCGCGGGCGTCCGCCCCCGCACCCTGGTCGACCATCTCGACGTCGAGGAGGTAGTCCATCAGGGGATGCAGGGGGAGCGGGATGTCGACGACGCCGTGTGACTCGGCGGACGCATCCACCTCGACGCACTCCGCGGCCGGTCGTCCGTCGGGCAGACCCAGGTCCTTCATCTCGAGCACGCTGCTCAGCCAGGGCGAGAGCACCGTCGCCGGCTGGGGGACGATGGAGCCGCCCACACCGCTGACGAGGGGCAGCGGCATCTGGATCGGGCTGTCCGGATCGTCCTGGGGGTGCCGGCCGTTCGCGGCCTCCAGCCGCAGCCGGAGCTCCTTGCCGTACTCGGCGAAGATCCGGTCGACGTCCGGGGTGTTGAAGACCAGCCGCAACGGCTCGGCGCCGAAGACCGCCTTCTCGGTGTCCTCGGGCAGGGTCATCAGGAGCCACGAGTCGAGCCTGACCGCGACCGGCTCGTCCTGGACCGGGGTTCCTGTCCGGTCGAGGAAGACGCGTGCCGTCGGGTCGGTCGGGTCGGTGCCGATCCGGTCGGTGCGGAACCAGAAGGTCTGGGTCCCGCTGTGGCTCCCGGTCGCCGTGCCGTCGCTCTTGCGCTTGCGGTCGGTGCTCCACTGCACGGTGATCCGGTAGCGGGAGTC
>ENA-UOUL01003906-UOUL01003906.1-bioreactor-metagenome-genome-assembly--contig:-NODE-3906-length-14522-cov-4.300588_pt1 | contig 14522 bp, 13 predicted proteins | sample MGYA00249838_ERZ747220 | MGnify/ENA primary metagenome ERZ747220 (study PRJEB28778, sample SAMN05720191) | bioreactor metagenome | isolation source: Anaerobic biogas reactor | place: USA:Washington...
CCTCCTTGATGCCCACTTCAGAAGCGGGAGAGTTATGCTCTACTTCGGCCACATAGACGCCCTGGGGCAGGATGCCTTGGGACACGGGCAGATAGTTGGCCGGCAGGGTGAAAATCTGTACGCCGATGCGGGGATTGTTCTGGCCCAGAGGGGCCTCTGTGTCCCCGGTTTCCTGGGCGGGCTGCTCTGCAGCCCGGGCAGGGGCTTCCTGGCCCTCATACTGCTCAAGCGCTGCTTTGATCATGGGCTTTGCCACGTTGATGGGAATGCACATGCCGATGTTGTCCACGCTGGTCCGGGAGAAGGCGCTGGAGTCAAACTTCAGCGTGGGGACGCCTTGGAGCTGACCCAGGGTGTTGAACATGCCGCCGCCGGAATTGCCGGAGGAGATGGCGGCATCCACCTGAATCATCTGGTTTTCGTTATCGGTGCGCAGACCGAAGCGGTCGCGGCTGGAGGAAAGCATGGTGCGGGATACGGAGGAGACCACGCCCAGGGTGACGCTGCGCTCAAACTGGCTGCCCAGGGGGTTGCCGATGACAATGGCGTATTCACCGATCTGCAGCGCGTCGCTGTCCCCCAAGGGGGCGGCGGGCAGCTCGATGCCGGGCACCAGGAGCACGGCCAGGTCCCGGTTTTCATCGCTGGACACCAGGGTGGCGTCAAGCTCGGTTTCGCCAAAGGTCACGGTGAGCTTGTCCGCGCCGTCCACCACATGTTGGTTGGTAAGGATGTGGCCATAGGGGGTTACCACCACGCCGGAGCCGGTGCCCCTGAGCCGGGGAGTGTCGTCCATGGGCTGGCGGTAGCGGAAGCCATAGCTGAAATCAAAGTTGAAGGAGCCGCCGGAGCGGGTCTGGTAGTTGTTGACGCCCACCACGCTTTCCTTGGCGCTGTTTGCCACGTTAAGCAGCGGGCTGTCAATCAGGCTTTGGTCCGTGGTGGTGTCGATGATGCCGGATATCTCATCCTGGCTGATGGTGCCGGTGGCTGCCAGGGACAGGCCTGCGCCCAGCGCCAGCATCACCACAAGGGTTAGGGCGATAAGGGGTAGCGTGCGTTTGTTTCTGAACATAATATCTCAATACCTTTCTGCCTTGAGGCAAGTGTCTGCAGGATCATCCTGCAGACATAATATACCCCTTGAATATTGTGGATTTAATGAATGGGCGGTTAAGGAATTGTAAACACCGCAAAGTCTTTTGACTATGAAGAAATTGGCGTTAAAACAGAAACGCTTCCGTTGACAGGGGCCTTTTGCGATGGTAATATTTATACAAAACTTACAGGAGGATAACACATGAGGAAACTACTTGCTTTAACTATGGCCATTTTTATGCTGGTCTCGGGCGTCATCGGGAATGTCGTGTCAGCCGCAGGGGTGGCTGATGGCACCTACTCGGCCACCGTCCAGGGGCATAACGGGCCGATGACAGTGGAAGTAACAGTCGGGGCAGAGCAGATCACAGGCATCAGTGTGGTTGATCACGTTGAGACTGTGGGCATCGGCACCCCTGCCTTTGATCTGATTATTGATGCGATTCTTGAGCATCAGACCATAGCGGTTGATTCAGTTACCGGCGCTACGGTCACCTCGGACGCTCTGAAGGCCGCGGTGAGCGACGCGCTGGTTCAGGCCGGCGCTGACATGGAAAAGATGACAGCAGCGGTGGAAGAAGCCGGAGAACTGGAAGAAGTGACCCTGGAAACGGACATCGTGGTGGTGGGCGCAGGCGCTGCGGGCCTGATCGCGGGCGTGTCCGCCCTGCAGAACGGCAGCTCCGTCATCCTGCTTGAAAAAACCGGCGTGATCGGCGGCGCCAGCGCCATGGCGGGCTCCGGCACCATCGCCACCGGTTCCACCTGGCAGAAGGAAGACGGCTATGAGGATTCCCCTGAGAAGCTGGTGGAAGATCTGATGAGAAACGGCCACAACCAAAACCATCTGCCCACCGTTGAGCTGTTTGCCAACACCATCGGCGGCGCTTTTGACTGGCTGGTGGCTGAGGACGGCGCAGGAATCCCCTATCAGCGCAGCGGCAACCCCACCCGCAACTATTCCGGCGTGGGCCGGGGCGCGGGCGTCTGCCAGAACCTGGCTGACAAGTATGCGCAGGAAGGCGGCGTGCTGATGGTGAACACCCCCGCGGTTGACCTGATCGTCTCCGACGGCGCGGTCACCGGCGTCAAGGCGGAGGGCAGCGGAAAGGCCTACACCATCAACGCCAAGGCGGTCATCCTGGCCACCGGCGGCTATGGCAACAACAAGGACCTGGTTCCCGAAGAGTATCAAAAATTCGTCTACGCAGGTCACGCGGGGGCGGACGGCGATGCCATCGCCATGGTGGAAGCGCTGAATGCAGACCTGCTGACCATGGATTTGATCAACACCCAGCCCAACTCCATGATCCTGCCCAGCGGGCTTGGCCAGTACTGCAACCCCGGCGTCTCCAGGGCCTATGCCGCCGGCGGGTTCATGGTCAACCAGGATGGCGTGCGCTTCTTTGATGAAAAAGGCAGCGCCTGGGATCTGATGCAGGCGATGAAAGAAAACACCGCCCAGTACCTGGTGATGGATCAGGCCGCCTTTGACGGCTTTAACGCGGGCATGACCGCCTCCAACATCTACACCATGGAGAGCGTTGAACAGTGGCTCCAGGACGACTATGCCGGCCAGCCGGTGATGAAGACCGGCGCCACCCTTGAGGAGCTGGCGGAGAAGCTGGGCGTGCCCGGGGACGAAGTGCTTGCCGCGGCCAAGGCCTTTAACGAGGTGGCCGCAGTGGGCGGGACCGATGCTTTCGGGCGCACCCTGGAAGTGGCCCAGAGTGAAGAAGGCCCCTACTATGCCCTTGAGATGCACATCCGCTACTACGCTTCCTTAGGCGGGCTGCACATCAACGACAGCATGCAGGTGCTCAACTCCTCCCAGGAAGCCATCCCCGGGCTTTATGCCGCGGGAGAAGTGGTGGGCGGCCATCAGGGCGACTTGTACATGGGGGGCTGCCTGTTTGGCTGGGCTGTGGCCTCCGGCTACACCGCGGGCACCGTGGTTTCCACTGCGATCGCCCAATAAGGCGCGGTTGTTCCTAAGGCTGAAGCGCGGGGAACTGCGCTTCAGCCTTTTCCATAGCTCCGCCTTGTTATGGGCTTGGAAGAATCGTACTTGACAGCGGCAGTCCCGCAATTTATACTACAATAGTTATTATTCCGGTTGCATCGCTTCAGGCGTGTGCCCGGCTAGGAATGAAGGGGTGTAACACAAATGGTACGAACTTATCAACCCAAGAAGCGCCAGCGCAGCAAGGAGCATGGCTTCCGCGCGCGCATGTCTACCAAAAGCGGCCGCCGCGTGCTGGCTGCCCGCCGCCGCAGAGGACGCAAGGTCCTGTCTGCCTGAGCGGCATTTTCCGTATGCCCCGATAACCCGCCCATGTGATGGCATACCTGTTGCAGGGGGCGGGTTTTACATGCGGAAAGGCGGGTAGGGATGCAAAGGGCCCACAGAATCACCAAAAACGGGCATTTTCGCTTTGTCTACCGCAAGGGGAAACGCGCCTCCGGCGCCTTGATGACGGCCTATTACGCCAGGGGCGGCCGGCTGATGGCCGGCTTCTCGGTGAACAAGAAGGTGGGAAACGCGGTCACCCGCAACCGGGTGAAACGCCGTCTTAGGGAGAGCTTCCGGCTGATGATGCCGCAGCTTAAGCGGGGCAACTATGTTTTTGCCGCCAGGGAGCAGGCTGCCGGGGCGGACTATGGGGAGATCAACCGGGAGATGATCAGGCTTCTGACCCGGCTTGACGCCATGAAGGACAGGCCGTGAAACGCCTTTTGCTGGCCCTGATCCGCTTTTATCGGCGGGCCTTAAGCCCTCATCTGCCGGACGCCTGCCGGTACTATCCCACCTGCTCCCAGTATGCCATGACTGCCATTGAGCGCTTCGGCGCCTTGTGCGGCGGATGGCTTGGACTTAAACGCATCCTTCGGTGCCATCCGTTTCGCAGGGGAGGCTATGACCCTGTGCCGGAATTGCCCGATGCAGTAATAAGGAGGGACTAAGCTCAGTGGCATCAATCACCAACGCGCTTCTGGCCGTCATCGAATGGATTTATACCATCGTCCATAACCATGGCTGGTCCATCGTCATCTTCACCATTCTGGTCCGTCTGGTTCTGGTTCCCCTGGATGTGCAAAGCCGCAAGGGCATGCGCAAAATGGCCAAGATTCAGCCCCAGCTCAACGCGCTGCAGAAGAAGTACGCCAATGACCGGGCGAAGCTTCAGCAAAAGCAGTCCGAGCTGATGCGCAAGGAGCGCTACAGCCCCCTTTCCGGCTGCCTGCCCATGCTGATCCAGATGCCCATTTTGTTTGCGATGTTCGGCGCCATGCGCAACGTGGCAAACGACAGGGTGGTGGAGCAGGTGTTCACCTTCCTTCAGGGGGAGACGCCGGTCTATGAATCCTGGCTGTGGGTGAAGAACATCTTCATGCCGGACAGCCTGTTTGCCTCCATAGCGCCCGACCCCAACACCATCCAGATGATTGGCAACGACGTTTGGCAGAAGGCCTATGCCGCCTTAAGCCAGGGCCAGATCGCCCTGATCATTGAGAATATCCAGGCCCAGGTGCCCACCTTTGCGGGCATGCTTGATTTTTCAACCGCGGACAGCCTGAAGGCGGTGCTGCCGGACATCCTCACGGCCATGCGGGCGATGCCGGTCTATGTGGCGCAGATTCAGCCGCTGCCGGGCTGGGCGAACATCAACTTTTTCCTGTTCTCCATCACCGTCTATCAGAACTTCAACGGGCTGTTGATTCTGCCGGTGGCGGCGGGGCTTTCCCAGCTGCTGATGACCAAGATCAACCCCCAGATGTCCGGCCAGACCCAGGCGCCTGCCACTACCGGCGCTTCCGGCGCCCAGACGCCGGGTATGGGCAACTTCATGAAGTACTTTTTCCCGCTGTTTTCCGTTTATATCTGCCTTACCAGCAACGCCGGCTTTGCGCTCTACTGGGTGACCAGCAACCTGGTCGCCACCGGGATGACTTTCCTTATCAACCGGTATTTTGACAGGAAGGAGCTGCAGGCCTCGGGCGAGATCCATCAGGAAGGGATTGTCAAATGAAATCATACGAAGCAACTGGCCGTACGGTCGAGGAAGCGATATCCGCCGGCTTAACGACCAATGGCCTGTCCATTGGCGACGTGAGCGTTGAGATTCTGGAAGAGGGCTCCAAGGGGCTGTTTGGCCTTTTTGGCAGCCGGGAGGCCAAGGTGCGCCTGACCCTGAAGGGGGAGGAAAACCCCTTGAGCGGCACCCATGACCTCTTCCGGGATTCCCTGGCGGAGAAAGGCGCTTCCCGGCCCAGGAAACAGGCCCCGCCGCCTGCCGCCGCGCAAAAGCCAGAAGTCATCCGGGAGGAGCCCCGGGCAAGCCAAGAGCAACCCGCCCGCCAGCGCAAGCCCAGAAAGCCCGTGCACGAGGCAGAGGCCCCGGCTGAGCCAGCCGCGGAAAAGCCCGTCCGGGCAAAGCGCCCGCCCCGCCCTGTGACCCCGATGGAGCCTGTGGAGCCCGCCCCTCAAGCGGAGTCGGGCACGCCCCAGGGCATTGCCCAGCAATTTCTCCAGGATGTGACCGGGCTGATGGGCGTTCCCGTGGCGGTGCACGTATCCCGGGATGAGGAGGGCAACGTGCTGGCCAACATGCAGGGGGACGTTCAGGGCATCCTCATCGGACGCCGGGGGGAAACGCTGGACGCGCTTCAGTATCTCACCAGCCTGAAGGTGAACCACAACCGGGAGGAGTATGTCCGGGTGAACCTGGACTCCGAGGGCTACCGCCAGCGTCGGGAGGACGCCCTGGTGCGCCTGGCCAACCGCATGGCCAACCGCGCCAAAAGGACGGGCCGCCGTGTGCGCATGGAGCCCATGAACCCCTATGAGCGCAGGATTCTGCACAGCGCCCTCCAGTCTTCCCCCGGGATTGCTACCCATTCTGAAGGGGAAGACCCCAACCGCCGGGTGATCATCACCCCGGTGAACGGGGCGGCCGCCGCGCCCGGTGAAGAGGAGGAGGGAGAAGCCTGAAGAAAGGTTTGACAAGGCTTGGCCCCCTTTGTATAATATCTTGCGTTCGCTATGGGGGTGTGCGCCATGATGCTTGATGTCTCCCCGGCGCTGCGCACACCGGGGCAGCCCTTCCCCTTCCGGCATGAGGAAGTCCTGCCGCCCCAGGAGCTGATGGGCGAAGAAGTCCGCTTTGATGAGCCGGTGGTGCTGGAAGGCAGCTACATTATGGCGGAGGAGGCCCTGCTGATACGGGGCACCCTTCACGCCACAGCTTATGCCAGCTGTGCCAGGTGCCTGGAGCCCGTCGCCCACCCTTTGCGGGTAAAGATCGAGGAGAGCTTCCTGCACACCCAGAACGCCCTGCCGGAGGACGGCTCACAAGCTTGGGAAGAGCAGTTTTCTTTTACAGGCTCCAAGGTGGAGCTGAACCCCCTGGCGCTGACCCTGTCGATGCTGGCCCTGCCCATCCGCTTCCTGTGCAAAGAAGGATGCAAGGGCTTGCCTGCGGGGACGCCGGAGGATAACGAACAAGACAGCCAGAAGGATCTGCCCCAAGCGCATCCTTTTTCGGCCCTGCAGCAGTTGCTGACAAAGGATCAGGAGGTGTAAACATGGCCCTGCCAAAAGGAAAAGTGTCAAAAGCGCGGGGGCGCAAGCGCCGGACACACTATAAGCTGTCCGCGCCTACGCTGGTATCCTGCCCCCAGTGCCACGAGATGAAGCTGGCCCACCGGGTGTGCAAAAACTGCGGCACCTATAACGGCCGCCAGGTCATCGTCATCCAGGACGAGAAAAAGGCCTAAGACAGGCCAACCGGAACCCCCGTTGAGGGAGAGGAGTACGCGGCAAAGGCTCTTTCAGAGAGGCGCGGCATGGCTGAAAACGCGCTGGGCTGACCCCGCGGAAGGTCGCTTCCGAGGGAAGGCGGATATCCGCCGGGGCGCGCCCCCTACAGCGCAAGAGGCGGCAGTTTTGCCGCGAAGCAAGGTGGTACCACGGGTCGCCCGTCCTTCAGGACGCGGCGCCCTTTTGTTTTTTAAGGAGGAGAGCATGTCAGAGCAGGCATTCGAAATGGCGAAAACCTATAACCCCCAGGAGATGGAGCAGCAGACCTACGCGGCCTGGGAGGCCTCGGGGGTCTTTGTCGCCAAGGTGGACCCTGAAAAAAAGCCCTATTGCATCGTGATGCCCCCGCCCAACATCACAGGACAGCTCCACATGGGCCACGCCTGGGATACCACCATGCAGGACATCCTCATCCGCTATCACCGGATGCTGGGGGATGCCACCCTGTGGCTGCCGGGCACGGACCACGCCTCCATCGCCACCGAGGCCCGGATTGTGGATCAGATGGAAAAAGAAGGCATCAGCAAAAAAGACCTGGGGCGGGAGGGCTTTTTGGAGCGGGCCTGGCAGTGGAAGGAGAAATACGGCGGGCGCATCACCCAGCAGCTGCGGCGCATGGGCGCCAGCTGCGACTGGAGCCGGGAGCGCTTCACCCTGGACGAGGGCTGCTCCCGGGCTGTGCGGGAGGTGTTTGTCCGGCTGTATGAAAAGGGCCTGATCTATCAGGGCGAGCGCATCATCAACTGGTGCCCGGTGTGCCGGACAGCCCTTTCGGATATTGAGGTGGAGTACGAGGAGAAGCAGGCCCATCTCTATCACATCCGCTACCCTGATGAACAGGGCGGCGAAGGCCTAGTGGTGGCCACCACCAGGCCTGAGACCATGCTGGGGGACACCGGCGTGGCCGTAAACCCCGAGGACGTCCGCTATGCCCACCTGATTGGAAAACGGCTGCGCCTGCCGCTGACAGGCCGGCTGATTCCCGTGGTGGCGGACAGCTATGTGGACATGGCGTTTGGCACAGGGGCCGTTAAGATGACCCCCGCCCATGACCCCAACGACTTTGAGGTGGCCCAGCGGCACGGCCTTGAAATCCTCCGGGTGATGAACGATGACGGCAGCATGAATAAGGCTGCGGGAGCGGACTATGCGGGGCTTGGCGGCAGCCAGGCCCGGGCTAAGGTGCTGGAGGATCTGGAAGCCCAGGGGCTTTTGGTGAAGGTGCAGGATTATGTTCACAACGTGGGCGCCTGTTCCCGCTGTGACACGGTGGTGGAGCCCCTGATCTCCAAACAGTGGTTTGTGAGGATGCAGCCTCTGGCCGAACCCGCCATCCAGGCGGTGCGGGAAGGGGAGACCCGCTTTATCCCGGAGCGCTTTGCCAAGACCTATTTTAACTGGATGGAGAACATCAGGGACTGGTGCATCAGCCGGCAGCTGTGGTGGGGGCACCGCATTCCGGTGTGGTACTGCCAGAGCTGCGGGAAGGCGATTGTGTCAAGCCAGACGCCTGACACCTGCCCCGACTGTGGTTCCAGCCGGCTTCATCAGGATGAGGACGTGCTGGACACCTGGTTCTCCTCCGCGCTGTGGCCCTTTTCTACCCTGGGCTGGCCGGAGAACACGCCGGATCTGGCCTATTTCTACCCCACCAGCGCCCTGGTGACGGGCTATGACATCATTTTTTTCTGGGTGGCCCGGATGATCTTCTCCGGCATTGAGTTTATGGGGGAAACACCCTTTGCCCAGGTGCTTATCCACGGCCTTCTCAGGGACGAGCAGGGGCGGAAGATGTCAAAATCCCTGGGCAACGGCATTGACCCGCTTGAGCTGATTGAGGACTATGGCGCTGACGCCCTGCGCTTTTCCCTGGTGTTTGGCGTAAGCCCGGGGGCTGACTCCCGCTTCAGCCGGGAGAAAACCGAGGCCGCCCGCAACTTTGCCAACAAGGTCTGGAACGCGGCCCGGTTTGTGCTGATGAACCTGGAAGGGCCGGAAGCGCTGGACCTTCAGGGCCTAAGCGGCGCTGACAAGTGGATTTTGTCCCGGACGAATAAGGCCATCCAGCAGGTGACCCAGCAGCTGGAAAGCGGCGACCTGATGCTGGCCGCCCAAAGCCTGTATGACTTTGCCTGGGATGAGTTCTGCGACTGGTATATCGAGCTGTCCAAGGGCGATCTCTTTGGCGGGGAGGGCAGGCGCCAAGCCCAGGTGAGAGGGGTGCTGAGCCATGTGCTGTCAAGCCTTCTAAGGCTTCTGCATCCCTTCATGCCCTATCTGACGGAAACGGTGTATGCCCTCCTGCCCATATCCAAGGGGGAATCCTGCATGCTGGCCCCCTGGCCCAGGCCCCGGGCGGAGCTGGATTTCCCGGAGGCGGAGGCCCAGATGAGCGGAGTGATGGAGATGATCCGTGCCATCCGTGCCCTGCGTCAGGAGCTGCGGGTGCAGCCCGGCCAGCGGGCCAACCTGTTTATCAAGGCGGCTGAGGGCTGGGCCAAGCCCATTGAAGACGCGGCGCATTACCTGAAGCGTCTGGCGGGCGCCAAGGAGGTGGCCCTGATTGCCCAGGACCAGGCGCTGGAGGAAAAGACGGTGTCCGCGGTCTGTCCGGCGGGCGAGGTGCTGATTCCCTTAGGCGAGTTGGTGGATATCGGCAAGGAAGTGGCCAGGCTGGAAAAGGAGGCGGAGGGCCTGAGGGCAGAGATCAAGCGGGGGGAGGGCAAGCTGAACAACCCCGGTTTTGTGGCCAAGGCGCCCCAGCAGCTGGTGCAGCAGGAGCGGGACAAGATCACCACCAACCAGGAGATGCTGGACACCATCGCCCGGCGCATCGCGGAGCTGAAGGCGTGAGCAAGGCCACGGGCTTTCACCACCTGCCTGTCCTGTATGAGGAGACGCTGGCGGCGCTTGCCATCAGCCCCGGCGGCAGCTTTGCGGACGGCACCATCGGCGGAGGCGGGCACAGCGCCGGCATCCTTGAAAGGCTGGGTGACGCCGGCAGGCTGTATGGCATTGACCGGGATGAGGAGGCCCTGGCGGCAGCCCGCGGACGCCTGGGGGAGGATGCGAGGCTTCAGCTGATCAAGGGCAATTTTCACGAGGTGAAGGCGCTTTTGCCGGGCATCCGCCTTGACGGCGGGCTTTTGGATCTGGGGGTGTCCTCCTGGCAGCTGGACAGCCTTAACCGGGGCTTTTCCTACCATGCGGAGGCAGCCCTTGATATGCGCATGGACCAGAGCACGGGGCTGACGGCTGCGGAGTGGCTTAACAGCGCAGAGGAGCAGACCATCCGGGACGCCCTGTACAACTACGCTGATGAGCGCTGGGCCGCGCGGATTGCCGCCGTCATCATTCAGATGCGGCAGGAGGGGCCCTTTGAAAAAACCAGCGACCTGGTGCGTGCGGTGGACCGCGCCATCCCCAGGGCGGTGCGCCAGAAAGAGGAGGGGCACCCCGCCCGGCGCACCTTCCAGGCGGTGCGCATCGCGATAAACGATGAGATCGCCCCCCTGGCCCAGGCGCTGGAGGACTGGCTGAGCCTGATAAAGCCTGGCGGCAGGCTGTGCGTGATCAGCTTTCACTCCATTGAGGACCGGGTGGTGAAGCAGACCTTCAAACGCCTGGAGACGGGCTGTGTCTGCCCGCCCAGGATGCCCGTCTGCGTGTGCGGGAAAAAGCCCCAGCTGCGCCTGCCCAAGGGCTATCCCAAGGCGGCCACAGCCCGGGAGGCGGCGGAAAACCCCAGGGCCAGAAGCGCCAAACTGCGGGTGGCGGAGAAATTGTGATGAGCGTTTTATATGTGGTGGCAACCCCCATTGGAAACCTGGGGGACTTAAGCCCCCGGGCGCTTAAAACCCTGGGGGAGGTCAGCTTGATTCTGGCGGAGGACACCCGGGTGACCCGCAAGCTGCTAAACGCCATGGGGATCAAAACGCCCCTTGAAAGCTGCCATGAGCACAATGAGGAGGGCAAGGCCCGGCAGATCGTGGCCCGCATGCGGGCGGAGGAGCTGAGCATCGCCCTGGTGAGCGACGCGGGCACCCCGGGGGTATCGGACCCGGGGGCCAGAATCGTGCGGGCGGTGGGGGAGGCGGGCTTTCAAGTGCTGGCCATCCCCGGCCCCAGCGCCTTTGCGGCGGCCCTTTCCGTCAGCGGCTTTGAGGAGAAGGAGTTCACCTTCTATGGCTTTCTGCCCCGAAAGAAAGGGGAGATGGAGGAGAAGCTTAAGAAGATGGGGCAGGAGGCGCAGCTGGCGCTGATCTATGAGGCGCCCCACCGGATTTTGGATCTGCTGGAGGCGATAGCGGCGCTGTACCCCATGGCCCCGCTTTCCATCAGCCGGGAGCTGAGCAAAATGCATGAGCAGACCATAAGGGGCAGCGCTTCCGCGCTGCTGGCCCGTTTTGAGCAGGACGAGGGCATCCGGCGGGGGGAGTTCTGCCTGGTACTAAAGCTTCCGGAGCCTGAGAGATTATCGCCTGAAGGGATGATGGGCCTTGAGGCGCGCCTGGTGAACCTGATGGCGGAGGGGCTGAACCTGCGGCAGGCCATGGAGGCGCTGACTGATCAAAAAGAGAAGAAAAACGCGGTCTACGCCGCCTCTCTTAAATTAAAGAGCCTCCTTGGAGATTTATAAAAACCGCAAAAAGCAAGGCCGCGCTTGACTAAGTGCCGGTCGGGGTATACTATTTTAAATCCGTGGAGCGCTCAAAGCCCTCACCCATGCCGGTATCCTCAGCGAGCCGGACAGCATCGGACCAGAACACACTAATCGTCAGGTATCCAAAGCGAACTTGAACGGAGGAAACCACATGAAACCAAACCAGAACAGACGTCTGGCCCTTACCGCGCTGCTGGTGGCTTTTGTCTTTCTATTGGGGCTGACCCCCCTGGGGCTGATCCCCTTGGGGTTTGTCAACGTCACCATCCTGTCGGTGCCCGTTATCATCGGCACCTTCACCCTGGGCTTGGGCACCGGGCTTTTGCTGGGCTTTTTCTTTGGGCTGGTCAGCCTGATGAGCGTGCTGGGCCTGTCCATGACGCCGCCCAGCGTGCTGGCAGGCACCCTTTTGGGCGCAAGCCCTGTGCTGGCCATCCTGATGTGCTTTGTGCCCAGGCTTTTGGTGCCCACCTTCGCGCATCTTTCCTATCAGGCGATCTCCTCGGGCAAGCGGACGAAGAAACTGGCGCTTCCCGTGGCCGCGGCGGTGGGCTCGCTGACCAACACGGTCTTCTACCTGGGCATGATGTACTTGTTTTACCGCTTTTCCGCCCTGGACACCTCCCGCATCGTCAGCCTGATTCTGGGCACCGCTGTCATAGCGGGGCTTTCAGAGGCGACGGTGGCGGCGCTGGTCTGCCCACCGATCTTTATCGCGATACAAAAATCAACGCTTCAAAGGGGAACGGACGCATGATTCTTGTCATGGACATCGGCAACACCAACATCAAAACCGCGCTTTTCAGGGGCTCGGAGCTGATCCAGTCCTGGCGCATCGCCACCAGCCTGACCAGCACCTCGGATGAGTACGGCATCATCATGGAGGGGATGTTCCAGCATGCGGGCTTGTCCACCAAAGAGGTGGAGGGGATCATGATCTCCTCCGTGGTGCCCACGGTGAACTTCACCATCGAGCACATGTGCCAGGACTTTTTTGATCAGGAGCCGTCCTTTGTGGTGCCGGGTATCAAGACGGGCATCAACATCCTGTATGAAAACCCCCGGGAGCTGGGGAGCGACCGCATCTGCAACGCCGTTGCCGCCAGCGCGCTTTACGGCGCGCCTTGCATCTACATCGATTTTGGCTCTGCCACCAGCTTTGGCGCCATCTCCCGCAAGGGGGATTTTCTGGGCGGCTGCATCTGTACCGGCGTTCGTCTGTCCCAGGACGCGGTGGTAAGGGGCACCTCCCGCCTGCCGCATTTTGAGCTGATTATTCCTGAGAAGATCATCGCCCGCACCACCATTACCAACCTGCAGGCCGGCCTTTTGTACGGCTATGTGGGGCAAGTGAACTACATCGTTGAGCGCATGAAGGAGGAGATGGGGGAGCCCCACGCCAGGGTGGTGGCCACCGGCGGCTTTGCCCACCTGATCGTTCAGGAATCAAAGGTGATTGATCACATCGATGGCCTTCTTACCCTGAAGGGCATCCGCATGGTGTATGAGAAAAACTACGGCCCCCAGGCGGAGGCCAGGGCCGTGTAGGCAAGGGCGCCTTTTTTAATGCCCGTGGCTTTGCGCTGCGGGTGTTTTTTTGTCAGGATGAATCTTTTTTGATCGAACTGTCGTCAAACAGGCAGAAGGAGGTGGGAGCATGCGATTTTCCCAGGCGCCGGGCGAAACAGCGGAAACCCAGATGGAGGCCCTGATGGCATCCTACGGCGATTCCCTCCTCCGACTGTGTTTCTTGTATCTTCAGGATCAGGAGATGGCACGGGACGCCGTGCAGGAAACCTTTCTGAAGGCCTACAAGAAATTGGACAGCTTCAAGGGTGAGAGCAGTGTGCTCACCTGGCTTAGCAGAATTGCCATCAACACCTGCCGGGATATGCGGAAAACCGCCTGGTTCAGGCTGTTTGACAGGCGCGTTGCCCTGGAGGATCTGCCCGAACCTGGCTACATACAGGCCTTTCGGGACGACACGGTGCTGAAAACAGTGAGCAATCTGCCTGAAAAGTACCGGGTGGTGATTCTGCTCTACTACTATCAGGAGTTGACTCAGGGAGAGATCGCCCAGGCGCTGGGCTTGCCTGTGGCCACGGTTAAAACGCGGCTGAAACGGGCCAAAGACCAGCTCCGCACCCAGTTGAAAGGATGGTTTGAGGCATGAGCAACGCGTTTAAAGATCGGGCGGACGTCACGCTCGCCGGCCTTTCCTGGCGGGCGGAGGACAGCCGGGCGACTCTTCAGATGATGAAAGGGGAAATCAAGGTGAAAAAACGTTTGACATTCGGCATGGCCATCGCCATGGCGCTGATTCTGGCCACCATGGCCATCGCGGTGGCGGAGATCATCCGTTTCAGCGTGAAAGACTATCAAAACCTGACGGAGGAAACGGTGGAAAAGCATCTCACCGCCATTGGACAGGAACTGAAACACGAGGATGTGACCATCTATATCACCGATTCAATTTTTGACGGCAGCGTCCAGTCGGTGGCTTTTGAGGCGGTAGCTGTCTCTGGTAAGCCCGTCTACCTGCTGGCGAAGCTGACGGAGTCTGCGAATGGAAAGGTGAGCGCGCCCCGGGTGATTTCAAGCCAGGGGATGGGGATTGACCAGGGCTTCTGGGTGCCTGAAAGGGGGGCTGGCGGCACCGGCGGAAAATACGGCTTTGATATGCAGATGGATGTGAAGGACGCCAAAGATGACATCGTCTGGGAGCTGACCTTTGAGGTGCTGCACCCGGTCTGGGAGATTGTGGAGGATGGGTCAGGCTACTCTGATGACGCCCATAGCACGGCAGAAGAACAGGAGGCCTGGGAAAGACAGTTTGAGGCCGCCTATCACAACAGGCAGATCATGCTGGCGCAGGGGCACTCCCTGGGGATGTTTGAAAGCCTCCTTCCTGAAGGGGAGGACATGGCCCAGCGCCTGGTG
>ENA-UOUL01003917-UOUL01003917.1-bioreactor-metagenome-genome-assembly--contig:-NODE-3917-length-14480-cov-6.657710_pt1 | contig 14480 bp, 11 predicted proteins | sample MGYA00249838_ERZ747220 | MGnify/ENA primary metagenome ERZ747220 (study PRJEB28778, sample SAMN05720191) | bioreactor metagenome | isolation source: Anaerobic biogas reactor | place: USA:Washington...
ATGTTGTCAAGGAATTTTTTGGTGGGTATTCTTCAGAAATTAAGGCCACATGTCTGATTATGGGGTGAGTAGTTACCAAACAAGATTAAATTCCTGGCAGTGATCGCAAGCCTGTTGCTTTTCAGCGGCGCCGCCATGGCTACCACGATCACCAACGTGGAAGGCACCTATTCTTTTGCGGGCTTTGACTGGATGTCAAACGGCACCGCGGTCATCACCGATTATACCCCGGCCGTGGGTGATGATTTCTCGATAACCTTTTTTGCGTCCGCCCTTTCCATCACCAAGCCGGATGGGAGTGCTTATACCGGGACGCAAATCGGACATGATTACGAATATACAATCGTAGCCACCATGTACGAAACGGTTACTTTTTGCGTCGATGCAGCGTGCACGGGCGCGGGTTTCTATGTGACCGGCGGAACGTTCGATATCTACTATGATACCAACGTGAACGCGAACATGAAAACCGGGGCCGGGTTCACCGATGGCGAACTGCTCATTTCCGGCGTTCTCGGCGCTCAGCCGGGCGGAGCGTTCGGTATTGGCAGCCCCTCGGGGAGCGCTGTTCTGAACGCCAAGGTCCTCTACACCAACAGCAACTACATCAATCCTGACCTGGACACTTCGTGGGCCACGACTACGCTGCAGTTCGGTTCTTCGCAGACCGCGTGGACCGCGCCCGAAGGAATCCCCGGTGTCGGCGGGGCCGCTGAGGCCCTCCCGGAGGGAGCCTTTGGAATGCAGGCGGATGCCAACCAGACCTTCACCGCGGTGCCTGAGCCGGGGACGCTGGTCCTGCTCGGCCTCGGCCTGACCGGGCTGGCCGTCATCAGCCGTCGCCGCAAATAGCAGCACACGGATCTGAGTGCCGGAGAGGGGCAAGGGCAACCTTGCCCCTCTTTTTTGTGCCCGGGCGAATGCACGGGAATCCCCTCCTTTTTCGAGTATCCTGTTTACATTTGGACTGGTTTTAGAAATACTGGTCGCTCAAGGGAGAAGGGCGCCTGTATGCGATTCACCATTCTGGATTACCTGTTCACCACCGTGATCGTGCTGATTATGGCGGCCGCCGCGGGTGGATTGGTTTTTGCGCTCCGCCCCCTGGTGGACGGACTTCCCCTTGAATACCGAGGTATCGTCACCCTCCTGCTGTTTGTCCTATTCTTCTTCTTTATCCTCGGGGTGGTATACCCGAGGATTCTCCGGCTGATCTCCCCTTTCAAGGAGGACGCGGTCTTTTCCTCCGACGACCGGAGCCTCTACTGCTTTGTCTGGAAGCAGACGGTCTTCACCTACGAGTGGACGGGGACCATCCTCTCCTATGTGATTCCCGTCATCCTGCGCGGGTTGTTCTACCGGATGCTGGGGGCGAGGGTAGGGAAGGGGGTGCTGGTGGCGGGGAAGATCGTCGAGCCCCAGATGGTGACCATTGGCGATTATTCCATTCTCGGGGACACCTCCCTCCTGATGGCCCATGCCATGAGCCAGGACGAGGTCATCCTGAAGCGGATCGAGCTGGGCAGGTATGTCACCGTCGGCGCCCACGCCATTATCATGCCCGGTGTGCGCATCGGAGACCGCTCGATCGTCGCGGTAGGTTCGGTGGTGTCGACGGACACCGTTATCCCGCCAGGGGAAGTCTGGGCGGGAATGCCGGCAGCCAGGATCCGAGATGTGAAGGCGAGAGAGCTTCCCGGGCTCTCGTAGAGGAAAATCATGCCGCAGCCTGAATCGTCGCAACGCCGCATCCTGGCGTTTCCCTATTCCCCCACCCTGTCGCACGTCAGCCGGCCGCTCATGATCGCAGCGGAGCTCCATAAGCGGGGGATCGACGTGGTTTTTGCCGGGGGAAGCCACGGTTCTTTCGTAAAGGATCGGGGTTTTGAGATGGTTCCGGTCTACGAGCCCGACCCCGCGCTGCTTTTCCGCAATATCCGCAAGGGGAACCTGCGGTTTGTGCCCGACGACGAGATCGAGCGGATGATCGAGGGGGATCTCCGGCTCTACGAGGAGGTCCGTCCCGACCTGGTCTTGTCCGACGGCCGCTTTACCGCCCCCATTTCCACCCACATGGCCGGATTGAAGCATGCGGCCATTGTCAATGTGTCGTCCACCGAATACCGGGCCAACCCCTACGTCCCTTTTTTCGACCGGGTGCCTGAATTCCTGGTCCCGCGGGGAACGAAGGTGTGGCGGGGGATGGAGCGCTTCAACCTCGCCCTGGAAATGGCCGTGTTCGACCGTGCCATGGCGGTTTTCAGCCGCTTGAGCCGCAAGCTCGGAATGAAAAAGCTCATTACCGCCACCAACTGCCTCACGGGCAAGGACCTGACCCTCCTCCCCGATGTCCCGGAATATTTCCCCACCCGCAACCTGCCTTCCGATTACGAGTACATCGGGCCGCTGACGCTCCGGGCAGGGATGGCTCCGCCATCATGGTGGCCCCCCAGGAGGCGGGGCGGGGCGCTGCTCTACCTGACCATGGGGACCACCGGGATTGGGGAATTGTTCCCCAGGATCCGCGACCTGGTGCGTGAGACCGACATGACGGTCGTAGCGACGACCGGGGGGCAGGCGGAAGGGCTGGAGAGGGAGGAAGGGGTGTTCTACCCGGAATCGTACCTGGACGGCGACCTCGTCATGGAGGCGTGCGACCTGGTGGTCTGCCACGGGGGGAACGGGACCATCTACCAGGCGCTGCAGCATGGCAAGCCCGTCATCGGCATTCCCACCATTCCCGACCAGAAGTTCAACATGAGGCGGGTGGAGGCCCTCGGCGTGGGAAAAGCCATCGGCTGGAAGGAGTTCCTGCGCGCCCCCCGGATTCTCCTCGAGACGGTGGCCGCCGTCATGAAATCGGACGAATGCGCGCGCAATGCGCGCGGGATGCAGGCGGTACTCGGCCGCCGTGACGGCGCCAGGGCGGGCGCCGATCTGGTGGAGCGGCTTCTGGGGTGATCAGCAGAGGCCGACGGCCGTCCGGTTTTCCAGGGAGAGTGCGTAAGGTTCCGCTATGAACTTCCAGGTGTCGAACTGCTCGCGCCGCATCGTTTCGAGCAGGACTTCGGCCTTGGCGTGGCACGGCTGGCGCAGGCCGTGGTATTCGACCTGGGGCCCCACCGGGTCGAAGTGGATGCCGAAGCGGGAGAGGAGACGGAGCAGGGCCGGCTCCATGACGGCAAACCAGTCGGTGACTTCGTTCTCCCGGCTCATCCGCACGATTTCCCGCATCAGCAGAAGGGTCAGGGAGCACTTCATCGCCTTGGCCGCCATCCCCTGATTTCCTTTCCCCGATCGGGAAACCAGCGCGAGGGGCTGTTCCGCGACATTCCGGATCTTCTTCGAAACGGCGAATCTTGAGATTTCCGCCGCCTTGCCGTTTGAGGTGAGCGGGGGAAGCGGGCGGCGGCACACGTGCTGGATCGGGAAGCTGTCGCCGGGTTTCCGGGGGTCGGGGAGAATCAGCCTGACGGTGCCGGTGGCGGCGCCGCTCGTGCGGTCGATCACCAGGCTGTGGAGCGAGCGGGAATCGTACCGGTCCCGCTCCCGCTCACAGGGGTGCTCCTCGGGGGCCTCGAACCGCTTTTCGCGGCAATAGACCTGGTAGCGCAGGTGGTAGACCTTTTCCCGAAGCTCAGGCGTATTCGCGGCGATCACTTCAAACCATTGGTTGAGGGGGTGCGACGGGGTCGGATATGGGCCTTGAGACAGAAAACCACTTGCGGCTGCCACGGGTTGGGCCATGGGACTTCCTCGGGATCAGGGGAATCGGGCTGGGAATTTTGCGAAAAACAGGTAATGGCGCGTCCATGTAACCACGATATAACGAATTAGGGACCAGAAGGTGTGATTGAAGTCACACTTGCAGTCGCATTCTGCATTTGGGTTCAAGTTTTACCAATTGTAAGGCGGCAGCTTATGCAGAAGGCTCCGGAACGTCAACTAAATTATTAAGAATAGGACCTTTTTGGGTGTCAAGGCCGGGTTAGGCGACATTGCTATAATTCATTGACATTTCCCGCCGATAAAGAGGGTGGGCCCCCGCCGGGGGCAGGTTTACATAGATCAGAATAGGGCTTGCCATGATGCATGATAGAATGGGGGTTCCGGGAATCCCCGTGAACCCCCTCCCCCTCCCCCTCACTGGAGCCTGCCCCGTGGGCGAAAGCTCCAGCCTCTTCGAATACAGCAAGATACTTCCGGGGGATCCCCTGCTGCTGGAGGTGTTCCGGCTGCGTTACAAGGTGTACGTGGAGGAGTGGGGGTTTGAGCGGGGCGAGGACCATCCGGGAGGGATGGAGCGCGACCCGTACGACGATCATTCCGTCCATTTCGTCGTGCGCCGGAAGGGGGAGAGGCGCATCATCGGCACCGTCCGGATGATCCTCAACTCAGAACACGGCTTTCCGATCGAAAAACACTGTACTCTCGACCGGGACCTTTCGGCCCTCGACCGGGACGGCTTCGGCGAGATCTCGCGCCTGGCCATCAGCAAGGAGTACAGCCGCCGCACGACCGACTCCGTCTACCGGGACAGGGCGCCGGTCACCGCGGAGATGTTCCGGCAGATGTACGGCGGCAAGCGTCGGATCGAGAACGACATCGTCCTGGGCCTCTACCGCTGCATCTGCGTGGAAAGCCTCGAGCGGGGGAACGAATACCTCCTGGCCGTCATGGCCCGGGGGCTGGTCACCCTCCTGCGCCGGGTGGGCATCGTTTTCGAAGCCATCGGTCCCGAGCAGAACTACCACGGCATGCGTACCCCTTACCTGGGCCGTGTCGAGACCATGCTCGAGGAACTGTCCCGCCGGAACCCCGACCTCTATTCCCGCTTTCTGAAATAAAAAAAAGGGGTGCGTTTCCGCACCCCCTTTTCTTCCTCTTCTTCAGCGCTTTCCCGGTCCGGCCTCCCAGCCCGGATTATTCAGTGCGCCCGCCTGCGCCGCTTCGCGACGTGCCTCATGAATAATCCGGGCTAGAGCGTGGCCAAAGTACTTTTGGCTTCCCCAGCCCCGGGGAAACTGGCCGACAGCTTGAGCGCCTCCGTGAGCGAGCGCTTCGCCCGCTCCTTCTCCCCGTTTTTGAAGTAGGCCATCCCCAGGTGGTAATGGTAGACGGCCCCGTTGGGATCCAGGCGCACAGCCTGGCCGAGGGCGTCGATGGCCGCCCGGTGGGAGCCTTTCTTATAGTAGATCCACCCGAGGGTGTCCTGAATGGCCGCGGCGTTGCCCGCCTGCATGGCCTGCCCGTTGCGCGCCTGCTGGCTGGCCGCCTGGGCCAGCTTCAGCGCCTCGTCGAGGTTCTCCCCCCGGTCGGCCAGGAGCCAGGCCAGGTTGTTGGCCGCCACCGGTGAATTCGGGTTGATTTCGAGCGCTTTGCGGTAATGGTGCTTGGCCTCCTCCGGGTTGTTCTGCTCCTCGTAGATCGAAGCGAGCATGATGTGGGCCTGGACGAATTTGGGGTTGATCCCCAGGGCGTGGTTGAATTCCCGGATCGCCCGGTCGGTCGCCTTCTGGGCCCTGAACAGCTGTCCCAGCAGCGCGTAGGCGGAGAGGTTGTCCCCGTCAATGTCGAGCGCCTTGCGGAAGGCCCCTTCGGCCTTGGCGTAGTTCTTCCGCGCCATCTCGATCTGCCCCAGGAGGAGGTGGGGCTCCGCCCGGTCAGGGAACTGCCGGATCTGCTCCTCCGCGGTCCGGACGGCCCGTTCGGGCTGGTTCCGGCTCATCTGGAGGTTGACGTTGGCGATGCCGAGGTTGTACCGGGCCGCGTTGTTGTCGGGCTGGCTCTTGAGCGCCGTCTCGAATTCGTTGACCGCCCCGGCGAAATCGCGCTTGTGCGTCCGCGCATTCCCCATGACGATCCTGAACGCCGCCTCGTCCGGGGCCGCCCTCAGCCCTTGCTGGGCGTGGCGGATGGCGCCGTCGGCGTCCCCCGCCGCCAGCCGGAGCCGGGCAAGCGACAGGTAGGCTTGCGGGAACCGGTCGTTGATCTTAACCGCCTCGTTCCACTCCGTCTCGGCCTGGGCCGTTTTGTTATCGGCCAGGTAAGCGGCCCCCAGGAGGTAGCGGGCTTCGGCGGAGTTGCGGTCGGCGGCCACCGCCGCCTGCAGCTCCTTGACCGCTTCCGCCCCCTTGTTTTGGGCCAGCAGCCCCTGGCCCTTCAGGATGCGGCCTTCCGGGTCGTTCTGCTTGACGAGCTGATCGGCCAGGGCCCCGGCCTTGTCCCAGTTCTTATGCTGCAGGTAGAGGCGCGCCAGCCGCTTCTTGAGGTCGGCATCGCCCGGGTGGGCCGAGACCAGGCTCTCGAGTTTGCGCATCGCCTGGTCGGGCTTGCCGATGCCGGCGTAGAAGCTGGCGAGCTGGGTCTGCTGCTGGAGGTTGCCGGGGTCCAGTTCCGCCGCCTTGATGTACGACTCCTCCGCTTTCTGGAGGTTCTTCTGGGAGAGGTAGACCATTCCCCGCAGTTCGTAGAGCTTGGGGATGGCCGGGTCGGCGGCCAGCCTGCGGTCGAGGCGCCGGATCGCCTGTTCCGGCTGTTTCTGCTCGAGCAGGGCGGCGACCGTGCCGGCCCAGGCTTCGATATCGTCGCTGTTGCGGGCCAGGACCCGGTCGAACTGGGCCTGGGCCTGGGCCGCTCGGCCCTGGGAGAGATAGACCTGCCCCAGCATCTTCAGCCCCGATTCGTTCTCCGGGTGTTTTTTAAGGAACCCTTCGAGCTGCGCCGCGGCCGCGGTGTAGTCCTTCTTGGCCGCCAGCGCGCCGGCGAGGAGGAGCGAGGCCTCCTGGTGGTCCGGGTTGACGGCCAGCGCCTGGCGGGCGAAGCCCGCGGCGTCGTCGGCTTTCCCATCCTCGAGCTTCAGCCGCCCCAGGGCGACCAGCGCCGGGGTGTAGCGTGGGGAGTTCTTGACCGCCTCGGTCCACTCCGCCTCGGCCCGCTGCCGGTTCTTGGCCTCGAGCTGCGCCACCCCCAGGAAATAGCGGGCTTCGGCCGATTCGGGTTCGTTGTTCACCGCGGACTGCAGCTCCTTGACCCCCTCGCCCGCCTTGTCCTCGGCGAGCAGGATGCGGCCTTTCAGAATGGACCCTTCGGTGTGCTTGGGGTCCGCCTTCAGAAGTTCGTCGACCGCGGCGATGGCCCGGTCGTACGCCTTCTGCTCCAGGTGCAGCCGCCCCAGCGCCAGCAGCGCCTGCTCGTTGCCGGGGTTGTCCCTGACGATCGCCCGCAGGGTGGCTTCGCTCTTTTCCAGTTGCCGGGTGTTGGCGTAAAAACGCGCCAGCGTCATCCGGTGCGGCAGGTCCCCGGGGTCCAGCTCGGCGGCCTTTTTATGGAACTCCTCGGCCTTCTGCTGGTCTCCAAGCTCGAGGTGGAGCATTCCCATGACCTGGTACAGCTCAGGGTTCTTCGGGTGTGCTGAAATGGCCTGCTGCACCCGGGCGAGCGCCTTTTCAGGGGTCTTCCGGGTCAGGTACACGTTCCCCAGCCCCAGCAGGCTTTCGCCATGCTCGGGGTCGGCCCGGAGGGCGGCTTCGAATTCAGCCTCGGCCCGGGCGAGGTTCCCCTGGTGAAAATAGAGCTGTCCCAGCCGGAAGCGCCCGGTCGGGTTGTCGGGGTTTTTCGCCACGTACGATTCGATCTCGGGCGCCGCCCGGACGAAGTCGCGCTGGGCGGCATAGGCGCTCCCCAGCAGCAGCCGGGCTTCGGATAGGTTCGGGTTGATCCTGATCGCCTCCTGGGCGAGGCGCACGGCGGTGTCGGTGTCCCCGGTGTCGAGTTTGACCTGCGCCAGGCCGACGTAGGCCTGCACCAGCGCCGGGTTCAGCCGCAGCGCCAGGGTCAGTTCCCGTTCGGCCTTGGCGTAGTCGCGCGCCTGCAGGCGGGCGAAACCGAGGTAGTAACGGGCTTCGGCCGAGCGCGGGTTCCCCTTGACGCTCGCCTCGAGCTGCTCGGTGGCTTCCGCCATCTTCCGGTCCATGAACAGGACCTTCCCCTTGATCAGGTGGGCGGCGGCGTCCTTCGGGTCCTTTTTCAAGATCTCGTCGGCGATCTGGACCGCCTGGTCGAATTGCCGCCCGGCGAGGTAGAGATTGGCCAGGCGCTTTTTGACCACGGTCAGCTCGGGGTCGGCCTCGAGCATCTGCCGGCAGACGGCGATCGCCTGGTCCCGGTTGCCGATCCCGGCGTAGAAGTCGGAGAGGAGGACGCCGTAGCGGGGCACGTTCGGGTGCTTTTGATGCAGGCCCTTGAAGATGTTCTCAGCCTCGTCCGTGTGGTTGTTCAGGATGGAAAAGTAGGCGTAGGAGAGGTTCACGTCTTCCGAGCCGGAGTCGATCTGCAGCGCGGCACGGTACTCCCGGTCCGCGTCTTCCATCCGGCGCGTCATGAGGTAATAGTTGGCCAGCGCCAGCCGGGCCTCGATCGAGCGCGGATTCCGATCCGCCGTTTCCCGGAAACGGGCCTCGATCTCCTCCGGTTCCCGGCGCTCCTCCTCCGGGACCTGGACGGCTATGAAGGCGGGGAGTATCTGGGGCTCGAACCGGAACCCGCGCAGCAGCTCCCCGATCGACTCGTTCAGGTCGATCTTTCCCGCCATGGTGTTGGCGAGCAGGATGTTCCCCGCGACGCTCGAGGGATCCTTCTTGATGATGAGTTCGGCCTTGGCCCGGGCTTCGTCGAATTTGCGCTGCATGAGCAGGAAATTCCCCCCGGCCAGCTGGGCGTCGAGGTTGTTGGGGTCGATTTCAGCCGCCGTCAGGATCGACTGCCCCCCCTCCTCCGTCCCGCCCATGGCGAGATAGGTCCGGCCGAGTTCATAGTGGGCGGGCGCGAAGCGGGGGTTCTTCTTCAGGGCGTTGCGGAATTCGAGCACCGCCTCGCTGTATTTCCCCTCGGCGAAATATTCCTGCCCCCGCTTGAGGTACTTTTCCGGGCTCCGGGAGCATCCCGCGGCCAGCAGTGACAACGCCAACGCCATGCAGAGTGTCTTTTTCATTTTCGGTCCCTTGCGTTTTCAGAATTAATGCGGCAAATAGTCGTCGAGGTGCGGGAAAAACTCCTGCACGAACCGGACCGCCTGCCGTTCGGCTTCGGCCTCATCGGCGGCGTCCTCCCCGCCGACCGGGCAGACGACCCTCACCAGGGCTGCGTCGGTCCGGTTGGTGCGCAAAGCGTCGAGTACGGTGTAAATCTTTCCCCAGTATTCGCTGGCCACGACCCGCCCGTGGCTCTGGTACCAGTACAGCACCAATTGCCGGTCCAGCCCCTTGGAGATGACGATCCGGTTAACCTCGATCGGGTCCCCCCCCTCGACCGGGATGGAGATCCGTCCGCGGCGCGAGGGGTTCCACCCGGCGCCCGGAAGGCAATTGAGGGGGGAGTGCATCGTGTCCCCGGAGCGCTGGCTCTGGTAGTAGCCGATGTAGAGGTTGGCGGGGAAGCGCCCGGCGTCGACATAGGTCCGGTCGATGTGGTCGTCCACCCCGAGCACATCCATCACCCGGGAGTCCATCGGGGGGGAGTCCTGTCCCACCCACTCCCCCAAGCTGAGCGGCAACCCGCTGAGCGACGCCCGGATGGGGGTGATCTCCGGCTTCGATTTGACCGAGATGAAGGCAGCCGATCCGAGCATGACCGCCAGGAGGAGCAGAATTCGAATAATCATGACTATCCGCCAGGGCCCCCTTACGCCGCCGGCTCCTGGGCCGGCCGCGCGGGTGCGATCCATACAATGATTCTATACAAAAGGAACATCATAATGAAAGCCGCGACGAAGATGATCCAGCCGGAGAAGCTGTGGAAGAACCCCTGCGCCGCCGCCTCGCCGTAAAAGTGCGCGGCGATGCCGGTGCCGGCCACGCGGATCCCGTTGGCCGCGATGGCGATGGGGATGGTGCCGATAACCAGCGCCCAGCGCACCCAGAGGCGCGCATCGGAAAAATAGCCGAAGACGATCCCCAGGGTCAGAAGCGAGACCAGGGAGCGGATGCCGCTGCAGGCCTCGGCCACCTCCAGGCTCGTGTTAGCCAGGTGGATGACGTTCCCCTCGCGCAGCACCGGGATCTGGCAGATCACCAGCGCCGCCTCCCCGAAGCGCGACGCAAGCAGCTGGAGGGGAAAGGCGACCTGGTTGAAGATGATTGCGGGGATCGGGATCATCAAAAGCAGGAAGGCGAGCGGGAAGATCAGGATCTTCAGGTGGTTCCACCCGAGGAGAAACCAGACCACGCCCGCCAGGGTCCCGATCATGGAGACCCGGGGGAGAAAGAGCTCGGAGCCGAGGATGCCGGCCAGGAGCATCGCCATGCTCCCCAGGACCAGGACGAGGCCCCAGGGGCTCGGCCGGGCGACGGCCTCCCGGAGCTTCCCCCGCCGCTCCCAGGCGAAGTAGAGCGCGATCGGCACGATCAGGAAACCGTGCGAATAGTTGTCGTCCACGTACCAGTCGTGCACCAGCTTGGCGATCACGTCGCGGTACAGGAGTGCGAAGCACACGAGGAGGGCCGAAATCGTCGCGAGGACCTTTTTGTTCATAGGCGTAGTCTGGCTTTCAGAGACCGTATCTCGACATCAGGTCGTACAGGGTCGGCCGGCTGATCCCGAGGATCCTGGCTGTTTTCGACACGTTCCCGTTGTTTTCCTTCAGGGCTTCGCTGATCTTTTCCTTTTCCACCGTCTCCCTGATCTCCTTCAGGGTGGCGGGGGCCGACGGGGCTTCCTCGGGTGTTTCCAGTTCCAGTTCCGCCGCGCTGATGGTCGGGCCGTCGGAGAGGACCAGGGCGCGCTTGACACGGTTCTGCAGTTCCCGCACGTTTCCGGGCCAGGGGTACCGGCGCAGGGCGTCCAGGGCCGTCCGGTTGAATGTCCGGGCCGGTTTTTTCAGTTCCTTTGCGAACGCCAGCGCCAAGTGTTCGGCCAGCTGGATGACGTCCTCCCCCCGGTCCCGCAGGGGGGGGAGCTCTATCCGGACCACGGCCAGGCGGAAGTAGAGATCCTCCCGGAAGCGGCCGGACTTGACCAGTTCCTCCAGGTCCTGGTTGGTGGCGGCGATGACGCGGCCGTCGATCGGGATCGGCTGCCTTCCGCCCACCCGCTCGACCACCTTTTCCTGGAGAAAGCGCAGCAGCTTCACCTGCGGTTCCGGCGCCAGTTCCCCGATTTCGTCGAGAAAGAGGGTGCCGCCGTTGGCGTATTCGAGCTTTCCCCGCCGCTGGGCGGACGCCCCCGTGAAGGCCCCCTTCTCGTGGCCGAACAGCTCGCTCTCGAGGAGGGTTTCGGGGATGGCGCTGCAATTGATCGGGATGAAGGGGCCGTTGCTCCTGTGGCTGCGGTTGTGGATGGCGTTGGCGATCAGCTCCTTGCCGGTCCCGCTCTCCCCGGTGATCAGGACCGGGACGTCGGTGTCGGCCACCTTGGTTACGGTGGTGAAGACCTGCTGCATCGGCTCGCTCGAGCCGATGATGTCGTCGAAGGAGATGCGGTCGGCAAGGAGCCGCTCCTCGATGCTCTCGCGCTCCAGTTCCAGCCGGCGGCGGACCCGGTGCAGCACCACCTTCAGTTCGTCCAGCTCCACCGGTTTGGGGAAGATGTCGTGCGCCCCCTTTTCGATGGCGGCCAGGGCGCTGGCCCGTTCGGAATTGCCCGATACGATGATGACCTTGGCGAGCGGGTCGATCCCCATCATCTCTTCGAGCGCGGAGAGCCCTTCGTCGGCATCGCGCGGCCGTGGGGGGAGGCCCAGGTCGAGCAGGACGATGCCCGTCTGCTCCTTCCGGAACAGCTCAAGCGCCGCGGGCCGGTCCCCGGCGGCAAACACCTGGAAATCGTCCGCCAGCGCCCAGGTGATCTGCTTGCGGATCTGCTCGTCGTCGTCGACCACGAGGATCTTGGGCAAGCCGTCGGCTTTTTCTTCCTGTTCGGCCTTGGTCTTTTTCATAAGTCCCGCATGCGCCACCGGGCGCTCAGTTCCAAATAGTATAACATGGCAAATTCGGTCGGTGCAGTCACTCCGCTGGTGGCTTCGGAAACAACAGCGTGATCGTCGTCCCCTCCCCCTCCGCGCTCTCCACCCGGATGGAGCCCCGGTGCGCCTCCATGATCTTCTTCGACTGGAAGAGCCCGATCCCCAGCCCTCCGCTCTTGGTGGTGCGGAAGGGGAGAAACAGCTCTTTTTCGAAAAACTCCCGGCTCATCCCCCGGCCGTTGTCCGCCACCGCGATCTCCACCTGCTCTCCCCGGTCGGCCGCCCGCACGGTGATCGTCCCCTCCTCCCCGATCGCTTCGCGCGCGTTCAGGATGAGGTTCTGCAACACTCGCCCGACTTCTTCCGCGTCGGCCATCACCGGCGGCAGCGGCGCAAGCTCGAGCTCCAACCGGGCACCGAGCCCCGTATTTAGCGTATCGGCAACCTGCCGGACAACCTGACTTAAATCGATAGGTCTTTTGTTGGCCGCTAGCCCCCCCGAGAACGATTTCAGGCTGTTGCACAGCCGCTTCATCTTCTCCGCGGTGTCGTAGACCGACTGGAAGGCGTCCTGCTGGAACTCCGGGTTGTGCTGGTGTTTCGGGGCGTTCTGGGCGATGTAGGAGAGCGTCGAGGCGAAGTTTTTCAGGTCGTGCAGCAGGAAGGTGGAAAAGGAGCGGAACGCCTCGTCCTCCTTGGCCGCCACCAGGGTGGAGAGGAGGTCCAATTTGTGGAACTCCCCCGCCGCGTGGCCCGAGAGCGCACGCAAAAACTCCCGCGCCTCGCTGTCGTACTCCCGGCCGCTCCGGTCGGGGCCCGCGGTGATGACGCCGGCGATCCGGTTGCTCGATACCAGTGGAACCAGGAGGGAGGCGCGCGTCTTTTCCACAAACTCCTCGAGGGCGGCGCCGTCCCCGAGCGCGCGGATTTCCTCGAGCGAAAGCGGTTCCGAGGCGCTCAGCAGCGGTTCCACGGCGCCCGTGACCTCCTTCTCCAGCCGGCCGGCGATTATGCCCGTGGCGGCCAGCAGCTCCAGCCGGTTGGGGTCCCAGCGCCGCACCCAGACGCTCACGTCGATCGCCCCCAGGGCCCGGTGCACGATGTCGGCCAGGGCCGCCGCTGTCTCGGGTGGGGGGTCGATCGAGCGCACCCGCTCGGTCGCCTCGAGCCAGAAGTGGCGGTAGTCGTAGCGGCCCGAGAAGACGTTGCGCCGGATCCAGGCGCGGGTCCTGTGCCGCAGCCCGGTCCCCAGGACCAGGGCGGTCAGGATGACGGCGGACAGGATGAAGATCAGCGCCTCGAGCGGCAGCCCCACCTCCCCCCAGCGGCTGGCCCAGCGGGCGATCAGGGCCGAGGCGATGAGGTAGACCCCGACCGTGAGCAGGGTGACGGAACTGTAGATGGCGCCGTGGGATACGCTGATGCGCGCCCGGCCCGACCCCCGCCTCCAGGCGACCAGGATCAGCGTGCAGGAGACCAGGAACATGCAGTGAAAGAGGCTGATCGATCCCTTGAGAAGCAGCCCTCCCGCGGGGGCGAAGAGGAGGGTCTGCGAACTCATGTAGACGACGGCGGCGTAGAGTGCTCCGATCCCCAGGAAGAGGAACTTCAGCTCCCACCGGACGGTTTCGCTCACCCCGCGCAGCGTCTGTTCGAGCCCGGCAAGCACGATGACCGAAACGATCAGGAGAAAGAGGGCGGCCGCATACCCGACAAGCCCGAGCGCGAGATACCCCTCCGGCGATTGGAACCCCAGGGCGTATGGGGGTTCGACCGCGTAGAGGAGCACCACCAGCCCTCCCGCCACTCCCAGGGCGAGGGTGCGGTGGAGCCACCGTGCCCGCTGACTGAAGGCCTGCACGGCCAGGAGCCCCCCCACGGCCGACAGGAGGATGAGGGTGAAGGACAGTCGGATCCCGTCGGCGGGGTCCAATCCCGGCACCCGTTCCCCGAAGGCGGACAATCCGGCCGAAGCGCATGCCGGCAGGAGCATGAGCAGCAGCAGCCGCGACCCCGGGCCGAAGCGGGGAACAACAATCAGGAGCCCGGCCAGGACCAGGCCGAAAATCAGAGCGAGGGTTTCAATCCACTGGACCATGTCAATTCATCTATGAGGCAGTCGTTAACTTCTACAGGTAAAGGTTCCTCAATCCTTTGTTAAAGCTGTCGAATCGCTCCCGTATCAAACAGAGAATCCAGATCATGAGCATGGTTCCCACGAGCAGAACCGCATAGCTGGTAACGGGATCCATGTTGGGAAACCCATATGAAAAAAGGAGATGAATGGAATGAAGAATGATCCTGTGCATGATGAAACTGAACAAGGCAAACTTGCCTATCAACGAAAAAAAAGATGAAACGGCACGCATCGAGGAACAGCGTTCAAGCACAATCGCCAGCGACAACAATGATATAAAAACGCACGGAAGGTAAATGGGTTTTGTGATTGCGGTGAATCCGGTGGAATTTATGGGCGAAGCAAAACGAGTGGCGATTACGAGGAAAATAGCGATTCCGGCTG
>ENA-UOUL01003920-UOUL01003920.1-bioreactor-metagenome-genome-assembly--contig:-NODE-3920-length-14473-cov-3.809530_pt1 | contig 14473 bp, 10 predicted proteins | sample MGYA00249838_ERZ747220 | MGnify/ENA primary metagenome ERZ747220 (study PRJEB28778, sample SAMN05720191) | bioreactor metagenome | isolation source: Anaerobic biogas reactor | place: USA:Washington...
AGACCGAGTCGCCCATCTTAAGGTTCGCTTCGCGGAACAATCCCAGATGGGCGGTTATTCCGACCAATGCCGCGGCGGCAGCGTCCTGGTCGGAGATTTCTTCAGGCGTCGGATAGAGCCAACATTCATCGACGGCGGCGTATTCGGCGAAAGTGCCCTGGCGGCCCAGCACGCCCTGATTGCTCCCCCAGACGCGATCGCCAACCTTGTACTTGGTCGCTCCGGCCCCGAGGGCGGCAACTTCCCCGGCCAAATCGCATCCGAGAATATAGGGCATGGGTACCTCCATCGGATACCCGCCCGAACGGATGTAAGTATCGACCGGATTGACGGCGACTGCTTTGACCTTGACAAGAACTTGACCCTGCTCCGGCTTCGGCTTCGGTAAAGTACCGAAGATGATGTTTTTCACAGGCCCTGTATGTTCAATAAACGCGGCCTTCATAATGATTGCCCTGAAAATGATTATTATATTTTTTCTGGAAAAAATATCAGACTGACAAAACCGCAGGCTACCTCCAGTGAGGGGTAAAGTTTATCCATCTTATTATACAGATTCGCTAAAAAATGGTGAAGTATCGTGAAAAGAAAATAAACATAAATATTAGATTTTTTCATGCGAGCAGTTTTATCGGGTTTCATCTCGCATAGCTGGAAAAAACCTGCCGGCGCAGGGCGCACCCCTCGTTATTACGGTGTTGCCCGGCTCGTTTTCCGATAAATTGAGCTATCCTGCGAATCTAAATACTCCAGTTTTAAGCTAGAGTTATCCAGGCGGCCGCGTCAAAGGTGTTGCATCCGCGATCGGCCGGTTTTAACCGCGGGAGCAGGAAGAGCGCCGCCGAACAACGCCAAGTTTGTGCTGGTCGGCGCGTGGATGCCTTTAACCATAAATGAAAAATGAGCACTTATAAACAGTGGTCCAATGCCGAGCAATCGCCAACCGACGGCCTCGCGGCGAAATGCTGCCTCGCGAATTTCCCGGAGCCTTCGGAGGGGGCCCTCGATGTGTTGAACCTCGATGAATTGCAAAACCGTTGCATGGGAAATTTCGATCTCGTGCGACGGATATTGAGCAAGTTCCAGACGCGGTTCCCGGAAGATATGGCCGAGATGCAAGCCGCGTTGGGCGACGGCAACACGGACCAACTCGCCCGGATCGCCCATCGTCTTAAGGGGACGGCGGCGAGCGTGTCGGCCAAGGGACTCGCGCGGGCCGCCGCCGGCTTGGAAGATTACACGCGGTCGAAAAGCGGAAGCAATTTCACCCTTTTCTTGGATCGACTCGCCAGCGAGTGGGCGAAGTTCCAAAGCGAGGCCGACAGAGTAATGACAAATTGTATTGACGACTGAACGTCATTAACAAAAACACCAAAGTGCAGAGAGTTCCGGCAGGGAATTGCCGGCATTACGGGGCAAAATATCATGCGAATTCTAGTTGTTGACGACGATGACATCGTTACCGAAATACTGGAGAACGTCCTCACCCAGTTCGGACATCAAGTCACTTCCGCGCGCAGCGGCCGGGAAGCATTGGAATTGATGCGCAGCGGGGCGTATCGACTGGTGATTCTCGACTGGGAAATGGAAGGCATGTCGGGCATAGAGCTGTGCCGGCACATCCGACAACGATATTCCAGCAGCTACGTCTACATTATCATGCTCACCGTCCGCCGCGGGACGCAAAACATCGTCGAGGGACTCAACGCCGGCGCCGACGACTTCATCAGCAAACCTTTCGAGCCGCAGGAACTCGGCGTTCGGATCCGGGCCGGAGCAAGAATCCTCTCGCTGGACAGCCGCGAACTCACCATTTTCAGCCTGGCGAAACTCGCCGAGTCGCGCGATCAGGAGACCGGCGCGCACCTGGAACGAATCCGCGAGTACAGCCAGCTTATCGCCTCGCATCTTTCCCGTCAGGATAAGTATCGCAACCAATTGGACGGCGAATACGTCCAGTTGATATACATGACCAGCCCCTTGCACGACATCGGCAAGGTAGGCATACCCGATCGAATTCTGCTCAAGCCCGGCCCGCTCACTCCGGAAGAATTCGAGATAATGAAGCAGCACACGGTCATCGGCAGCAAGACGTTGGAAGCCGCGGTGGACGTGCATCCGGAGGCGAAGTTTTTGTGCATGGCTCGGGACATCGCCCGCAGCCACCACGAACGCTTCGACGGCACCGGCTACCCCGACGGACTCGCCGGAGAAAACATCCCGCTCTGCGGCCGAATCGTCTGCCTGGCCGACGTGTACGACGCCTTGACCACTCGACGGGTATATAAAAAGGCTTACAGCCACGAAAAGACGCGAGACATGATCCTCGAAGACATCGGAAGCCATTTCGATCCCGACGTAGTCAGGGCATTCCTCGAAAACGAAAACCGTTTTGTCCAAATCCACGACCGCTTCGTCGCCAGAGAAGAATTCGAAGCAATGTCGTTGCTGCAAGCGCAAGCGAAATTCATGCCGGAACTACTGACCGCCCCCGAGTTCTTTCCAGAGCGAGTTGTGCCGGCCGGCAGCAGCGTTAGCTGACGGCGCTTCCGCTGCTCTATTGATCACGCAACATCCGTTTAACCTCGCGATGAGGTCGCCCCGCAGCAGCCAATAATGATGTTACAGTGTAAGAAAATGGCATGTTTATCGTGACGTTTCCGGCGAGGACGCCGGGTCGATTGACCGTCAGTTAAGAAATGCAACATCCGTTTAGCGGCCGTCGGTACGTCAGCCCTGATTGTCCGCAAGCCGCCGTGCCCGCGGCTGCTAAACGTGTTGCGTTACTTTTCCGAGGATAAATAAATCCATTTTCGTCCCGGAACAGTCGCCTGGTTACCATGCTCTTCGTTACTCCTCGTTCCCAAGCAGAGCTTGGGAACCAGAGGGGAATTGTCGCACTTCAAATGGCTGAACTGATGCGCGGTTTCTGATCCGGCGTCTACGGGCTAGGATATGGCGATCGACCGTGTTAAAATAATCTGCCGTCGCAGGGACTTCATTTTTTCATGGGCTTGTTCGCAATAAGCCCACTAAACCGTCTCCGCGATGTTTTTTCCTAATACGAGCCGGGGACTGGCTCATTTTTCGGTCCTTTAGGGCCGAAAAATGTGCCTGTCCACTTTGCTGACGGAGGGGGGCAGCCCCCTGTGAAAGCTTATGTATTACGACAATCGCGGATAAGGGAACTATGAAATGACTACAAATTCCAGTCGGCGAAAATTCTTACGAAGCATGGCGTTGGCGACGGCCGCGGTGGGCAGCGGTCCGAAATGGGTCGGCCTAGACCTGGCCGCGGGGGTCGCGGCGGATGCCGAAAATCCTCGCCCGGCCGACAAACGCGTCTTTCTGGCCGAGTTCATGCACGAGACCAACACGTTCCACCCCGTGAAAACGATAAAATTCCGTTTTATCGAGCCGAGCGTGGGCGTCGATCCGGTCGCGGCCTGGAAGGGCGCGGGAATAACGATTGTGCCCGGCCTGGGCGCGCGGCCGGACGGCGGGGGGACGATTGACGGGGATGCTTGCCGGGAGGCGATTGCCCGGATCGTGGAATCGCTCCGCGAGTCGCTGCCGGTCGACGGCGTTTTCCTTCGTCTTCACGGGGCGATGTTTGCCGAAGGCGTGGGAGCGGGCGAAACTCTGCTGGTCGAGGAGGTCCGCCGCGTGGTCGGCACGGACGTGCCCATCGCCTGCACGTTCGATCTGCACGGCAACATTCCCGCCCGACTAGGCGAAGCCGGCGACATCCTTGTCGGATACAAAACCGCGCCGCACACCGACCGGGAAGAGACGGCCGAACACGCCGCCCGGCTGCTGCGCGACGCGCTGTCGGGAAAGATCGAGCCGGTCTCTTATGTGCTGCCGATCCCGATCCTGGTTCAGGGCGAGAAGGCGATGACCACCTCGGAGCCGTTCCGCTCGCTGGTCGAAGAGGCGAAGCGGTTGGAGCGAGAGGGGCTGCCGGGTCACGAGGCGAAAATCCTGGCCGCGACGCTCTTCGTCGGCTGCGCTTGGACCGACTCGCCCGATACCGGCATGGCGGCGATGGTCACGGCCGACGGTTCGCGGGAGACTGCCCGGGCGGCCGCGATCCATCTCGCCCGATTGGTCTGGGATGCCCGGCGGCGGTTCGATTACGGCTGCGAGACGGCCGAATTGGCCGAGGGCGTGGAGCGGGCGTTGAACGCCCCGCAAGCGACCGTGTTCCTCACCGACAGCGGCGACAACGTGACGGCCAGCGCGCCGGGCGACTTGCCCATCGTGCTGCGCCGCTTGGTCGAGTGCAAGGCGCCCGACGCCGTGGTCGCCGACCTCTTCGACGCGGCGGCGACGCGGCGGTGCTTCGACGCCGGCGAAGGAGCGCGCCTGAAGTTATCGATCGGGGCAAGCGTCGAGAAGCGGCACGGCCCGCCGCTGGAGGCCGAGGCGGAAGTGGTGCGGCTCGTCGACGCGAAACCCCGCATGGCCGTCGTCCGCATCGGCGGCGTTCTGGCCATTTTAAGCGAGAACGTCGTCGCCTTCAAAACGCCGGAACAATTCCGCGCCTGCGGCATCGAGCCGCTGGATCACAAGATCGTGGTGGTGAAGCAGGGATACCTTTACCCGAAGCTGACGGAAATTGCCCCGCGCCACATCCTGCTTCTCACGCCGGGCGCGGCCGACATGCGGATTGAGAAATTAAATTACATCCGTCGGCGGAAGCCGCTCTATCCGTTGGAAGCGGATACTGAGTACGAGCCGAAATAATTTTAACGAATGAAAAAAAGAGGAGACGCGATGATTTGTTTAGAAAAGGTCTATTTGCCCGCTTTCGGCAGGGCCGCGCATTGCCCTGCCCTTCCGGTGGAAGTGTTCCGCCGCCGGCTCGATGCGGCAACGGCTCGGCTCGATGCCTCGGCGTTCGACGTGCTGGCGGTCTACGCCGACCGGGAGCACTGCGCCAACATGGCGTATCTCACGGGGTTCGATCCCCGCTTCGAGGAAGCGCTGTTGTTGCTCGACCGGCATGGAAACCGCCTTCTCATGGTGGGCAACGAAAACATGGGCTACCTGCCGGACGCCGATTTGGGATTCCGCGTCGAGTTGTTCCAGGAATTCAGTCTATTGGGCCAGTCGCGGGAGCAATCCCGCCCTCTGCGCGACGTTTTCGGCGAGTTCGGCATCGGTTCCGGCGCCCGTGTGGGTTGCGCCGGCTGGAAGAGCTACCAGAGCCGTTTCGTTCTGCCCGGCGCGGTGCCAGCCGGCGATGCACCGACCGCCCTCGATCTGCCCGCCTATATAGTGGACGTCCTGCGCGAACTCTGCGGCGATGTGTCGCGCGTGACCAACGCGGCGGGCATGTTTACGAATCTCGACGACGGCCTGCGCGTGGTCAACGAGCCGGAACAGATCGCGCGGTTTGAATTCGCCGCCTCGGTCTCCTCCGACGGCGTGCTCGAAGTGTTGCGGCACATCCGGCCGGGCGCGGCCGAGGACGAATTGGAACGCCTGATGGACGGCCGCGGCCTGCCGCTTAGTTGCCACCGCATGATCGGCTTCGGCGAGAAGGCCCAACGCGGTTTGGCCAGCCCCTCGGAGCGCCGCGCATCGTTGGGCGACCAGTTCACCACGGCCTTCGGCGTCGCCGGCTCGCTTTGCGCCCGGGCTGGATGCGTGGCCAGCGGGCCGGACGACCTGTCCGACGAGCTGCGCGACTTCTATCCCCGCTTCGCCGCCAATTACTTCAGCGTCGTCGCCGCATGGTACGGCGCACTCCGCGTCGGGGCAACGGCCGGCGACGTCTTCCAAGCCGCCGAATCGCGCCGCAACCCGCGACTGCTCGACTTCGCGCTGAATCCAGGCCACTACCTGCATCTCGACGAGTGGCTGAACTCGCCGTTTACCACCGGCAGCCGATCCGTGTTGAAATCCGGCTCGGCCGTCCAGGCGGACATCATTCCGGTTTCCCGCGGTCCGTTCTGTTGCAGCAACGTCGAGGACGGCGTCGTCTTGGCCGATGAATCGTTGCGCGAGCGGCTGTCGCGGGCCTATCCCGACGCCTGGGAGCGGATTTCCCATCGCCGGTCGTTTATGCAAGAAGCACTCGGCATTCGGCTTGACGCCTCGGTGCTGCCGCTGGGCAACACGCCGGGTTGGTTGCCCCCCTACGTTTTATCGCTGGAACAGGCATTCGTGGAACGCCCTTGATCGGGGCGAATTCACAACGCGTTATCCGAGAGGCGGCAAGGCGATTTTTCAACATGCCGTCCCCCGCTCCGCCATTGCCCATTCGGCGACATTTGCTAAACTATTGAATGTCCGCATCGGTTGGCGCTAGTTCATCGCGGTCCGAGAACCAAGGTCCATGGCGCGGGGATACCTACTTTGACAACGCCGGAACCGCCGTTCCCCGAGTGGCTGAATCGATTCAGGCCGTATGCCGGTCTGTTGCTGGCTGGCGTACCGGTCTATTTGCTGTTTTTGTTGTATGCCGTCGGATCGCCGCGGACCACCGACGTGGGCTATTCGCCCGCTCAGCCGGTGGCATATTCCCATCAAGTCCACGTCGGCAAGTTGGGCATGGATTGCCGTTATTGCCACACGACGGTCGAGACGGCCGCCTTCGCCTCCGTTCCGCCCACTTCGGTTTGTATGAACTGCCACTCCGCGATCGGCCCCGATCTGGAGTCGATCGAACCGCTGGCAGAGAGCATGGAAACCGGCGAACCGGTCCGCTGGGTGCGGGTTCACGATCTGCCCGACTACGTCTATTTCGATCATCGCGCCCACGTCCGGCGGGGCGTCGGTTGCGTCTCCTGCCACGGACGCATCGACCGCATGGAAAAGGTATATCAAGTGGAAACGCTCAGCATGAGTTGGTGTTTGGAATGTCATCGCGACCCGGCCCCGCGGTTGCAGCCGTTCGATTCGGTCGCCGATATGAACTGGTCGCCGGAGAAGAATCCGCGAACGATCGGCCGGGGATTGATGGAAGAATACAACATATCGCCCTCGACGGATTGCTCGATATGCCACCGATAGACAGAGAACATGTGGAGACAACCGGGGCCGTTCCCGTTTCTCGGCTAACGCCCGCCGGCTGCGACCGGCCGGATGGGTCGATGCCATGCAACTCCCGCCGGCACGGCGGCGGGGCGGCGTCGCCAACGGACGACCGCGGCGGCGTCAACCGCCGTCGCTGGATGCAACTAATGGGCGCATCGATGGCGTTGGCCGCTGCCGGGGGGTGCCGCTGGGAGGCCCAAGACATTCTCCCCTTCGCCAAACGGCCCGACGGACGCACGCCCGGCATGTTCAAGCAATACTCAACCGCCATGCCGCGCGGCGATTCGGTCGTTGGCCTGGAGGTAACCTGCGTCGACGGTCGGCCGATCAAAGTCGAGGGTAATCCGCGGCATCCGATGAGCCTCGGCGCGTCGGACGCTTACGCACAAGCCGCCATCCTGCAACTTTACGATCCCGACCGGAGCGAATCGGTCAAGCTCCGATCGGGCGATAAAATCGAACGAAGCGACTGGAAAGCGTTTGACGAAACGTGCAAGTCGTTGTTCCGGCGGTTCGGCGAGACCGGGGGTGAAGGCTTCCGCGTGCTGGCCGAGCCTGATTCCTCTCCTACGCTAACCGCGCTGCGGACGCGGTTGCTCGAAGCCTTGCCGAAAGCAAAATGGTTCGAGTACGAACCGCTCGGCGACGACAACTTTCGGGCAGGCTCGGTCTTTGCCTTCGGCCGGCCCCTGCGCACACAACTGATGCTCGACCGAGCCAGGGTAATAGTATGCCTCGACGCCGATTTGCTGAACGATCATCCGGCATCGCTGCGCTACGCCCGCGATTTCGCCGCGCGGCGCGACCCGGACGGCCCCTGGATGAATCGGTTGTATGCGATCGAGAGCGGGGTGTCGTTGACCGGCGCGGCGGCCGACCATCGGCTGCCGCTGCCGCCGAGCGGGCTGGTCGAGTTTGCCGCGCGGCTCGAAGACGTGCTGGCAAACCCGGCAGCGTCGGCCGATCCCTTCATCAAAGCGGTAGCCGCCGACTTGCTTGCCCCGGAAAACCGCGGCCAAAGCATCGTCTGCGCCGGGCCGTCGCAACCGCCCGAGGTACATGCCGCCGTGCATCGAATCAACGCCATGCTGGGCAACGCGCGCGAGGAAGCGACTATGTATTACACGGCTCTGCCCGAAGCCGAACGGCCGTCGAGCGTTGAATCCATTCGCGCGCTGACCGCCGAGATGAACGACGGCCGCGTCGCCGCGCTGCTGATCCTCGGCGGCAATCCGGTCTACGACGCCCCGGCCGACTTGAAGTTCAGCGAGACCCTCGACCGCGTCGAAACGTCGATCCGCCTGAGTCTCTACGAGGACGAAACATCGCGGCGGTGCGCGTGGCGGCTGCCGCAAGCTCATTTTCTTGAATCTTGGGGCGACGGTCTCGCCTTCGACGGCACGTACGGCGTGATTCAGCCGATGATCGCTCCGCTGAGAAACGGCCGTTCCTCGCTCGAAGTCTTGGCGGCAATCCTCGCGGCCGTCAAACAAACGGACACAGTCGGCGAACCGCTGCAATTGGTCCGCCAAACCTTCGACGATCTGTTTGGCAAGGCCGCGCCGTGGGAACGAGTCGTCCGAGACGGAGTGTTGGCCGATAGCCGTTGGCCGAGCGAATCGGTAACGCCGAGCGGACGCGGAGCGTCCGAACAGTCCGTTCCCATGCAGAGCATGGGAACGAGAGGAGAATCGTCCGAGCAGTCCGTTCCCATGCAGAGTATGGGAACGAGCAAAGGGCTGGAAGCGATCTTCCGCCGCGGCCGGTCGGTTTTCGACGGGCGGTACGCCAACAACGGCTGGCTCCAAGAGTTGCCCGATCCGGTGACGAAGCTAACCTGGGGCAACGCGGCCTCGATTGCCCCGGCGACGGCCGCGGAATGGGGAATCGAAAACGAAGACGTGGCGAGCCTGAAAATCGGCGATCGGTCCATCGAGATTCCGATTTACGTTCTGCCGGGTCAAGCGCCGGGGACGGTCGAGCTTTCGCTGGGCTACGGCCGCCGGGCCGCCGGCGTGGTCGGCGGATACGCGCCGGAAATCGAAACCGTCGGCGTCGACGTCTATCCGCTTCGCACTACGGAGACGATGCACGCGGCCTTCGGGGCGTCGATCGAGCCGACGGGTAGAAAATTCCGCCTGGCCGGGACGCAGGACCATTTCGACATCGATGCGCTCGGCCGCCATGCGGTCGAGGAGCGGTCAAGAATTCTCATCCGTCAGGAGACTTTGCCCGATTACCGCGCGCATCCCGAGTTCGCCCGAGAGGCCGTCCACCACCCGCCGCTCAAATCGCTGTGGGAAGACAGCGTCGGCGCAGGGCACCGCTGGGCGATGTCGATCGACCTGTCGAAGTGCGTCGGCTGCGGGGCTTGCATCGCCGCCTGCCAGGCCGAAAACAATATTCCCGTCGTCGGTCGCGAACAGGTGCTCATGGGGCGCGAAATGCATTGGATTCGCGTCGACCGCTATTTTCAAGGCGCGCCGGACAACCCCGAGTTGGTCTGGCAGCCGTTGCCGTGTCAGCAATGCGAGTTGGCCCCGTGCGAGCAGGTGTGTCCCGTGGCCGCAACCGTGCATAGCAGCGAAGGGCTGAACGACATGGTCTACAACCGTTGCGTCGGCACGCGCTATTGCGCGAACAACTGCCCGTTCAAGGTGCGTCGATTCAACTTTTTCAACCACCACAAGGAATTGGACGAGCCGGCCAACGAGATCGCCAAGATGAAATACAACCCGCAAGTAACCATTCGCAGCCGGGGAGTAATGGAGAAATGCACCTATTGCGTGCAGCGGATTCAAGAGGCGAAAATCGCCGCCAAGGTTTCCGGCGAGCAGATCCCCGACGGCCGCATCCGCACGGCCTGCCAGCAGGCGTGCCCCGCCGGGGCAATCGCGTTCGGCGATCTGGCCGATCCCGGCAGCGAAGTCTCGCGGCTGCACGATTCGCCCCGTTCCTACGCCCTGCTGGCCGAACTGAACATCCGGCCGCGCACCCTGTATCTGGCCCGAATCCGAAATCCGAACCCGAAACTATCGAATCAATCGAAAAACTAACCGGGGGCTGTTAGCCCCCGGCTATTGGCCGCGATTAGCGACAGATTAGCCGCGATTAGCAACCGACGACGAGCATGTCAACCATCCACCTTGACGACAACATGACGCAATTGCCGGCGCGGCGGGCAAGGCTCGTGCTGGGCAAGGCCGATTGCGCGGCGGTTACCGAAACCGTCTGCGCGATCGTCGAGCAAAAGCGCACGCCGCCGGCTTGGTACGCGGCCTTCGCCGTCTCGCTGGCCGCGACCGGCATGTTCTTCGCCTCGATCGGATACTTGATTTTCACCGGCATCGGCGTGCTGGGAAACAACAACCCCGCGTTTTGGGCATGGCCGATCGTCAATTTCGTGTTTTGGATCGGCATCGGACACGCCGGCACGCTGATTTCAGCCATCCTGTTCCTCTTCCGCCAGCGGTGGCGGACCGGAATCAACCGCTTCGCCGAGGCAATGACGATTTTCGCGGTGGCATGCGCGGGCGTTTTCCCCGCCGTACACGTGGGCCGAATCTGGCTGGTCTATTGGCTCGCACCATATCCGAATCAAATGGACCTCTGGCCGAACTTCCGCAGTCCCCTGCTCTGGGACGTGGTGGCCATCAGCACGTACGGCACAGTGTCGCTGCTGTTCTGGTACTTGGGCATGATCCCCGACTTGGCCACGCTCCGCGATCGGGCGAAATCGTGGTGGCGGCGGAGCCTCTATGGGCTGTTCGCGTTGGGCTGGCGCGGCTCGGCCGGACAGTGGCACCGCTTCGAGTGGGCATATCTGCTGCTCGCCGCCCTGGCCACTCCCCTGGTCCTCTCGGTGCATTCGGTGGTCAGTTTCGACTTCGCCGTGTCGCAGTTGCCCGGCTGGCACTCGACGATCCTCCCGCCGTATTTCGTGGCCGGGGCCATTTTCAGCGGCTGCGCGATGGTGGTCACGCTCGCTGTCCCCGCCCGAGGACTCTTCGGACTGAAATCGCTGATTACCATGCGCCACCTAGACAACATGAACAAGCTGATCCTCGCCACCAGCATGATGGTCGGCTATTCCTACGCGATCGAGATTTTCATCGCCTGGTACGGCGGCAATCCCTACGAGGCCTTCGCCCAACTCAACCGGGCGCTGGGGCCTTACGCTTGGGCCTACTGGCTGATGATCGCCTGCAACGTGCTGGTTCCGCAACTGTTCTGGTTCCGCAAATGCCGCGTCAACATCTGGCTGATGTGGATCATCGCCGTGCTGGTGAACGTGGGCATGTGGATGGAGCGGTTCGTGATAATCGCGGCCTCGCTGGCCCGCGATTTCCTGCCGTCGAGTTGGGGGATGTACAAGCCGACCGCGGTCGACGTAATGATGTTGGTTGGAAGTTTCGGCCTGTTTTTCACGTTGTTTCTGCTGTTCTGCCGCTTTCTGCCGATGGTGGCCATGGCGGAAGTAAAAACCGTGCTGCCGCGCGATGAACGCGAGAAAAGCGATTGACGATGCGCCCGGGAAATCACCGATATGCCATAAAAATAATTAAATTACGACCGTGACCCAACTTTCCGAAAAAAATGAAACGTCTCCGCCGATGGGTATACTGGCCGAGTTCTCCGGGCCGGAATCGCTCAAGGCGGTCGCGGCCGAGCTGAGACAGGCCGGCTACGCCCGCTTCGAGGCATACAGCCCGTATCCGGTCCACGGCCTTTACGAGGCGACGGGGCGGCGGCGCACGCTGCTGCCCTGGCTGGTCATGCTCGGGGGGACGGCCGGATGCCTCGCCGCGATTTTGCTGCAATGGTGGACCAACGCCGTCGATTATCCATACATAATCAGCGGCAAACCGCCGTTCAGCCTGCCGGCCAACGTGCCGATCGCCTTCGAGTTGCTGATCTTGTTCGGCGCTTTGGCGGCCTTCGGCGGCGTGATGGTGTTATGCAACCTGCCCGAACCGTATCATCCGCTTTTCGGTTGCGCGGAATTCCGCCGGGCCAGCGCGGACGCCTTTTTTCTGTCGATCGACGCGGCCGACCCGTTGTTTGACTTGAAGGGTACGGCCGATCTGCTCCGCGCGTTGGGCGCGGCGAGCGCGGAGCCATATAGCCGTCCGCAAACCGAGCGTCGCGTGCCCGGCTACGTTAAAGCGACGATTGCGTTGTTGTTGGCCGCGGCGTTGGCGCCGCCGGCCTATATTGCCCAGGTGCGGTTCTCGCGGAAGTCGTCGCCACGGCTGCATTTGGTGCTGGACATGGACTTTCAGCCGAAATACTTGCCGCAACAGCACAGCCCGTTGTTTGCCGACGGGCGCGCCATGCGGCCGCCCGTGGCGGGGACGATCGCGGCCGGCGCCGCGATCGACGACGCCCACCTCCTCCGCGGCGAGACCGGCGGCCAACCGGCCGAACTTTTCCCCATGCCCGTCACGATGGAGTTGATGGAGCGCGGGCGTCGGGAATACGACATATTTTGCGCGACCTGCCACGGCCTGACCGGCGACGGGGACGGGGCCACGTCGCAGGTGGTGGTTCTCGAACGCGAGGAGCCGAAATGGATCCGCCCGCTCTCGCTGCACCTGCCGACGGTCCGGTCTCAACCGGCGGGGCAGTTGTATCAGACAATCGCCGACGGCGTTCGCACGATGCCCAGCTATGCCTCGCAAATTCCCGTCGAGGACCGCTGGGCCATAATACTCTACATCCGCGCGCTGCAACGGAGCCGCGAGGGGACGTTGAACGACGTGCCGGAGGAATTGCGTAAACAACTCGAATCGATCCACGATGATGCAACATCATACGACGATCAAAATTGAAGACGATCGGACGCATTTGGCGGCGTCGAACTTTCCGGCGGTCGCGGCGTCGATCGCGGTCGGGATGATTTTATTGATCGTCGCGGGCGCGATAGGCCGCCCAGCCGGCCAGGGCGATTCATATACGCTGTTGGCCGCCTCCTATCTGGTCAGCTACTTGTTCTTTCTGAGCATTTCGCTGGGGGCGTTGTTTTTCGTCGTGCTTCAGCATCTGGTTCGCGCCGGTTGGAGCACGGCCGTGCGGAGGTTGGCCGAAATTCTCGCGGCCAATCTGGTTTGGTGGGGGATATTGTTCCTGCCGATTCTCGTCCCGGTTCTGCTGGGTAAGTCGGACCTCTATGCCTGGTCGATTCCCGGCGCGGCGGCCGCCGATGAACTCTTGCGGCACAAGGGGCCGTATCTGAACCCCGCGTTCTTCGCCGCAAGGGCCGTCTTCTACTTCGTCGTCTGGGGGCTTTCGGCCTGGTTCTTTCTGAAGTGGTCTACCCGGCAAGACGAATCGGGCGATCCCGCCGTCACCGAACGCCTGGAAAAGACCGCGCCTGCGGCAATGATCCTCTTCGGCTTGACCGTCACTTTCGCCGCGTTCGATTGGCTGATGTCGCTCACGCCGGAGTGGTTCAGCACGATCTTCGGGCTGTACTTTTTCGCCGGATCGGTCGTCGCCGCGCTGGCCGCGATGATTCTCTTCGCCGCCGCCCTGCAAGCGGGCGGAACGGCGCGGCGGGTAATCACCATCGAGCATTATCACGACTTGGGAAAACTGCTGCTGGGGTTCGTCGTGTTCTGGGGATATATGGCCTTCTCGCAGTACATGCTGATCTGGTACGCGAATATCCCCGAGGAAACCGTCTGGTATCTCGAACGGCAGACCGGCCCCTGGACCTGGATCACCGCGGGGCTGCTGTTCGGACACCTGCTGATTCCGTTCCTGGGACTGCTTTCCCGAACTGTTAAACGGAGCAGAGTTCTGTTGTCCTTCTGGGCCGTCTGGATGTTGGCGATGCACTGGATCGACCTTTATTGGCTGGTGATGCCGACCTTCGCGCCGGATCGCTTGCCGCTTGGTATAATGAATTGGCTTTGTTTGTCGGGCGTTGGTTGTTTGTTCCTGGCCGGCGTGCTCTGGAATGCCCGGCGGCGTTCGCTCGTGCCGCTGGGAGACCCCCGCTTGAATGAATCGTTGGCCTTCGAGAATTTTTAGTGCATGGTGCGTTTCACGCACCCTACAAAATAACTTATGGACGACTACGGCATAAAAATCGGCACGCTGTTTTTCGTGGGCATTTTCAGCCTCATCCTCACGTTCGACGTCGTCATGGGACTTCAGGCACTATACTACTGGCAGTTGGACCGCACGGTAATCGCCGAAAGCTTTTATCGGCAGCCCGACAATTTGGCAAAAACCGTCGAAAACCAAAAAATACAACTCGTCGAATACCGCATGTTGGACTCCGAGAAGGGGATCGTGGCCATTCCCATCGCTCGGGCGATGGAGATGGTCGCGGCGGAATTGCGCGAATCCCGGCCGGCTGATACGACGAAGGATAAGCAATGAATTCATTACCAATCGACCATCCGGCGCCCCCGGTTGC
>ENA-UOUL01003921-UOUL01003921.1-bioreactor-metagenome-genome-assembly--contig:-NODE-3921-length-14466-cov-5.030926_pt1 | contig 14466 bp, 13 predicted proteins | sample MGYA00249838_ERZ747220 | MGnify/ENA primary metagenome ERZ747220 (study PRJEB28778, sample SAMN05720191) | bioreactor metagenome | isolation source: Anaerobic biogas reactor | place: USA:Washington...
AAGCATTCTGGGCTCAACCTTCAATGATGGTGAGCAGCTGCCTTTTGAAAAGGGCAAAACATATATCCTGCTGGGAAAAACGTCGTCCCAGAAAGGTTCCCAAAGCGACGTTTCCCTGATGCTCCGAAGCGACGCGCAAGCCTTTCAGACCATAACCAGGGAAGAAGCTGAGGGGCTTTTGCACATCATGATTCAAAATCCGGCGCATCCGGCCTGGGAAGCTGTTGAAAACCCCGGGGAAATGACGGACAGCATTGGGAAGGGAACAGCGGGTATTTGGTCACAGTACGCAAACATGCTATCCATCATGTATAATTCCGCTCTTGTCGGGGAAAGCGGTGAAACGGCTCCGCCCGAAGAGATAGCGCTGCTTGATGGGGTGATGTCAGGCCTTGAAGAAAAAACCGCCCTTGTGTCACAGGCTTTTGCAGAAAAGCATGATTTGGGCATCAATGATTCCTTCCATCTCTTTATCTATCCCCTGGTCAAAGACAGCTGGACACCTGATGACCCCGCGTCCAATCATCATCTTGACGGGTTTGAAAGCGTGTTCGCTCTGTCCCATGAAGAGCCGGGAATGATAGAGGCTGCCGCAATCGCTTTGAAAATATCCGGAATCTTTACCTGTCCGGATGAGACCGTCACCCAGGGTTATGATATTCTTTTGCCAAAAGGTTTGGCAGAGCAATAAACAGTTGAACAAAAAAAAGAGGGGCTTTGTCTGCCCCCTCTTTTTTGTTCAGCAGGATACCTCTCCTGAAGCTTCCGGCAGGCAGTCTATCACCTCGCCCGTCAGGGCGCCCCGGTCGCCAAAGCGTTTTTCTGCCGCCCTGCCCGCCATCCCCAGCCACAGGCAGGCGGTGCGGGCGGTTTCAAAGGCGGAACCGGCGGATTTTGACGCCAGCAGCGCCGCCAGAACCCCCGTGAGAGCATCCCCGCTGCCGCCCTTGGCCAGGGCCGGGCTTCCGATGGTGTTAAGCGCCCGGGCGGCGCCGTCATCAATCACGCTGACAGCGCCCTTTAGCACCATCACGCCCCCATAGCGGCCCTGCAGGCGGCGGGCCGCCGCCAGGGGATCCTTTAGAATGTCATCCACGCTGCTGTCCATCAGGCGGGCCGCTTCCCCCGGGTGCGGGGTGAGGATGGTTTTTGGCCCCAGGGCCAGGGGCTGGCGGGCCAGCAGGTTCAGCGCATCCGCGTCCAGCACCGAAGGGATATCCGCCCGGTAAAGCAGGCTCAGATGCCGCCAGGCCTCCGCACGCTGCCCCAGGCCGCAGCCTGCGGCAAAGGCGTCATAGGCGGGCAAATCATTCATCGCCCGCTTGATATCAAGACAAATGGCCCCTGGCACCAGGGTTTGAAGCACGGGAATGATTTCTCCCGGGCACAGGATGTAAACCAGCCCCGCCCCGGCCCTGAGGGCGGCCTTGGCCGCCATGGCCGCCGCCCCCGCCATGCCCAGGCTTCCGGCGTATAAAAGCACCCGGCCCGCCTGCCCCTTATGGATGTGCCTGGGGCGGGAAGGCAGGCGCGGCGCTAAATCGCAGGGCTCCAGGGCCGTTAAGGGCGCTTCTCCCAGTTCCTCAAACACCTGATAGGCTGCTTTGGGCAGGGAGAGAGAAACCCTGACCCGCTCCCCGATATACGCCTGATGCGGGCTTAGGCAAAGGCCGGTTTTCAGATGCCCCAGGGCCAGGGTACAGCTGGCCCTAAGGGCTGTGTTTTCCATAGCGCCCGTGGCGCTGTCAAGGCCGCTGGGGGCGTCGATGGCAAAAACCGGCGCGCCCAAAGCGTTTATCCCCTCCGCCAAGGGAATAAGGCGCTGGGGCAGCCCGCCGCGAAAGCCCGTGCCAAACAGGGCGTCCACCACCGCGTCCGTTTTTTCATCAAGGGGCGTATCCGGCGCCCACAAGGACACCCGCACCCCAAGCGCCCGGGCATGATCCAGGTTCATTCGCGCCTCCGGGCTTTTAGGCTCCTCCGCTAAAATCGCCTGGGCTTTGGCCCCGGACAGATGCGCCATCCGGGCCATGGCCAGGCCGTCTCCCCCGTTGTTGCCGGGGCCGATCAGAAAAAGCAGGCTTCTGCCCCCAAGCCCGCCCAGCCGCTCTTCAAGCACCCCAAAAGCGCCCCGGGCCGCCTCCTCCATCAGCAAAAGGGAGGACACCCCCAGGGAAAAGGCGCGCTCCTCCAGGGCGCGCATCTGCGCGGGGCTTAAAATCAGCTGCATCTCAGCCCTCCAGCACGCATACCGCGGCGGCCAGCTCCCCCTCGTGGCTGATGGACAGATGGCTTGCCTTCACGTCCCTTTGGCCAAGCGCCTCTTTGGCCAAGCCCCTCACCGCATAAAATGGGGCCCCTTTTTCCGTGTGGGAAACCACGATATCAGACAGGGGAATCTCCCGGAAGCCCTCGCCCAGGGCCTTCACAAAGGCCTCCTTGGCCGCAAAGCAGCCCGCCAGGGAGGCGGCCGCCATGGCCCCCTGGCCCCGGATGTACTGGGCCTCCTCCATGGCGAAATAGCGCTTAAGAAAAGCGTCGCTTTGAAGCAGCCGCTCCATCCGGGCGATGGCGCAAAGGTCCAGGCCCAGGCCCCTGATCATCCCTTGACCGCCAGGATGGCGTTAACCACGGCCCGGGCGGTCACCTCCTGGGCGGCGGAGCAGATCTTCATGAAGTTCACCTCCGGCAGCACCCTTTCCGTGGCCAGGGCAAACAGCGTGTCCCCATCCATCTGGGTGTGGGAGGGGCGGATGGCCCGGGCCAGGCCGCCGTGGCTGACATCCGCCAGGCGGGTCACCTGGTCCTTGGACAGCCGGCAGTCCACCGCGATCACCCCAATGGTGGTGTTGGTGCCCGGCGGGGGAATGCGCACCTGATAAGGGGCAGGGGCGTTGCCCTGAAGCAGCCCGTCCGCCAGCACCGCGGTGCCGTCCGGCGTCCGGGCACAGGCCAGGCATTTGCCGCTGGCCGGGTCAAACACATCCCCCACCGCGTTAACCGCGATGAGGGCCCCCACCGTCACCCCTTCCGGCAGGGTGATGGAGGCGGAGCCGATGCCCCCCTGATGGGGCAGGGCGTTTTGCACCAGCTTGCCCACCGTGCAGCCGCAGCCCGCGCCAAAAGCCCCCTGCTGGAGGCCTTTGCCGGCGGCGGTGACCGCAGCCCGGCCCATGGCGGCATCCGGCATCACATTGGCGTCCCCCACCCCCAGGTCAAACAGCACCGCTGCCGGCACGATGGGCACCCGGGCGATGCCCATGTCAATGCCGATGCCGCCCTGGCTTAAAAAGCGCATCACGCCGTCCGCCGCGGCCAGGCCAAAGGCGCTGCCCCCGCTTAAGACCACGGCGTGGGCCACCTCCACCAGGTTGCCGGGCTTCAGCGCGTCCGTCTCCCGGGTGCCAGGGGCGCCGCCCCGCACAGATACCCCGGCCATGGCCCCCTCCCGGGGCCCCAGCACCACGGTAACGCCGGTTTTTGCCTTTTCATTTTGCATCTGGCCCACGCGGATGCCGTGGACCTGGGTGATATCCCCGGGATACAGCTTGCTCATGCGTCTTCTCCTTTCGCTAAGGGAAGGGAGGCCTCAAGCCAGGCAACAAGGTCCTGGGTCACTTCCTCCCGGTTGGTTTCGTTAAACAATTCGTGGCGGGCCTCCGGGTACAGCTTTACCTGCACGCCCTGAAGCCCCGCTTCGCGGTATTGCCGGGCGATGGTTTTAACCCCCCGCCCTTGCCCGCCCACAGGGTCCGCCCCGCCGGAGATTAAAAGCACCGGAAGCCCCTTGGGCAGCGTCCTTAAGCGGGACAGCCTGCTAAGCGTCCAGAGGCCGGAAAACAAATCACTAAACCCGCCTGCGCTGAACACAAAGCCGCACAAAGGGTCCGCCAGGTATTTATCCACCTCCGCCGCATCCCGGCTCAGCCAGTCGCAGGGGGTGCGGGCGGGGAGAAAAGGCTTGTTATTGGCGGAAAAGGCCAGGCGGTCCAGAAGTTTGGAGGGCGCCCTGGCATCCCCCAGGGCGCACATGACGCCTGCCATCAGCCGGCCAAAGCCGCACAGCGCCTTAGGGTGCCAGCCGGTGCCGGAGAGCACCAGGGCGTCCATTCCCTTTGGATGCCTGAGGACATATTCCCGGGCCAGAAAGCTGCCCATGCTGTGGCCCAGAAGCGCCACCGGGGCCTTTGGATAGCGGGTTTTGGCAAAGGCCGTCACGCTTTCAATATCAGAAACCGCCTTGCCCCAGCCGTCTTTATCCGCAAAATAGCCCTTGACGGGCGCCTCATCCCCGTGCCCCAGGTGATTATAGCCAAACACCGCGTAACCAGCCCCGTTTAAGGCCTGGGCCAGGCGGCTGTATCTGGCGATGTGCTCCGCCATGCCGTGGGAGATCACCACGCTGCCCCTGGGCTCTTTTTCCGGCTCCCAAAGGCACAGCGCCCGAGGGTAGGGGCTTTCCTTTGGAAAAGGCAGCATCATCACAATATCCCCCCTTGTTAAACCTGATAAAGCCCCAGCTTTTTATAGACCTTGGCCAGGGTTCTTCCCGCCAGCTTCTGGGCGCGTTCCGCGTTGTCCTTAAGGGTCTGGGCCAGATAGGCCTTGTCCGCCATCAAATCATGGAAACGCGCCTGCACCGGGGCCAGCATGGCCACCACCGCCTCCGCCGTCTCCTCCTTCAGCTGCCCATAGCCCTTGCCCTCCAGGCGCCGGCAGATGTCCTCCACCTTTTCGCCCGTGCAGACGGACAGGATGTTCAGCAGGTTGCTTACCCCGGGTTTTTCCGCACGGTCAAAGCGGATCTGGGCGTCCGAGTCCGTCACCGCGCGCTTGATTTTGCGGCGGATAACCTCCGGCTTATCCATCAGGGAGACCATGCTGTCCTCCGGGTCGGACTTGGACATCTTCTTCTCCGGCTCAGTCAGGCTCATGATTTTGGCGGTCTGACGGGGGATATAGCTCTCCGGCACCTTGAAGACGCCCGGGTGGATGGCGTTAAAGCGCTGGGCGATGTCCCGGGTCAGCTCGATATGCTGCTTCTGGTCCGCCCCCACGGGCACCACATCCGTCTGATAAAGCAGAATATCCGCCGCCATCAGCACCGGATAGGTGAAAAGACCGGCGTTGATGTTGTCCTGATGCTTTCTGGCCTTGTCCTTAAACTGGGTCATCCGGGACAATTCGCCAATGTAGCTGAAGCAATTAAGAATCCAGGCCAGCTCCGCGTGCTGGGGCACATGGCTTTGACAGTAGATGATGGACTGGTGGGGGTCAAGCCCTGCGGCGATGTACATGGCGGCCAGCTCCAGGGTTTGCTGGCGCAGACTGGCGGGCACCTGGCGGACGGTTAAGGCGTGCAGGTCCACAATGGAAAAAAGGCAGTTGTACTGGTCTTCCAGCAGCTTAAAATTGCGCATGGCGCCGATATAGTTGCCCAGTTGGATGTGCCCGGAGGGCTGGATACCCGAAAACAGAACGGGCTTTTTTTCGGTCTGACTCATCAAAGCGCCCCTTCTTTCGCGTCTTGTTCCATGTCTTTTTTCACCCGCGCAAAGGCCTCTATCGCCTGGTCCAGATCCTTTTGGCTGTGCCCGGCGCTGATCTGGGTGCGGATGCGGGCTTGGCCCTCCGGCACCACCGGATAGGAAAAGGCGATCACATAAACGCCGTATTCCAGCATCCGGCTGGCGGCCTCCGCCGCCTTGTGGGCGTCATAGAACATCACCGGCACAATGGGATGCTCACCCGGCAAAAGTTCAAAGCCCACCTTCTCCATCCCCGCGCGGAAATAGCGGGCGTTTTCGTGCACCCGGTCCCGCAGCTCGGGCGACGCTTCCAGGATATCAATCACTTTAAGGGTGGCGGCGCAGATGGCGGGCGCTAAGGTGTTGCTGAACAAATAAGGGCGGGAGCGCTGGCGCAGCAGGTCCACAATGGGCTGGCGCGCGGCGGTAAAGCCGCCGGATGCCCCGCCCAGGGCCTTGCCAAAGGTGCCCGTGATGATGTCCACCCGCCCCATCACGCCGCAGTGCTCATGGCTGCCCCGGCCCGTCTCGCCCATAAAGCCGGTGGCATGGCTGTCATCCACCATCACCAGGGCGTCATACTTGTCCGCCAGGTCGCAAATTTCATTCAGTTTGGCCACATAGCCGTCCATGGAAAACACGCCGTCGGTTGCGATCAGGCGGATGCGGGCGTCCTGGCTGTCCTTTAGATGCTGCTCCAGCTGCGCCATGTTGGAATTGGCATAGCGCAGGCGCCTGGCCTTGGACAGGCGGATGCCGTCAATGATGGAGGCATGGTTGAGGGCGTCTGAGATCACGGCGTCCTCCTCCCCCAGCAGGGTTTCAAACAAACCGCCGTTGGCGTCAAAGCAGGAGGAATAGAGGATCACGTCGTCCATCTTCAGGAAATTGGCCAGCCTGCTTTCCAGCTTTTTGTGGATCAGCTGGGTGCCGCAGATAAAGCGCACGCTGGACAGCCCCAGGCCCCAGCTGTCATAGCTGGCCTTGGCCGCCTGAATCAGCCGCCAGTCGTTGGAAAGCCCCAGATAGTTGTTGGCGCAGAGGTTGATGACGCCGTCCGCCTGGGTGGTGTCAATCCGCGCCCGCTGGGGGCTGGTGATCACCCGCTCGCCTTTATAGGTGCCGGCCGCCTGAATCTCCGTCAGCTGCCGCTCAAACAATGCCAGTGCGCGTTTCATGCCTTTTCGCTCCATTCCAGAATAATCTTGCCGCTGTTCCCCGTGTTCATCACGCTGAAGGCCTTTTCAAAATCCTGATAGGGGAAGCGATGGGTGATCAGCGGCCTTAAATCAAGCCCGCTTTGCACCATGGCTATCATCTTGTACCAGGTTTCATACATGCGCCGCCCATAAATACCCCTGAGGCTTAGGCCCTTTAGGATAATCTGGCTCATGTCCAGCTGGGGCTTTTGTGAAAACAGGCCCAAAAGGGCGATGTCCCCGCCGTTTCGCATGGCCGCCAGCATCTGATCAAGGGCGGACACGGCGCCGGACATCTCCAGGCCAACGTCAAAGCCCTCCTTCATGCCAAGTTCATGGATGACCTGGCCCAGATCCTCCCGGCTCACGTTGACGGTGCGGGTGGCGCCCAGTTTTTTTGCCAGGCCCAGGCGGTAGTCGCTCAGGTCCGTGATCACCACATGCCGGGCCCCGATGTGCCGGGCAATGGCCGCCGCCATCATGCCGATGGGCCCGGCGCCGGTGATCAGGACATCCTCCCCCACCGCGTCAAAGCTCAGGGCGGTGTGGGTGGCGTTGCCCAGGGCGTCAAAGAAGGCCGCCACCTCCAGGTCGATGTCATCCTCCAGCCTGATGCAGTTGCCCGCGGGAATCACCAGATATTCCGCAAAGGCCCCCTGCCGGCTGACCCCAACGGACAGAGGCTCCCGGCACCACTGGCCCCGGCCGGCCCGGCAGTTGCGGCACTGGCCGCAGACGATGTGCCCCTCGCCGGAGACGATCTGCCCCAGGCGGAAGTGTTTCACCTCGCTGCCAATTTCCTCAACCTGTCCCACAAACTCGTGGCCGATCACCAGGGGCGGCTGGATATGCTCCTGACTCCAGGCGTCCCAGTTGTAAATGTGCAAATCCGTCCCGCAGATGGCGGTTTTCAGCACCTTGATCAGGACATCCCGGGGCCCGGGCTGGGGCTTTTCCACCCGTTCCAGCCTAAGGCCCGGCGCTGTCGCCGGCTTCACCAAGGCATTCATCAGCATGCGAATATACCTCCTGTTAATTTGAGAGAGGAAACAGTCAGCCTAAGCCGCGCCGCGGATGCCCTTTGACAGATCAGCCTGCAGCGAAAGCGTAAACCACAAAGGAATTCATCAGAAACTCCAGATAAAGGCCAAATTCATGGGCCCGCTCCTGGGGATACACCAGGCTCAGCACCACGCAGGCGCCAAGCATCTCATCCGGCATGGCCAGGCGCATCTCGCCAGGCGTCTTATAGGTAAGCTGGCCAAACTCATTGATCCCCACCGTACTAGCCGCGCCCTCAGCCTGCCAGGCGGCCTCCAGCTCACTTAAGGTGCCGGGAATAAAGCTGACCCCCAGGCGGGCCTTTTCGTCCGCGCTTTCAAGGGCCAGGGGCTGGCCTGGCTCCGGCGGGGCTTCAATCACCGGGAAGATGTCCGGATAGGCCAGCTCAAAGCCGTTTTCCTCGTCAAAAAACTGGATTAGGCCGGTGGCCTGATAGGTTTCGCTGATCTCATAGCTGCTTAGCACATAGCCCCCCGGGGCGTTCTGATGCGGGGTCAGCGCCAGGGTGATATGGCCCAGCCACAGGATGCTGTCCTCCGGCACGTCCTCGGCCAGCCCCTCGATGCCGCTTAGCTGATAGACATCCCCCTGGATATGCAATTGCCCCTCCTGGGCCTTCGCCGCGTCATAGGCATACACGCCGATAAAATCCGGCTGGCCGGACAGGTCAAAGCGAAGGCCGCCTGCCACCCGCTCGATGCAGGGGCACAGGGGCTCCTGAATCCCGGCAATCCCCTGCCAGGCAAAAAGCTGGGCCGCCATTTCCCCCACCTGCTGATCTGTTAAGGTGACGGCCAGGTCGATAAGCTCCACCGGGAACATGCGCTCCTCCAGCGCCCGAAGGAGAACCCCCTCCACCAGGGCCTGATCAGGGGCGCTGTCCCCAGCGTAAGACAAAATATCCTTCTGAAAGGCGGCAAAGGCCACGGTGTTCAGAAGGGGCTGCACGGCCAGAAGCTCCGCGTCAGTCAGGGTGAAGCTATCGCTGCGCTGCCGCGTGGGCGCGGCCAGGGCAGTGGTAAAAATCAAACAGCTGATCAAAAGGGCGATCACAAGGGTTTTCTTCATGGTGTTCCTTTCATTTTGGGGCGGATTTCATCAGATAGCTGGCCGCGGACAGGGCAGCCACGGTTCCCTCGCCCGCGGCCTTGGCGGCCTGCAGGGGCGGGCCCAGGATATCGCCGGCGGCAAACACGCCGGGGATGGAGGTGGCTAAGTTCCGGTCTACGGTGATAACGCCGTTTTGGGTCGCCGCCTCCGGCATCAGCTGGGTCATGGCCACGGCGGGGCGCAGGACGAAAATGCCCTCCGCATCCACCTCCCCCTGGTCGGTGGCCAGCGCAATCCGATCCCCCTGGCGGGAAAGCCCCTTGGGCCTGCCCGGAATCAGGGTGATTTTCTCATGCAGGCCCGCGGTGTCATGGGGTTTTTCCAGGCAGTAGCTGACCTTGGCCAGGCTGGCCAGGTAGTTGGCCTCCTCCACCGCCTCCTCATGGGCACCGATGACAATCACCTCTCCCCCCTGATAGAACATGCCGTCACAGGTGGCGCAATAACTTACCCCCTGGCCCACCAGGGCCTCTTCCCCCGGCAGGGGCTTAACCCGGGCCGTTCCGGTGGCCAGAATAACCGTCCGGGCCTCGTAGAGGTCGTTATCCGCCAGCACCGAGAGGGTCCCCCCCATGGGCATCACCCGGCGCACCAGCTGGGCCTTAAAAGAAGCGCCCATCTCCCGCGCGTGATTTCGCAGTTTTTCAAGCAATTCCGGCCCCGTTGCCTGGGGAAAACCGGGGTAATTATCGATGCGGCGGGTTTTGGCCAGGGCCCCTCCGCCGGAATAGAGCACCAGCGTATTTAAATTCCGCTGACGGGCGGTGATGGCGGCGGCGCAGCCGGCCACGCCCCCGCCCATGATGATCAGGTCATACTTCATCCTTGCTTTTGTTTACCTCCACCCAGGCGATGCGCCGGTCCTGCATGCTTTCCACCTTGAACCTGAGCCCGTCCATGGTGATCTCAGGCTGGCTGCCCTCCTCGGGGATGCTGCTCAGGTGGCTTAAAATCAGGCCGCCGATGGTGTCATACTCCTCATCCAGCGGCAGGCTGAAGCCTGCCAGGTGGTTGAAGGCCTCCACTTCCAAAGCGCCCGCCACGCGCCAGCGGCCCTCCGCCAGCTCCGTATATTCCGCTTCCGCCGCCGGGTCATACTCGTCATAGATGTTGCCCACAATTTCCTCCAGCAGGTCCTCCATGGTGATCAGCCCGCTGGTGCCGCCGTATTCATCCACCACAATGGCCAGGTGGTAGTTGTTGCGCTGCATGTCCCGAAACAGGATGTCCGTGCGCACGCTCTCCGGCACAAAGCGCGCCTCCCGCAGCAGGTCCCTTAAGGGTTTGGGCTGCTCTGTCTGCTGGTTTAACAGAAAATCCCGGGTGGTGAGGGTGCCGATGATATGATCCAGATCCTCCTCGTACACCGGAAAACGGGAAAGCCCGCTTTCCACAATGGTTTTGATGATCTCCTCCGGCGTGTCATCCACCCACACCGCGTAGACATCCGTGCGGTGGGTCATGCACTCAGCGGCGGTCATGTTGTTGAACTCAAAGACGTTCTCAATCATCTCCCGCTCCGCTTCCTCAATCGCGCCCTTCTCCTCGCCCACATCCACCAGCATGCGGATCTCATCCTCCGTGATCTCCTCGGTGGGCTGCATCACCTCCACCTTAAAGAGGGCCAGCAGGCCGTTGACAATGGCCTCAAGCAGAAGCGCCAGGGGGCGGAAGACGCGGTGAAAGAAAAGCGCGATGGGGAACAGGCGCCGGGCCATGCCCCTTGGCTTTTGCATGGCCAGCCGCCGGGGCAGCTGGGAGCATAAAAGCTGAATGACAAACAGATAAACAAGCGTGAACAAAAGCAGGCACAGCCAGAAGGACAGGGCCGGGGCGTTTTTCCCCCAGCCGCCTGCCACCGCCTCCGCCACAGGCAGGGCCGCCTGCTGAAGAAAAAACCCAAAGGACGCCAGCAGCAAGAACATCATCCCGATGCGGATGGCGCTGGGGGCGGTGAGCAATATTTCCGCCTGCTCCTTGGTGGGCGTTAACGCAACATCCTCCCCCTCCGCAGCCTTGCGGTGGCGGCTTACGCTGATGTGCTGGGCGGCAGCCTCCGCCATGGACAGAAGGATATATAGCAGGAGAATAAGCAACTGAATCACCAGGTATATGCCATCAGGCCCAGGGTCCATAAGACGCAATCTCCCCTTTCTTTCGGCCATTATATCATAGCCGCGCCCAAGTTGCCACGCGCAAAGCGGCAAAGGCTTATAAGATTTTCAGCAAAACGCCTTCAGACTTAAAAAAACAGCGGCCAGGGTGTCTCATTCCCGGCCGCTGTTTGCTTTACATCGTCATTGAAAAACGCTCTTCACCTTGTCAAGGAAGCTTTTCTGCTCCTCATACTCCTTGCCGGAGGCCGCTTTCTCAAATTCCTTGAGCAGTTCCTTCTGGCGGGCGCTTAGGCGCTTGGGCACTTCCACCTTCACCCGCACCACCAGATCCCCCTTGCCGGCGCCGTGCAGCTGCTTGATTCCCTCGCCCCGGATGCGGAACTTCGCCCCGTCCTGGGTGCCTTCCGGAATCTTGTGGCTGGTCTTGCCGTCCAGGGTGGGGATGTCAAGGGTGGCCCCTAAGGCCGCCTGGGTAAAGGTGATGGGCATATCCAGATACAGCGTGGTGCCGTCCCGGACAAACAGTTTGTGGGGGGAAACGGAGATCACGATCTGCAAATCCCCTCTGGGGCCGCCGCCGGTGCCCGCCTCTCCCTGGCCGCTCATCACGATGACCTGCCCGTTGTCAATGCCGGCCGGCACGTTGATGGTGGCGGTGCGCTTTTTGCGCTGGCGTCCGCTGCCCGAGCAGGCCTCACAGGGGTCGCTCACCGTCTGCCCCGTGCCCTGACAGGTGGGGCAGGTGCGAACCGTCACCATAAAGCCGCCGCCGGAGCGCACCTGGCCCGTGCCCTTGCAGGTGGCGCAGGTCACCGGCTGGGTGCCGGGCTTGGCCCGGGTGCCGTGGCAGGTTTCACACTCCTCGTTTCGCATGAAGTCAAAGGACTTCTTGGTGCCAAAGGCCGCCTCCTCAAAGGTGACCCGCATGTTAAAACGCAGGTCGTTGCCCGGCCTGGGGCCGCTACGCTGAGCCGCGCCGCCCATGCCGCCGCCAAAGAGCTGGTCAAAAATCGACTCAAACCCGCCAAAGCCGGAGGCGTCAAAGCCCGCCCCGCCGCCAAAGCCTCCCAGGGGAGGCCCGTCCATGCCAAACTGGTCATAGCGGGCGCGCTTCTCCGGGTCTGAGAGGATCTCGTTGGCCTCGTTGAGCTCCTTAAAGCGCGCTTCGCAGGCCGGGTCATTGGGGTGCAGGTCGGGGTGGCACTCCTTGGCCAGCTTGCGGTAGGCCTTTTTTATTTCATCGGTGCCCGCCTTTTTATCAACGCCCAGCACCTCATAATAGTCTCTTTTTGTTGCCATAGCTCCTCAATAAATCCTGTGTGCCAAAGGGTTTTGGGCGCTTGTCCGGGGGCTTCCCCTTATGGAAAGCCCCCGAATGCCAGCCGCCCCTGCCCTTAAGCTCAGTGCACCTCTCCGTCAGCGTCCACAGAGCCGTCCGGGTTTTGCGCCGGGCCGTCCTGGGGCTGACCGGCCTGCTGGCCGTCCTGGGACTGGTAAATCTTACCAAAGATATCATAGACCTTCTGGGTGGTTTGATCCATCACCTGGCGGATCTCCTCCACGTTGCCGCCCTCGCGCACCTTCTTGAAGCTGTCAATCTCGCTTTGCACGGTGGCGCGGTCTTCCTCAGAGAGCTTATCGCCGTTGTCCTTCAGCTGCTTTTCCATCTCGTACTGGAAGGAGTCCGCCCGGTTGAGGGTTTCCACCTCTTCCTTGCGGCGCTTGTCTTCATCTGCAAACTGCTCCGCTTCCTTCACGCGCTGGTTGATCTCGTCCTCTGTTAAGTTGCTGGAGGCGGTGATGGTGACGTTCTGGCTGTTGCCGGTGCCCAGATCCTTGGCGCTGACGCTGACGATGCCGTTTTTGTCGATGGTGAACTTCACCTCGATCTGGGGCACGCCGCGGGGCGCCGCCGGGATGCCGGTCAGCTGGAAGCGGCCCAGGGTCTTGTTGTCATAGGCCATGGGGCGCTCGCCCTGGAGCACGTGGATCTCAACGGTGGTCTGCCCGTCCGCCGCGGTGGAGAACACCTGGGCTTTTTCGGTGGGGATGGTGGTGTTGCGGTCGATCAGACGGGTAAAGATATGGCCTTCCGTCTCAATCCCAAGGCTTAGGGGGGTGACGTCCAAAAGCAGCACGTCCTTCACGTCGCCGCCAAGAACCCCTGCCTGAATCGCGGCGCCGATGGCCACGCACTCATCCGGGTTGATGCCCTTGAAGGGCTCCTTGCCGGTGACGTTCTTCACCGCTTCCTGCACCGCCGGCACCCGGGCCCAGTCGACCTGCGCCCACGCAGACGTGAGGACCCCGAAGCGCGTCGGCGGCAGCCCGGTCGCCGGGCTGGGCGCGACCCGCGGCGCCACCCGGGCGACAGCCTCCGCCGAGCTGGCGACCGCGGCCACCCGCTCCAGCTCGGCCGGGCCGTCGACCGACACCGTCGTGCCGGAGCGCACCGCGAGCTCGAGCAGCGCGTCGGGCTTGATGGCCGCGCTCAGGATGACCCGCTCGCCGGGCACGCCGGCGTCGTGCAGCACGACGTCGGCGGCGGCGAGCGCCTCGGCGCCGCGCAGGGTGACGAGCTCGGGGTCGCCGGGACCGGCGCCGACGAACACGACGGGCTGGACCTGCTTCTTCTTGCGGGTGCTGCTCAAGGGACGCGCTCCCCTAGGAGACCGGTGGCCCCCGCCGCGAGCAGGTCGTGGGCCAGACGGCGCCCGACCGCTATCGGGACGGGCGGGTCGAGCCCAACATCGAGGAGATGGCCCAGCACGGACCCATGGCCATCTCCATCCACGGCAACACCTCCGACCGGGCCTACACCGAGGGCCATCCCGAAGACCTGAAGTCGTTGGTCGCCTTCATTCACAGCCTGGGCTTGCCGGCCGGGATCGGCGCACACAAGCCGGAGGTGATCAAGCTAGCCGAGGAGCGCGATTTCGGGGCCGACTTCGGGCGCGGCATCGTGAATGTCATGCTTGCGGCCAGCGGCGCGTCCAGCGGCGATGTGCCGCACAAGGCGGCCTGGTCCATTGCCAACGACGAGGCCTGCGTCGCATCGCCGGAATCAGCCAACCGGTTGCTCGCCACGCATCGCCCGGCGACGAACCGCCAGCGGTCCGATCAGCGCCAGCATATGCAGCGCCCCGGCGACCGGCGCCACCCAAATGGGCAGCCAATTCGCCCACCAGCCCATGCCGATGCGAAGTGCAATCACGGCAGGCCATATAACGATCCATAGCGCGCCCCCGATCAGCCATGGCCAAGGCGTTTGCCCTGGTTCGACCATGCGGGCCGTGGGTGTGCCCCGTTCCAATGCAGCCAGGACGCCTTGCCGGGCTAATGAGGAGCGTGCACGTGCGATCTCCTCCGCGCCGGGCATCCAATCCGGCTCACCGGCCGATGGCCCATCGTCCATCGCGGCCAGGTTCGCCTGGAATTCCATCAACAATG
>ENA-UOUL01003922-UOUL01003922.1-bioreactor-metagenome-genome-assembly--contig:-NODE-3922-length-14466-cov-3.122316_pt1 | contig 14466 bp, 19 predicted proteins | sample MGYA00249838_ERZ747220 | MGnify/ENA primary metagenome ERZ747220 (study PRJEB28778, sample SAMN05720191) | bioreactor metagenome | isolation source: Anaerobic biogas reactor | place: USA:Washington...
CGCAACAAAAGCCCACGCAGGAGAGGACGAGCGATGGTTGTATCGGCCCAGAAGCGCAGGCTGAGGAGACCCACGAAATAGCTACCGCTGCCCGTGTGGAACCGGCGCAGGACGAAGCCTGCTTTTTGCAGGATGCGCAGCGCGGTCTGGCGAGAGAAGATGGCCAGGTGGCGCGGTGAGTCCAGTCCTGCCCAGTACGGCCCGAAAACGCGCGCATCCCAGCTGTCCAAAGAGGGCGTACGGAGGATCAGCACGCCGTCCGGAGCCAGGATGCGCCGGATCTCGACCAGCATCGCCAGCGGGTCGTAGAGATGTTCGAAGACATCCCACAGGGTCACAACATCGAACTGGCTATCCGGGAAGCACGCCGATGCCAGATCGCCATGATGGACCGCAATGCCGTAGTTCCTCCGCGCAAAGTCCGCGGCAGACTCGCTGGGTTCCACGCCTGCCACTTCCCAGCCAGGAAACCCTCGCATCTCGGCCAGGAACATCCCCGTCGCACATCCTACGTCCAGCAACCGCCCAGCTCTCCGGTAGCGCAGGACCAGGCGGCGCCGCTTGCGGAGACCATAACGCACGCTCAGGCGCAACAGAGACGGCATATCGCTCAGCTTCTGCGAGATAAAAGGCTCGTACGCTTCGGGATAGTATCGACCCATTTCTGTTGGGAGCGGCCGCGGGCTGAGGTAGACCAGTCCGCAGCGAGCGCAGCGCACCAGGCGAAACTCGCCCGGCACGCCGCACAAGCGGTCACGAGTGTCATGGAGCGACGTGTGGTCTGCGCTGCCGCACAGCAGACAGGATGTGATCTCGGAACGGACGGCCTCAGCCACCGCGTGCCTCCGGCGCCAGGGGGATCCGATAGCCTTCCAGCGCGCCGCGTATCAGTGCTGCCGCTTGGGCGCGCTGCCCGCGCGCGATGAACCGGACCCACATCGCTGCTGTCTTGACAGCCACGAACCCGTGAGCCAGCGCCGCATCTCGGTGATGGGTATGCTTGCGATAGAAGATCACTTGCCCCCGCGCACGCCAGAACACCTGGCTGACCCCGACCTGTCCGGCACTGGCCGACACCTTGTGCCACATCCGTGCCGCAGGGATGCAGAACACGCGGTAGCCAGCTCTTGCGGCCCGTTTGAAGTAATCCGCGTCCTCGTAGTACATGAAGAAATGCTCGTCAAAGCAGCCAATGGCGTCAATCACTTCGCGGCGCACCAGCATACCGCAACCAGTGCCGTAGGTTACTTCGACGAGATCGTTCGCCACCTCGCGATCCGGGATGCGCCGCGGGATGGGCAGCCAGCGGCGGTCACGATCTCCCAGGCGCCAGACACGATCGGCTGGTTCCATGTAGTAGATCGCGGGACACAAGATGCCGGCCTCGGGATGCGCCTCGGCCGCCTGCCCCAAGACCGCCAGCATTTGCGGATCCACCACGGTGTCGTTGTTGAGGATCAAAGCCCCAGCGCCACCACGCTCCAACGCGTAACGCATCCCGGCATTGACTGCGGCGGCAAACCCCAGGTTGCGCTGCATCTGCAGTTGGATCACCCGCGATCCGAACGCGGCATTCAGCGCTGCGGGCGAGTCGTCGGTGGATGCATTATCCACCACGATCACCGACACATCCAGGCCTTCGGCAGCCCTGAAAAGCGACTCGACACAGGCGGTGGTGTCAATCGCCAAGCTCCAATTGGGTATGACCACATACAACGGAAAAATGCCGCTCACGCGTGGGGCCCCCAAACCTGGCGGTAAATCGCTTCAACTCGATTGGTGGCTTCGACCAGGTCAAACAGCGAAAATGCCCGCTTGCGCCCAGCTTCGCCCAACCGCCGCGCAAGGTCATCGTCACCGACGGCGCGTTCTCGATGGACGGCTACCTGGCGCCGCTGCAGGAGATCTGCGACCTGGCCGAGGAGTTCGGCGCGATGGTCATGGTCGATGACTCCCACGCCACCGGCTTCGTCGGCGAGGGCGGCCGCGGTTCGCACGAGCACTGCGGCGTCATGGGCCGGGTCGACATCCTGACCGGCACGCTCGGCAAGGCCCTTGGTGGTGGCTCCGGCGGGTACGTCGCCGCCCACCAGGAGATCGTCGACCTGCTCAAGCAGCGGGCGCGCCCCTACCTGTTCTCCAATGCGGTCGCCCCCTCGGTCGTCGCGGGCTCGGCCAAGGCGCTGCAGATCGCCCGCGACTCCGACGAGCCGCGCGCGCAGCTGCGGGCCAACGCCGAGCTCTTCCGGACCCTGATGACCGAGGCCGGGTTCGACCTGCTGCCGGGCGAGCACCCAATCGTGCCGGTGATGTTCCCCGGGGAGGATGGCGCCCGGAAGGCCACCGAGATCGCCGACGCGATGCTGCAACGGGGCGTCTACGTGATCGCCTTCTCCTACCCGGTCGTGCCCAAGGGCCAGGCCCGCATCCGCGTGCAGCTCTCGGCCGCGCACTCCGAGGACGACGTCCGCGCGTGCGTGGCGGCCTTCGTCGCCGCCCGGGAGGACGTCGCGTAGGGCGACCGGACGCGTCGCGTTGCGGCCCCAGGAGCCACCGAGCGCACCGTCTTGCGCTCGACAGCCTGTTCAGCCGGGCGCGCGACGGTTACGCTGGCTGGGTATGACACGCACGTCCCGCTCCGCGTTGTCCCTGGCGGCCGTGGCCGCACTCCTGCTGCCGGCCGCCCCCCTGGCCGCCTCGGCCGCCCCGCCATCGCATACCTACGACGCGATCGGTGACTCGTATGCCGCGGGCTCCGGAGCGCCCGTTGGCGCCGCCTACCCCGAGGTGCTCGACGGCCGCATGCGCATCGCCCTGGACGACTTCGCGGCCGTCCCGGGCGCCACCGCCGGGCCGGGGCCCAACAGCCTGGCGGCCCAGCTCGGTGCGCTGGACGAGGACACCGACCTGGTGACGCTCACCATCGGCGGCAACGACATCCCCTGGTCGCTGACCGTCACCCAGTGTCTGCTCCTGGACGACACGTTCTGTCTGGCACAGATCGGCGTGGTCGAGCAACAGATCCAGGACGAGCTGCCCGCCATTCTCGACGCGGCCTACGACGACGTCGCAGCCGCCGCGCCCAACGCGCACATCGTCATCACGGGCTACGCGCACCTGTTCTCACCGCGGTTCGGGGACTACCTTGTCCCGCTGAACGACGACCTCACGATGGTCATGTCGGTCGCCGAGCAGCACGCCGCGAACTACGCGGCCGACCTGCTCAACCAGACCATCGCCGAGCGGGCCGCGGCGCACGGGTTCCAGTTCGTCGACGTGACGCAGCGGTTCGGCAACCACGGCGGCAACGCCCCCGCCCCGTGGCTCCACGGTGTCGTCCTTGACCAGATCGGGGACTCGTTCCACCCCAACACCCAGGGCTACCGGGCCTACGGCGCGGCTCTCACCTCCGCGATCAGCCCCCGGGACCTACGCGGCTAGCGCCCTCGCTCACCGGTCCCTAGCGCTCAACCGCCCAGTCCGACGGAGCCCGAGCGGGTCCCCGCAGGCGCCTCCAGCCCGACGTCGGTCCACACCTCGGTCAGCTCCACGATGAGCCCGTCGCGGAGCGTGGCGAAGGACGCCACGGCAAACCGTTGCGGCTGGCCTGCCGGGTCGGTCCCCGTCACGGAGGCCCGGACCACCGCTCGCTCCCCCGCGCTGACGGAGTCCTCGAGCACCATGCCCTCGAACCCTGGGTAGTCCGCGTTGAACCGCACCCAGTCCGCCTTGCCGAAGGACTCTCCCGTGTGCACCAGGTGGCACTGGAACTCGTCGTGGAGCAGCTCGGCCAAACCCTCCCAGTCGTGGTCGTCGATCACCGTCACGAATCGCTGCATCAGGTCCGTCTCCGTCATGCCGCCGCATGCTGCCACCCGCGACTGACAAGGCCGGGGCACAACGGGTCAGGGACGGCGATCGGCGAGCCGCAGGCTCGCGGTGACCTCATCGCCGGGCTCGATCCCCGCCTCCTGGCGCACCGCGTCCCGCAGCGGCAGCAGGTAACGGCCGTCCTTGGGGAAGAGCGCGGTGCTGAACACGCTGGCGCCGATGCGGACCTCCACAGCGACCTGGCCCCAGTACTACAGCCCGCGCGCCGCCTCCTTGATGTCCTCGCTCTCCTCCGTGGGGATGTCGAGGAACCAGAAGGGCGCCGGCCCCCGCCACTCGATCACCGGTCCGGTGCAGGTGAACTCCACGGCTCAGGCTCCTCGGGCGTCGCGCCGGCCGACGAGACCCGGCGCTGAGACGACCTGAGACATACCCACATCCTAGGCTGGGACGGTGACCGACCACTTCGCCGGCGATGAGCGCAGCAACTACGACCGCATGGTCGCGGGCGACCTCTACATCGCCGACGACCCGCGCATCGCCGCCGGGAGTCGCCGCGCTGTCGAGCTCAGCGTCGAGTACGCCCAGAAGTACGTCGAGGACCCCGCCGCCGCCCGAGCCGTGCTCACCGAGCTCCTCGGCGAACTGGGCGAGGGCGTCGAGATCAAGCCGCCGCTCTACGTCGACTACGGCAGCAACATCGCCATCGGCGCGGGCACCTTCGTCAACTACGGCCTCACCACCCTCGACGTTGCGCCGATCACCATCGGGCGGCACTGCCAGATCGCGACCCACGTGCAGCTCCTCACCCCCTGGCACCCGCTCGAGCCCGGCCCGCGCCGCGACGGGCTGGAGTCGGCCTCGCCCATCACGATCGGCGAAAACGTCTGGATCGGCGGCGGCGCGATCGTGCTGCCCGGCGTCACCGTCGGTCACAACTCCGTCGTCGGCGCGGGGTCGGTCGTCACCAAGGACGTGCCCGACAACGTCGTCGTGGTCGGCAACCCGGCCCGCATCGTGAAACACCTCGGTGCGGAGTGACTTCACCCGCTGACCCCGCACCGCGTCCGCGACCGCTCGGCGCAGGCTTCGCCCTGGTCGCCACCGCCCTCATCGCCATCAACCTGCGCCCTGTCGCATCATCGGTCGGACCGGTGCTGGAGGAGGTCACCGAGGGCCTGGGCATGAACACCGCCGTCGCCGGGTTCGTCACAGCGCTGCCAGGGCTGTGCTTCGGCCTGATCGGCGCGCTGGCGGTGGCCTTTGCCCGCAAGGTCGGTATGACGACCGGTATCGTCCTCGGACTCGTCGCCGTCGGCGTGGGTCTCCTCGCGCGGGCCGCGATCGACAACACCGTGCTGTTCCTGCTGCTCACCGCACTGGCCCTGGGCGGGGCCGCGGTCGGCAACGTGCTCGTACCCGCCTGGATCAAGCGGCAACCGCGCGACGTCCGCCTGATGACCATCTACAGCGCCGGCCTCACTCTCGGCGGCGCCGTGGCGGCGGCCCTCGTCGCCCCGATCAGCGCCAACACCGCCCAGGGCTGGCGGGCCGCGCTGGGCGTGTGGGGTCTGGTCGCCCTGGTAGCGGTCCTGCCCTGGGCGCTCATTGCCTCGCGTGAGCGACGCACCCCCGGCGGGCGCGGGTCTCCCGCCGCCACGAAGGCAGCCGGTCGCATCTGGCACTCCCCCACGGCGATCGCGCTGACCGTGGTCTTCGGCATCCAGTCGATGAACGCCTACATCCAGTTCGGGTGGCTGCCCCAGATCTACCGCGACGCGGGACTCTCCGCCGGGTACGCCGGCATACTCATGTCTCTGCTCACCGCCCTCACCTTGATCGGCGCGCTGATGATGCCGACGGTGATCGCGCGGTCACCTTCGCTGAAGGGTTGGATGTATGCCTTCGGCGCGCTGCTGGTCATCGGCAACGGCGGGCTGCTCCTGGCCCCGGCGACGGTGCCGTGGTTGTGGGCGGTCATCCTCGGCACCTCCGGCTTCGCCTTCCCGACAGCGATCGCGCTGATCACCGCGCGCACCCGCGACCCGCACGTGACCGCGCGGCTGTCGGGCTTCGTGCAGCCCACGGGCTACATGCTCGCCGCCATCGGCCCATTCGTTGTTGGCGTGCTCTACCAGGCCACCGGAACCTGGACCATCGTGCTGATCCTGCTCATGCTCAGCGGCGTCGTCCTGACCCTGGCCGGCCTGCGCGTCTCCCGACACACCTGGGTGGACGACAAGCTGGCGGCCTGAGGGTCAGCGCTCCAGGATCTCCAGCACCCGGTCCAGCTTGCCCTCGATCGCATCGAACCGGGCGTCGTGCGCATCGAACCGGGCATCGTGCGAGTCGAACCGGGCATCGTGCGAGTCGAACCGGGCATCGTGCGAGTCGAACCGGGCATCGTGCGCCGCCACGCTGGACTTGATGGCAGCGATGTCCTCGGTGATCTCGGCCAGGCGGGTCGTGTGTTGATCCTGCGTCGTGCTGATTTTGCCGAGCATGTCGTAGATCGCGTGGACGTCGTTGTCCAGCTGGCGGACCTTCTGCTCGATGCCTGGCGACGTCATGCCCACGACTGTAGGCGAACGACGCGACCCCGACCAGAGCCCGCGGTCAATCTGTGGACAACGGCCGTTGAGTGGCCTCGATGAGGCTCGAGCTCAGGACGGCGAGCAGGCGGGTGAGCTCTGCCCGGTCCTCCGACGAGAGACCGTCCAGCATGGCCTCGTCGGAGACAAAGATGGCGCCGGCGAACTCGTCGGTGATCCGCCGCCCTTCCTCGGTGAGCTGCACGTCGACACGTCGACCGGGACGTGGCTCACGCCGGACCCAGCCACGCTGTTCCGCTCTCGCCAGGCGCTGGGAGATCGCCGCCGCCGAGACGACGGAGGCATCGGCCAGCTCCCGCGTGCTCAACCGGTAGGGCTCGCCACTACGGCGCAGCGTGCCGAGCAGGTCCATGAGCGCAGTGTCGATGCCGAGGCGGGCCAGCAGCTCACGCCGGTTGGCGCTGAAGACCTTCCCCAGGTGCCAGATCCGGGTGATCACCCCGATGGACGACGGGTCCAGGTCGGGTCGCTCGCGCCGCCACTGGGCCTCGATCATCGCGGCTCGGTCGGCCACCTGCTGGCCAGCCCCGTCGTTCTGATCATCCCTGTCGTGCGCACCGTCCCGGCTCATCCTTTGAGTCTACGTTAAGCACTTAACAGCATATGTTAAGGTCTAAACAACAGAAGGGAACGATGCGCATGATCGTTGTGACAGGAGGGGCGACCGGCATCGGCCGGGAGATCGCCCAGAGGTTCACCAAGCAGGGGGCACACGTCGTCATCACCGGGCGTCGGCGGGAGCCGCTGCTCCGCACCGCCGAGGAGATCGGCGCGGAGGCGGTCCCGTGCGACAACGCGAGCACGGAGGACCTCGCCCGCCTCAGGGAGGCCTGCACGGACGGGGTCCAGGTGCTGGTCAACAACGCCGGCGGCAACGCGGCCCCACCCGTCGCCGACGGCGACCTGGCGGGCACCGCGGCGGCGTGGGAGGCGAACTTCACCGCCAACGTGCTGACGGCAGTGCTCACCACGACGGCGCTGGAGCCGTTGCTGGTCGATGGCGCGCGAGTGATCAACGTCGGGTCGATCGCGGCCGACAGCGGGTCGGGCTCCTACGGCCCGGCCAAGGCCGCGGTGCAGAGCTGGACGGTCGACCTGGCGCGCCGGCTCGGCGCGCGGCGGATCACCGCCAACGTGATCGCCCCCGGCTACATCTCCGAGACGGAGTTCTTCGGGGACGGTCCGAGCGAGGCGAAGTACGCCAGCCTCCTCGCCGCCACCATGACCCAGCGGGTCGGCGTCCCGTCGGACATCGCCGAGGTCGTCACCTTCCTGGCCTCGGACGCCGCCGGGCACATCACCGGCCAGACCCTGCACGTCAACGGCGGCGCGCAGACCACCCGCTGACCGCCACACGGTGCGCTCGGTGCCGTGCCAGACCGCCATACCGCGCGCTCGGTCGAGTGGGGGCTCAGGGGCGGCGGGCGCGGACGAGCCAGCCTCGGCCGGGGGCATAGGGCAGGTCGCCCAGAGTGATCGCGTCGAAGCCAGCGGCCGCCAACGAGCTCTCCAGCTCCTGCGCCGAGCGGAAGCGCAGGGTCGAGGTGGACACCACGTCCTGCCCGTCCGGGAACTCGTTGTGCGCGGTGAAGCTCACCAGCAGCGGGTCCTCCCGTACGTCCGTCACCTCCATCCACTCGGTCAACGGACCGAGGCCGGGCACCTCAGTGGTGGCCCGGGTCCGCGCGGGCGTCCAGAGCTCCCATCCGCGGTCTGCGGGCACCCGGGTCTCGAACGCCAGGTGCCCGCCCGGCCGCAGCGCCGCGTGGATCGCATCAAGCGTGTGCGCCCACGCGTCGTCGGTCAGGAACACCTGGGCGACGTTCGCGGTCATCGTGGCCAGGTCGACCTGCAGCGGCGGCAGCGCAGTGGCGTCGCCGTGCACCCAGGTGACGCGCTCGGCATACTCCTTGCCGCGGGCCACCTCCAGGCTGGCACCGGCCGGGTCCACGCCAGTCACCTCGATCCCCCGCTGCGCGAGCAGTATGGCGAACGTGCCGGTCCCGCAGCCCACGTCCAGCACCGACCGGGCACCGACCTCGTCGGCGACGGCGAGGTAGGTGTCCAGGTCGCTGCGGTCGGGGTCGAGGATGTCGTAGAGCGGGGCCAGGCGGGGGTCGTCGAACTCGGCGTCGGGCATGGCCGAGACGCTAACCGCCGGGCGGGGCCGCCGCGAGGAGTTATCGGTGCTGTCGCCCCACGCTACTGCTGGGTGGGAGGCGGCGGAGGGGGTGGCCGGTCACCGTAGCCGCCCTGCCCGTAGCCACCCTGCTGGGCGGGAGGCGGCGGAGGGGGTGGCCGGTCGCCGTAGCCACCCTGCTGGTAACCACCCTGCGGGTAACCACCTGGTGGGTAACCGCCGCCGAACCCGGTCGGGCCGGCCATCGCCGCACGCTTGCTCTCGCTGCGCCCGAGGAACCACAGAATGGCCCCGATGATGGCCAGGACGGCACCCAGCATCATGCCGCCGATACCCGCCAGGACCCCGAAGATCCCGCCGAGCGTGCCAGCCACGTTCAGCGCCGGGCCGACCAGTGTCCTCGGCCCCTCACAGGCGATGACGTGCTCGCCCGACTGCTCGGCGGTGAAGTTCCCCACGTTGACATAGGTGGTGTCGCCGCTGGTCCCCTCGATGTCGGAGGTGCGGCTGAGACTGAGCTGCTGCCCGTCGGGTCCGGTCACGGTGCAGCGCGCGGCCTCGGTGCCCTGCTCCACCTGATAGATCGTGCGCTCGTCACCGGCCTGCAGGGAGATCGACCGCTCGCCGTCGATGGGCACGGCGTCGGAGACGGCATTACTGATCGCGTTGAAGGAGGCCAGGCCGGTGATGATCGCTAGGGCCAGGGAACCGACCCCGAGGACCACGCCGATCCAGAAGGTGATCGCCCCTGCTTTGCGCTTACCGCGGCCGGGCAGGGAACCGGCGACGTAAGACATGGACGCCACCGTAGCGTCATCGCGGCCGCGGAGGCAGCACTGTCCGCGGGCCCCGGCGGGGACCCCTGTTCACGGTGGCGCTCGGCGGGCCTCCCGTCCCAGCCCTCGGGCCAGCCGGGCCGGCACATCTCAGGCCTCCGCGGGAGCCAGCGGCGTCTTGAACCGGATCATGTTGCCGGCCGGGTCGCGGAAGGCACAGTCCCGCACGCCGTAGAACTGGTCGGTCGGTTCCTGCAGCACCTCCGCACCGCTGGCCGACACCTTCTCGAAGAGCGCGTCGACGTCGGGCACCTCGAAGACCAGCGAGGACAGGATCCCCTTGGCCATCAGGTCGGCGACGGCCTCCCGGTCGGCGTCGCTCATCGGGATGCCGAAGGCCTTGTAGTCCTGGATCACGATCTCGATGTCGGGCTGCCCCGGCGGGGTGAAGGTGAGCCAGCGGAAGTCGCCCTGCGAGACGTCCTGACGCACCTCCAAGCCGAGGGCATCGCGGTAGAAGGGCAGCGTCGCGTCCACGTCGTCGACGATCACGAAGCAGTTGTTGAGGGTCACAGCGGTCGGGTTCGTTGTCATGACCGCAACGCTATGACGCACCACCGTCGTCGCGCTTCTCCGATCCTGACCGGGTCCCCTCGCGGCGCGTCGGCCGGGTCGCGTGCTTGACGTAGCACCCCGGGATGCCGACCAGCTGGTCGTGGTTGCTCGCGCGGTAGTCACTGGGCGTCTGCCCCACCAGCTCAGTGAACCGGGCGCTGAACGACCCCAGCGAGGTGAACCCGACGGCCATGCACACGTCGGTCACGCTCTGGTCGCCGAAGCGCAGCAGCGCCATCGCCCGCTCCACCCGCCGCGTCATCAGCCACGAGTAGGGCGTCTCCCCGAACGCCTCCTTGAACGAGCGCTGGAAGTGGCCCACCGACATGAGCGCCTCCCGGGCGAGGCGCGGGACGTCCAGCGGCTCGGCATACTCCCGGTCGATCAGGTCGCGGACCCGGCGCAGCCTGACCAGGTCCTCGCGATCCACCCGGCCAGTATGCCGTGTGGTCCGGACAGTGCGCCGCTCACCTTAGGCTGTCGCCCATGTCCCTGCAGTCCGCCCTGTCCCCGCTGGTCTCTGCCGCGATCGAGGCCGCCCTCGGTCCCGAGCACGCCGGAGCCGACCCGGTCCTGCGACCCAGCCAGTTCGCCGACATCCAGGCCAACGCGGCGCTCGCCCTGGCCAAGCGCGCGGGCCGGCCGCCGCGCGACGTCGCCGCAGCGATCGTGGAGCACCTGGCCGCCGACGGGGTCCTCGCGCAGGTCGAGATCAGCGGGCCGGGCTTCATCAACCTGACCCTGGACGACGCCTGGATCGGCAACCGGGTGAGCGCGATGTCTGCCGACGAGCGCCTCGGGGTCCCGCGGCAGGAGACGCAGACCGTCCCGATCGACTACTCCGCACCCAACGTGGCCAAGGAGATGCACGTCGGCCACCTGCGGACCACGGTGGTCGGGGACGCGCTGGCCCGGACCCTGGAGCATCTCGGGCACCACGTCATACGGCAGAACCACATCGGCGACTGGGGCACCCCCTTCGGCATGCTGATCGAGCACCTGCTCGAGGTCGGGGAGGACAGCGACGAGGCGCGGCTGCTCGAAACCGACCCGAACGCCTTCTACCAGGCGGCTCGTGGTCGCTTCGAGTCCGACGAGGACTTCGCGACCCGCTCCCGCTCCCGGGTCGTGGCGCTGCAGGCCGGCGACGCCGAGACGCTGCGGCTGTGGACCGGGCTGGTCGAGCTGTCCACGCACTACTTCAACCGGATCTACGGCACCCTCGGCGTCACGCTCACCGACGCCGACCTGGCCGGCGAGTCCACCTACAACGACGACCTCGCCGCGATCTGCGACGAGCTGGAGGCGGCCGGGATCGCCACGATGAGCGAGGGGGCGCTGTGCGTCTTCCTCGAGGGCTACACCGGCCGCGAGGGCAGGCCGGTGCCGCTGATCATCCGCAAGTCCGACGGTGGCTACGGCTACGGCACGACCGACCTGGCGACGGTGCGCCACCGGGTGCGCGACCTGGTGGCGGACCGGATCCTCTACGTCGTCGGCGCCCCGCAGTCGCTGCACCTCAACATGGTCTGGGACACCGCACGGCTGGCCGGCTGGCTGCCGGACACGGTGGAGGTCGTGCACGTCCAGATCGGCAACGTGCTGGGCGAGGACCGCAAGATCCTGCGCACCCGCTCGGGCGCCCCGCTGCGGCTCATGGCGCTGCTCGAGGAGGCGGTCGCCACCGCCCGCGCGGTCATCGACGAGGCCCGCCCGGACCTGCCCGAGGAGACCCGGGCGACGATCGCCCCGCAGATCGGCATCGGCGCGGTGAAGTACGCCGACCTGTCCGTCGCACACGACAGCGAGTACGTCTTCGACCTGTCCCGGATGGTCTCCCTCACCGGCAACACCGGTCCCTACCTGCAGTATGCCGCCGCTCGCGTGCGGTCGATCTTCCGCACCGCAGGCGTGGGTCCGGAGCAGGCGAGGGGCCGGATCGTGGTCACCGAGCCGGCCGAGCGGGAGCTGGCCCTGGAGCTGATCGAGTTCGGCGAGGTCGTGGCCCAGGTGGGCGCGGCGCTGGAGCCGCACCGGCTCTGCGGCTACCTCTTCCAGGTGGCGCAGGCGTTCTCCGCGTTCTACGAGAACTGCCCGGTGCTCAAGGCCGATGACCCTGCCGTGCGAGAGTCCCGGCTCGCGCTCTGCGCGGTGACGCTCGACGTGCTGGTGACCGGGCTGGGACTGCTGGGCATCGAGGCCCCCGAGGAGATGTGACCGCGGGACCGCTCAGGCCGGCTGGCCCCAGGGGTTGAGGCACGACACCCCGAGCGGCTCGAAGTGCTTGGTGTTGCGGGTCACGACGGTCAGTGACCGGGACTCGGCGACGGCGGCGATCAGCGCGTCGTCCAGCGGCGCGTGCTCCGGCACCCGGTAGGTGGCCAGGACGCGTGCCGCGGACAGGTCGAAGGGGAGGACACGTCCGGCGAAGGCAGGCAGCACGCGTCGCTCGAACCAGCGCCGCAGCATCACCCCCTGCGCGGGGTCAGCACGCTCCCGCCCGACGACCCCCCGCTCGATCTCTGCGATGGTGCTGGCCGTCACGAACTGCTGGGGCACCGGAACGCCGCTAGCCCACGCCACCACCGAGGGGTGTCGACCGGGCACCCGCAGGGCGGACACCACGTTGGTGTCCAGCACGTAGCTCACAGGTCGGGCGTCCGTGCGGTCAGACCCAGCGGTTCGGGGTCGAACTCGATCTCCAGGCCTTCGGTCGACCTCAGGAGGTCGACGATGGTCACCGGCTCCCGTGCTAGGGCGTCGGTGAGGATGCCCCTGGCCTCGGCCTCGACCGACCGTCCGTGCGCCTCGGCGCGGGCACGGAGCGCCGCCTTCGTGCCCTCCGGCAGGTTGCGAATCAGGATCTGCTCCGCGGCAACCACCTCCGATATCGCGTTGATGATATCAGTTCCACCCATCGCAGCAGCCTGCCATGGAGCCGAGGCAGGGTGGGGATGTTATCCACAGCCAGGGCTGTGTCAGGTCACAGCCAGCCGGACTTCTTGAACGCCCGGTAGAGCAGCCCGCAGGTCAGCGCCATGAGGGCGAGCACGAGCGGGTAGCCGAAGCTCCAGTGCAGCTCGGGCATGTCGTCGAAGTTCATGCCGTAGATGCCGGCCACCATCGTGGGCACAGCCGCGATCGCCACCCACGCCGAGATCTTGCGCATGTCGTTGTTCTGCTGGATCGAGATCTGCGCCAGGTGGGCGTTGAAGATGTCGGTGAGCAGCCGCTCGTAGGTCTCGATGTGGTCAGTGACCCGCAGCAGGTGGTCAGCGACGTCGCGGAAGCGCAGCCGCAGCTCCGTGGAGGTGATCGGGCCGGCCTCGCTCGCGAGCCACCCCGCGGGCTGGCTCAGCGGCTGCGCTGCCCGCCGGAACTCGAGCACCTCTCGCTTGAGCCGGTAGATCGACCCGGAGTGAGCCGTGTCGTTGCTGCCGAAAACCGCCTCCTCGATCTCGTAGAGGTCGGCGGCCACCTCCAGGTCGATCTCGAGGTAGGTGTCGACCACCGTGTCGAGGATCTTGTGCAGGACCCCCGCAGGACCGTCCTCCCCGAGCCGCTCCGGGTCGGCCTCCAGGAGCCGGCGCACCGGGGCCAGGGGGGCCACGTCACCGCGCCGGACGGTCACCACGAAGCTGTCGCCGACGAAGATCATGATCTCGCCGGTCTCGACGTCGGAAGTCTCCTCGACGTAGGCCAGCGTCTTCAGCGCGGCGAAGAGCGTCGACCCGTACTGCTCCACCTTGACCCGCTGCCGGCCCGAGACGGCGTCCTCGACGGCCAGCGGGTGCAGCCCGAGCTCCTCGTTGACGTCGGCGAACTCCTCGTCCGTCGGGTCCTTGAGCCCGATCCAGAGGAAGTCGCTGCCGGCGGCGTCACGCAGTGCGGCGAGGTCGTCGCTGAGGTCCCCGCACTCGTGGCGGACTCCGTCGCGATAGACCGCCCGGTCGACGATCAGGGCGTCACCCCTTGTGGAAGACCCGCCGGGCCAGACCCAGCACGATCGCCACGCCGGCCACCGTGATCAGGGTGGTGGCGAGGCGGTCGTAGCGCGGCTCCCCGGTCGCGGTGAACGTCGCCCGGTTCGCGCTGGCCTTGAGGGAGGCGATCTGCCGGCGCGAGATCTCGGCGGGGGTCATCCGGAAGGAGAGTTCGTCGACCGTGCGCGCCAGCCGCTCCCGGGTCGCGGCGATCTCCGCCTCGATCTCCTTCTGGGAGCGGGTCGGTGCTGCCTTCTTGTCGGCCATCTGGGCACGCCTTTCCCTCATGTCAACGTCGCCTGAGACGATAACGCAGAACGACGCCCCAGACCTCAGGAGATGACATGTCCCGGCTCGAACCCGGCCAGCAGGCACCCGACTGGACCCTGTCCGACGCGGACGGCAAGCAGGTGTCCCTCGGCGACTTCGCCGGGCGCAAGCTGATCATCTACTTCTACCCCGCCGCGATGACGCCCGGCTGCACGAAGCAGGCCTGCGACTTCCGCGAC
>ENA-UOUL01003923-UOUL01003923.1-bioreactor-metagenome-genome-assembly--contig:-NODE-3923-length-14464-cov-5.761173_pt1 | contig 14464 bp, 9 predicted proteins | sample MGYA00249838_ERZ747220 | MGnify/ENA primary metagenome ERZ747220 (study PRJEB28778, sample SAMN05720191) | bioreactor metagenome | isolation source: Anaerobic biogas reactor | place: USA:Washington...
GCAGGTCCCTTGATTACGTCCTTTCATGAACATGCCTTAGGGCGCGGCCTCTTCACCTAAGGCGTTCACTAAGTTTGACGGCCCAATTGTAAACAAACTGCCCGATGGGTTGACGCGGGGGATGGGCGGTGATAGGGTGCATGTAAGCAATTGCTTAACACATAGTGAAACGACATCAAGGAGGCCCATCATGCAGGATGAACGGAAGCTGTCGCTGACCGATGTGGAGTGGCGCATCATGCGCGCGCTGTGGACGCTGGGCGAGCCAACGCTGGGCGACATTGTGCGCGAGGTGGCCGATGCCGGGTGGAGCCGGCACGCGGTCATCTCCTTCTTGAAGCGGCTGGAACAGAAGGGCGCCGTGCACATCGACACCGCCCGCCGCCCCAGCCGGTATATGGCCCGCCTCAGCCAGCAGGATGCGCAGCGCAGTGAGACCGCCGCCGTGCTGCGCCGGGTGTTTGGCGGCAACCTGATGCTGATGGTGACCAACGCCGTGGACAGCGGCGAGCTAAGCGACCAGGAGACGCAAGCGCTGATCGACCTGTTGAAAAAGGGCGGGTGATGACTGTGACTCTGGTATGGACCATCTTCTTGCAGAGCAGCGCCTTCATCGTGCTGCTGGCGGCCCTGCGGCCGCTGCTCAAGCACACGCTGAGCGCCCGGGCGCGCCACGCGCTGTGGGGGCTGCCCGCGCTGCGGCTGATGCTGCCCGTGGCTCCGGGCAGCGCGCTGAGCCTGTGGAACCTGTTGACCCGGCCCCGGCCGGCAATGACCGCTGTGCCCGTCCGGCCGCCGGTACCCATGGCCACCAGCCCGGCCGGGCAGGCCGCGGCCGTGGTGACGCAACCTGTAACGAACACGACAACTCATATCCCCGCGCCCATCGCGCCCGCCGGGCCGGACTGGGCGGCGCTGCTGCCCCGGCTGCTGTGCTGGGTGTGGGTGGCAGGGGTGCTGATTGCCCTTGGCTGGCTGATCTACACCAACCTGCGCTTCCGCCGCCATGTGCGGCACAGCGGGCGAAAGCTGTTTACCGACAGCCTGCCACTGCCCGTTTGGCTGGTGGAGGATCTGCCCTCGCCCTGCCTGACCGGCGTATTGCGGCCGCGCATCCTGATCAACCGGGCGGCGCTGCGCAGCGAGGACATGCTGGACATGGTGCTGCTGCACGAGCTGACGCACTGGAAGCGCCTGGATCACCTGTGGGCGTTGCTGCGCGCGGCGCTGCTGTGCGCGTGGTGGTGGCACCCGCTTGCCTGGCTGGCCGCCGCCTACAGCCGCCTGGATGCAGAGGCAGCCTGCGATGAGCGCGTCATCCGCGATATGACGCTGGACCAGCGCCAGGGCTATGGCCTGAGCCTGATTGAGCTGATGCGCACCACCTCCCCGCGCGGGCCGCGGCCGGGCATCGGCACCGCCATGAGCGCGGGCAAACGACACATGAAGGAGAGAATTGCCATGATTGCCAACCATAAAAGGAAGAACCGGATCATCGCGCTGTGCTGTGCGCTGGGCATTCTGCTGCTGGCCCCGCTGGTGATGACCTCGGCCCAGCAGCCCGCCACCCCGCCTGCCGCCACATCGGCAACAGCCGACACGAAGGACACGCTGACGGACGAGCGCGCCATCGAGCTGGCCAAGCAGGCCGTGATGTCCTACATTGTGTACGATGAGGGCATCAACCGCTTTGACAACCCCAGCGTGCAGCAGGGCCTGGTCTACATGGGCGACGGGCAGGAAAGGCCCATGGTGGTGGTTACCCTGACGGCCGTCAACCCCCATGTGAACGAGGTGCTGCATGTATCCATAGACCCGCAGACCCACGAGCCTATGCGCATTGACGGACGAAGCACACTGTGGGAGGCCGACGACTGGCACCTGCTGAATGCCCAGCAGGTGGGCAAGCCGGGCATCATCCGCAACCAGCGCAGCGATACCCTCTGGGTCAGCCTGTGCTCGAACGCGGACGACTACGGCTGGGCCAAGGAGCTGCTGTACAACGGCACGCCCGTGATGGTGGACTATATCATCCCCACCCGCGGGGCCTACTCCCACGACCTGTTTGACGACGACCGCGAGCTGTGGGCCCATGTCACCGTGGGGCAGACGGAGCAGTTTGAAGGCACCCGGGGCTATGTACCCCTGGTATGCCTGGATATGGAGGCAACCGGCCCTGCCCAGGGCGAGGCGCTGTACGGCAAATTGGAGGACGGGGGCATCGTCTACGCCGATACGGGCCTCACGCAAAATGCCATCGCCACGCCGGGTGAGGGCGCGCAGGTGCGCGTGCTTGGCCGCACCAGCCGCTACTACCATGTGCAGTCGGGGGACAGCGTTGGCTTTGTGCCGCTGGCCGGGCTGGCCTTTGACGATGCCACCCGCGATCACCTCAGGGCCCAGGTGCCCGATGGCTACGAGGAGGTGCAGCCCGGCTGGGAGAGCCGCCGCGCCGAGTATGAGATGAAGCGCGGCGCGCAGTACAACCAGTACGGGCCGGTGGAGCAGTGGACGCTGGCACAAAAGGCCGAAGGCAGCGCGCTGGCGCAGGAATACGGCTTTGAATGGCTGTTGGACCGGGACATGATGCCCATCATCAACGTGCTGCCCGGTCCGGACGACCTGACCGAGCAGCAGGCCTATCAGGCCGCGCTGGCCGCCGCCATGGACAAATACGGCTTTGAGGAAAAGCGGGTGAAAAAGCACGGCATCTCCCTGTATCACCGGCAGGATACGCCCGATGCCCGCGTGTGGCACGTCCGCTTCTGGCTGGCGGCAGGCCTGCGGGACTGCTCTGTCCGCCTGAACGCCAAGGGGGAGCCCATTGAATACTGGCAGGACACCACCGTCAACCGGGCGGCCGATCCAGACGAGGGCAACCCCGAGACCCTGACGTACTACCTGGCCTCGGGCCGGCGCGCTGACCCAGGCCCGGAGGACATGGCCGAACAGGCCGCCGTGGATAAAGCCATGGCCATCTTCCGCGCTAATTACCTCCCCGCAGCCTACCGCCCCTACCGCAACGAGGCTTCCTTCCTGACGGATGAGGAGAGCGGCCGCAAGTGGTGGCTGGTCAACTTTCATGACGAGGACGGCATGCTGGGCGCGACCCCCTTCCAGGTGGTGCTGCTGGCGCCCGACGGCAGCCGCACCTTCCATACCCGGGGCTATGAGGAGATCGTGCAGGATATCGTGATGCTGGGCGACCTGTCCGCCCTTGAGCGGGAGAAAGGCCCGTTCTTCACCTGGTCGCTGGAGGACCAGGCGGCCTACTATCCCTCCAACTTCTCCCTGCCCGGTTTGGAGGACATGACCCGGGAGGAGGCGCTGAAGCTGGCGATCGATGCCCTCAAGGCCCGCGGCGTGAGCGAGGATACCCTGGCCGGCCTCACGCCCTACTACGCCTTCAGCCGCCCGATGGGCACCGGCAGCTGGACCATCAACCTGCTCAGCGATGAGATGGTGCGGCAGGATACCCAAAACGGCTACCGCGTGCAGCTCAATGCCTTTGACGGCGAGATCAACTCCGTGTACACGCCCGATGACCCGGGCAACGGGTGATGTTGACTGCCCGCGAGCCCTGCATAAAGCGGCTTGGCGGCAAAATGGCGACGGGATGAGCAATCAGCCGCATTGAAATCGCAGGACGACACGGCAAACGGCACCTCACAGCAAGGGGTGCCGTTTGGCTGTCGCGCGAAACATAACTGCAAATGCCTCGTTCAGCATCGGCATGCGGAAATCCCGCCGTGTTTTTCCGCCCGCCGGGCCCCTTGCGTCCCGACCAAATAATACAAGCCCTGCCGCCGGGCCTGACGGGCCAAAAAGCAAGGCGTTTTCTGATGTTTTCGGGCTGTGGCCAATTGGCCGGGCCCTTCCCTTTTCAACCATTTTGTGGTACAATTTAAGTTGGAATTTGTGCCCGACCAACACAAGGAAAACGAGGAAGACATGACCGAAAACAATCACACCATGCATCCCGGCAGTCCCTCCACGCGGGTGGACGCCCATTACGATGAAAACCAGATCCAGGTGCTGGAGGGGCTGGAGGCCGTGCGCAAGCGGCCCGGCATGTACATCGGCTCCACCGGCGTCAACGGGCTGCATCACCTGGTATACGAAATTGTAGACAACTCCATCGACGAGGCACTGGCCGGCTACTGCACCCATGTGGAGATCGTGCTGATGGCGGATGGCTCCATCCAGGTGGAGGACGACGGCCGCGGCTTTCCCGTGGGCATCCACCCCAAGCTCAAGCGGCCGGCGGTGGAGGTATGCCTGACGGTATTGCACGCGGGCGGCAAGTTTGGCGGCGAAGGGTACAAGGTATCCGGCGGCCTGCACGGCGTGGGCGCCTCGGTGGTCAACGCGCTGTCCGGCAAGATGAAGGTCACCGTGCACCAGGACGGCAAGATATACCAGCAGGAGTACACCCGCGGCAAGATTGACTACGACTTGAAGGTCGTGGGCACCACCGACCGCACTGGCACCACCGTGCGCTTCTGGCCGGACATCATCAGCGAGGATAACCCCGACGGCATCTTTGACGAGGGCGTCAGCTTCCTCTTTGACACGCTGCGCGCGCGCATGCGGGAGATGGCCTTCCTCAACAAGGGCATCCGCATCACCATCCGCGACGAGCGGGGCGACACGCCCGACGAGCGCAGCTACCACTTTGAGGGCGGCATCGCCGAGTTTGTCACCTACATCAACAAAAACCGCGAGGTGCTGTACCCCGAGCCCATCTACATGGAGGGCGTCAAGAACGACGTGGCCGTGGAAGTGGCCATGCAGTACAACGACAGCTATTCGGAGAATATCTTCTCCTTTGCCAACAACATCCAGACGCCCGAGGGCGGCACGCACCTGCAGGGCTTTTCGGCCGCGCTCACCCGCACCATCAACGACTATGGCCGGCGCTACAAGTTCCTCAAGGAGGCGGACGCCAACCTCAAAAGCGAGGACGTGCGCGAGAGCCTGGCGGCGGTTATCTCCGTCAAGCTCAAGGAGCCCCAGTTTGAGGGGCAGACCAAGTCCAAGCTGGGCAACGCCGTGGTACGCGGCATTGTGGACAGCATGGTCAGCGAGGAGTTGGGCGCCTACCTGGAGGAAAACCCGCCGGTGGGCCGCGCGATTCTCGACCGCTGCCTGGGCGCCGCGCGCGCGCGCGAAGCTGCCCGCAAGGCGCGTGACCTCACCCGCCGCAAGACGGTGCTGGAGTCGGCCTCCCTGCCCGGCAAGCTGGCCGACTGCTCGGAGACCGACCCCGCCAAGTGCGAAATATTCATCGTGGAGGGCGACTCGGCCGGCGGCAGCGCCAAGACCGGGCGCGACCGCCACTTCCAGGCCATTTTGCCCCTGCGCGGCAAGATATTAAACGTGGAAAAGACCCGCATAGACAAGGCGCTGATGAACGCCGAGATCAAGAACATGATCACGGCCTTCGGCTGCGGCGTGGGCGAGGAGTTTGACCTGAGCAAGCTGCGCTACCACCGCATCGTGTGCATGACGGACGCCGACGTGGACGGCGCGCACATCCGCATTTTGATGCTCACCTTCTTCTACCGCTACATGCGCCCGCTGATTGACAACGGCTATGTGTACATCGCCATGCCGCCGCTGTACAAGGTAAGCCGCGGCAAGATGGAGCGCTATGTATACGATGACAACGAGCTGCAAAAGCTGCTGGACGAGATTGGCCGCGAGCCCAAGCCCGACATCCAGCGCTACAAAGGCCTGGGCGAGATGTCGGCCGAGCAGCTGTGGGTCACCACCATGGACCCGGAAACCCGCACCATGAAGCAGGTGACCGCCCGCGACGCCGTGGCCGCCGATGAAGCCATGACGCTGCTGATGGGCGACCAGGTGGAGCCCCGGCGCGAGTTCATCGAGCAAAACTACGACCTGGTGGCCGACCTGGACATCTGATTGACAGCGCGGCGAATCATGCGTTTGCTGTACACCCCGATATAGCCCCGATTTCCGTGTTACCCCCGTGCGCCGCTCCGCGGCGCCTGGCCGCCTGTGCGCGGTACATCAAGCTGTAAGGAACCTTTATGAGCGACATCAAAGACAGGCTGTTACCGGCCGACCTGGAAAACGAACTGAAAACTTCCTTCATCTCCTACGCGATGGCCGTCATCATCAACCGCGCGCTGCCCGATGTGCGCGATGGCCTCAAGCCCGTGCACCGGCGCATTCTCTACGCCATGAACGAGCTGGGCATGACGGCGGACAAGCCCTTCCGCAAAAGCGCCCGCATCGTGGGCGAAGTGCTGGGCAAGTACCATCCCCATGGAGACAGCAGCGTGTATGACGCCATGGTGCGCCTGGCGCAGGATTTTTCCACCCGCTCGCTGCTGGTGGAAGGGCAGGGCAACTTCGGCTCAGTGGATGGCGACGGCGCGGCCGCTATGCGTTATACCGAGGCCAGGCTTACCCGGCTGTCCGGTTACCTGATTGGCGAAATCGACAAGGACACGGTGGATTTTTACCCCAACTTTGACGAGACGCTGATGCAGCCCTCCGTGATGCCCAGCCGCTACCCCAACCTGTTGGTCAACGGCTCCAGCGGCATTGCCGTGGGCATGGCCACCAACATCCCGCCCCACAACCTGGGCGAGGTGATTGACGGCACCGTCGCCATGATTGACAACCCGGACATCACCATGGACGAGCTGATGACCCACATCCAGGGGCCAGACTTCCCCACAGGCGGGGTTATCCTGGGCCGCAGCGGCATCCGCGAGGCGTATCACACCGGGCGCGGCCGCATCGTGGTGCGCGCCAAGAGCGAGATCGAAACGCTGGACAACGGCCGCAACCGCATCATCGTCAGCGAGATTCCCTACGCCGTCAACAAATCGCGCCTGATTCAAAAGATTGCCGAGCTCGTGCACGAGAAGCGCCTGGACGGCATCAGCGACCTGCGCGATGAGAGCGACCGCAACGGCATGCGCATCGTTATCGACCTCAAAAAGGACGCGCAGCCCCAGGTGGTGCTCAGCTACCTGTACAAGCACACGCAGATGCAGGAGACCTTTGGCGCCATCATGCTGGCGCTGGTGGACGGCCAGCCCCGCGTGCTGCCGCTGAAGGACATCCTGTTCCACTATATCAACCACCAGAAGGACGTGGTGACCCGCCGCACCCGCTACGATTTGGAGAAGGCCAAGGCGCGCTCCCACATCCTGGAGGGGCTGCTCAAGGCGCTGCTTAACATCGACGAGGTGGTGCACGTCATTCGCTCGTCCAGCGATACGCCCACGGCCAAGGCCCGCCTGATGGAGCGGTTTGAGTTTACCGACGTGCAGGCCCAGGCCATCCTGGACATGCGCCTGGCCCGCCTGACCAACCTGGAGGCCGACAAGCTGCAGGCCGAGTACGATGAGCTGCAAAAGACCATCGCCTACCTGCAGGGCATCCTGGCCGATGAAAGCCAGCTGATGGCCGTCATCAAGGGCGAGATGCTGGAGGTGCGCCAGAAGCACGCCGACCCGCGCCGCACCGAGATTTCCATGGTGGATGGCGAGATTGACATCGAAGACTTGATTCCGGTCGACGACATGGTGGTCACCATGACGCACTTTGGCTACGTCAAGCGGCTGAGCCAGTCCACCTACCGCTCGCAGAACCGCGGCGGCAAGGGCGTGGCGGCGCTGACCACCCGCGAGGAAGACTATGTGGAGCAGATGTACGTGGTCAACTCCCACAGCGACATGCTCTACTTCACCGACCGCGGGCGCGTGTACGGCCTAAAGTGCTACGAGATACCGGAGGCAGGACGTACCGCGCGGGGCACCGCCATCGTCAACCTGCTGCAATTGCAGGGCGGCGAGAAGGTGACCATGATGCTGCCCATCCCCGACCGGGAGAGCGACGATTATCTGATGATGGCCACCCGCGACGGCCTGATCAAAAAGACGCCGCTGGGCGACTTTAAGAACCTGCGCCGCTCGGGCCTGATTGCCATCACCCTGCGCGATGAGGACGAGCTCATCGGCGTGCAGCTGACCGAAGGCAAGCAGGAAATCATGCTTGCCACCCGCCGGGGCAAGTCCATCCGCTTCAGCGAGGCGTCCATCCGGGCCACGGGCCGCGGCTCTCAGGGCGTGCGCAGCATGAAGCTGGACGCCAACGATGCGGTGGTCAGCATGGCGCGTGTGGAGGAAGGCAAGCAGGTGCTGTGTATCACCGAGCTTGGCTACGGCAAGCGCACTGATTTGAGCGAGTACCGCGAGCAGGGCCGCGCCGGCAAGGGCGTTACGGTGATGAAGCTTACCAACAAGACCGGCTGGCTGGCCAGCATGCTCATGGTGGAGCCGGGGGATGAGATCATGCTCATCACCGATGACGGCACCATCATCCGCACCCCGGTGGAGGACATCCGCGAGTGCGGCCGCGTCACCCAGGGCGTGCGCCTGATGCGCGTGGGCGAGGGCAGCCGCATTGTGGACGTGGACGTGGCCGCCCCCGAGGATGACGAGGAAGAGAACGGCTACCACGCCGAACATGGCGAAGAAGGCGAGCACGAAGGCGAGCAGGCCGAGCAGCCGGATAACGGCACTGCCCCGGCGGACGACCTGAGCTGGCAGGGCCGGCCTGAGGCTGACCAGGCCGAGGGTGATGCGGGCGATCTGTAATCAAAGAAGGGCGGGCATGGCCATGGGCCGGCCCGCCCTGTTGGAGCATTCATGACGCAAAGGCAAAAGTCCCTGGCCGGGGGCATCTCGGTGCTGAGTATTGCGGGGCTGATCTGCAAGGTGGTCGGCGTACTCTACCAAATCCCGCTCAACAACACCATCGGCCCCGAGGGCATGGGGGTATACAACCTGGTCTTCCCCAGCTACAACCTGCTGCTGGCGGTGTCCTCCGTGGGCATCCCGGTGGCCATTTCGCGCATGGTAGCGCAGTTTCTGGCGCAGGATGACCCGCGCAACGCCCGGCGAGTGTTCCGCGCGGCGCTGTACATCCTGACCGTCTTTGGCGTGCTGGCCACCGCCTTCATGATGATCTTCCACCGCAGCCTGGGCCGCGCCACCGCTACGGCGGAGTCGGCCCAGGGCTTTTTAATGATCGCGCCCAGCCTGCTGTTTGTGTGCGTGATGAGCGCGTTTCGCGGCTTCATGCAGGGGCGGCGGCGCATGATGCCCACGGCCATCTCCCAGCTGATCGAGCAGGTGGGCAAGGTGTTTGTCGCCATCCCGTTCGCCGTGGCCGGCATGCAGCGCGGCGGCTATGCCATGGGCGCTGCCGGCGCGCTGCTGGGCACCTCGGTGGCCGAGGCCGCGGCGCTGCTGTACATGGTGGCCGACCACTATATCAACCGCCGCTCGCTGGAGGATTTGCCCCAGGGCGAGGCGCCGGCTGCTGCGCTGTCCGGCCTGGCGAGGGAGGTTACGCTGATCTCCATCCCCATCACCATCGGCGCCAGCATCGTGCCGCTGGCCGGGTTGATGGACAGCTTCATGCTCAAGCGCATCATGCAGACCTACATGACGCAGAGCCAGGCCCTCATCCGCTACGGGGTGTATTCGGGGCCGGTGATATCGCTCATCAACGTGCCCACGGCGGTGGCCATGGCCATCTCGGCCAACCTGGTGCCCGCCATCTCCGGCCACCGGGCGCGGGGCGATGCCCCGGGCATCCGCCGGGAGAGCGCCACCGGCCTGCGCCTGGCGTCGGTCATCGGCTTTCCCAGCGCGGTGGGCATGAGCCTGCTGGCCGAGCCGATATTGTTTTTGCTGTTTGGGCGCAGCGGCCGCTACAGCCCGGAGCACCTGCGCCTTGGCGCCCAGCTGCTGCGGGTCAGCAGCCTGACCATCCTGTTTTTTATGCAGGTACAGGCCACCAGCGCCATTTTGCAGGCGCTGCACAAGCAGCGCATCCCCATGTACACGCTGGCGCTGGGCATGGCGCTTAAAATTGTGCTCAACTACACGCTGGTGCAGTACCCGGCGGTCAACATCCACGGCGCGCCCTACGCCTCGCTGCTGTGCTACATCGTCAGCCTGGCGCCCAACCTGTGGTATGTGGCCAAGTACGCCGGCATGCGGCTCAAGCTGGACGAGCTGATCTGGCGGCCCGCGCTGGCCACCCTGGCCATGGCGCTGCCCGTGCTGGCCGCGATGGCCCTGCTGGGCCAGCGCTTGCAGCGCAGCTGGCTGTGGATGCTGCTCACCATGCTGTTAGCGGGCGTAGCCTACCTGGCCGCCGCCTGGCGGCTGGGCGCCATCACCCGGGACGACCTGCCGGGCTTCATCAGAAGGAGATTTCAACACCGTGCATAAAATCACCGTGGTTACTTTGGGCCCGGGCGCCCGCGAACACCTGACGCTGGGGGCCGTGGAGGCCCTGAACAAGGCCGGGCGCATCGTGCTGCGCACCAAGAAGCACGGCGCCGCCGGCTGGCTGGCCGAGCAGGGGCTGCCCTTCGTATCGCTGGACAGCCTGTACGAGGCCAGTGAGGACTTTGACACTTTGGCCCTGCGCGCCGCGCAGGAGGTGCTGCGCATGGCGGCGGCTGGCCCCTTGTGCTACGGCGTGGCCGACCCGGGCAGCGATGAAAGCGTGCGCCGCCTACTGGCCCTGGCCGGGGACGATGTGGCCATATTGCCCGGCGTGACGCTGGAGGCGCCCCTGCTGGCTGCCTGCCCGGCGGACAAGCCCCTGCTGGTGGCCGATGCCGCGGGCCTGAGCGTGGCGGACGGCCAGCGCCCGCTGTGCATCACCGAGATCGACAGCCAGGCCCTGGCCGGCGGCTGCAAGCTGCAGCTGCTGGAGCACTACGACCCCGGCTGCATGCTGTATTTCTTCCCGCCGGGGGAGGGCGGCACGCGCCGCTGCCTCCAGACCACCTTGGAGGAGCTGGACCGCCAGCCCCGCTACGACCATACCTGCGGCGCACTGCTGCTGCCGGGCAAGCCCTTTCAAAAGGAGCGCTACGACCTGCAGGACGTGGTGCAGCTGATGGCCCACCTGCGCGCGCCCGGCGGCTGCCCCTGGGACAGGGCGCAGACCCACCGCAGCCTGGCCCGCTACCTGGTGGAGGAGGCCAACGAGGCCGCCCACGCCATCGCCCAGGAGGACTGGGAGGCTGTGGCCGACGAGCTGGGCGACGTGCTGCTGCAGGTGGTGTTTCACGCGTCGGTGGGCGAGGAGTACGGCACCATGACCCTGGGGGACATCACCACCGCCATCTGCCGCAAGATGATCAAGCGCCACACCCACATCTTCGGCGGGCAGGCGCTGCAGACCCCCGAGCAGGTGAGCGACAGCTGGGAGCAGATCAAGGCCAAGGAGCGCGGCGATCAGACGCCCGCCCAGAAGATGCGCAGCCTGCCCGTCTCCCTGCCGCCGCTGCTGCGCGCCCTCAAGGTGCAGGAGGCCGCCGCCAAGGTGGGCTTTGACTGGCCCGATGCCCTGGGCGCGCTGGATAAGGTGCATGAAGAGGCCAATGAGCTGCTGGACGACATGCAAAAAGGCCGCGATCCCCGTGGGGAACTGGGCGATCTGTTCTTTGCAGCCGTCAATGCCGCCCGCCTGATGGACACTTACCCCGATGAAGTGGTCAATCTCGCCACCGAAAAATTCATCAATCGCTTCGAACACATGGAAAATGCGATAAAAGCAGACCAAAAAACGTTCAAACGCTTGACTTTAGACGATTGGGATGTATACTGGGTTCGAAGCAAGCAAGCGGATGAACGCTTTGCTTTACTCAAAACACAGGAGGAAATAACATGAATAAGTCCGAACTCGTCGCAGCCGTTCAGAAGGCCACCGAACTCAAGAAAAAGGACGCGGAAGCCGCCGTTGCCGCCTTCGTCGACACCGTCAAGGGCGCGCTCAAGAAGGGCGAGAAGGTCCAGCTGATTGGCTTTGGCACCTTTGAGGCCAAGAAGCGTCCCGCCCGCACCGCGCGCAACCCCCGCACCGGCCAGGAGATCAAGGTGAAGGCCTCCAAGGCGCCCACCTTCAAGGCGAGCAAGGCCTTCAAGGACACGCTCAACTAATCTCCCTTTCGGTTTGTATGCAAAACGGGGTGCGCGCACCCCGTTTTTGCTTCCCTATCGAGCAAATTGCGCCACCGCAGCGCGGGAGCTGCTTGTCTTTTCACCTGTGACGGTGTCGCCGTTCGCTTGACGTAGCGCTGCTACGCCTTCGCTCCTGCTCCTTGTCACAGGCGAAAATCCCGCGCAGTCCCATGCGCTGCACTGACGCAATTTGCTCTGTCCTGAACTCTTTGGGTAAGTCTGCATCCCTCTGTGCATTTGCTCACTCGCTCAGGACGAGCAATTTGGTTATGGGGAGCGAAGTTTCAGCATTTGCTCCGTGGCTCTGATTAGAAAGGCAGTTATGCGTTTAGATAAGTACTTGAAGGTGTCCCGCCTCATCAAGCGGCGTACCGTGGCCAAGGAGGCCTGCGACGGCGGGCGCGTCAGCCTCAATGGCCGCCCGGCCAAGGCCGGCACCGAGGTCAAGCCCGGCGACACCCTGGAGATTCGCTTTGGCAACCGCCTGGGCCGCTACGAGGTGGTTGCCATACAGGAGACCGTGCGCAAGGAGCTGGCCGGCGAGATGTACCGCGTGCTCAACGAGGACGAGGAAACGGCCAAGGAGCGGGGATGACGGGGCGGCGTGAAATTCGGAATTCGGAATGCGAAATTCGGAATAAAGCACGCCCAGTCGCGATCGTCTCTTCATCAAGTTCTGAACAACCATACATGGCTGGCAAGGCCTTGTGCACTACGGGTTCCGAATTCCGAATTTCTAATTCCGAATTCCGAATTATCCCCCAGGAGGTATCATGGCATCATTTGTGGACCGGGCGCAGCTGCGCCTGAAGGCCGGCAACGGCGGCAACGGCTGCGTGTCGTTTCACCGGGAAAAGTTTGTATTAAACGGCGGACCGGACGGCGGCGACGGCGGCAACGGCGGCGACATCGTGCTGGTGGCCGATCACAACCTGCACACGCTGCTGGATTTTCGCTACCGCAGCAAGTACGCTGCGGAGGATGGCGCGCCCGGCGCGTCCACCCGCCGCTACGGCAAGAGCGGCCAGTCGCTGGAGATCCGCCTGCCGGTGGGCACCATCGTGCGGGAGAAGGACAGCGGCCGCGTGGTGGCCGATATGTTTGAAAACGGCGAGCGCAAGGTGCTGCTGCGCGGCGGCCGCGGCGGCCACGGCAACGCCAAGTTTGCCACCCCCACCCGTCAGGCCCCCAACTTCGCCAAGCCGGGCATCAAGACCGAGTGGCGCGAGTTCACGCTGGAGTTGAAGACCATCGCCGACGTGGGGCTGGTAGGCTTTCCCAATGTGGGCAAGAGCTCCATTTTGGCCGCGGTGACGGCGGCCCGGCCCAAGATCGCCAACTATCCCTTCACCACGCTCACGCCCAACCTGGGCATCGTGAGCCACAAGGGCATCAGCTTTGCTATGGCGGATATCCCCGGCCTGATTGAAAACGCGTCCCAGGGCGCGGGGCTTGGGTTCAACTTCCTGCGGCATGTGGAGCGCACGCGCCTGCTGATTCATGTGGTGGATGTGTCGGGCAGCGAGCACCGCGACCCGGTGCAGGATTGGCACACCATCAACCAGGAGCTCAGCCGCTACGGCCAGCTGGAGCGCCGCCCCCAGGTGCTGGCCGCCAACAAGATGGACCTGCCCGAGGCCCAGGAAAACCTGGCGCGCCTGCGCGAGGCGGCGGGGGATACCCCGGTGTTCCCGGTGAGCGCGGCCACGCGCCAGGGCTTTGACGCGCTGCTGGATCATGTGGTCCAGATGCTGCAATCCTTGCCCGTGCAGGAGCGCTACGAGGAGAGCCCGGCGGAGGACCTGTCGGCCCCGGTGACCGGCTTTAACGTGGCAAAGCAGGATGGCGTGTACGTGGTGGAGGGCCCCTCCATCGTGAACCTTATGGCAAGCGTGAACTTTGACGACTATGAGAGCATGCTGTGGTTCCACAGCATCATGCAAAAGAGCGGCATCATCGACGCGCTGCGCGAGGCCGGCGCCAAGGAAGGCGACACGGTGCGGATGGACGACATGGAGTTTGACTTCGTTGATTGATGCGGCTGAGGCGTGTTTTGCGCGCAGTTGCCTTGCCTTTTTCGCCGCCTGCGTTGTCGCTGCCTCCTCGGCGTAGCGCTGCTACGCGGTCGGAGGCGTTCCTTGCAGCCGGCAAAAAATTCTGCGGCTTGATGCGTGCAAAACACGCCCCAGCCGCATCTGGGAGTTATCGATGGGAGAACTCTTTCTGACAGCCCCCGGCATGGACTAGGAGCGGGAAATCCTGGCCAACCGGGCGGAGCTGCTGGCCGATGGCGGGGGAGTGGATGGCGGCGGCGGGCTGGACGCCTTTGAGGCCGTGCCCGACTGGCTGGCCTACCTGGCCCTCAAAAGCTGCCGGGAGACCTGCCCGGCCGACCGGGTGCCCGACAGCACCTGGCTGTAGATCGGAAG
>ENA-UOUL01003924-UOUL01003924.1-bioreactor-metagenome-genome-assembly--contig:-NODE-3924-length-14463-cov-6.504240_pt1 | contig 14463 bp, 11 predicted proteins | sample MGYA00249838_ERZ747220 | MGnify/ENA primary metagenome ERZ747220 (study PRJEB28778, sample SAMN05720191) | bioreactor metagenome | isolation source: Anaerobic biogas reactor | place: USA:Washington...
GTGCTCTTCCGATCTTGACGCCGGTCCTTGCGGGGATGTTGTACAGGACTATGGGAATATCCACTGCTTCGGCTACTGCCCTGAAATGGGAATACAGCTGGTCCTGGGAGCTTTCGGCAAAATAGGGACAGATGATGGATGCACAGTCCGCGCCCATTTCTTTTGCCGCCTTGGTCAGCTCGATAGTCTCTCCTGTGGTGATGCATCCCGTTCCCGCATACACGGGGAGGCGTCCCCGGTTTTCCCTGATCACGGCCTCCATGATCTGCAGTTTTTCATCGAATGAAAGGGCGAAGCTCTCGCCGTTGGTCCCGATGCAGAACAGTCCGTGGATGCCGGCCCTGATGAAGCGGTTCACCTGGCCGCGGAGCTCGTCCCAGTTGATGGATTCGTCCTCGAAAAAGGGTGTTGCCATTGCTGCGATGATACCTTTCGGCTCGAACATAATGCTTTTCCTCCCGGTCAGCATGGATTGTGAAAGAATAAAAGTTCTTTTCCTGCTGCAATGCTTTTTTGAACAGGCGGCCGGGGCCGGCCGCCTTCTCATTACGGTAAAAGCTTCAGGTAGATGCCCCGCGCGTCTTCCGGCGAGACCTGTTTGGGGTTATTGTCCAGAAGGCGGGTCACCTTCATTGCCGCGGCAACTATATCGTCAAGATCTTCTTTCCTGACACCGAGTTCCCGAAGGTCGGAAGGAATGCCGAGTGAACGGGCCAGCGTGAAAATGCCTTCCACGGTTTTCTTCGATGTTTCTTCATCGTCGGCCCCGGCAGGGATACCCATGGCGGCTGCTACCCGGGCGAACCTTTCCGCGACGGCGCCGCGGTTGAAATCCATGACCCAGGGAAGGAGGATCGCGTTTGAAAGCCCGTGGGGTATCCGGTAGCGTCCTCCAAGCGGGTAGGAGAGGGCATGAACTGCCACGGTGCTCGATGATGCGATACACATTCCCCCGTAGAAAGCAGCGAGAAGAAGGTCTTCCCTGGCTTCCAGATCGCTGCCGTCCTGAAACGCGCGAAGCAGGCTGCGGCTTATGAGCCTGATGGCTTCAAGGGCATAGAGATCCGAAAAAGGATTCCGCTTCTTCGAGATGAAGCATTCAATTGCGTGGCAGAAAGCGTCAAGACCTGTCGTGGCCGTTATATTCGCGGGAAGGGAAACGGTAGCTTCAGGATCGAGAATCACGCAGTCGGGGATGAAGAAGGGGTGCACAACGCCCACTTTCAGCTGCTGTTCCGGGACGACCACGATGGAGTTGGGTGTCGCCTCTGATCCTGTGCCTGCAGAAGTTGGTATTGCGATAAGGGGGACGCCCCTTTCCTTTATGAGCCCGGCGTCCAGCAGGTTGGCGAGATAACCGGGATTCCTGAGCAGGACAGATGTCATCTTTGCGCTGTCGAGGACGCTTCCGCCTCCCATGGCAACGATCAGGTCCACACCGAGCCCGCTCATACTGGTGAAAAGCTCCCGTATCTGGCCGACTTCGGGTTCCACGGGAACATCCGGTACAATGTGGACCGCGGCTCCCTGTGCCCGGAGCATTTCCAGGAGGTTGTCCGAACCGCCGCTGCGGTGTACGGATCCGTCCACGAGAAATGCCATTGACTTGGGTGAAAAAGATGAGACGATCTTTCCGATCTCCCCTATGCATCCTCTTCCGGACACAATGTCCCGCGGGGGGCGCATTCTGTAGGTCATTGAGGTCACTCTCCTGTCAGGTCTGTTTCATCCGGAAAAAGTGCTTTTATTCCGGAATATTGGTATACCATGGTAACCAGACTTTCTATGCTGATTATATTCATAAATCTGCAAACGTGTCAATGAGAAAAATCTTTCCGTGGAAATACCTCAAATAAAACAGGAAAAAGAAAACCTTGTGTTTTCGGATGTCAGGGACTGGATTTTTTTCGGGCAGGAGATGTGTACCTGTTGAAGGGAAAGGAAAAACGGAGCAGAGGTGGAGGGGAGACCCAGGAACATTGAGAAGGAGGGAAGTGTACGCAGGCGGTGGGATGAAAGATAACCCCCCGCCTGTGATACCTGTGTAAGGCGTTATTTCCGTGCTATTCTCCGGGGAAAATATCGGCAATAGAGTAGAGGGCGGCTTTCCCCGCCAGTTTTACCCTCTCGCCGCAGTTTCGGCAAAACAGTGTTCCTCCGCGGCTGGAAGCCTGCCGCGCGACCAGCTCGTTTTTCTTCAGCTTCCTGCTCCAGAGAGGGACAACATGGCAATGTCCGGAGCCGCAGACAGGATCCTCCGATACTCCAAGCTTCGGAGCGAAACTGCGTGTCACGCAGTCATACTCATTTCCCCGGGCGGTCAGGTGAAGCAGAAGGCCGTCAAGCGCCGTCACTTTCACCAGGTCCGGCTTCGCGGCACGGACCTGGCTCTCGTCCTCCAGCACGCAGACAAGATCCCTTGCCATCCAGGCTTCGGTCGGTCGGAAGCCGATGGCTTCCTCCATTTCATCGGTTACCGGTACGGGGCTCAGGTCATAGGCCGGAAGATCCAGTTCGTACAGGTCTCCCCTGCGTGTCACCGTCAACCGGCCGCTCAGTGTTTCAAAGAGGAAACCGCCGGCATCCGGTTCAATGAACCTGGACAGGACATAGGCAGTCGCAAGGGTGGCGTGTCCGCACAGGTCTATCTCTCCGCCGGGGGTGAACCACCTCAGCCGGAAACTCTCACCCTCTTTCACCGTAAAAGCTGTTTCGGATAGATTATTTTCCATGGCGATCTTCTGCATCAGTCCGTCCGGCAGCCAGCGGTCCAGGACGCATATTCCGGCCGGATTCCCCTCGAACACCTTTTCCGCGAACGCATCGACCACGTAATACTTCATGACAGGTTTTCTCTCCTTTTCAGCTGATGTTCCTTACCAGGCGAGTCACAGCAGTACTATTTTTTCAGCCCGGCGGATCTCAAGGTTACACCCGGCGGCTTTCGCATACTTTCCGGGCGTCCTGTTCCATCTGATATTCCAGGCTTTTGCCTGTTCCTTCAGCGATCAGATCCTGTGTCAGTCCGGTGGACCAGGTCTCTATCACGGATTTGATCGTTGTAGTATTTGAAGGAGCAGGGCGTAAATATTCATGTTTTCAAATATGGTAACACGATTTAATACGATTCTTCTCTGAGCCTTTTGCCGGCGGGCTGCCGGTGTCTCCGGAAGGCTCTATTGAAGGGTAAATCTCCCTTCGCCGAACTGAACGTGAATACTGGAAGAAACAGCTCTTTCACGCTATGCTACAAAAAAAGAGCAGGTGATCAGACTTGAAATAGGGCTGTTCCCCATATCCGACAGCCCCGGCAGCTTCATGCGGGTACCGCCCGCAATGTGAGAGGAGGAAGAAAGCATGGAGTACGGAAGACTTCTGCTGCTTTTTGACCAGGAGAACCCCTGCTGGACTGAATACCTTGCCCGCCTTGCAGGTGAGGACCCCGATTCCCTTCAATCGCTGAGGGAGAGGGGGCTGCTGGAGGACCGGGAAGGGGTGTTTTTCCTTACGGACAGGGGAAAGGAGGCCTTTTTAAAGGAGGCTGAGGAGTGTTTTCTCCCCGTTCTTCCCGGAACAGTGCCGGAGGATCCGGACAAAAGCCTTTTCCAGACCCGGCTTCGACTTTTGCTGGACAGGAAACATCTCCAGCGCTGGGGCCTGAAGGAATACGTCCGGGGTGCCCGATTTCCCATTCCGGATCTTGAAGCTGACTCGCTGTTCTCGAGGAACGGGGGTTTTGAATGGAAGTGGCCCTGCTCCCCGGCCGTTGAAAGGATGAGGCGAGACTGGCCCGTGACCGGCCTGGCCGCCAGGAAGGTCATGCCTCCTCCCGCCGATGCTGTTTCCCAATGGTTTGAGGGCCTGGGAGAACCCCCCGGGATCTTCGAGGCGGACCTGCTCTATCTCAGCCGATACGATTTTCAGGCCTATACCTCATTTGCCCCTCTTCCGGGCGACACGTGGGGACTGCTGAACGCAGACCGCTTCTTCTGCATGAAGGCGCCGGTCCCGAAAAAGGAGAACTTCACCTGCTTCCTTAGAACCATAGGGAGATTCCAGCTCGTCCTCGAGGTCCTTCGAAGGATGATCCTGCCAGGATACGTGGACCTGGACAGCCACGACCAGGACGGCATCACCTGGCTTGTATTTCTCTTCGAAACGGATGACGGGGCTGAGAGGTGCAGAGATCTCCTGAGCCCGCTGGGGCTTGACCTGATACGCCCGGCAATACCCATGGATGTCTGGGCACTGAGTTTCGAAGCCCTTGAAGCCTTTCCCGAAAAGGCGGAGACGATCCACGACCTTATTCCCGTGATCGGAAAGGCCGTTATGCGGACTCCGTAGAGAAGTTTTAACAACCGTTTCCGTGGGGAAAGCATTGGAAATTTCTGCGCTTTTCCCCAAAATTGTCTGTGTTGCTGTATAAATCTGTGTTGCTGTATAAAAAGGAGGAATGAACGTGGGGAACGCAAAGCGGATCGAAAAGGATATCCAGGCGCTCTATGCCATATCGGCGCCGTGCATGGAGGGATGTACCAGGCTCAGCTATACTCCAGCCTACCGGGAAGGAGTGGAGTATCTCAAAAAACGGATGCTGGAAGCAGGGATGACAGTCCGTGAGGATAATCTCGGTACGCTCTACGGTACCGTTGAGGGAACGAATCCTAAGGCAGAAAAGATAGTTTCCGGTTCACACCTGGATACTGTCCGGTGTGCGGGTGCTTTCGACGGAGCCGCCGGAATCGTCTGTGCACTGGAGGCAGCCCGAATGCTCAAGGAGAGCGGATCCCCTCTTGAAAGCACCTTTGAGGTTGTCGCCACGATCATGGAGGATGGCGCCCGATACCCCGGAACAACAGGAAGCAGATTCATGGTGGGCATCTACGGCGAGGATGATCTGCACGATCTTAAGGATGACGACGGTATTCCCCTGATCGAAGCCATGAAGGAATACGGCCTCTCGGGAAGCCTTGAGGGTGTCTGCCGCAGGGGAGAAAATGCGAAAGCGTTTCTGGAGCTGCACATGGAGCAGGGGACGAAACTGGAGTCTGCGAATACAGATATAGGTGTTGTTCGGACCATCAACGGCAACGCATGGTTCAAGATCACCGTCATGGGCCAGACGGATCATCCCTCGACACCGCACGAGATCCGTCACGACACTGCCTTTGCGTCCTTCAGGCTGCTGACGGGGCTGGAGGAAAAAATTTCAAAGGAGTTCCCCGGAAAGATCACCGTGACCTGCGGCAGAATAGCCTTGCATCCTGACGTCCTGAATGCGGTTCCCTCCCGTTCCGTTTTCACCGTCGATTTCCGGTCACCTGGTCAGCAGTATATCGATGCGATGGTGGAATTCCTTCGGGCCGAAGCGGTCCGGATCGGGAAAGAATACCGTGTCGAGTTCGACGTGGTTTTCCTGAAAGGGACGCCGCCTGTTGAGAACAGCCCGAATGTTGTCGAAGCCTTCCGGACTGCTGTCGGAAAACTGGGATACAGCAGTATGGAGATGGATTCCGGTGCGGGGCATGATGCCATGTTTCTCAGACAGATATGGGACGCCGGACTGATTTTCGTCCCAAGCCGCAATGGTGTGACCCATTGTCCCGAGGAGTTCACCGAGTACGAAAATCTCGCGAAGGGTGCGGATGTCCTTCTTCAGGCAGCCAGGATCATCGACGTGGAGAAAAAATAACACCGTCCTTTTTTTCGGAAGAAGCGCGAACTTATGGGAAGCTCCTTATTCCCGTGATCGGAAAGGCCGTTATGCGGACTCCGTGAATCGTAAAAAAATCCTCTTTCTCCAGGAAGAGGGCCGTTCTGTTGGTTCTGTCGATTTAATATGATATATTTCTTCGTGAGAAAGGGGGGAGCATGGTGGAGAATAGAATGAAACCTTTTTTTGAGGCCAGATACAGCCGCATCCTGGAAGAGACGGACCGTGCAGGGGCAGACGGTTTTTTCATGTTCAGCAGCGAGTCGGACAATCGGCCCGGTATCCAGTATTTTTCGGGTTTCACGGGATCATTCGGCATTCTCGTGTTCGGAGAGAAGGGCGGCCGGCTTGTCACCGATTCCAGGTATTTTCTCCAGGCGGAGGAAGAATCCTTCTTCCCTCTTGTCAGGATGGAAGACCGGGATCCATGGCCTGCAGTCGCACAGGCGGTCCGTGAACTCGGCCTAAAGAACCTCGCAGTTGAGGACGATCGGCTTACACTTGAACGGGGAAGGGCCCTCGGAAAAATCATCTCCTCCTTCGTGGGCACATCCGGCCTGGTCCGCAGGCTGAGGGCAGTAAAGGATGAGGAGGAACTGAACGTCATCCGCCGCTCTGCCAGGATAGCTGCCGAGGCCTTCGAGGCGTTCCTTCCCGCGATCCGGCCCGGGCGCACCGAGGCTGAGATCGCCGCCGACCTGGTCCACGAGATCCGCAAAAGAGGAGCCCAGTATCCGGCAAAGGGACATTTCGTCGTCGCATCAGGGCCAAGGGGAGCACGACCTCACGGGGTCTTTTCCGACAGGATGATTCAGAGGGGAGATTTCATCACCATGGACTTCGGTGCAGTGCTGGACGGCTATTTTTCAGACATGACGCGCACTGTGGCGGTTGGGGAACCCGACCCGAAGCTTGCTGAGATCTACTCCATCGTTGAAGAGGCGAGAAAGAGAGCCGTGGCTGCAGTTTCATCATCTGCAACCGGCAGGGAAGTGGACGCCGCTGCCCGGTGCTATATAGCATCGAAGGGATGGGGAGACTGCTTCACCCATTCAACGGGCCACGGTATTGGACTTGAGCTTCACGAACTCCCCGTAGTCAGCCGTCTGAACGGTGAAAAACTCCCTGCGGGAGCTGTGGTGACCATCGAACCTGGAATCTACTCAGAGGGTCTGGGAGGCGTGAGGATCGAGGATGACGTCATCGTTCATCCTGACGGCGCCGAAGTGATCACCGGGGCTTCCCCGACGGAGCTTCGTGTGCTGTGTCCCGCGTAGAGGGAAAGAAAAAACGTCCGGCCGGGCAATCGGCCGGTGGATATAGAAATCAGTACGGTCACAATACGAAAGGAAGTGGAGAGATGATGAAGAAGTACCGTTCAGTTCTTGTTGCGCTTGTGGTTTCTCTTGCCTTCTGCCTGCCGGCCTTCGCCGCCGAGCTTCGCCTCGCCCAGGTGGCGGACGTATCAAGCATGGATCCTCACAGGGTCAGCGATATTTACTCTGCGAACGTCATTCGCCAGATCTACAGCAATCTTGTGCAGGTGGACGAAAACATGGAGATCGTCCCCGATCTTGCGGAAAAATGGGAGAATCCCGACGACCTCACCTGGGTCTTCCATCTTCGGAAGGGTGTGAAATTCCACAACGGAGAGCCATTCACGGCATCTGACGTGAAGTACTCCATGGAACGGATCAAGGATCCCAAGACAGCATCCCCTGGAGCGACCCATCTCAAGGAAGTGGTCTCAGTAGAAGCGGTCGACGATTACACTGTGAAGATCGTCACCAGGCGTCCTTTCGCCCCCATGCTCATGAGCCTCACCCGGTACGAAACGTCCATCCTGAACGAGAAGGCTGTCTCGGCTGCCGGAGCCGACTACGGCAGCAAGGCTGCCGTGGGAACGGGCCCCTTCAAGTTTGTCAGCTGGTCCCGGGGCGACAAGGTCATTCTCGAGAAGAACGCCGACTATTTCCGCGGCCCTGCTGCCATTGATACTGTTATCTACAGGGGCATTCCCGAGGATGCCACCCGGCTGGTTGAGCTCGAGTCCGGCGGCATCGACCTGATCCCCGGAAACTTCCCCTACCAGGAGTTTGAGAACATAGCGAAGAACGACAAATACCTCACCTATAAGATACCGGCCATGTCCACCCTGTACATGGGGCTGAACACGGAAGTGAAGCCCTTCGGCGATAATCGTGTGCGGAAGGCCATGAACTATGCCGTGGACAAGCAGGCGATCGTGGACGCCGTGTATTTCGGATACGGTACTCCGTCCCGCGGACCTCTTTCCCCCGTGATCTGGGGATTCGACCCCGAGAGAAAAGACGCTTACCCCTATGATCCCGACAAGGCACGAGAGCTTCTGAAAGAGGCCGGCTACGCCGACGGCTTTGACATGACCATTTTCTCCGACAACAGGACCGAACGCCGCAGCGCCGCCGAACTTATCCAGGCCTATCTCGCCGAAGTGGGCATCCGTGCCCAGATCGAGCTCATGGAGTGGAGCGCTCTTCTTTCCACGTCGGCGAAGGGGATCGGCGGGGGCTTCATGCTCGGCTGGACGGGCACGGGCGATGCCGACGGCGGTCTCACCCCGGTCTACCACTCGGCCAATATCGGATCATCCAACCGTTTCCGGTACAAGAGCGAAGGGATCGACGCTCTTCTCGAAAAGGGGACTGCCACACTTGACCAGGACGCCCGCAGGAAGGTGTATGCCGAAGCCCAGGAGCGTATCGTGGAAGAATGCCCCCTGGTGTTCATGATCAGCCAGCAGCTTCTGGGAGCATCGACGAAAAAGGTCCAGGGCTTCAAGCTGTACCCGAACATGATCAGCCCCCTGTTTGCCGTTACACTAGCCGAGTAGGGGATATTTCAAAGCCGGGCGGCCTGTCCTTCGGCAGGCCGCCGGCGTTATTTCTGGAGGATTTGACCGATGCTTCGATACTTCCTGAAGAGGCTTTTGTTTCTCATCCCCGTGCTGCTCGGAGTGTCAGTGGTGATCTTTTCCATCGTTCACCTTGCGCCGGGGGATCCCGCAGAAGTGATGCTCGGGCCAAGCGCCACCCAGGAGGACATTTCCAACCTGAGGGAGCAGCTCGGGCTTACCAAGCCGTTATACGTGCAGTACGGCATTTTTCTCACCAACGCGCTCAAGGGAGATCTCGGACGATCCATTAAAAGCAATGCCCCTGTCATAGACGAGATAATGGAGCGTTTTCCCGCAACCCTCACCCTTGCCATGCTGGGAATGACTTTTGCCATTGTCATAGGCCTTCCTCTTGGAATACTGGCCGCCCTAAAGCAGAATACATGGGTGGACGCATTGTGCAGCTTCTTCGCCCTCGTAGGGTTTTCCATACCCAATTTCTGGGTGGGGCTGATGCTCATGCTGCTGCTCTCAATTTATATACCCATCCTGCCTTCCTCAGGATTTGATTCGTGGAAGAACCTCATCATGCCCATGATCGTCCTCGGCATACAGACCATGGCGGTGATCGCAAGGATGACCAGGTCCAGCATGCTCGAGGTCATCCGCCAGGACTATGTGAGGACGGCCAGGGCCAAGGGTATTTCGGACCGTCTCGTGCTCACCCGCCATATTCTCGGCAACGTACTCATCCCAGTGGTCACCATCGCGGGGATATATTTCGGCCACCAGCTCGGCGGCGTGGTCATAACGGAGACCATTTTCTCCATCCCGGGACTCGGACGGCTTATAGTCGACGCCATACGGGCCCAGGACTATCCCGTGGTCCAGGGAGGCGTACTCTTTTTCGCATTGTGCGTAGGCATAGTGAACCTCCTGGTGGACCTGCTCTACGCGGTTCTTGACCCGCGGATCAAGGCCCAGTACCGGGCCGCGAAATAACGGAGAGGGGTGAAATATTCATGAACAATAAAACCAACACCCTTTTTGCTCCCTCATCCGCCCGAACGAAGGAGAGAGAAAAGCGCCGGAGCCCATGGTGGGAAGTCTGGCGGAGACTGAGAAGGAACAAGGCCGCCGTGGCGGGAATGTCGGTGGTCGTCGTTCTTGTTTTCGTGGCCATTTTTGCTCCTCTCCTGGCTCCATACGACCCGAACCAGACCAATATACGGGCGCGCCTCCAGGGCCCCTCTTCCGAGCATCCGCTGGGAACCGACAACTTCGGCCGCGACATGCTGAGCCGGATCATCTACGGCAGCCGGATCTCTCTCTACGTGGGATTTGTGGCGGTGGGCATCGGCGCCGTTTTCGGCGGCATCCTCGGGGCTATCGGAGGGTACTACGGCGGACGGCTCGACAACTTCATCATGCGGTGCATGGATGTCCTTCTGGCCATACCCCAGATCATCCTGGCCATAGCCATCGTCGGTGCCCTGGGAACGAGTCTCCTGAACCTCATGATCGCTGTGGGCATCAGCCAGCTTCCCCGGTACGCCAGGGTAGTCCGGGCATCGTCCCTCACGGTCCGGGGCCAGGAATTCGTGGAGGCGGCCAGGGCTGTCGGCGCAAGCGATGCCAGGATCATCCTGGAGAATATCCTGCCGAACTGCATGGCTCCCATCATCGTGCAGAGCACCCTCGGAGTCGCCCAGGCGATCCTGTCCGCGGCAGCGCTCTCCTTCCTGGGGCTCGGCATCCAGCCTCCCACTGCGGAATGGGGCTCCATGCTCAGCTCAGGGCGGCAGTTCCTCAGGAACGCCCCCTATCTCACGTTCTTCCCCGGGCTGGCCATATCCATAGTGGTGCTCGCCCTGAACATATTCGGCGACGGACTTCGGGATTCTCTTGATCCCAAGCTTCGGCAGTAGTCCGCCTGGAGGTTTTTTCATGAAAACACCTTTGCTTGAAGTTTCTGATCTCAGCGTTGTCTATAAAACCTACGAGGGAACGGTGGAGGCCGTGAACGGAATAGACTTTTCCCTCTCACCCGGCGAGACCCTCGGACTTGTGGGGGAGAGCGGCGCCGGAAAGACCACTACGGCCCTATCTATCATGGGCCTCATTCCGTCGCCTCCGGGAATCATCAGGAGCGGCCGCATCAATTTTGCAGGAAGCGACCTCCTCTCCCTTTCTGAGAAGGAGATGAAAAAGATCCGGGGCAACCGGATCTCCATGATATTCCAGGACCCCATGACATCCCTGAACCCTGTGGTGACCGTGGGTGTCCAGATATCCGAAGCCCTCGTGGCCCATCAGCATCTCTCCGAGGCTCAGGCGGAGAAAAAAGCGATGGAGATGCTGGAAAAAGTCCAGATACCGGGGCAGCGGTTCAAGGAATACCCCCACGAGTTCAGCGGCGGAATGCGGCAGCGGGTGGTCATCGCCATGGCGCTGGCCTGCAATCCTGCGCTCATCATCGCCGACGAGCCCACCACGGCACTGGACGTAACAATACAGGCCCAGGTGCTCGAACTCATGCGGAACCTGAAAGAGGAATTTTCCACGGCCATGATCATGATCACCCACGATCTTGGAGTGGTGGGAGAGGTCTGCGATCACGTAGCAGTGATGTATGCCGGAAAGATCGTGGAGGCGGGGACCCTGGAGCAGATATTCGGGAATTCGCTCCACCCTTACACAACGGGGCTGTTCAGGTGTATCCCCGATATCGAGGAAGAAACTTCCCGGATCAACCCCATCGAGGGGCTCATGCCCGATCCTCTCGACCTCCCCGGAGGCTGTCCCTTCCATCCCAGGTGTCCGAAGTGCATGGACGTATGCAGAACCACGGTTCCGTCTGTCTTTGACGAAAACGGGCACAGGGTGATGTGCCATCTCTACGGAAATGGAGGCGGAGCCCATGCCTGATCTCATACAGGTTCAGAATCTAGTCAAGTATTTCCCGGTTGCCGCAGGGAACGTCCATGCCGTGGACGATGTCTCGTTCTCCATAAAAGAGGGAGAGACCCTCGGTCTCGTGGGCGAGTCAGGATGCGGCAAGTCCACTACCGGAAGGCTTCTCATCAGGCTCATAGAGGCGACGTCGGGGCGGATCCTCTACCGCGGCGAAGATATCGCTTCCATTGACAAAAAAGGGCTCCACGGCATTAGGAAGGAAATGCAGATCATCTTCCAGGACCCCTTTTCCTCCCTGGATCCGAGAAAAAGCATCGGGCAGACTATCGGCAAGCCCCTGGAGATATTCGGTATGGGCTCGAAGAGGGAGCGGGAAGAGATGGTGGATGCCCTCATGGAAAAGGTGGGACTGAGCCCCCGCCTCTTCTACAAGTATCCCCACGAGCTCGACGGCGGAAGACGGCAGCGGGTGGGCATCGCACGGGCGCTCTCCCTGTCGCCGAACTTCATCGTCTGCGACGAGCCCGTCTCCGCCCTGGACGTGTCGATCCAGGCACAGATCCTGAACCTGCTGCAGGAGCTCCAGGACACAATGAAGCTCACGTATCTCTTTGTTTCCCACGACCTTTCCGTAGTGAAGCACATCAGCAACAGGATCGCAGTGATGTACCTTGGGAAAATCGTCGAGTCGTCACCCTCTCTCGAGCTTTTCCGCAATACCCTGCACCCCTACTCCCAGGCGCTGCTGGCTGCGGTTCCCATTCCGAAGCTCAACCGGAAGCGGGAGCGGTTCATTCTCAGCGGGGGTGTTCCGAGCCCCATCGCTCCTCCCTCGGGATGCCGGTTCCATACGCGATGCCCGTGGAAGATGGATATCTGTTCGGCGGAGGAGCCTCCCCTGGAAGACCGGGGCGGCGGCCATTTCGTGGCCTGCCACAAGGTGAAATAAGAAGGAGGAAGAAAAAATGACGGTTACATATGACCCCCATTATTACCCCTACCCGTCGAGGAGAAACATGATGTTCGCCTCCCGGGGAATGGTGTGTGCATCCCATCCCCTGGCAGCCCAGGCGGGAATGGATATTCTCAAAAAAGGCGGCAACGCGGTTGACGCAATTATCGCCACTGCAGCTGCCCTGACCGTGGTGGAGCCCACGGCGAACGGCATCGGAAGCGATGCCTTCGCGATCCTCTGGAAGGACGGAAAGCTCCGGGGGCTGAACTCCAGCGGCACGATCCCCAGAGCTCTCTCTATGGATGTTGCCGATGCAAATGGATGGACGGCCCCCTCTTCGGACGGGCATCTGCCCACTTACGGCTGGACCCCCGCAACAGTTCCGGGGGCTCCCGCGGCATGGGCTGAGCTCACGAGCAAAGCCGGCAGGCTCTCCCTGGCGGAGAACCTCGCTCCGGCCGTGTACCTTGCCCGGAATGGACATGCTGTATCGGTGACTACCGCCCATCACTGGGAACTGGCCTACAGAAAGTATGCCAGGGAAAAGGGAGAGGAGTTCAAGGCATGGTTTGACACCTTCGCCCCGTCAGGACTCGCGCCCCGGGCAGGAGAGGTCTGGTCATCGGAAGCTCACGCGAGGACACTCGAGATGATTGGTGAAACCGGGGCGCGAGCGTTTTACGAGGGAGAGATCGCCGGGAAAATAGTGGCGGCGGCACAAAAAACGGGAGGGTATTTCTCGCCCGAGGACCTTGGTACCTTCCACCCGGAGTGGGTCGATCCTATCTCCGTTCACTACAAGGGATACGACGTCTGGGAGATTCCCCCCAACGGACAGGGTATCGTGGCCCTTCTGGCCCTTTCCATCCTCCGGGGATTCGATTTCTCCTCCCACGACGACCCCCTCACGGTGCACCGGCAGATCGAAGCCATCAAGATGGGTTTCGCCGATGCCCACAGGTACGTGGCCGACACACGCTTCTCACCTGTACCGGTGAAGGAGTTGCTGGACAGCGCTTACGCCGACTCCAGGAGAGCCCTGCTGGGGCAGGAAGCAGAGGACAGGCAGGCCGGAAATCCCCTTCCGGGAGGGACAGTGTATCTCTGTGCCGCTGACGGGGAGGGGAACATGATATCCTACATCCAGAGCAACTACATGGGTTTCGGATCGGGAGTGGTCATTCCGGAGACGGGGATCGCCCTGAACAACAGGGGGCATTGCTTCTCACTGAAAAGGGGACACCCCAACGTCCTCGAGCCGGGGAAACGACCCTACAACACCATCATCCCGGCCTTCCTCACGAAGGACGGCGTTCCCGTGGGACCTTTCGGTGTTATGGGAGGGTTCATGCAGCCCCAGGGGCATGTCCAGGTGGTAATGAATACAGTGGACTTCGGGATGAATCCCCAGCAGGCACTGGACGCACCCAGGTGGCAGTGGATGGGCGGCATGAATGTCTCCGTCGAGCCGGGCTTCTCCCCGGCCATCGCTCAGAGCATTGCGAGGAAAGGACACGCAGTGAAGTTTGAGCTTGAGTCCAACTCCTTCGGCAGGGGAGAGATCATCTGGAGGACTCCCGAGGGGACCCTGGGGGGAGCTACCGAATCCCGGACAGACGGCTGCGCAGCCGTCTGGTAAAACCGGAAGCGGAACCGCTGTCATACTGAAGAGCACAATGACAAGGGACCTGGTTGCAGCAACAAAAATCGAGTAGGAGAAGGCACATGGCCCCCTCCTACTCGATCCATCAACAAAAACCAGATTCTTCGCTGACGCTCAGAATGACAAAAGAAAAGGGCGCAGGACGACACGGGGCTTGTCATCCTGAGCCCTTTTATGGCCGAAGGATCTGTATTTACCCTCAGGAATCGGTGATACGGATCCTTCCGTCTTTCCCGAAACGGACTGTTTTGTCCTTTCTGCTCATGAGGTACTCTGCAACGGCATCAATATCCCTGATGTCCGTCTTCTCCGTCGTTCCTTCGGCAAAAACGAACAGCCTG